>Ga0310344_10000192_pt1 | contig 51377 bp, 47 predicted proteins | sample HC15DNA20200_MG_FD_203801 | JGI IMG/M metagenome (GOLD analysis project Ga0310344, IMG submission 203801) | Marine microbial communities from station ALOHA, North Pacific Subtropical Gyre - HC15-DNA-20-200_MG | ecosystem: Environmental > Aquatic > Marine > Oceanic | place: Pacific Ocean: North... | reverse complement strand
TATGACCAAAGGGCATCAGCTGGATTGTGGGGCATTTATTCCCACCAGTGTTGCGGCTGGTGCGAAGGATGTGTGGCAAGAAGGGTTGCAACTGCCTCCAATAAAATTCTATGAAAAAGGAAAGAGATGTGAAGATGTTGTACGCATGTATTTGGCAAATATGCGCTATCAAGAATTACTCTATGGTGACCTGATGGCGCAACTTGGTTCTATTTGGAATGGAAAGCGCCGTCTTCTTGAATTAGTGGCACACTATGGTAATTCCAAAATGGAACAATATATGGATGCGATATTTGATTATGCAGACCGACGGATGTCGGAAGAAATCCGTTCTATGCCGGATGGGGACTACGAAGGTATCTCATGGCTTGACACCGACGGTCAGGGTGGGACAGATATTCCTGTAAAAGCGGTGGTATCAATTCGGGATGACCATGTCCATGTCGACTATTCAGGCTCGGCGCCCCAAACGCCAGGCGGCAACAATTCATCATTTGGTGTTATGCAGGCGTCAGCTGGCGTTCCTATCATGCTTGCAACCGACCCAGCCATTCCCCGTAATGATGGCTGCATCCGACATATTTCGGCAGAAGCTCCTGAAGGTTCAGTCTGTAATGCGCAATATCCTGCTTCGACCGCTTTGGCGACTTGCGGACCAGGGGATACACTGCAAGAAGCAGTTTGGAAGGCTCTAGCCCATGCCGTGCCTGATCGTGTTATGGCAGGCAACGGAAAAGACAGTAATTTACCGATGTTTTCAGGCAGAGATTCGCGAGGAAAGAATAAAATCGACTGGGGGTGTATGTTTTTCAACGGTGGTCCAGCAGGCGGTGCCTCTTTGGGTGTAGATGGGTGGCCGCTTATCATGACGTCTGGGGGCATGGGTGGTCTGAAAATTGCAAGTGTTGAGTTAAGCGAAATTCTTTACCCTTTTCGTGTGGACAGGCAAGAAATTGGTACTGACTCTATGGGTCATGGGCAATATTTGGGAGGGCCGGGAGTTGAAATTCAAATCACTCCTACTAGTGGAGCGATGGAATGCAACCTCTTTGGAGAAGGTCAAAGTAATCCACCGCACGGCGTGTTAGGTGGAACACCTGGTATCGGCGGAAGTAGCTACAAAGAGAATCTCACTACGGGTAGGCGCACCTACTGTACCTCAAAAGGCCGAATGATTATTGAGAAAGATGACGTTTGGGTAGGCTATTCAAGTGGCGGAGGTGGATACGGTGATCCCTTAAAGAGAGATCCAAATGCAGTGTTGGAAAGCGTTTTTTCGGGGCTGATCTCACTAAAATGTGCACGAAATGTTTATGGAGTTGTAATTACTAAAAAAGGAATAAAAATAGATTTAGAAAGAACGAAGCTCTTGCGAAAAAAAATGTCTATAGGACGTGGAGTGCTAGAGGTAACCCAGCCTAATCGACCTGGTGCATCAGATTGGGTGAAAAAGCGGTTACGACCTGGGGATGAGTACTTTATTGACCCGCAGTAGGTCGGATGAATGGCTTCTATAGGAGAATTGTAAAATGGCTGATTCAAGAAAAACGAGGAAAGTGCGAAGTAAAAATAAGAAGCAGTCCGTAGACCCTATAACCTTCTCTGTTGTTCTCAATCGCTTTCGTACCATTGCGGATGAAATGACGCTTACAATGGAAAAAACTGCGTGGACCTCAATTCTTGCTTTGGCTCGAGACTATTCTTGTGCCATTTACGACTCTCAGGCTCGTCAAGTTTGTATGATGGATGCTATCCCAGTGCATTGTAATTCGATGCATGTGGTGCTTAAGGAAATCGCACGTACTTTTGAGGGAGACATCCATGAGGGCGACGTTATTGTGTGCAATGACCCGTACAGTGGAAATACCCACGTCGGTGATTTTGTTACAGCTTGCCCGGTATTCCACAAAGGTAAGCATATGTTCTGGAGCATGACAAAAGGACACCAGCTTGATTGTGGGGCATTTATCCCGACTAGTACACCCGCCGCTGCAAAGGACGTATGGCAGGAGGGCCTGCAACTGCCGCCTATCAAGTTTTATGACAAGGGTAAGCGCTGTGATGATGTGGTGAGAATGTATCTGGCTAACGTCCGGTGGAAAGAGTGGCTGTATGGGGATCTTATGGCTCAGTTAGGTTCTATATGGATAGGCCGACGGCGGCTTATAGAACTTACTGAGCATTATGGAAACAATAAAACTGAACAATATATCGAGGCAATATTGGATTATGCAGATCAACGTATGTCTGAAGAAATCCGTTCTATGCCGGATGGGGACTACGAAGGTATCTCATGGCTTGACACCGACGGTCAGGGTGGGACAGATATTCCTGTAAAAGCGGTGGTATCAATTCGGGATGACCAGGTACGAGTAGACTTTGGTGGTTCAGCACCTCAAACACCGGGTGCAAATAATTCATCTTTTGGAGTAATGCAGGCCGCAGCAGGACTGCCCATTATGCTGGCTATAGACCCGTCTATACCACACAATGATGGTTGTTTACGCCATGTATTAGGGGAAGCACCGGTCGGTTCAGTTTGTAATGCGAAATACCCTGGTTCAACCGCTCTAGCGACCATAGGTCCACATGACACGATGAAAGATGCTGCTTGGAAAGCTCTTGCCAAGGCAGTTCCTGAACGTGTTAGTGGTGGAAACGGGCGTGTTCATTGTGTCCCGTTTTTTTCGGGTACGGATACGCGGGAAAAAAGGAATAACGGGTGGGGTTGCATGTTCTTTAATGGCGGGCCTGGAGGAGGGGCAACAGCCAGTGTTGATGGATGGCCATTGATAATGACTTCTGGGGCAATGGGTGGAACAAAAGCGATTAGTGTTGAGATGAGCGAGTTGCTTCACCCTATGCGTATTGATAGGCAGGAAATAGGAATAGATTCAATGGGGCATGGAAAACACTTAGGTGGCCCAGGGGTGGAAATACAAATTGCGTCAACAAGTGGAACAATGGAGTGCAACCTTTTCGGCGATGGTGCTAGTAATCCACCGCACGGCGTTCTTGGAGGAACACAGGCTATTGGTGGTGGAAATTACAAGGAAAGCCGAACAACTGGAAAGCGTACTTATTGCTCCTCAAAAGGGCGTATGATGATCGAGGATGATGATATTTGGGTTGGCTTTTCGAGCGGCGGTGGTGGATATGGAGACCCATTGGATCGTGAACCAGAAGATGTTTTGGAGAGCATCTTTGAGGGGATGTTAACGATTGAGTGCGCTCGGAAAGTTTATGGCGTTGCAATTAACAAAGCGACTATGGAAATTGATTCTAAGAAAACGAAAACTTTTCGAAAAAAGATTCGTGCAAAACGTGATCCGTTTAACATAACCGAGCCTAATCTTCCGGGCGCTTCAAACTGGGTGGAAAATAGACTGAGGTCAGGCGATCAATATTTGATTGATCCGCAGTGAACTGAGTCTGAGAAACTAGAGGGGATATAAGATGGCATTAAAGACTGCATTAAAACAAAAACCAAAAAGTGTGCGACGATCAAACAAGAAAATTGCTGCAAAAAAAGGGTCGAAATCAATTGACCCAATAACATTTGCGGTAATCTTAAACCGTTTTAAAACTATTGCTAATGAAATGACCATTACAATGGAAAAAACGGCATGGACATCAATTATCGCTCTTGCGCGAGATTATTCTGTTGCAATCTATGACGCAAAGGCTAGGCAGGTATGTATGCATGATGCTTTGCCTATTCATACAAACTCGATGCATGTTGTTTTGAAAGAGATTTCTGAAACTTTTAAGGATAATATCTATGAGGGCGATGTCATCGTAACAAATGATCCGTATAGCGGGAACACCCATGTGGGGGATTTTGTTACAGCCGCTCCTGTATTTCACAAGGGCAAACATATGTTTTGGAGCGTGGCTAAGGGACATCAACTCGACGTCGGTGCCTACGTCCCAAACAGTGTTGCTATTCAGGCCTCTGATGTTTGGCAGGAAGGTTTGCAGTTACCACCTATCAAATTTTATGAAAAGGGTGAGCGCTGTGAAGACGTGGTGCGAATGTATTTGGCTAACGTCCGGTGGAAAGAGTGGTTGTATGGGGATCTTATGGCAGAGCTTGGATCCATTTGGACGGGGGAGCGGCGACTCATAGAGTTAGCCAAGGAATATGGGAATGAGGAACTAGACAAATATATAGAGGGCATTCTTGATTACTCTGACAGACGAATGTCCGAAGAAGTGAGGTCATATCCTGATGGAGACTACCACGGTGTCTCTTGGTTAGATTCTGATGCTAAAGGTAAGTCCAATATTAAAATAGGTGCGAAAGTCTCTGTCCGGGGAGATAAAATACATGTTGATTTTTCAAACTCGGACCCTCAAAACGCAAGCGGAAATAATGGTTCAAGAGGTGTAATGCAAGCTGCAGCAGGAATACCTATTCTTTGCACAATTGACTCAACAATTCCTCATAACGACGGAGTTTTGCGTCATATCACTGCAGATGCCCCAGAGGGTTCTGTCTGTAATGCTAAATATCCCGCATCAACAGCAGCCGCAACAGTTGGCCCTGGTGACACAATGCAGGAGGCAGTTTGGAAAGCTCTTGCACATGCAGTTCCAGATCGTGTGATGGGGGGGAATGGTAAGGATGGTAATTTGCCAATGTTCCATGGAGTGGACCGGAGAGGTAAGAAAGAAGTCGATTTCGGTATGATGCTATTTAATGCAGCTGCTGCAGGGGGGGCGAGTGGCACTTGTGACGGCTGGCCATATTTTATGACTTCTGCAGGCATGGGCGGATTAAAAATCATGAGTGTTGAGCTTATGGAATTGTTCTATCCATTTCGGGTTGATCGCCAGGAAATAGCTGCGGACTCTGTTGGACATGGAAAATACATCGGTGGTCCCGGAATAGATTTCTGTCTATCCCCAGTGGGTGGAGGTTTCCAGTGCGAACTCTTTGGAGAGGGTCAAAGTAATCCCCCCTTCAGTGTTATGGGAGGCATGCCTGGTATTGGAGGAGGCAGTTATAAGGAAAGTTTGAAGACTAAAAAACGTAAATATTATTCCTCAAAGGGTCGCTTTGAACTAGCCGCTGACGAAATTTGGGTTGGTATGTCGAGCGGTGGTGGGGGTTACGGTGACCCACTGGAACGGGAACCAGACGCAGTGCTCGAGAGTATAATAGATGGAATGTTAACCGTTGAAACTGCGCGCAAAATATATGGTGTGGTAATAACCAAAAGCCCAATGGCGGTAAATTTAAAAGAGACAAATGCTTTGAGAAAAAAGAGACGTGTAAAACGCAAGCCGCTTGAAATCACATCGCCTAATGTGCCTGGCGCAGCTACATGGGTTAAGACGAATTTACGGCCGGGCGATGAATACCTACTTGATGCGCACTAATGCCCCATTTGTTAGAAGGCAAAAAGATAATTGTCACTGCAGGGGCAGCTGGAATAGGAGCCGCTACTGCCCTATTAATGCAATCGCATGGGGGTCAGGTGTCAGTTTGCGATATTGATGAGGCTGCATTGTCTAAATTCGGTAAGGAAAATCCTGATATTTTTTGTTTGCATTGTAATGTTGCAGACCCGTCTTCGGTTAATAGGTATGTGAAGGAAACTGGAAGTGCACTCGGTGGGATTGATGTTCTGGTAAATAACGCTGGAATTGCTGGTCCAACTGCTGCGGCAGAAGAAATTAACGCTAAAGAGTGGGATAGGACAATCAGCGTAAATCTATCCGCGCAGTTTTATTTTGCCCGTGAAGTTATTCCTTTTTTAAAAGAGAAACGCGGAGGTTGCATTATAAATATGTCATCAGCTGCGGGTCGTCTGGGATTGCCCATGCGAGCACCATATACAGCAGCAAAGTGGGGAGTAATCGGTTTAACGCAAACGCTTGCTATGGAACTCGGGGAATATAACATTAGGGTTAATGCAATATTGCCTGGTGCTGTAGAAGGAAAACGTATGGACAATGTTATGCGAGAGAAAGCAAAAAGTCTTGGCATAGATATTGCCACAGTAAGGGATAATGAGACACAAAACGTCTCAATGAAACGGATGATTGATCCTAGCGAGGTTGCTGATCTTATCGTTTTTTTGTGTTCCAATAGTGGAAGGTCAATTAGTGGCCAATCTCTTGGGGTGTGCGGTAACGTTGAAACTTTACGGTAAAATAGAGACGGGGTAAGGACGGATGGCGAGAAATAATTTCTCTTTTTTCTTTGGATTTAGGGTTCGTTATTCGGAAGTAGACGGCCAAATGATTGTTTTTAATTCGCACTATCTTACGTATTTTGATACCGCTATTACTGAGTATTTTAGAAATTTGCCTTATGACTATAGAGCACAAGTAGAGCGGACAGGTGAGGATTATCATACTGTGAAAACGTTGGTTGAGTATCATGCTCCTATTAGATTCGATGATAATATTGAGGTAGGTGTTAGAACATCTCGGGTTGGGAGATCAAGTTTGACATTTAAACTTGAAATCTACCCAAGCCAAAGTGATACAATATCTGCTAGCGGGGAGGTTGTATGGGTTAACACTAATCAAAAAAACCATAAAGCTTCGGCCCTCCCTTCAGAGTTAGTAGAGAGAATTACCCTTCTGGATGGCGAAAGTATAAATTAGTTGTCAACAATATGGTTGTGCTGACAAGTGGAGTATCTAGAAAATGTGGCATGTCGGAATTGATGTAGGTGGTACATTTACGGATCTGTTTGCGGAAAACGGTGATACTAAAGAAAAAAGATCTTCGAAGGTCCTAACCACCACTTTAGATCGCTCAGCGGGTGTAATTGATGCATTAAATTCAGCATCGATAGCCCCTCCTGAAATAGGCGTATTAGTGCATGGGACTACTACGGCAACTAATGCGCTTGTCGAGCGAAAATACCCGCCAGTTGCCATGATCTCCACAGAAGGATTCCGAGATGTAATAGAGATTGGTAGGCAGCGAAGGCAGCATTTGTTTGTACTTCGCCAAAAAAGACCAGAGCCAATTGTTCCGAGGCGACTACGTTATACGTTAAATAGTCGCCTTTCAGCGGCGGGTAAAGATATTCGACCATTTGACCCAGAAGAAGCAAGGAAGATTGCATGCGAGATAAAGCGCCAGGGAATTAACTCTGTAGCGATATGTCTAATTAATTCATATGTTGATGATCGACATGAGAAAATGATGCGTGAGGTTCTTTTAAGTGAGCACCCTGATTGCTATGTCTCTTTGTCTGCCGAAACAGTTAGAAAATTTAGAGAGCATGGAAGGTTTTCAACAACTGTTGTAAGGGCTGCCCTTCTTCCCGTAATGTCACAATATTTTTCGAGGTTATCCAAAGCGCTTAAGGAGAGCGGATTCGCCGGCTCTCTGTTGGCACTAAAAAGCAATGGTGGTATGATGGGCGTTGATCTTGCCATTGAGCGGCCGGAAGAGTTAGTCGAGTCAGGGCCCGCTGGTGGTGTCGCATATGCAAGGTATCTTAGTCAAACAACTCAATTTTCGAATATCATTCATACTGATATGGGGGGCACGACCTTTGATGCATCCATAGTCGATCAAGGTGAGGGTTTAATTACGCATGACTACGAACTGGAGTGGGAAGTGCCAATTACAATTCCCATGCTCGATATCAGAAGTGTAGGAGCTGGAGGTGGGTCCATTGCCTGGGTGGATGCTGGCGGGGCACTGCGAGTTGGCCCACAAAGTGCGGGTTCAGACCCAGGGCCGGCTTGCTACGGACGAGGTGGAAAAGAGGCGACTGTAACCGATGCAAACTTTGTTCTAGGTAGATTAAATCCTACTCTAGGAAATAAGCTTAATTTGGATTCTAATGCGGCGCTATCCGCCGTGGAGGCGGTCGCAAAAAGGCTTAAGTTAGATCCGCTTGAAACAGCTCAGGCCATAATTTCTATTACGTGTGAAAATATGGCTCAAGCTATTAAGTTAGTTTTAACTGATCGTGGAAGGGACCCCCGTGATTTTGTGCTTGCTAGTTTTGGAGGGGCAGGCCCAATGCATGCTTGTCAAATTGCTAGAGCGATGAACATCCCTCGTATAATTGTTCCTACTCACGCAGGTGTTGCCTCTGCATTTGGGGCTACGGCTATGGATATTCGCCATGACCTAGAAGCATTTTATTACGCACCTTTGGAAGAAACTGACTTTGATTATCTTAACAAATTATTCGGCCAACTGGAGCAGCAGGCTCGAGAGTTACTTTCTCGTGATGGCGTTGAAGTAGATGATATGTCGTTACGGAGACATGCGCAGATGCGTTACATTGGTCAGTTTTGGGAAGTGATGACACCACTTAGTAATCAGTTGCTTTCAAAAAAATCTATTGATGGTATTGCGAATGCATTTCATGCGGAACATGAGTCAGAGCATGGCGTTAAATCTCCGAGCTTTCCGGTGGAATTTGTTAGCATAGGGCTCACCGCAACAGGTAGCTTTCAGAAATCTACCTCGGTTGAGTCCAACTCGACAACTTCGCAAAATATTAAAATCGGTGAGAGAGGTGCTTACTTTGAGGGAATGTGGCAGGATGTACCAATCTTTGCTGGTGAAAAAGTGTCATCAGGCACTAATATCAAAGGTCCAGCGATACTCGAATATCAGCATTCTGAAACGGTTTTACCACCACAAACCAGTGCTGAGGTCGATCAAGCCGGAAATTTACTTATAATGTTGATGTAATAAGAGAGAGATGGCAATGGGAATCGATAGCATTAAAACTACAGAAATTGAGGGTTTAGATCCAGTCACTTTTGAGGTATTACGCAGTCACTTCGATTTTTGCTGCGAGCGTATGAGTAAGGTCCTTCAGAAAACCGCCTTTTCTCCCATCTTGAGTGATATCCTTGATTATTCAAACGCTGTTTATGACTCTGAAATCCGCCTTGTTTCTCAATCGCCAGGGTGTCCTATCCATATGGCCGCCATGCACTTTGCTGCACAGGCCTCTGTCGCGAAGTATGGCAAAGAAAATCTTAAACCTGGTGATGTAGTCATATTAAATGACCCTTTTGAGGGTGGAACCCATATTCCAGATACAACGTTTACGATGCCAATTTTTTCTGGGAACGAGCTTTTAGGTTTCGCTGTAAGCCGTGGCCACTGGCAAGATTTGGGTGGAGGTGCAGCAGGTGGACAATCATTTGGGACTCACATTGCAGGTGAAGGGCTTCGCATTCCTCCTTTGAAGCTTTTCAATCAGTATAAGGTAAATGAGGACCTTTTAGCATTAATCAAAAATAATACTCGGTGTCCAGAATATATAGAGGGTGATGTACAAGCCCATATGGGTGCCTTGAAAGTGGCCGAGCAAGAATTTTTGCGAGGTTCTGAGAGATATGGTCTTGATACGATCAGAATCGCCATGCGTGAGCTAATAGCTTATACAAACCGTATTAGTCGCAGTCGCATCTCAGCAATCCCGGATGGCGAGTATTCAGTTTCAGATTTTGTAGATACAGATGGTTTTAGCGATAAGCCGATCCGTCTGGAGGTGAAAATAGTAATTAAAGGTGAGTCTCTAGTTGTTGACTTCACTGGCTCCGACCCTCAATGCGTAGGCGCCATAAACTCTCCCCTAGCAAATACATTTTCTGCCGCGTATTTAGCACTTCGTTTTTATCTTTGCCCAGAGGCTCCAGCAAACTCAGGACTTTTTGATGCGGTTGATATTATTCTACCTGATGACTGCTGGCTCAATGCCAAGTGGCCTGCTCCTACAATTGGTTGTACCACGGTCACAGCAGCAAAAATCAATAGCTCAATTTGGCTTGCTATGAGCAAGGCTGTGCCAGAGAACGCAATAGGTGGAACTATGTCAGACATTAACTGGCTCGTATGTGCTGTAACCGACCCTGATAGCCGTCGTCAAACGGTATTTTCAGATTTACCAGCAGGAGGTTGGGGTGGGATGAACGACATGGACGGCGCCAGTGTGCGTTTTGATCCAACAGGAAATTGTATGAATTTGTCAGCCGAGGTCGCGGAGCTTTGTTATCCAATTATTTATGAAGCGTTTGACTTGAGAAAAGACTCAGCTGGTCCAGGCACCCATAGAGGCGGCCTCGGTGCGAGATTACAATTTCGTTTTTTAGGTGACGCTGAGCTTAGCATTGAGACATCCAGAACTCTTAAAGGTAGCCCTGGTGTAGAGGGAGGAGGAGAGAGCGCTAAACAGCGTCTATACAAATTAAGTGTAGATGGAGAGTCGGAGGTGATCGGTGGAATTGCAGACAATGGTTCTTGGCATAATCCTCTCCTTGCGGCTTATAGGTTTAGGCCAGGCGAAGCGTTTTGTATAGAAACAGGTGGAGGTGGTGGCTGGGGAGAACCATTGGCAAGACCTATCAATCAAGTGCTAGATGATGTTCTTGATGGGTATATCTCTATTGAGGGAGCTGAGTCTTCGTACGGCGTGAAAATTGACTCTGAAACGAACACTGTAGACCATGACGCTACGCGATACCTCAGAAACCAAAATTTGCTTGTAGCCGAGTAATGTCCGGAATTTAATATTCCATTAGGTATAAACGATCTAAAGGGTGGATATATAAATGTCTAATATGAGTTTAGAACAACAGGTAGAGCGTTTAACAGCTATCGAAGATATAAAGCAAATGAAGGCTCGGTATTGCGCCTATGCTGATAATGGATATGACCCTGAAGGGATGGCTACTTTGTTTACGGAGGATGCAATCTGGGATGGGGGTGATTTCGGTCGTTATGAAGGCGTGGAAGCTATAAAGAACTTTTTTGCTGGTATTTCTGACGATATTGTTTTTGCAATTCATCCCGTTATGAACCCTTTAATTACGGTTGAGGGTAATACTGCTAATGCAAAGTGGTGGTTAATTATGTGGTGTACAATGATAGTGGACGGCGGGAAAGAGGGGCGCTGGTTTGCAGCAGAGTATGATGATTATTTGGTTAAGCAGGATGGGCGCTGGCTTTTCAATCATATTAAAGTACAGGGTAAATTTTTAGCTTCTCACGGGGAGGGATGGGCTGGCCAGACCGGTTAAAGAATCCTATTAATTCTGGGTAGGATAATGGAATCTTCAATGAGTATGATAATATGGAAAAGATTAAGAATTTTAAGTCTAATGTTTCTAGCGCGGAGTTAAGTGAAGCTATAATCAGTGATGGTTGTGCAATTGTTAAGGAAATAATGTCGCCAGATGCTCTTGACGTTCTTAAGCAGGAGTTATCTCCGCATTTAGCCGCCATCAATGTATCCGATCCTGATCCTTTTTTGGGTCATAAAACCAAACGTTTTGGAGCATTACTATCGCGTTGTGCTAGTTCAAGGGATCTAGCGCTGTTCCCACTAGTTCTAGAGGTGGCTGATCAAATTCTGCGGCCGTATTGCGCTCGGTATAGGATCAATTATACAGGAATTATGCATATTGAACCGGGTGAGACGAAACAAGCTGTTCACCGTGATACTGGCTTTTACCCCATTCAAAACCCAGCACCGCCACTTACTCTATCTACAATGTGGGCTGTGACAGATTTTACCGAAGAAAATGGGGCTACACGGGTAATACCTGGAAGTCATCAATGGCCTGATAGTCGCATCCCAAAACCTGATGAGGTTAAAATTGCAGAAATGCCGGCGGGGTCAGTGCTTTTGTATGTTGGCAATATGTTGCATGGAGGTGGTGCAAATAATTCAACTACCTCTCGGTGCGGGTTGAACCTAGTCTATGCTCTTGGTTGGCTGCGTCAGGAAGAGAATCAGTACCTTGCTGTTCCCGTTAGTGAAGTAAAAACGTTTCCTCCAGAACTACAGCGTCTTATGGGTTATGACCTAGGGACGGTCAACCTTGGGTTTGTCGACCATAAACATCCTTTCGAGATCTTAAACGGTACAGCAGGGGACGGTCCAGGAGTGCTCGGTGATCTAGATCTAATGGCGGATGATAATGAGGTTCAAAGATTAAAGTTTGAAAGGACGGGTCGGACAAAGCGTGCCCGTTTTGAGGTATAATTATTTAAAATCTAATAATCTTAATGTTTTTTAGAAGGGTCTGATCACCGAAGAAGAGGCTGCAGAAAAGAGAGCTAAGTTGCTGTAGGGTCTTTAAATAATTCAGAAGACCACCTACACCCTCTAAACTTTCCGCTCCCGCCGGTTCATCAGGGTGCGCGGTAAGCATATTACGGCTCCCCAAAAGAGTGACATTTGGGGTAAAGAAAAGTGGTGGCAAAATGCCATTCAGGTTGAGCGTTCTTTTGCTCGGTCTAAAATCCAAGTTAACATTATTACCTTATAGGTTATGATATGGCAGGAAGACCCTGATGATGATGATTAAGGTAAATAAATCGCGCCTGCTACCGTTAGCGATGCTTCTATTCGCGGCTGCGATTTACTCCATGACTTTTTCACTAAATCGGATTGCTATCATCGAAGGCATTCCTGTCTTTGCTTTCGTTTTTTGGCAAGGCCTTGGCACCGCTCTAGTAATGTTTGTTGTGGCGGTCGCGACAAGGCAGCTACCAAGCCTGCGGCACAAATATCTCCGACTCTATCTGCTTCTTGGTGCCTTTGGGGTCGCCGTGCCATTTACCTTGCTCGCTGTCGCCGCGCCCAAGGTTCCAGCTGGCGCCATTGCTCTGAGCCTTACGCTCCCGCCTATACTGACCTATGTTATTTCCATCATCTTCCGGATCGACCACGTCCGTTTGCTTCGTATTGCTGGAATCTTATTCGGTCTCGCCGGTGTCTTGTTGGTTCTCCTCCCTGGTCAAAGTCTGCCGGAGCCTGGAATGGCGCCATGGCTGTTGATGGCTTTTGGTGCGCCGCTCTGCTACTCGCTCAGTAATGTATTCATAGCAACCCTCCGCCCCCCTGAGAGTCGGCCTATCCCGTTTGCCTGCGGTATTTCCTTCGCATGCGCCATCTTAATGCTTCCTGTCATGGCCATTACTGATAATTGGTGGATTTTCGACGCTACGATGACCGATGGTGACTGGGCGCTGATCGGAAACATCGTTATCAGCGCGATTTTCTGGGTAGTATGCCTCGAGATGATCCGGATGGTAGGTCCCGTTTTTTTCTCCACATACGGCTACTTTGGCACATTGATGGGTCTTGGCTGGGCCGCGCTTTATTTTGGCGAGGTGCCGAGCCATTGGATTTGGGCCGCTATTGCTATCCTCTTTTTCGGTTTATTCTTGGTTAACCGCACTTCGAAGCCCTCATCGATTTAAAGAGAACTCTAACTACCTCACTGCATTATAGATGATTGCCGAAGAAGAGGCAGCGGCAAAGAGAGCTAAGTTGCTGGAGGACGCACCATGCACTCGCCACCATGGAGGGCTACAAGTGGGAAGGCATGTTTACCTTCAATTAGTAAGATCTTCATTTTTTCCAATCACTTGCCTTCCATTTCCCTGGCAAGCGCTTATTTATCCTGAATAAATTTCCTTCTGGATCAGACAGGACAGCTTGATACCAGTTATAATATGTTCGATATGGTTCTTTTATTACTGTTGCGCCACGTTTCACAGATTTAGCCACAAGTTTATCTACCTCTGCCATGGATCGCACATCGAAATTTAGGAAAAATTTTGAACCTTTTGTTTTGGCATGTTTTTCCAGATTCAAAAGACCATAAGCTTCAGGAGCATTAAAACCAAAAAAGCTTTTAGACGTACGGATTCCGCGAAAAATTGGTGAACGAAGGCTCAAATCTTCTTTAAAACCAAAAACATCCATATAAAATTTGGAAAGTTTTTTTATATCTTTGGTGAATATGTTGACATAGGGCATTGTAGTCATAATTTTCTCCTTTTTGATGGTGGTCTAAGCTCCGAGTATTTAAGTATAATAATGTGTATTAGCCTAGTCCTTTCGTAAGAGAGCAAAGACCCTGCTTACATTATAGCCTTTGTTAGGGTATCTAGGTTGACTAGTCTATAGAATGTCTGCAATCTTCTCCAGATATGTTGCACTGTATGACGGGAGATATAGATGTCTACGCTTCACGTACCTGTTATTGATCTTAAACCGTTCTATTCTGACGATCCAAAAAAAAGGATGGATGTGGCCCGCGAGTTGGATAGGGTGTGCCAAGATATTGGATTTTTGGTTGTCACTGGACACTCGGTTGACCCAGCTCTTATTAAAGCGATGCAAAAGATATCTCTTGAATTTATGGAACTCCCCGAATCGGAGAAGTTAAAGCTAACATCGCCTATTGACCGAGTTCTTAGGGGTTATAGCCCTTTAAAATCAGAGGGTCTTTCCTATAGTATAGGGGAGGCAACTCCAGGGGATATTAAGGAAATTGTGTCTATGGGCCCCCCAGGTTCGTCAGAGGCTAGCTATATAATGGGGGAACACTACTATTCCTGTGATGATGCAGCAAATTGGTTTATTCCTAATATTTGGCCTGAAAAACCACAGAGTATGCGTCCAATTTGGGAAGAATATTTTCGATCCATGGAAAAATTTGCTGATGAACTTCATCGTTTGTGCGCATTAGCATTGGATCTTCCTGAAGATTATTTTGACCCTTTGACGGATAAGCATTACAGCATTTTTCGTGCGCTTCATTATCCAAAACTTACTGAAACACCTGAGGAAGGGCAGGTGCGGGCCGGAGAGCACTCGGATTATGACGATTTATCTATTTGCGTGGTGCAACCGGGTTTGCAAGCGCGGAATAGAAATGGCGACTGGGTAGATGTTCCAGTAATAGAAGACGCACTAGTAATAAATATTGGTGACTTTCTCATGCGTTGGACTAATGATCGTTGGGTCTCAAATCGTCATCGTGTAATTAATCCACCATTGGATTCTGGAGATAATATAAGTCGCCTCTCACTAATTTATTTTAGTTATTGTAATTATGATGCAATGATCGAATGCTTGCCTACGTGCAAGCCCGCTGACCAACCTCCAAAATACCCGCCTATTAAGTCCAGCGACTATTTTATGGAGAAGATTAACAGGCAAACTCAATTTGAGGAATGGTCTGAGAAGGATAGCAAAAATTTTAACACAGGCGACACTGAGTCCCGGTTCAAAATTAAAGATACGGTACATCCATAGAGTTATAGCGTTCCTCTGGTCGTCCGGCTTGATTGCGACCAATAGTATCTCGAAGCGAGGGGTAAATTGAACCTACGGTATAGAGAAGCGGTCATTGGGGGGTTAGGATAAGGAAGGCAGGTTTACCTGCCCTTAGTTTTGCCACATTCGTAAGGTAGGTTGCTTGCATCTCCCTTCGAATGGATTCTTTAAATCTATTTGGTTCCTGACTTGAAGGGTAAAGACTGCAAGTTGCTTTCGAATCCAATAGAAATCCCTACAGTCTTTCCCTTCACTTTTTTAACATATGGGTAGATGGGGTTATGGAGTTACTCAAAATCATAATAGAAATTGTCTTAACAATATTAATCTAGCTAGAAAGTTTCTATGTTACAGATGCTATCGTTAGCATTCCTAGTTCCCATAATTCTAATTCTATTGTGAATGAATGAGGTTTATACCAATTACTAGGATTTATTTTTGTGGGTCAATTATGGGACAGGGAAACAGAAAACCTACTACTATGGAGAAGAATTACGGTAATTGCCGAACCTGAGCCATAAGATCCTCTGCAGTTAATGTGCCGTCAACTCGAATTGAAAGGCCAGCCTGCCTCAGACCTCTCGCCGTCCAAGTATTACATGTGTTAAAAAGATGAAACTCACCTGTTGCCGGATAGAAATGACTAACTTGGTGGAATCCCTGAGTTGTTACACTTGTCCGCTCTAAAGCTGGTCTGGAGAAGGTAGCGTCGAGGTAGGACACAAGGCGGTAAAACTGCTCAATTGAGAGATGTAGTTCGACTATCTCGATATTCACAAAAATTTCTCGAGGATGGGCTGCTAAACCCGACATGTGTACTACGGATGGTGTCGGTACAAAGGCCGCGCGCAGTGTCATACCTAATGTCGGGGTTGGTGTTTGGTAGTAAGTTTCGTCGCCCCAACCAAAGCTGAGGTAGAGTGCATCAGGAAAATACTTAGCTTCAGGTATGCTTCCCTTGGGAAGTGGTGGTTTGGACACCACAATCCCTGAGTGCCAGCCGTTACTGGTTACGTAAATCGCCACTTTGTGTTGGTTAAGTTTCTTAGCGCCGGCGGTTGATATGTGTATCACCGGCGTCTTATCCGGTTTTGAGGTGAAACTGGAAGGTTCGCATCCGGAGATTAATAAACTGGCAAAAATTACTAGTGACCAACAGATATGGACTCTAACTCGGTGCATGGCAATATTCCAGAATCAATTATTTAGTTGATTGGCACCCTTGGCTCAAATATTTGCGCAGGTCACAGGTTTAAATACTGCGAGGCGCGTCATTAATTCAATGCTATTAACTAAATGCGGTCGGGGCAATGCCAGCCAGCCAACCATCATCAACAACAAGGTTGTGTCCATGAAGCCGATCAGCATCTGAACTGCATAAAAACAGGGCGGCGCCAGCAATAGCTTCAGGTTCCATATAGTCGGTCTGCGGGGGTAGCATGCGCCGTAAATTATTAAGAAATGTCTGGTCTTTCCACAAATCCCTAGTCATTTGTGTGCGTACGAACCCTGGGGCAATTGAATTAACATTGATACCTCTTGGAGCAAGGTCTACTGCTAACGAACGAGTAAGATTAAGAAGCCCCCCTTTGGCAGCGCAGTATGCGTGAGCACCGGAAAACCCATCGGTAGCTGCGATTGAAGTCATATTGACTATTTTACCTCCACCGTCAGGTTCCATATAAGGAGCAATCGCTTGAATGAGAAAAAACACACTTTTCAAATTTACATTAATATTTTGATCCCAGTTTTCTTCTGTCGTTTGCTCAAATTCTACGGTATCAAAGACACCTATACTATTAACTAGAATATCAATTTTCCCGAAGTCATTGATAATATTTTTCGCAAGCGTGTGACAAAATTTGATTTGAGTTAAATCTCCCCTGTAGACACGGGCGGTTTCGACATGACCTGGGCTTTCACTAACGTCAACGAGCGCTAGTTGAGCCCCCTCGTTTGCAAATCTTCTAGCAATAACATCGCCAATTCCGCCGAACGCCCCTGTAATGATAGCCACCTTATTTTTCAATTTCATTTTCTTTTCCAAACTTATTATCTCTCACCCTGAAAATTATAGGCGGATAGTAGCACAAAACCTCTTTCTCAAAAATAATAGTACGAGGAACACGGCATTTTGAATCTGGGAGTACTACTAATATTCTATAAAATTCCCTCATAGACTAAGTATTTCTAGTTATCTGCATGTGCAAAATAGAACGATATTATTAGAAATAGGGTCTATACCGTTACTGGGGACTGTTTCTAATTTCGTTGGCATCTGGAAGCCAGAGAAGAACACACCTATGTCCTCTGAGGACGTGTTTAACGGTCTGTCCAGTGATTATTGTTGGAGCCAAGAGGGAGACTACTCTAGGAAGTTAGAAAAATCAGTGAAATGGATTTATTATAAAAAACTGTTAGGACTAAGTGGTAAAATTGATTGGTTCGATCTTCGATCGCATAAATGCGGGTCGGGCTGTTAGACGATGCCACCAATCCTCGCAAAGCGGATAATTAGCAAGTACTATACCGCGCTCCGCGTGCTCACCAATACGCACAATATAAGGTGAAAGGTGGATGTCAGCGAGTGAGAAGTCTTCTCCTGCAAGCCAAGGGCCATTAGACAGGCTTGCCTCCATCCGATCAAGCGTTTGGCTGATATTGGCAATAGCATGGTCTATCTCGTTTTCTGTAAAAGGCTCACGCGCAACGCGGCGCCAATCTTCTCGACGGTTTGGCATTGGTATTAATTGTAAGCGCTGTGTAATTTCTTCATCGCTCCAACGCATTGCCGTCGGGCCCATCATGCGGTTCCAGTTCGCCACCTGGAATGCTCGAAGTACAACTTCATCAACCCATTTAGACCACACACGCATGCGTGCGAGAGCCCGCTGTTCAACAGGGCGCAGTGGTACATCTGGAAACATCGCGTCAAGGTATTCACAAATCACAGTACTCTCTATAATTACATCATCACTATGAACAAGCGTTGGAACTACCCCATTTGAGTTGAGTGAAAGGTATTTCGGTGAATGTTGTTCAAATTTGAGTAAATCAATAATTATGCTTTGATAAGAGAGTCGTTTTTCTTCAAGCGTGAATCGTACACGTCGGGACGCACTCGATTGCCAAGCATGGTAGAGGGCCAGATTCGAATTTGACGGTTCCATATCGTTCGCTCTTCAATAAATCAATCTGTTAACACTTTGAGACCAAGGATTAGCCTTCATATGAGGTAGAATTATCATAAACTTTTATCTAAAAATCTACCGGCAAAATAGTCTAATAATTTACAGGTCACCTGTTTTTCTGAGCTGTCTTGGAGACAGAAATTTATAATCCAATCCTGCTAAAATTGTTAGCATAGCCGCTCATAACGTGAGGACAGCTTTGCTTTAAGTCCGTCATTTAGATGATTAGAACTCTGGTTTCATGGTTCGTAGGTGAAAATAAAAAGGTGGCAGATATTTTTACAGTAAGAGGGACGCATTCTTCAATTGAACCTAATTAATGATTTAAAAAATATATTGCAGGATAGTAGCAACTAGGTAACCTGAGAATAAGATTCTCTATCAGGAGGGGAAATATCATGCAACTTGACCCACAGGTGCAGGCTATTGTTGATGAAATAAATGCTGTTGAGTCGGGTTCATTATGGGATCGACCGATCGCTGATGTGCGGGCTGATTTTGATGATCTGGTGCTCAGCTTACAAGACCCAGGGCCGGAGGTTGGCCGTGTAGAGAACCGCAACATTCCGGGGCCGCACGGGTCAATCCCAATTCGTATCTATTGGCCGAAGGGAAACAACGCTGGTAAGCCGCTACCAGTCTATATCAACTATCACGGTAGTGGTTTTGTTGTGCTGAGTATTGATACCCATGACAATGTTTGCCGGTCACTGTGCGAGGGTGCCGGTTGTATTGTGGTAGGGGTTGCATACCGCAAAGCGCCTGAGGATAAATTTCCAAAACCGACTGATGATGCTTGGGCATCACTGCAATGGATTGCAGCACATGCTAACGAAATAGGAGCAGATCCATTACGCATTGCTGTCGGCGGAGATTCCGCCGGTGGCTGTATCGCCACGGTCACCGCGCAGAGAGCAAAGCGCGAAGAAGGCCCACCTCTGGTTTTTCAACTGCTGGTTTATCCCGTCACCGATACGCGCGAGGATCGGCCTTCCTATAAAAACTTTGGTGACGGTTATGTTTTGACGGCCGAGGCTATGGCTTGGTTTTTCGATTGTTATTTCAATAACGAAGCTGAAAAGTCGGATCTTGCTGCAGCTCCGATTCGTGCCGATGATTTGGGTGGTTTGCCACCGGCACTGTTGATGACAGCGAGTCATGACCCTCTCTACGATGATGGCGTCGCCTATGCTAAAAAACTCAAATCCGCTGGCGTGCCGACTGAATATCTCAATTATGAGGGGCACATCCACGGTTTTTGGACGGCCACAGCGCGTATGGATGTTGCGGCTGAAGCGCAGGCAACGGCTTGCGCAGCGCTTCGTCAGGCATTTGGTACGAAGTAGGAAAAAAATCGGTGACTAAATCCGAAGTTGATGCATTGATTGTCGGTGCTGGTTTTTCTGGAATCTATATGCTTAAGCGCTGCCATGAGCTTGGGCTCTCGGCGCGGGTGATTGACACCGCTGGCGATGTTGGCGGAACCTGGTATTGGAACCGTTATCCTGGCGCGCGTTGCGATGTCGAGAGCACAGCCTACTCCTATTCCTTCTCTGACGAATTACAACGCGATTGGTGCTGGACAGAACGCTATGCACGTCAGCCGGAAATTCTTACCTATATAGCGCATGTGGTAGACCGATTTGATCTCCGACCAGATATGCAATTCGAGACCAGGGTTGCCCGAGCGTCGTTCGATGAGAGGTCAAAGCGCTGGGGGATAGAGACGGATGGCGGTGAATATTTTTCTGCCAAATATTGCATCATGGCAACGGGTTGTCTCTCTACGCCAAACCTTCCTAATTTCAGGGGTATGGACACCTTTAAAGGTACTATCTATCATACTGGACGATGGCCGCATGAAGAAATTAATTTTACCGGAAAACGGGTCGGGGTAGTGGGGACGGGTTCGTCCGCAATACAATCTATTCCCGTACTGGCAAATGAGGCTGCGCAACTTACAGTTTTTCAGCGAACGCCCAACTTTAGCGTTCCAGCCTTCAATGGTCCGATCGATGCCGATGTCGTCGAGATGTGGAGAACGCAGCATCGGGAACTTCGACAACGCGCGCGCGTTGCGTTCTCAGGAGATATTTTTGAGGTATCCAAAACTTCGGCACTCGACCTTTCTCCAGAAGCACGTGACAAAGAATTCGAGCGACGTTGGCAGCAGGGTTCATTTAATTTCTTGGCTAGCTTCTCAGATCTTATTACCAGTAAAGCAGCAAACGACTATGCGGTAGCGTTCGTCCACAATAAGATTCGTAGTCGGGTAGACGATGCTAATGTTGCAGATCTGCTATGCCCACACGATCATCCATTCGGGACGAAGCGGCTCTGCGTCGATTCGGACTATTACGAAACATTTAATCGCGACAACGTCAGCTTAATTAATGTGAAAGAGGCTCCGATCGAAGAAATCACACCTCGAGGCCTCAAGACTAGGGATAATGAATTCGAGTTCGATTCGATCGTGTTTGCAACCGGCTTCGACGCAATGACTGGTGCTCTCTTGAATATCGACATACGTGGTCGCGGCGGCATTGAGTTCAAAACAAAGTGGAGAGATGGCCCTCGAAGTTATCTTGGCATAGCGGTGGCAGGTTTTCCCAATCTTTTTACGGTCACAGGCCCTGGTAGTCCTTCGGTGCTCAGTAATATGATGACTTCGATTGAGCAGCATGTCGAATGGATAGCCGATTGTATACAGCATATGGAAACCCATGATCTTGCCACCATCGACGCAAATACTGAAGCCGAGGACAAATGGATGCAACATGTGACTGAAATTGCTGATGACACTCTCTTTTTTCAATCTAATACCTGGTATGTTGGGGCTAACATACCAGGTAAGCCACGTGTCATTTATCCCTATGTAGGCGGTGTTGGCAATTACCGTGAAATTTGTGGTCAAATCGCCACAGAAAGCTACAAGGGCTTTACCTTGCTATAGTTAATAGAGTGATTTACGTTGGTTATATTCTGCCGTTCAGTATAGTTTTAATAGTGTAGTTATGATTTTCCCCATTTTCAGGTCAAGTTTTAACCAAACTTATTATTGTGAGCTTCTTCAGATAATCTTTTCACACTACGACTGAATAAATTTGCCATGACACGGCAATCTAAAGCCCCTGCGTGCTGGATTGCCTCATTTCCTTTCCAGCCTTCTAATTCGCTAAATGCTTCGTCCAGTATCCCTTCAAGCAGAGACAGTCTAGCTTCTGCCCATTCCTTGGAGTCTTCCACAAGCTTCTCTTCCTTTATAATGGCCGAAAAATTATCTTCGATATAGTCACGCATAAGGCCACGACTGGTTTCATAGATATGTTTATTCATGATTACGCCCTCCTCGCATAAAGAGTATCAAATTTATAGATGACACAAAACCCCTAGCACATGACTTTTAAAATTTTATTTTCTTGATCTTTTGGGATGGGTTGTTGATATCTGGGAGGACGAAACAGCTACGTCTAAGTCTTCTGAGAACGTGTTTGGTGGACTGTCTTAATACCTTACTAATTAAAGACCAACATTACAGTTGGAGACGTCACTTAGGGGGAAGTAATTCACGTATCTTTGAAATTATGATACTCTTGGTAGAAGGGAGGAAAATATGTTGCGAAACCATAGATTTCCTTCGGTCTCACGGCCGTGGGTCGACCTAAAGGCGGATCTTAAGAAGGCTCGGATAGGTGACCTTGCTTGGGCTCACGAGCGAAACTTCAGGGCAGCTTATTACGTTGGCGAAGAGGTATTGGAAATCGCCAACGAAGCTTATGATAAATATAGAGCTGAAAATGGATTATTTGCGGGAAGTGCATATCCGAGCTTAGCACTACTTGAGCGAGAATTAATTGAGGGTGTTCTCGACCTTCTGCACGCTCCAGAGGGGGCTGGAGGTTCGACGACTGTTGGTGGAACTGAAAGTATTATTATGTGTATGAAGGCGGCTCGTGATTGGGCGGCTGCGGAGCGGCCAGTTCCAGATATCCCAGAGGTTATTGTGCCCCGGACTGCGCATGCTGCTTTCGATAAGGGTGCGGAATGGTTAAACATGAAGATTGTAAGAATGCCAGGAAGTATCAATTGGAGTGCCGATGTGGCAAGTATGGCTGCAGCTGTAAACGAGAACACCATTATGATCGTGGGTTCCTCTCCTCCCTATCCTTATGGCCAGACAGATTCTATAGAGGAACTGGCCGCGCTAGCACTGATACATAACCTCTGGATGCATTCTGATGCTTGTATTGGTGGTATGATTTTGCCGTTTATGCAAAAGCTTGGTGAACAAATACCGCCGTTTGACTTTAGTATCCCGGGTGTTACCTCAATGTCGGTAGATATGCACAAATTTGGATACGCCAACAAAGGGATTTCGCTATGTTTGTTGCGCGATGTGGCACTTGAAAGGTACCATCGGACGACATTTGACTCCTGGCCTGCAGGTGTTTACTCAACGGCGAATATCATCGGCACGCGATCGGGCGGTTCGGTTGCCAGTGCTTGGGCCGTGATTAACCATTTGGGGGAGGAGGGTTATCTGCGTGTGTATGATGCCCAGCGTAAAATTCGATCAAAGTTAATTTCAGGTATCCGCGGGATAGATGGCTTGTCAATTCTTGGAAAGCCGCATGCGTTACATATTACGTTCTTCTCTGATGATCTTGATATCTTTGCAATTGATGAGGGCATGGAAAAATTGGGTTGGTTGAGTGTTCGTATGCGCGATCCAGATTCAATCCTTCTTTGGATTAATATTAAGCATGCTGACATTATTGACGATTATCTTGAGGATCTGCATAGGGTAACAGCACAAGTAAGAAAAACTGGATTGGCTGCAAAGAAAAATGACGCGTCAAGCTATGCCACCTAATGACATGCTGTGAGTCAAAATGTAATATATTTGACATACACTTTTATTTATGAGGTAGACCCATACAACTGGGTAATCTTTTTAAGAAAACTTTAGCACACTTTGTTTAGTTAACCCTCAACTAGATTGTGGTATTGAGGTGCGATTAACTAAGAAGAGGCCAAAGAAAAGTAGGATAACAGCAGCCCATATCCATGAACTAGGGTTTTCATTAAAAAAAAGTGCGGCCCAGCCAAGTCCTATCAAAGTACCAAAGTAGCCGTTGGTTGAATAGAAAACTGGCCCTGCCATTCGGATGACTTCAAGAGCGACTACAAAGAAAATTGCATTAATCACTATGACAGTGAGCAGTGCCCAATCGCCGTCCGTCATAGTAGTATCGAACGCCCACCAGTTTTCTGTTACGACCATAACAGGTAACATTAGGATCGCGCTTGCAAAAGATAGGCCACATGTAAGAGGAATAGGTCGGCTTTCGGGTGGACGAAGGACTGCTACGCATACTGTCCCGAATGCATAGCAAAGTGGAGCGCCAAAAGCCATCAACAGCCAAGGTGCCATTTCAGGGTCTGGTAAACTTTGACCAGGAATGACAACGAGTAGAATTCCTCCAAGACCGAACAGGATCCCTATAATTCGAAGCAAACGAACATGATCAATTCTAAAAAAAATAGAAAAAATATAGGTTAGCATCGGTGTAAGGGTGAGGCCTAACGCGATAGCGCCAGCTGGAACTTTGGGCGCAACAAAAGCAAGCAAAGTATATGGAACAGCAATTCCTATAGCACCAAATAGGATATAAAGGTAGAGATACTTGCGTCGCAAGCTTGGCAATTGTCGTGTGACTACCGCTGCAAAAAACGTCAAAAGAGCTGTGCCAAGGCCTTGCCAAAATACAAACGCAAACACTGGAATACCATCAATCATGGCAATCCGGTTTAGTGAAAAAGTCATGGAATATATGGTTGCCGCAAACAAAAGCATGCCAAACGGTAACATTTGAGATTTATTCATCTTTATCATTACTAAAATCTCTCAAAGGTTTCCATTTACTGCAAGGCTTAAGAAAAAGTAATTGTCGCGTTAGGGTTGACACTCTCCTGCTTCACAATATTTCAAAGTCTAAATATTGCAGTTAGTGTTATAATTAATCAGGTGTAAACTAATTGTTGCGTGTACAGTAATCTTTGTTGTTATCTTCTAAGTGGACAGTTGGGAGACTCGGATAAAGAAATATCCAAATCGCAAAACAATCTCGCTCCAACAAAAAGCCCTTACTCAACATTTTCGTAAAAATGTGCTATAATAATTTAGGAGGGAAGGCTATGCAGGAAATAAAACGTAGACAGGTTACAAAGTATGAGTTTGACTACCGCGATACCCCTGTACTTACAGTCGACATTGATGAATCCTTTACAATTGAAACAGACGACGCGTTAACGGGGATGATCGAGGATGATAGCGATACTCCCACCGTTCATAGTATGGTTGGGGATCCTCATATTCAGGAACTAATGAAAGCCTGGCCACCGAAATTTAATCCAGTAGTTGGTCCAATCTATATTAAGGGTTGTAATGCAGGTGATCTCCTTGCTGTGACAATTGATTGGATTGAACCCTGGCGATATGGCTTTACCGGAGTATTGCCAGGTGTCGGGCCACTTAGTGATTCTCAACGTTGGAGTGAGTGTGCAGAAGGTCATGTTCAGGTTATAGAGCATTTACCTGGCCCTAGCGGAACCACTCGGGATGGAAAGGGTCGTTACTCTGATAAGCTTACTTGGGATCTGGATCCCTTTATTGGTACCTTGGCGACTTGTCCTGAGCGTGAGGTCGTTACCTCGCTGCTCGGACAAGGGCCTTATGGCGGTAATATTGACTGCAGAGATATTAAACCCAATCACACTATTTATTTGAATGCGTACCATGATGGTGGACTTCTTTATATAGGTGATGTCCATGGAGGGCAGGGTGATACAGAATTCACTGCACTTGCTGACGAAACGCGAGCGCGCGTACAACTACATTGCTCAGTTGTCAAAAACAAGCGATTGCCTTGCGTGCGTATTGAAAAGCCAGAAAGTATAGTTGCGGTTGGGATTAATATACCTCTTGAGCACGCTGTTTATGATGCGTGTGACAACATGATGCTCTGGTTAAAAGAGGATTATGGGGTTTCAGGGTTAGATTCTTATCTGCGTATGTCTGCTGATCCGGCTTTCCGTGTACGCATATACCAAATGGTAAGAGCTATGTGGGCCAGACATGTTGCAGGCGCTGAATATCCTAAAGATCGACTTTACCCAGCAATATAAGTACTTGTACTTGCACCAAAATAGGGGGCGGATTCAAGTATTTTCCGCCCCCAAATATGGGATGATTAATATTTGATCTAACGGGCAATACCATGTGGTGGATGTTTATTATGCCAAGGTGTAGCTTCTTCAAGTTGTGCGGCAAGTCTTAAAAGCAGATCTTCTCCGCCAAAACGTGTGCCAAAATGGATGCCAACTGGCAGCCCATTGCGACTCCAATGGAGTGGTAAAGTGATAGCTGGGTTGCCCGTTGCATTATAGATCGGAGTAATTGGAATAAATTTCATTAATCGATCAAAGAAAACATCTGGGTTTTGATCGGCAAACAAATACCCATGTTTTGGGGGTGGGCTGCCTAGTGTTGGCGTAAGCCATATATCGTATTTTTCAAAAAATTTGGCAAACTGTCGGGAAACAGCGTGCATGTCATAAACTGCTTTTAGAAGGTCAATCGCACTATATTTTTTTCCTTCCTCAATTAACCACAGGTTGTTGGATTCAACTAACTTGTTAGAGATTTTTCTTCCAGTTGCCTTTGCATGGTCGAGAAATGCCCATGCTTCGTTAGCCTGAAAGATTATTCCCCAGGCTTGCTCAAGACGTGAAATATCAAATTTTGGTGCAGCTTCTTCAACCTTATGCCCTAGACTTTCAAGAATCTTGGCGGTCTTCTTCACTCCTTTTATACATTCACTATGTATGGCGGAGCCCCTTGGAGCGACCGTAGAAAAACCTATGCGGAGTTTTTCAACCGGGGCACCAATTTCGGAGATATATGGTCGTGAGGGAGGAGGGGCAGAGTATGGGTCACCCACGGCTGGTTGCCACATTACGTCAAGTGATGCTGCTGTGTCACGGACTGTGCGGCTAACCACACCTTCAATTGCCATGCCATTCCATAGCTCACCCCAGTCAGGTGCATAAGACGTTCGACCGCGAGAGGGTTTTAGACCTACTAGGCCACAGGCAGAGGCCGGAATGCGAATCGAACCACCACCATCATTAGCATGCGCCACAGGTGTAATGCCTGCAGCAACTCCAGCGGCAGAGCCGCCACTTGATCCACCCGGACTATATCCTAGTTTCCAGGGGTTATGCGTAGCGCCAGTTGCCACCGGTTCACAAGAACCGCTTGACCCAGCCTCAGGTGTATTTGTTTTAGCGACTATAATGAAACCTGTAGCTTTCCAGCGCTTTACCATTTCACTATCATAATTCCTTGTCCAGCCTTTGAAAAATCGGCTACCGCAGTCCGTGGGTACACCGGCTAGAGAGTGAGTTAGATCTTTAAGTAAGAATGGTACGCCAGTAAATGAACCACGTGGCAAGTCATTGCGAGCTGCTTTTCTTGCCATAGAATCCAAGCGCCGAACAATAGCATTTAGTTTAGGGTTTGTTTTTTGGATAGCTTGAATGGCGCAATTAATTAGTTCGCTCGATTTTACTTCTCGGCGCTTTACGAGTGCAGCAAGGCCAAGGCCGTCATATTGAACATATTCAGATAACTTCATATGAATTACCTCCCTAGGTATTGGGAACGCAGTAAGCCGTTTGTAGCGTTCAAACTTAAGAATCAATCACATAGTATTGCCTAGTTTAGCTTATAAATAAGGCAGAAAATAAGCCAAGAGAGGTACCCAGTTTGCAAGGGGACCTCTCTCGACTGTTAGTATTATTCAATTTCAACAACTGAAAAATCGTACCAGTTTTCTTGAGCGTTCATGAAAGTCTTAACGGAAGGACTCAAGACAAGTGGGTTGTAATAAACAAATTTAGGCATAAAGGCATAATCCTGTCCCATCATAATTTCGTTCGCTTTGCGATATAGTTCGGCAGCCTTCTGCTCATCTTTTGTTTTAAGTGCTTCGTTAAATAGTTTGTCTACTTCCGGGTTACAGTACCAAGAAATGTTAAACCCACCTGGTGGTTGAGAATCACAACGTGCCATCATTTGTGTCCAAAATGGAATAGACCAACCCCAACCAATCTCATTCATGTGAACATCAGGAACCATACCCTTGAGCCATTTGCCGAGGTATGTAATCCACTCAATTTTGTTAAGCTTTACTTTAATTCCAACTTTTTTAAGGTCACGTTGAATCCACTTCTCCCAAACTTCGTTATAACCATACTCGTAAATGTCGAAATTTATTTCTAGAGGATTGTCGTCATTGTACCCAGCCTCGGCTAAAAGTTTTTTGGCGCCCTCAGGATCATAATTAAAAGGTTTATATCCATCCTGATAAGCATAGGTGCCCGGAGAGAGCATGCCGTATTCAGCTCGCCCAGTATTTTTAAGGATTTCTTCCGCAATGCCTTCACGATTAACTGCCATATTGATCGCTTTACGCACTCGAACGTCCTGCATAATTGGATCTTTATGATTAAAGAACACTAACCATATTGATGGAATGTTTCTGTTGGTTGATATTGTAAAACCTTCTTCCTTGAGGCTCTCAAGTTCTTCCCATGGGGCTTCGTTGATCATGTGGACTTCGCCAGCCCGAATTGCAGCCAAACGAGAGGCCTGATCTGGCAAAGGCCGGAATATTAGTCGGTCAATTTTTGCAGGTTCACCCCAGTAACCGTCAAATTTTTCAAATACAACTTTAATATTTTGTTCACGTTCTACAAATTTGAAAGCGCCGGTACCAACAGGATGTAAAGATACATCAGTATTGCCCCAGGTCTCCACTGATTTAGGGCTCATCATCATTGGCATCCCGCACGCCTGCACACCCATTTGTAGCCACTCAAAATTCGGTTCGTTGAGCGTGATTGTGAGCTCGAAAGACCCAGTTTGTTCTACCGAATTAATCCAACGTGTATAATAACCCATAAATCCGGCTGCTTGGTCATAAAATTGTGGTGCATCTTTATCCATAAAGCGGTCATAGTTCCATTTAGCTGCTTGAGCGTCAAAACTTGTACCATCATGGAATTTGACCCCTTCTCTTAACTTGAAACGATAGGTTAAACCATCGTCAGAAACCGTCCAGGATTCTGCTAGAGCCGGTTTTAAGCTTGCGCGAGTAGCCTCCGGTTTAGTGAGATCCAACATTACCAAGCCCTCAAACATATTATGAATAGCATTAGTAGTGTACCAGCTGCAGGTCGCATGGGGGTCTAGTATATTCATTTCACTTGACATGCCCCAAACAAAGGTACTGTCGGCCCGTGTAGCTTTAGTAATTGTAATAACGCCTAAGCAAACCATAGCTGCAAGTGAAATACCAAGAACAGCTGAGCTCAGACGCAAAGTTTTTCTAACTTTGGTCTTTATCATAATGCTTCTCCCGATTACGCGGCACGGCGGTCTTATTGCCTTCGATTTATAACGGCCGCTGTTACAATATAACTAACCCCATAGAGATTATCTTTTTGTTATATACAACCCATACGGGATCGTTTTAGGAACGCTAGCACTATTCTCTATATTTTTACATAAATTTTTAGATAGGCGTCACAGATCTTCGCATATAACTTAGAAACAAGATCAAGCCACGTTTAGTATAGATGGGCTTGGCTTGATGAAAGAAGTAGAAACAACCGTGCGCAAAAACCTAAAGATTCTGTTTTATGTTACTCGAATACAATGTTTGGAAAATAACAAGAAACAACCCAGTTGGGCTGATCAACAATTTCACTAATTCTTAAATCTGCACAAACACTACATAACATGTATGCTTGGTCTGGATTTATATTTTTAGTTTTTGACAGAAATTCGATTGTACCACGTACTGCATTTTTGCTTGCTTCCATTAGATCGGGGCCAATACCAGTGGCCACTTCATATCCACTTCCATCCAGATGACGTGAGACGGGCTTTGAAGTTGAAAACCGTGGGAATTTCAATTCGTCGCCTTTCACCAGGTCAAGTTTAGCCGTAACCCCCATAGGGGATTCAATGGCAGTTCCACAGACTTCACCATCACCTTGTGCACAATGAGGGTCGCCAATTGAAAAGAGAGCGCCTGGCACCTGTACTGGCAAGTAAAGGTCGACACCCAATGATAAATCCCGGATATCCATGTTCCCGCCGGTCATATAGGGAGGAATAGTGCTGTGACCGCCTGGTTGTGCAGGAGCTACACCTGTAGTTCCACAAAACGGTTTTAAAGGGATACGGGCAATTTCAGAGAATACTGCTGGCTGTGCGAAGTTGTGGTCATAGTTCCATATATTAAGTGCAGGATTGGGAAAGTCTTCTGCTAATAAACCAAATCCAGGAACTATTGCAGTCCAAGCCCAGCAAGATGGACTAAAATCTATTAGTGTGACTTTTAGTGAGTCTCCAGGTTCAGCTCCATCAACATAAACTGGCCCTGCTATAGGATTAATTAATGAAAAGTCTAGACTGGATATTGTCTGGATGTCAGAATCTGCAGAAATCTGACCACTTGTTGCATCGATGTTTTCAAAAGTAATAATATCGCCTGGTGCAGCTTTGATAGCTGGCTCCCGAGAATGATCCCAGGTCATATGTTGATGTTGACTGTGAATCGTATGATTATTACCCAGCTCATTATTCATAATTTAATACCTCCAGTTTCTATTGGAAATGGCATTTTGAGCTTTAAAGATAGCACTGTGGGTGCATAATTGATAATATGTTCTCCATGTGCCCCAGAAATTTAATGCCGATTGGCATTCATGTTTTAATTTATGCCAGCACCGTAGAGAGTTTTTCTTAAGGCCATTGAGTAGGAATGTTGGTTAAAACCACAAGGATGGTTCCATTAAGCTAACAGAAGATAAATATGTAGCTTAGGGCAGCTATTTTGTTGGCAACACAAACCCCATACTGCGTTTATCAGACACCTCATAAATGTCAGCCGAATATTTAATTATATCCCCCCGAATATTGGCAGCACTCAAAGTTTCAACGAGTGTATCCATATAAGGGTAGGTAAAGTGATTATCCAGAGCCTCTTGACTATCCCACAGTTCAAAGATAATTGCGCGGTTAGGGTTGGTTACATCTAGCGCCCAATCGTATATCTGTGCTCCTTTCTCTTTTCGAGAATTTTCAATTGCGTTCAAAATGTCATATTTTATTTTATCGTATGCACCAGGCATAAAGTCAAATTCAACTGCTACAATTATCATACTTCATATTCCCTTCACGAAATCTTTGCGCTAAAATCTCTGTTAATTAAGGTATTCTATACAAGTTTTTCACAAGAAGCGTCCGTAACATTTTGATTGAAGTATGTCGTATTTAAGTGGATTTAAGGGATATCAGGAATTTCTGACCCTTAAAAATTAGGGATGACCTTTTCTGCAAATGTTCTAATGTCGTCTAGAGCCCCAGTCTGGGGCGCCCCCTAGGTTGACGCATTCGCAACAGCTTTTGATATGGACTAGTTCGGGCAGGAGAAGATGCCGTTCTATAGTAGCAAGCAAAACCATAATACGAAAAAGGCAAGATATTACATTTTTAAATATCCCGCCCTGTGGAAAAATGAAAAGTTATAATGAAATCTAACTGTCTAGATTCCAAGACGTAGCGTAAAATTTCCAACTTCCATCTGACTGACGCTTGAGTATATCGATGATCTTGGCTGTTACCCTCCCCGTATCCGGACTATCGAGAGTTACATTAGCGAGTAAATAACCTACGTCTTCCCGGGCGTCTGCTTCTGTTGTTTCATGTCTTACTACAGTAATTCCACTGTCAATCATACCTTGGATAGTTGTTTTTACTGCTTCAGCACCATCAACTCGTGGGGTATTTGGGGCGAATAAAGAGGCATCTTCAGTATGGAGGGCAATGACACTGTTGATATCTTTATCGTTATAAGCTTCAAACCAACTATTCAATGCTGCAGTAATAGCGCTACTTGAATCACTCATTAAATATCTCCCTAGCTTATTAAAAAGATGAGTTTAATTTTTATACATTTTAATTCAAAGAGTTAGTAATCTACGATGTAGATTTTGTGATTTCATTCGTCATAGGATAACTCACACTCGAGTAATTTCTTTTTCTTATTATTATTATAATCATAAAGCAGTTTATAGCTGTTATCCCAGTACTTTGGCAGCTCAATCTCTAATTCATGTGGTTAAAAATGATAATAGATACTAATTTTAAATAATATTAATTTGAATAATTAAGCTTTACTTAAAGTTATATACATTACTATTTCAGCATCGACGACAGCGAATCTTTTTAAAGATGGTGTCCCAGTCGCCTTCTTCAGAAGTATAATCTAAAAGACAGCGTATAACCTTGGATTTATCTGGTAAATTATATTGCGTTGCAATTTTTGATAGCATTTTATCGGCGTCTGAATTTATTTCAAATTCAATTGATAATTTTTCTCCGGCCATTGTTATATTCCTTATCTAAAGTAGAACGAGCAAAAAGTATTAATTTATAATTATACGATGGGGCGTTAGCTCGAGTGCAAGACAACTTCATGCTTTTCATAGGGCTTTTTGCCATTCACCGAAGAGTAATTATCACCTTAAAGTAACTATTCAGATAGCATTTCTCCAGAGCCACCAAATTCGGTAGGAAAATCGCTAAATTTGGGCAAGCCATCTTTAATGGAGATAGTTTTATCCTTGTAGTAAAGGTGCATAGTTGGCTCATGACGTAGTTCTGGCACGAGATTTGGGTAAACAGCAACTAAGTCTAGATCAGGGAGACTATTGAAAACATTCCCTCCGCAGGTCGCGCAAGATTTACGGTGGGCGCGTCCGGTCTTACTAAAAATTTGAACACATTCTTCGCCTTTGGTAATTTTAACGTTGCTGGTTGGCCAGAGGCTAAACGCGTTAACTGGTGCAGCTGCCCAATTCGTACAATCGTCACAATGACAGTATCCCATAACAGCGGGATTACCGGAGACTTCAAACTCAATAGCACCGCAAAAACACTGACCTTTTATTTTATCAACCATATCTATCCCTTTAATTTGTAGCTTAATTTATAAAAATTTAACAAATTTGATTGTCCACAAGATGTATAAAACCAGATCTAAGTAACAAATGAAAAATTATGATAAAACGTATTTAATGATTCCGCCAGTCCCAGGGTGGCACAAATTCTCCTGCCCAGATACCTTGGAATTCTTTTTGAGCTTTTTGCTCTTGTTCCACATAATCATCTGAATAACGTATGTAAGCTAAAGCCCAGCCTTCTTTGACCATATTTGCATTTAAGTTTAGATCTTCTAAATAACAAATTGCAATAAGCCGTTTGTACCTGTCACGCTTGTCCCAGACGCACTCTATCATATTTCCAGAAACCATTCTCGATAATGCTTCCGTTGCCTTGCGACCGCAATGCCAACTGTTTCCATCTTTAGTGCAGTATTGTTTATTTTCGGGAGCATCAATCCCATGTAAGCGTATGCGTTTTCCATCTATTGATAAGGTATCACCATCTATGATCCGGGGGACTCCGACAACTTTGTTATTTGCTGCCAAACTAGTTACTGGGCATGTTAGCAATAACGCTGTGGTTGTTGTAATCAAAAATACCTGAACCCCTAGTCGGTTCAGAATTTTGTTAATACATATACTTAAATAATGTCGTGCCATATCTAAGAAATTAGGTGTTTAATTTGTCATAGCCATAATATGGGCCTGAATTTGTGGGTGTAAATAATGAAAATTTTGAATATGTTAGGTATGAAACTCGGCTGCCTTTCATTATTAGTTGGGAGTTCGAGAAACGCCTATGTTAACAAGTGCAACGCTTCCCAGCATGATGACTAATGCTCCCCACGTCCATAAACTAACACTCTCACCAAATACGATCATTGCCCAAATAACACCAGATATTGTTACGATATAATTAAATTGAGCAAAAAATACTGCTCCCACCTGACGTATCACTTCTAGAAAACAATAAAATGTAACCACGTGTATCCCTGCAGCCCATAAAATACCCCATATCGCCGTAGTTCCGTAATCGTTGATACTTACCATACCATCTGTCAGGAACATAACCGGTAGCAAACCCAGTGCTGCAGTTAGTAATATGCCACTGACAAGTGATAGAGAACCTGATTCCGGGGGCCTTAATAGTTTTGCGCCTACATTTGATGCTGCTGCTGCTAGTGCAGCAACTAGAGCAATCATTACATACATCCAGGATTTAGGCGCAGGAAGGTTTCCTTCCGGGATAATTACTACCAAGACGCCTATAGCGCCCAGCATTATACCCATCGAACTTAGCATTCGAAATTTCTCGATTTTAAATAAAAATGCTAGTGCGTAGGTAAGGCCAGGGACTAGTGCCAATATGAGCGTTAATATGCTCGCCTGAATTTTATCCGCAACTGATGCTAAAACCATTACCGGCAAAATGAGAGACGCAACCGCTAAAAATGTATATTGCCGAATGTGAGCTAGAGTAAGCTTTGGAATGTCTCTTTTTAGTATAGCCATTGCCCCAGCGACAAACCCAGAAATCAATGCAACCCAGAAGGTATATGCAACGAATGGAAATTCTGCGGACATTGCAAGTTTATTAGCAGAAGTGATTCCGCCATACGCGGCACCAGCAATAAACAGCATAACCGTTGGGAGGATGAGGCTTTTCCACTTATGCTGAGCAGTTCGCGCTTTTGTCTCTGTACGATTTCCCATTTATATTTTCCTAAACTTATGAATCATTAGGTTTCTTTAATAGAGTTAAGGGTGAAGATTTATTATTTGATATAAGCGCATGCGTAATGCAATTTCCCAAAACCTTTATTTACGACGTGATTCCGGTATAAGCCCTCTTGGCGCAAACCGCATAACCACTAGTAAAATTACACCCATGATAACAAGTCGCATGTGAGGTGCAGATTCAAGCAAGTGTGTCCTAAGAGGATTATCTTTAGAAAGCGTTGAAGTTACGCCATCCATTAGCCAGAGACCAGCTGGTTCTGCCTCAATCCAGACAAACCAAATAAGGAAACCGCCCAAAACGGATCCCCAATTATTTCCAGAGCCACCGATAATCACCATAATCCATATTAAAAAAGTGAACCGCAATGGTTGGTATGATCCAGGGGTAAATTGGCCGTCTATAGTTGTAAGCATAGCACCGGCAATACCTATAACAGCCGATCCAATAATAAATATTTGAAGATGGCGTGATTTTATGTTTTTTCCCATAGCCCCCGCAGCTTGCTCATTGTCGCGAATAGCTCTCATCATTCGGCCCCAAGGTGATTTTAGTGCTCGCTCTGAAAGGGTTATGATTACTACAAGTACGGTCAAAAATAGACCCGCATAACAAAGCTTGACAAAAATACTCGAAGCTTCAACCACATCTGCACTTAGCCAAGTTGTAAAATTGTTGAACCAGGAACTACCCTGTAGGTCTAATTCATACGGAACAGGCCGTTCCAAACCTGTGACGTTTTTCACGCCGCGGGCAAGCCAGTCCTCGTTTTTTAAGATAGCAATAACAATTTCGGATATGCCTAACGTAGCTATGGCAAAATAATCTGATCGCAGACCCAAAGCAATTTTTCCTATAAACCAAGCAATTCCAGCGGCAAAAAGACCACCTATTAGCCATGAAAAAATAATTGGCAGACCGAGGCCACCGAGATAACCAGTTTTGGCACTGTTTACGGCTTCTATTGCTTCAGTTGCTGGTTCAAAATATATACGAGCTACGAAATAGCCCGCGATAATTATGATAGCACTGATAAGCGAGCGACCAAAGCTAGGCTTGGAGTATCGGCGAACTATTATGACTAAACCTGCCGTTACTATTAGAATAATTCCTGATATCACCAGATGCCAACCACCTGCTGCCCACGCTTCGCTTATAGGTGCCTTAGAAACGAGTACTGTCGCTAGCCCACCAACAGCCGCAAACCCCATCACGCCTACGTTAAATAATCCGGCATAACCCCATTGCATGTTAAGGCCAAGCGCCATGATAGAAGAAATTAGGCAAAGATTAATAATTGTGAGCGCTACTGACCAAGATTGACCAAAACCTACAGCGGCTAGAAGTCCCACCATTATGACAAAGAGATAGGGTGGGCGGAGCAACACTTTATTCATGTTGAACGACCATAAAATATTCCGGTTGGTCTTATGAGAAGCACAACCACGAGTATTACAAACGAAATGGCAAATTTGTAATCTGTTGAAAGGAATTGGACCAAGCTATCGGGAGCCCAGTTCTCGGGCAATAAATATCTTAAGAATTTCTTGTAGGCGTATGTAATTGTAACTTCTGAAAAAGCGATTATGAAGCCTCCTACAACCGCACCTAGCGGGTGTCCTATGCCACCAACTATTGCTGAAGCAAAAATCGGGAGTAGCAACTGAAAATAAGTGAAGGGCTTAAAACTTTTATCGAGACCATAAAGCATTCCAGCGGTAGCAGCTAGAGCCGACGCGATAATCCAAGCTATTAATACTACTCGTTCAGGACTAATTCCTGAAAGAAGTGCTAAATCTTCGTTGTCAGAAAATGCTCTCATAGCTTTTCCTGTCCGTGTTCTCTTCAGAAACCTAAACAACGATACTACTAAGATAAATGTTAGAACAATGGTTAGGGCTTGAGTTAGTTTAATTGCCAAGCCCTCATTAAGTCCTGTAGACTGTTTGAATTCCCCAGCTTTCAGAAGAAAACGAGATCCGTCAGAAAAACGTCTATCGTCAGGTCCAATAATAAACCGGACCACACCATTCATTACAAACATCACACCAATTGAGGTTAATATGTAGATTACAGATGGGGCTTTGGCTCTTCTATAGAATCGATAAACTAGTCGGTCAGTTGTCAGACAAACAGCGATAGTTGCAATAATACCGATGGGTAAAGCGAGAAGAGCAACTGGGAGAGGTGCTATGCTGATGTTTAAAGACTGGAGCCACCAGGTTATTAGAATTACTACCATGGTACCAAATGCCATTGTGTCACCATGCGCGAAATTAGCAAATCGTAATATCCCGTATATTAATGTGACCCCCAACGCACCTAACGCTAACTGAGACCCATACGTTAATCCAGGAAGTAAAACAAAGTTAGTAAGCAGCACCAGAGCATCTAGGATGTCACTCATAGCCTATCCGCCAAGGAATGATCGTTGCACTTCTGGGTTATTCAGAAGTTTTTCAGCATTGTCGGAAAATCTGTTTTCACCGGTAACTAATACATAACCTCGGTCGGCAATCGAAAGAGCTTGTGTCGCATTCTGTTCTACCATAAGTACTGCGATACCCTTATTTCGAATTTGTAGAATTCGATCAAATAGCTCATCCATCACTAGTGGTGAAACCCCCGCAGTCGGTTCATCAAGCATAAGAACTTTTGGCTCCATCATTAAAGCCCTTGCTACGGCAACCTGTTGTCGTTGCCCCCCAGAAAGTTCTCCCGCCATCTGGTACCTTTTTTCTCTAAGAACGGGGAAAATTGAGAAGACATGATCGATCGTGGGGGAAAAATTATCAGTTCGCAAATAGGCACCGATTTCTAAATTTTCTAGAACCGTCATTGTTGTGAAAATATTCTGATTTTGAGGAACAAAACCCATCCCGAGCTTCACCCGTGATTGAGGTTTTAGGTGAGTAATATTCTTACCATCAAGATAAACATTTCCACTATTTAATTCTAGCATGCCAAAAAGAGCTTTCATGGCTGTAGATTTGCCAGCCCCATTTGGCCCAACGATTACAACAATCTCTCCCAATTCAACGTTAATAGTGCAGTTTTGCAAGATGTTTACAGCACCATAACCACCGACCATATTTTCTCCAGCGAGAAAGCTCATAGGCTTAACTTCATGACGGCGCGCGCGGCCGGTTTTTTGACCCCTTGCCGAGATAAGCTTCTATAACTCGACTATCTGATTTCACTTGTTCAGGCGTACCTTTCATTAAAACTGAGCCTTCCGCCATAACAATGACGGGATCACATAGGCGAGAAATAAAATCCATATCGTGTTCTATCATACAGAAAGTATAACCGAGATCTCTATTAAGGCGTAAAATAGCATCGCCAATCAAGCGTAGTAGGGTACGATTTACGCCGGCTCCAACTTCGTCAAGAAAAACGATTTTTGCTTCTACCATCATTGTTCTTCCAAGCTCTAAGAGTTTTTTTTGCCCACCAGATAAGTTGCGAGCCTCTTCCTGAGCTAGTCCAGATAGTCCAAGGAATTCCAGAACTTCATTAGCCTTTTCTTTAATTGCAGTCTCTTCTTCGGCTACTTGCTTTGGCCGAAACCAGGCATTTAATAAGTTCTCCCCGCGCTGCCCACCAGGGACCATCATTAGGTTTTCTATGACGGTAAGAGTTCCAAATTCCTGGGGAATTTGAAATGTTCGTAAAATACCACGATGGAACAACTCATGGGGAGGAAGGCCGGTAATTTCAGTTTGGTTTAGAAAGACATGTCCGGAAGACGGTTTGTACATTCCAGCTATGACGTTAAATAGAGTTGTTTTCCCGGCACCATTTGGTCCGATCAGGCCGGTGATAGAACCGGTAGAAATCTGAAGGTTGGCACCATCTAAGGCTCGGAGGCCGCCAAAATGCTTGTGTAAATTATCAACACGAATCATGGCACGCTCTTTGACGCACGTTATTTAAAACGGTAACACCTTAACGCAATGTCGTATTAAGGCGGTAGGCGCAATGGTTCGGGATCAAAGCCCAAACCATTGCTATTAACGCTATTTAGTGGACTGCGATTGTTTTGAATGCGCCACTCGTGACCTCAAGTTCTTTATAGGAACCTGACGCCTCTCCAACACTCGTAAGCTCAACATTGCTTGCACCTACATAATCAACGTCGCCGCCATCGGCTAATATTTTCAATCCTTTAGCAAGCTCTCCCGGTAAAATTTGTTCTCCAGGTGCATTTGCCACATCCATTATCTTAGACTGAATTTTACTACGGTCTGTGGAACCTGATGCTTGCATGGCGAGGGCAATTAGGGCGGCGGCATCATAAGATTCAGCTCGGAATGGTCCGTCTCCGTCAACTCCGCCAGCTTTAGCGACGTCTAGAAACTGTTTAGCCCCATCAGATTCTGAACCGGGTACGGTACCAAACGAACCAACTAAACCAGCTCCAATATTGTCGATCAGTGATTGTCCAATCATTCCATCAGCTAAAATAAAGTTTTCGAAGGCACCTGTATCGAGAGAAGTCTGGATAATACCTTTGCCACCTTGGTCAAGATAACCGAAGACCACAAGATGTTCTGCTCCAGAGGCAGCTAGCGCTGCGACCTCAGCAGAATAATCGCCTTTTCCGTCTTCGTGGGCAGCAGTCATTTCCACTGTTCCGCCATTAGCTTCGAATGCTGCCGTAAAACTACCTTCTAGTCCTTTACCATAGTCATTATTGGTATAGGTTACGGCTACGCTATTAATACCACGTCCTTTAACTATATCAGCTAAAACCTGGCCCTGACGAGCATCCGATGGAGCAGTTCTAAAGAAGTAACCATTATCTTCGATGGTCGTTAAAGCAGGGGAGGTTGCTGAAGGCGATATCATAACCACGCCGTTGGGAATTGCAGTATTATTAGCAATTGCCGTTGTTACGCCAGAACAGTCTGCGCCCATAATTGCTGCAACGCCGTCAGAGGTAATTAATCGTTCTGCTGCAGCTGTAGCCGCGGCGGCATCAATACAAGTAGAGTCGGCTCGCACTGAGACGACAGTTTTGCCACCTAGCAGATTTCCAGAATCTGAAACTTCCTTTAAAGCGAGTTCTGCTGATGCGGCCATTCCCGGGGTAAGTGATTCTATCGGTCCGGTAAAGCCAAGTATAACGCCAACCTTAATTTTATGATCGTCAGCCTTAGTTTCAGTACTGGTTATTAAGCCAGTTACTCCTATAAACGCTATGGCTAACGTTGTAAGTAAAAATCTGAATTTACATTTCATTTTTGTGAATCTCCCTGATTGCGATTAGCAGCGATATTCCAATACCAAGCTTCTTTGGCACTAAGAAGTTCTTATTGTGGGCCAAGTATCAATTAAAATCTAGTATTCAATATAAATTACTAAAACAGGATAGAGTAATTATATTGATTTCTTCATATAAGAAGGTACAAAGCTACACGCCTAAATCATAGAAATTTATTAAGTAATATACATGTGAGAGGAAATATGAACGCTGTCGAAGAACGAAATTTAAAGATTATAACTGATGTGTGTGAAGCATTTAATCAGCATGATGCAGAGGGTATACTTAACCATTTTACAGAAGATTCAGTTTGGCTTGCTTCGCGAGGAGAGCAACCAGAAGGTCTCAGATTAAGTGGTAAAAATTCAATTCGGAAGATGTTACATCAGAGATTTACGTCCATTCCAGATATGGCTTGGGAAATTCACAGCCACTGGGTAGGAGGTAACCGGGGTTGTTCAGAATGGACGGTGACGGGAAACGAATTAAACGGAAATACTCTAAATTGGCTGGGCTGTGATCTTTGGGTTTTGCGCGAAGATGGTATGATTACTCGTAAAGATACATATTGGAAATATGCAGGTGGCGAGTAGGCTGATTTTTAAGTTAAAAGCCTATTAATTACTGATAAGTGGATTTCATGTTACGTCAAATCACAAGTGCGGAGTACTTCAGCTACGGGCTTCGACCAAACGGACCACCTAATTTACCAGGTGGTCCATAGATTTGATTATTTTCCCGTTTCGCATTGGCATGCATTGAGGGTCAAGTTCTTGTACCACTTCGTGGCCACTTTCATTCAGAAGGCAAAGGAATTCTTCAAGTCGTTGCATTGAACCTGTAATGTTACCATCTGGCCAACCGGCAATATCGTGCAAAACTAAAGTAGACCATGGTCTTGATTCTATTTGTTGCATGCCTGTGGAGACCCAACCGTCCGGATCCTCCCAGTCTCGAGTTATAGCATTGAACATCACACATGTGTACCGTCCGGCTGATAGGTCAGAAATATGAGCATGTTTAAATACTCTGGAATTTATAATCCCAGCATTACAGAAAGGTCTGAATAATAATTTTGGATGGGCAAGATTGCCAATCAGGTTTTGTGCTTGAGTTACTTCCTTGTCGAATATGTTTGGGTCATCACTGTCACCTAAGGAAACGGTATGGCTATAAGAATGGTTGCCGATCCAATGGCCTTCGTTTTTTGCTCGAATGACGGCATTTAGACCGTCATTTTTAAGTAATTTCCGGCCAATGACGAAAAACGTGGCTTTGATATTAAACTTGTTTAAAACATCTAATACATGATGAGTTATATCGGCTTCGGGTCCATTATCAAAGGTGATGGTTACTTTCGCCATAACTATGCACTCTCTTAAATTATGAATGGTTAGGTGATTTTTGTTAAACCACGTCGGGTAACGCGGAGTCCAGACGTTTCACAATCCCATGTATTGTCTGTGATCCCTTCATTTCGCAGTTCAATTTTCCTAACCTTTTGGGTTGGAGTGCGCGGCAGTGAAGGTTTAAATTCAAAGTAGCGTGGTACCATAAAATAGGGCATTTGTTCTACACAATACTCTAATAATTTGACGGGATTCAGTTTGGCTCCAGGGTTGCAAACTATAATGGCTTTCACTTCGTCTTCTCCTAGTTTTGCTGGAACGGCAATTGCAGCACTTTCAGATATGTCTTTATGCATATTGAGAATACGTTCAACTTCAAAGGATGAAATATTTTCGCCACGTCGACGGATTGCGTCTTTTAGTCGGTCAAGAAAATAAAAATAACCGTTGGAGTCCTGATACCCCCGGTCGCCCGAGTGAAACCAAAGATCTTTAAATGCCTCTAGAGATTTTTCTTCCATGCCATAATATCCTGACATAAGGGTATTGGGATACTTTGGCCGTATCGCGAATTCTCCAGCTTCTCCAGAAGGACATTGCCGACCTGCAGGGTCAACTATTTTGACTTCATAATATGGTGCTACGCGCCCACAGGACCCGATAGGGGTTGATTCATCAGGTCGAGAATAGATAACAATATTAGCTTCTGTTGACCCATATCCCTCAGTTAACTCAAGGTCAAATCTTTGTTTGAATTCTTCTTGAACTTCATGGGGATTGGGAACGGAGTAAATCATTCTTAAGGAATTCTCTGCATCGTCTTGCTGGCGTTCTGCTGAGTATAACATTTGACATATACCGCCAACAGCTACGGTAACGGTTGCACCATAACGACGAACGTCTGGCCAGAAGTTCTCTATACTAAGTCGCTCTCGAAGAATCATACGTCCGCCTACGAGAAGAGTACCCAGCAATATGAACTTTCCTGCAATATGGAAAAATGGGAGAAAATTATAGCTTATATCATCCTTTTGGAGACTAACTATTTCGTTAAAAACAATCGAAAATGATATTTCAAATTGATGGTTAAGCATAACTCCTTTTGATGGTCCGGTTGTTCCCGAAGTAAACATGATACAAGCTAACGTTTCCGGAAATATTTTCTTGTTCAGGTTATTTTCAGATCCTCTTGGGAGGCCAGATAAAGAATGTTTTTGGATCGGTATTGTCACATTTTCAGTTAAAGAATTATCATAATGTATAATACATTTTTTCAGGTTGACGCATCGATCTAAAATATCGGCAAATATTGGTAAGAACTCTTCATCTAACACTGCGATGTTAGCGCCGGAGTTTTGCAACATATGAGTAAGAATCTCTCCTTTGTATGCGGTATTGAGCGGTACCTCTACGGCGCCTAATTTGGCAAGTGCAAACCACACATCAATATATTCTGGAGAGTTTTTCATCATGACTGCTACTCGATCACCAAACTGCAAGTCGAGTGAAGCTATCCCTCTTGCCAATCTGTTAGCGCGTTGGTTCATCTGTTTGTGACTATAATCATTCCCCTCGTAATGGAGAAAAGGAAAATCAGGATATAAATCTGCATTATGTTCCAAAATGCGATGTACTATCCATTCGTGCTCAGGTGCTTCATCAAAAGGTGACACGCGTTCTAGTCCTAAAAACAATAGTCTTTTAAAATTTTATGTAGTGATTGTTTGGCCTTAATTTTATCTATGAGTAGAATAAACAAAATATGTCGATAGATAAATGATAATTAGGGATTAGTCCTTTATTGAGCAGTTAGGTAATTATGAGTCGATCTAGTAATCTTATTTTTCCGACAGTTTTGCTGTTAGTGGGTGGGGTATCATATGGTAGCGTAATATCTGCCAATAGGTTAGCGGTGGAAGCTGGTTTCCCTTTTATTGCATATGCGTTTTGGCAAATGATCATAGCATCAGGTGTATTGGTCATAATATCTATTGTTCTTGGCTGTCCTCCGAGGATGGGTAGGCGTTATTTGCGGGTTTACGCCATAACAGCTTCTTTTGGTTTGTCGGGGCCTCTGCTTATCCTAACATTTCTTGCTGATAAGCTGCCCACTTCAGTGCTGACTCTTATGGTAGCATTGATCGCACCCGCAGTATATTTGCTAGCTTTATTGGTTAGAAGCGAATCATTTCGGTGGCTAAGTGTGTTGGGGGTAGTTTTGGGGTTCATCGGGGTGCTATTTATAATAGTGCCGGAACGAAGCCTTCCTGATCCTGAAATGGCAATTTGGGTTCTCTTCGCGTTACTTTTGCCAGTAAGTGCGGCCATTAACAATGTCTATACTGCTAAGCTAATGCCTGACGATGTAAATTCGCTTTCGCTTACGGCCGGGTTGATGACCATTACTTCGTTAATTCTCTTGATCGTGATGTTGATAGTGGATGGTCCGGTATTATTAACGGACTCAGGCTTGGATGGAACATGGCCAACAATTTGGGCAGCTGCAGGAAACGCGATAACTTACGTATGTTTTTTCGAGATATTACGCAGAGCTGGAGCGCTCTTTTTTGCACAGTTGAATTATGTTGTGGTGGCTGCGGGTGTTTTATGGGCATATATGATATTCAATGAGGTGCCAAGTTCTTGGCTTTGGGGCGCAATTGCCGTTATTGCCGTAGGTTTGGCCGTTATGAACTATTCGAAAGCCATAGGGTTGCGCTCGGGAGCCTAGTATTTTTATCATTGTGATTGTTATAATATGTATGCAATCAGTACGGATATAATTTTGGGCTGCGGTTACTTAGAATTGTTATATCAATAGTTTTGGGGGTTTTATGTTTAAAACGAGCAACGGCGAAGAAATCTTTGTTATTGATGCGCATATTCATCTTTGGGATGCGAGGCCAGAAAATCAAAAAAACGTTCATGGAGCCCAGTTTATCAATTGTTTTCACGATTATCACAAGGCGCTGAGCCCTGAAGAATATCTCTGGCCAGCCGAAAAGTTTCAACGCTATGGTGCTGATGCCTTGTATGAAGATCTTTTTGTCAACGGGTATGATGATATGGCTATTTGCCAACCCACATATCTTAAAGACTTTTATAAAGAGGGATTTAATACGACTGAGCAGAACGCATTATTACGAGAGAAGCATCCTGATCGGATAATCCTTAATGGAGCTTTTGATCCGCGTGATGAAGAAGAAGGTCTAGACTATTTGGAAAATCTAGTTAACACCTATGGAATAAAGGGAGTTAAGCTATATACAGCGGAATGGCGTGGAGATTCCAAAGGTTACAAATTATCTGATCCATGGTCTAAGCGATATCTAGACAAAGCACAAAAGTTAGGCATAAAAAACATCCATGTGCATAAAGGCCCAACCATCTTACCACTAAACCGAGATGCTTTTGATGTCGCGGATATAGATGACGCTGCCACAGATTTCCCTGAACTTAATTTTATTGTTGACCATGTTGGCCTTCCAAGATTGGATGATTTTTGTTGGATCGCAGTTCAGGAGCCGAATGTATATGGTGGTTTGGCCGTGGCATCGGCGTTTGTACATGCTCGCCCAAGATACTTTGCCGAGATGATGGCAGAGCTTCTGTTTTGGGTTGGAGAAGACAGACTTTTGTTCGCTAGCGACTATGGAATATGGCAGCCAAAATGGCTTATTGAGAAATTTATGGAGTTTGAATTACCGGAAGATCTTAGTGCGGAGACGGGAGTTAATCTGACACTTGAAGGAAAGCGTAAAATTCTTGGTTTGAACGCGGCTAAACTTTATGGAATCGATGTGGAATCGCAAATGGCGAGAATTGAAGCAGGAGAAGGTTAAGGGAATATGGTGTTGGCACCAAATCCACCCATGGTTGAAGACAAACACTTGCGTGATGAGGTGTGGAATTGTCTCGCTACAGTGAATGATCCAGAATTGGATGAATCTGTTACAGATATGGGGTTTATAGATCGCCTTGAAATCGACAAGAATAATGAAGTGATCATTGAGTTTCGTTTGCCAACATTCTGGTGTGCACCAAACTTCGCGTTTTTGATGGCAAATGACATGCGTGAGGCCGTGGAAAAACTTTCCTGGGTACCTAGAGTCATAATTACTCTCACTGATCACTGCCATGCAGAGGCAATTAATAATGGGGTTCATAAAGGTCTATCTTTCAGTGAGGCATTTCCAGAGCAAACAGAGGCAAATCTTGACGAACTTCGTGAAATCTTCCGACGCAAAGCTTTTAAAATGCGTCAAGAGCTTCTGTTACGTACATTAAAAGAGATTGGCTACAAAGGGTCGGAGCTGTGTTTACTAAAAATTGACGAATTGGTTGCTATTGTGTCTGAAGACCATAATTTTTCTTTACTTCGATCGCGTTATTTAGAGGTTCGAAAAGAATTTGGTGGGCCGTATGGATGCGATAAATTGGCTTTTACTAGTGATACAGGGGAAGCCATTTCTTCTGAATCCTTTGTAGAGTATCTCAGTGGTCTGCGACGTGTTAGGGTAAATTCTGAGTTCAATGCAAATATGTGCCGGAGTGTATTGAAAAGTCGCTATGGCGAAAACAAGAAAGTGGCTACTAACTAAATTATCCTTAAAGGTTTTAGCGAGGTTTATTTCTAAAAAACTAATTTGTAGTCTCTTTTTAGTTTCTGGTTCTAGTCATTTCCGACAAGAGTGAGTTTGTCATCATTCCTCTAAAGAGTATGGCTCCAGACTTGCGAGACGTATAAAATTAGTAAAAAGGATTCGAGCATCAGCATTTAGCTTAGTCATTGAACTGTCAAATTGATCCCTTAATAATTTGCATGCGTTTTCTCCTAAAAGATCTTTCAGTTCCGTTACGTATTCTGGCGGCGTTAGCCACTGATTGATAGTTTTATCATGTATTTCTAGATGGAATTGTACCCCCCAAGCGCGGTTGCAAAGGCGCATAGCTTGCACATTGCAGTCAGGAGAATTCGCTAGTATGAGAGCTTGAGTTGGTGGAGTCGCAATTTGCCAATCGTGCCATTGTACAACTGATGTGATGTCGTCCCAACCTCTAAAAAGCGGGTCTCTCGTGCCTGCCAAATTGAGTGAAACTTTTGAGACACCGACTTCTGTCTCACGCATCCTAGACACTGAACCGCCTAATGCAACCGCCATTAGTTGATGTCCTAAACAAATTCCTAACGTCGGGAGTTTTCTTTCGACAATAGCTTCGCGAATTAAGGCAATCTCAAGTTTCAGCCACGGATATTTGATGTGGTCTAAGGGATCCATTGGACCCCCGAGGATTATCAAAGCATTATAGTTATCAAGTTCTGGAAAAAGGTTATTTTTATCTAGAGCATACGTATCATAATCAATACCGTTCTCTCGCATTAATAGATTTAAAAAGCCTGCATTTTCAATTTGTGAGTGTTGTAAAATAGCGAATTTCATTTATCTATTTTTTTTCTTCATTATTACGCTCACGCAAAACATATTTTTGGATTTTACCGGTAGATGTTTTTGGCAGAGGTCCAAATATAATATTTTTTGGTGTTTTGAAGTGAGCCAAATGTTTTCGGCAGTAATCAATTATTTCTTCTTCAGAAGCATTTGACCCTTCTTTCAACGTTACAAATGCACACGGAGTTTCCCCCCACTTTTTATCTGGCTGACCAATTACAGCTGCTTCAAGAATAGAGGGGTGCTTATAAAGCATATCTTCAATTTCAATTGTACTTATGTTCTCGCCACCAGATATAATGATATCTTTAGCGCGATCCTTAAGTTCAATGTAGCCATCAGCATGTATCACGCCTAGATCACCAGTATGAAACCATCCATCAACAAACGCTTTCTGAGTGGCAGGAAGGTTTTTTAGATACCCTTTCATTACCGTGTTTCCTCGCATTACTACCTCACCCAGAGTTTGGCCGTCTGCCGGCACTGTCTTTCCTGTCTCAGACTCTATTACGTTTAGGCCATCTAAAGTAACGTAAGCGACACCTTGTCTAGCTTTAAGAGCTGCTTGTTCTTCGATGTTTAGTACATCCCAGTCTTTATTCCAGGCGCAAACGGTGACCGGGCCGTAGACTTCTGTTAGGCCATATACGTGTGTAACCTGAAACCCACTCCTTTCCATTTCGGCTATAACTGTGGCAGGCGGTGGGGCTGCAGCGGTCATCACCTCAACTTTATGATCAAAGGTACGCTTCACTTCGTCGGGTGTGTTAATTATCGTATTAAGAATAATTGGTGCGCCACAAAAACGATTAACGCCATGGTTAACGATACCGTCAAATATTGCATTAGCACTAACTTTTCGAAGACAAATATGAGTTCCGCCTAAAGCAGTTATTGTCCATGTAAAGCACCAACCATTGCAATGAAACATGGGAAGAGTCCAAAGGTATACTGGCGCATCATTCATATTCCATGTCAGCGAATTGCCAATTGCATTGAGGTATGCTCCTCTATGATGGAGTACCACACCTTTTGGGTTTCCAGTTGTGCCAGAAGTATAACAGAGTGAAATTGCGTTCCACTCATCTTTAGGCCACTCCCATTCATAATCAGAGGTTCCTTCGCGTAAAAAATCCTCATATTCTATCGTGCCTAAGAATTTTCCATTTTCTTCCGGTGCATCGTTTATGTCTATAACGACTGGTTTTATATTTGCAATATTTAATGCCTCCTCAACGACTTCGGAAAAGGCTCGATCAGTTAATAGAACTCTAGTTTCTGCATGGTCCAGAATAAAGGCAATGGAGGAGGCATCCAGACGAATATTGAGCGGGTTTAATACAGCGCCGGTCATTGGAACTCCATAATGCGCTTCAAGCATGGCTGGCGTGTTGGGCGACATTATGCTTACAGTATCACCTAAACCAATGCCGCGTTTTGATAGAGCTGACGCGAACTGTTTTGATCGGGTATAGAATTCCCGGTAAGTAGCAGTTTTTATTACTCTAGATTTCTCATCCCCAATCTCGTGTTTCCACGCAATCCTATCCGGGTAGACATGTGAAGCTCTAGCTAGAAATCCAAGTGGTGTGAGCGGGCTGTAATTCGCAGGATTTTTATCCAGACCAAGTTCATAAGAATTGGTGGCTCGAGATTCGTTATTCATTCTTTGATACCTCAATTTAACTGCTAGTTTTACTATGCTATCTTATCTAACGTAGGAGATTTATAAACCACGTTATGTTCAAGAGTGTTAGGAGGTCAAACATCAAATACTTACATGTCATGCGTCACAGTCAGGCAGAAAAATTAAGCAGCCAGATTGATGATGTCTCTCGAAAACTTACATCAAAAGGAATTAGAGATTGTAGCAGTATTTCGAGGTATTTTGCTGATCAGGGGCATGTGTGGGACCTAATTCTTTGTTCCAACGCTCGGCGATCCCATCAAAGTGGAGACTTGATAGCAGATAGTTTTAAGTTATCGCCTACAATTCAAATTCAAAACAATCTATACCCAGGCTCATTGCAGTTAATATATGCAGAATTAAGAGCCTTAAGAAGAAACGAAAATTCTGTACTGCTTATAGGGCATAATCCCAGTGTGCAAGTATTTGCCCAGGATTTAGCGGGTAGGGTCTACACCCCTTTCCTTCGTCGATTAGCTGCACGATTTCCACCTGGGTCTGTAGCAATTTATAATTGCGATATTGAAGAATGGAGCGATCTGTCATCAGAAAACGCAGTCTTAAACGACTATATTACACCAGCTGATACTTAGACAAAGATGGGTAGGTCGCAATATATTGAACCTTTAAATTAAATAATATCTGCTTTTATAAGTTTTTCTATTTCGTCTTGGCTTAATCCTAGCTCGGTAGCATAAATATGCTCGTTACTTTCCCCTAGAGCGGGTCCGAGATGATTTATTTTTCCTGGAGTTGATGAGAGTCTGGGGAAAACGTTCGGGACTACGACATCTCCAGCAGTTTGATCCGAAATTGTTAGTAAGGTGTCTCGTGATTTGTAGTGAGGGTCTGCAAAAATATCTTCTATAGAATATACGGGGGCAATAGGAACGTCTCCTGCAATACACGCTTCCATAACCTTTTCACGTGACATGGATAAGGTAAAGACACTGACTAGTCCATCCACTTCTTCTCTGTTATCCACACGGTCTTTAGCTGTTTTGTATCGATCGTCAATTGCAAGTGCGGGTTTGCCAACAACATTAGTCATCCGCATCCACATTTTATCACTCGTGCAGGCTATAGCTACCCACTCGCCATCACCGCATTGGAAGTGTCCATGCGGGCAAACATTGGCAGTGCCGAGACCAAGTCTGGGTCGGACAATTCCTTTTGCACCGTAAAGAGGTGCCATTTCATCAAGTACTCGAAATATGGATTCAAAAAGGGCGACATCAATTTCTTGCCCATTACCGGTTTCTTCTCTTGATTTCAAGGAAAGCATAACGCCAAGGGCTCCATATAACCCGGATATGTAGTCTGCAAGCGATGTAGAACCTGGGGTTAATGGCGGCCCGTCAGTTTCACCGGTCAGATATGTTAAACCACCAAAAGCATGAGCTATTCTGGCAAACCCCGGTCGATCCTTATAGGGTCCGCTTTGCCCGTAACCCGATATGCGTAAAATAACAAGACTGGGATTAATTGATCTAAGTGTTTTTGGACTAAGTTTCCATCGTTCGAGCGTTCCGGGACGAAAGTTTTCGCATAATACATCTGCGGTTTTAATTAATCGTTTTAAAATATCGCTCCCTTCTTTTTTGCGGATATCAAGAGTAATTGAGCGCTTATTGCGTTGCTCAGATAGCCAGCAATAACCGTCTCCATTTGGACTGGGGGTGCCAAATTTTCTTAAAGGATCGCCATTTTTAGGTTGTTCAATTTTGATGACTTCCGCACCAAATTCCGCCAAAATTGATGCAGTAAAAGGAGCGGCAATAAATGTTCCAAGGTCAAGAACTCTGAGACCATTAAGGGGTAAATTAGTATTTTTCGATTTTTTTTTCATAAAACTAAGAAAGCTTTGTTTATACATTATGTCAAATATGGTTTTATTTCTTATAGCTAGTGCATTACAGAAACTTTAAGTTAATGTTTGTATTATAAGATGATTAGTTAGAGGGAGAGGGGACAATGTCATTATTAATTAAAGATGGAACTGTAGTAACAGCAGAGCATACCTATCTGGCCGATATTTATTGTGAAGAAGGCATAATTAAGGGTATTGGCGAAAACCTTGAAGTACCATCGGGTGCTGATGTTGTTGATGCGGGCGAAGCATTAGTAATGCCAGGTGGCATAGATCCGCATACCCATATGGAACTGCCATTCATGGGAACAGTAACAGCAGATGATTTTTTGAGTGGCCCGTCTGCTGGGTTAGCGGGCGGTACGACAATGATAATTGACTTTGTTATTCCTAGTCCTGAGCAGTCACTGCTGGAAGCTTTCGATACTTGGATGGCTAATGCGCAAAAAGCTCCTTCAGATTATTCATTCCACGTTGCCGTTACCTGGTGGAGTGACCAGGTCAGAGAAGAAATGGGGATACTAGCTCGAGAACGGGGCGTTAATAGCTTCAAGCATTTTATGGCATATAAGGGAGCAATTATGCTTGATGATGAGATGCTACTGAAGAGTTTTGAAAGATGTCAGGAATTAGGCGCAATGGCGACCGTGCATGCAGAAAATGGCGAGTTAATATACCATCTGCAAAACAAATTATTAGCTATGGGAATTACTGGCCCGGAAGGGCACGTTCAATCGCGACCGCCAGAGGTGGAGGGTGAGGCTACACAGCGCGCGATCACTGTTGCTGGCGCTGTTAATGCGCCGTTATACGTAGTCCATTGTTCATGCAAGCAGTCTCTAGGGGCGATAGCTGCTGCGAGGGCTAACGGGCAGGCTGTTTATGGAGAGGCGCTTGCACAGCATTTGGTAATTGATGAGTCGACCCACTATTTGCCAGACCAGGCATTGGCAGCTGCCCATATAATGAGTCCGCCTTTTAGAAGCAAAGAACATCGCGATGCTATCTGGGGAGGTTTGCAGTCGGGTGCGTTACAGACCACGGCGACTGATCATTGTGCTTTCTGTGCTCCGCAGAAAGCTCTCGGCAAAGATAATTTTGCAATGACCCCTAACGGTTGTGGGGGTATAGAGGATCGTTTATCGATCCTGTGGGATAGAGGGGTTAAAACCGGCTTGATTACGCCGAATGAGTTTGTGCGTATTACGTCCACTGCTGCTGCCAAAATATTTAATGTGTATCCTCGCAAAGGGGAAATTCGTATTGGCTCTGATGCAGATATAGTTGTTTGGGATCCGGAGGCTTCCCGGACAGTGTCGGCGAGCACGCACCATTCAAACATGGATTTTAATCTTTATGAAGGTATGCATTTAACCGGTTTAGCACGGGCCACAGTTAGCCACGGTAAAAAGGTTTGGGATGGATCCGAACTTCATGTAGAAACGGGTGTAGGGCAATACATTTCTCGCCCAACTTACTCTAACGTTTTCGACCGCGTTAGAAAGTACGAGGCTCTAAATGCTCCGAGGCGAGTGGAAAGAGCTGAAGCTGCAGAATAAAATAAATTGATGTTCTGTTACTAACGGTAAGCTTTGAGTGCTTATTTCTGTATGTATAAGATATAAAATATCTGAGGTGTCCATAGCAGCCTATAAATCGCT
>Ga0310344_10000191_pt1 | contig 51386 bp, 40 predicted proteins | sample HC15DNA20200_MG_FD_203801 | JGI IMG/M metagenome (GOLD analysis project Ga0310344, IMG submission 203801) | Marine microbial communities from station ALOHA, North Pacific Subtropical Gyre - HC15-DNA-20-200_MG | ecosystem: Environmental > Aquatic > Marine > Oceanic | place: Pacific Ocean: North... | reverse complement strand
GCGCGGGACGTCGCGGCCCAGGTGCTGAAGGTCGGCCTCCGCCGAGGCCGGCGAGGACCGGTGACCGAAGTAGTCACCGACGACGTGCGGCTGGACCGTCTGCCGGCGTTGACGACGTGGCCCGAGGATGGCGGCCCTTTCATCACGCTGCCGCTGGTCTTCACTGAGCATCCCGATGGTCGAGGACACAACCTCGGCATGTATCGACTGCAGGTGCACGATGCCACCGCAACCGGCATGCATTGGCAGATCGGCAAGGGCGGCGGATTTCACTACCGGGTGGCCGAGGACCGTGGCGAGTCGCTTCCGGTTACGGTGTTTCTCGGCGGCCCGCCGGCGTTGACGCTGGCCGCCATCGCGCCACTGCCCGAGAACGTACCGGAGTTGTTACTGGCGTCGTTGATCGCCGGTGAGCGACTCGGCCTGGTTGAGGGTGTGGGTCCGCACCCCTTGGTCGCCCGCGCGGAGTTCGCGCTCATGGGCAGCGTCGCTCCCCTCATCCGCCGGCCCGAGGGCCCCTTCGGCGATCACTACGGCTACTACTCACTAACGCACGATTATCCGGTTTTCCAAGTATCGAGGATCGCACGTCGCCGTGACGCGATCTTCCCTGCCACGGTCGTGGGCAAGCCTCGTCAGGAGGACTTCTTCATCGGCGACTTGCTGCAGGATCTCCTTTCCCCGCTGTTCCCGCTGGTGATGCCAGGCGTGACGGATCTCTGGTCCTACGGCGAAACGGGCTATCACTCCTTGTCGGCGGCGGTCGTGAAGCAGCGGTATGCGCGCGAGGCGATGGCGAGTGCATTCCGTATCCTGGGCGAGGGGCAGCTGTCACTGACCAAGTTTCTGCTCGTTACCGACCAGCCGGTCGACCTGAAGGACTTCAGAGCGACGCTCGAGCATCTGCTGGCCAGGACCAATACCGAGACGGACCTTTACGTGTTCTCCAATCTGTCCATGGACACCCTGGACTACACCGGTCCGGAGGTAAACCTGGGGTCGAAGGGGATCTGGCTGGGACTTGGCGAGCCCGTGCGTTCGCTCCCGGAACAATTCTCGGCATCGGAGCTGCCGTCCGGTTGCGGGTCGGTGGAGGTCTTCTGCCGAGGGTGCCTCGTCGTCGGGGGCCCGCCGAAGGCCGATGATCCGGACCTGGCTAGTCGGGTCGCCAGCCATCCGGCCTTCGCCGACTGGCCCCTGGTGGTGTTGACCGACGAGCCGGCACGGGCGGTCCGAAGCGCGATGAACTTCCTGTGGACGACCTTCACCCGGTTCGAGCCGGCCGCCGACGTGCATGCGGCAGCAACCCGGGTTGTTCGTAATCATCTGGTGTACACCGCGCCGATCGTGATCGACGCTCGTCTCGCGCCTAGCTTCCCCGGGGAGTTGCACTGCGACCCGGAGGTCGCTGATACGGTGTCGACCCGCTGGAAGGAGTACTTTCCTGATGGCCGGGTCGAGATGGGCGACGCCGAGCGCGGCCACCTCGATTGATCCGGCTGGACAACCCCAAGCGCCGGCAGTAGGGTCGGTACATGGGTGCGCTCACGATCCGCACGGTTCTAGTCACGGCCGGATTCCTTGCCGCGCTGGCTGGTTCGGCAGCCGCACAGCAGGATCTGGAGATCGAGAACCTCGAGGGGGTTCGCGAAGTCAACGTCGTGGTCGAAGATCTGGCCGACGACGCTGAGGATGCCGGGCTGACCCGCCGGGGCCTGCAGAACGCCGCCGAGGAAGCGCTCGAGGGCTGTGGCATCGAGATCGGCGGAAGCTCAGCCGACCTGTACATCAACGTCGCCACGCACCAGGGGGCGACCGGACTCTACGCCTACTATGCCCGGGTATCTCTCCAGCAGATGGCGACGATCGAGGGCAACCAGCTCCGTGCGCTGCTCGATACGTGGGATATGGCGAGCCTGGGCGCGGTCGGTGGCGCCAATCTCCCGCAGGTCGAGGGCGTGGTTGTGCAGCTCGTGGAGCTGTTCTGCGACCAGTACTTCGAGATTAACGAGCCGCGCGCGCGGTGAGTCGAGCGTCCGTCGAACCTTTTGAGGCGCTATGATTGTCTTCATTGAGCGTTGTGCGACGCTGGCAACGTTTGTCCACAGCCTTTCATTGACGGAGAGATTCATGCTGAATCATGGTGTGGCCTTGGCCCTCGCGCTGGCGGTTGTCGTTGGTGTCCCGTCGTTCGGTGTGGCTCAGGAAGTTACCTTTACCGAACACGTCGCTCCGATCTTCTTTGAGAATTGCACGACCTGCCATCGACCGGGCCAGGTAGGGCCGATGTCCCTGCTGACCTACGAAGACGCGCGGCCGTGGGCCCGTTCGATCAAGCAGAAGGTGGCGGACCGGGACATGCCTCCGTGGGACGCCGACCCAGCGGTTGGCACGTTCGCCAACGACCGGAGCTTGCGCGACGATGAGATCGAGACGATCGTCGCTTGGGCCGACGCCGGGGCTCCCCGCGGTGACGCGGCGGCCACGCCGGCCGCGCCGTCGTATGCGGACAGCCACTGGACGATCGGCGAGCCGGATGCGGTGTTTAGTATTCCGCCGTTCGAAGTGCCCGCCGAGGGGACGGTCGACTACACCTATTTCGAGGTGCCGACCAATCTGACCGAGGATAAATGGGTTCAGGCGATCGAAGTCAAGCCGGGTGCGATGGCCGCCGTCCACCATATCATCGTCACCCAGCGCGCCGAGTTGAGTGAAGAAGAGATCGCCGAGCTGCGTCGCTTCGACCCGGGCATCCGGCTTGACCGCGAACTGCTGCCGGGACGCGAGATCGAGTGGAATCCCGGCGTGGTCCAGCTCGAGGGGCGGGGCAAAGGAACCCCCCTTGGCGGCACGACCGTGGGTAACGATGGTGTCTCGGTGTTCCAACTGGGTACGGCGCGACGGCTCCGGGCCGGCACGACGCTGGTGTTCGAGGTGCACTACACCCCGACCGGAGAGACGCACATCGACGAGTCGAAGATAGGGCTCGTGTTCACCGATGAGCCGCCGACCCAGACCGTCATGGACGGCGCTATTGTGCACGGCCAGTTCACGATTCCGCCCGGCGAGGCCAACTACAAGATCGAGGCGGATCTGACCTTCTCGAAGGACGCCAAGCTGCTCAATCTGTTGCCGCATTCGCACCTGCGCGGCGTGCGTTGGGACTACGAGGCGGTGTATCCGGACGGGCGTCGCCAGGCGATCCTCTCGGTGCCGAGCTACGACTTCAACTGGCAGATCGACTACATCTTCGACGAGCCGATCACGATGCCTGCCGGCTCGAAGATCCACGCCGTGGCGTACTACGACAACTCAGCGGCCAACCGCTCGAACCCCGATCCGACGGCGGAAGTGCGCTGGGGCGAGCAGACCGACGAAGAGATGTTCTTCACCGCCCTGTCCTACCTGCTCGATGAGGAGGACGCGGAGGAGACGCAGCAGGAGTAGTAGGTTGCCTGCTGGCGTGTCGCAGGGCCGTGTCGGTCGTTGGATCGCACGGCCCTTTTCTTGTGCGGCGTCGTCTGCCGATGGAATAACCGACGCCGGGTCCTAGTCTCCTTCTATAGCAATGGACAACGCCCTGGCGTTGCCTGTTGCCTGGCGCCGCAAGATGGCCTGCTACTCGGTTCGAACTCAAGATACTCGATGCGGGAGTCGGAGCCCGCTCGCTCTCAAGGAGGCGACGATGTTGGCAAACTGGAGAAACCGACGTTGGTTGGTGACGACCGGTGTGATCGCGGTCCTGGGGATGTTCGCGGCGGCAGATGTCGCCTTGAGCCAGCCGCCTGATAGTCGAGGTCGGTTCGGGCGGATGATGCGCGGTCCCGGCGGGCCCAGTGGTGGAATGGGGCTCCCACTCCACCGTCTGGACCTTACCGAGGGTCAGCGCACGCAGGTCCGGAACGTGCTGGATCAGAACCGGGCCGCAACGCGCGAGGCCGAGGGGCGCGTGCATGCCGCGCGCGGCGCGCTCTCCGATGCGGTGAACGCGGAGGTGCTCAACGAGGGCGCGATCCATGCCGTCGCCAGTGAGCTCGGTCTGGCCGAGGGAGAGGCGGCGATCCAGCGGGCCTATGTGAGGTTTCAGCTCTGGCAGCTGCTGACCCCAGACCAGCAAGCGGTGGCGCTCAAGACTCAGGCCGCGCTGAAGGAACGACAGGATCAGCGCCGAGAGCGGATGCGTGAGCGCCGGGGGCGCCGTCGGGGCATGGACCAGTAGCACCCCATTGATTCACCAACGGGGGACGCAGGTATATGCCGCGTCCCCCGCTGGCTCATCCCCCCAGCTCGGCCTTCATCTCCCGCCAGGCTTGGCGTGCTTCTTCGACCGACCCCTCGTCCTCGATCGTCGTGATGTCACCCGGATCCGTGTCTAGGGTGACTGCCCGGAGCACGCGGCGCATGATCTTGCCGCTTCTGGTCTTTGGCAGCATCGACACGAAGTTGAGCTCGCCCACGACCGCGACCGGCCCGAGCTCTCGGCGCAGCGTGGCCACGATCTCGTCGCGAAGCGCATCGGACCCGGTCTGTCCCTGCTTGAGCAGGACGAAGGCAGAGATCACTTCTCCGCGGGTCTCGTCGGGGCGGCCGATCACGCCGCACTCGGCGACCGCTGGATGCTTGAGGCAGGCGCTCTCCACCTCGATGGTGCCGATGCGGTGTGCGGCGATCTTGATGATCTCGTCCGCTCGACCGCCAAACCAGACGTAGCCGTCTTCGTCGACGCGGGCCGAATCGCCGCTGTAGTAGAACCCCGGGATCTTGTTCCAGTAGTCGTCTGCGTACCGCTCCGGTTCGCCCCAGAGTGAGGCGACCAGCCCCGGGAACGGCCGCCGGATGACCATAATGCCTTCTTGATTCGGTTCGCACGGCGTGCCGTCTTGGTTGACAATTGCCGCATCGATGCCGGGTAGCGCCATGGTGGCTGAGCCTGGTTTGATAGGTAGCATGCCGAGCCCATAGGGATTGCCAAAGATCGGCCCGCTGGTTTCGGTCTGCCACATGTGGTCGATGACCGGGATACGGCCCTGCAGGATCGTGTTCTGGAGCCAGTCCCAGGCGGGCGGATTCAGCACCTCACCCGCCGAGAAGATCCGGGCGACGCGATTGTGGTCGATCGTGCGCAGCGGATCGTCCCCGTAGCGCATGAGCGCGCGTACCGCCGTCGCCGAAGTGAAGATGCCGGTGGCGCCGATCTCCTCGACCACCGCACGCCAGATGCTGTCCGGTTCAGGGTAGTCGAGCGCACCCTCGAAGACGACTGTGGTGCAGCCGATGAGAAGCGGGGCGTAGACCATGTAGCTGTGGCCGACGATCCACCCGATGTCGGAGGTGGCCCACCACACGTCGGCAGGGCTCATCCCGAAGCACCACTTGGCCATGCTGGCGATGTGCACCTGATAGCCGCCATGGACGTGCACCGCTAGCTTTGGCTTGGCGGTGGTCCCGGACGTGGCTAGGATGAACGCCGGTTCGTTCGCCTCCATCGATTCGTAGCCGTCGTCCTGTCCTTGGCCACCGGTGATGAACTGCGTCCACGACAGCTCGCGGTCGGAGTCCAGGGAGGGCGGGTCGGCTGATCGCTCCAGGACCACCACCCGTTCGACTGGGTGGCCCGGTGCGGCGAGCGCCTGGTCCACGATCGGCTTGAGTGGTACATCCTTGCCTTTGCGGTAGGTGACATCGGCGGTGAAGACCACCTTCGAACCGCTGGCGCTGATTCGATCCGAGAGTGCCTGGGCGCCAAACCCGGCGAACACCACAGAGTGGATCGCCCCGATCCGGGCGCACGCTAGCATCAGGACCACCGCCTCGGAACATGTGGGCATCGACAGCGTGACGCGGTCACCTTTGCCTACGCCCAGGCCCCTGAGCGCGGCGGCGACCCGCCGTATCTCGTGGTGGAGCTGGGAGTAGGTCAGTACCACCCGGCCGCCCCGCTCGTCGAGCGAGACCAGGGCCGTGCGCCCTCCCTCTCCCTCGGCCACATGGCGGTCCACCGCGTTGTAGGAAAGGTTCGTCCGGGCTCCGAGAAACCATCGAAACGATGGGGTGTCGGCCTGATAGACCTGATCCCAGGTCCTGAACCAGGGGAGTTCCCGCGCGGCACGTTCCCAGAAACCTTCGAGGTCTGAGAGGCCGTCTTCACGCCATCGTCGAAAGGTCGGTGTCGTGAGTTGCATCGCTCGGAGTATACCCGCGGCGTCTTGCCACGGCGGGCCGGGATAGACTGACCGGATGTCCCGCGAGTTGAGGGTCGGACTACACGCCGCGATCGTGGCGGTGACCGGTGAGCAGCCACGTGTGCTGACCGTGGCAGATCCGGCGGCGGATCTGCCGACCGCCCTGCCGTTCGGCCCGCTTGATCCGGATCAGCACCGCACCCTTGAGCTCGGCCTCCGCGCCTGGGTACAGGAGCAGACGGGTATGGAGCTCCCCTATGTCGAGCAGCTCTACACGTTCGGTGACCGCGATCGCGCGAGTTCGGATGCCGACGGCGCCAGGGTGCTGGCGGTGGCTTATCTGGCTCTGGTTCGGGAGCGTCAGCTGGCCGAGGGGCGGGGCGCTTGGGAGTCGGTCTACGCCGTGCTCCCATGGGAGGACCACCGGGAAGGCGAGCCGAACGTGCTCCGTGACCATATCCGTCCGCGGCTGGGGGTCTGGGTGCGAGAGGGGCCGGATACCGCCACTCGCCGGTTGCGGCGCGGGCGGGTCGACATCACCTTCGGCAGCGACTCGGCCGGATGGGACAGCGAGCGTGTGCTCGACCGTTTCGAATTGCTCTACGAAGCGGGTCTGGTGGCCGAAGCGTACCGTGACCGGGCTGGTTCGGCCCGCGCACAGCCGGATCCCGGGTTTGACGAGCCGCTGGCGTTGGACCATCGGCGGATCCTGGCTACCGCGTTGGGCCGGCTCCGGGGAAAACTGAAGTACCGGCCGCTGGTGTTTGAGTTGCTGCCCGAGGCCTTCACCCTATTACGGCTACAGCGTACCGTGGAGGCGCTGGTCGGGGTCCGGTTGCACAAGCAGAACTTTCGACGCTTGGTCGAACGTGGCCGTCTGGTTGAAGGTACGGGGCGGCTGGAGTCGGCGACTGGTGGACGACCGGCCGAGCTGTTCCGTTTTCGTCGAGAGGTACTGCACGAACGTCCCGCGCCCGGGGTCGGTCTGCCCGGCCTTCCACCCAAACGGTCTCGGCGCGCCTGATACCGCAAACTTGACACTTCTTATACTCAGACCTAGACTAATAGGCTATAAATTCTCACTTTGAGCATAATGAGGGCCAATGTCATCCGTAATTCACACCGACGCCAAGCTCGAGTACACGCCCGAGGTGGCGGCCGCGACCGCTGAGCTTTATGAGCGGGTGCGCGCGGTCGTGCCCGAAGTCGAGTGGCCCGTCCACGCGCCGTATGTCGATGCCATCGAGCGTCTGAAGGCGGTTCGCGGCGCGGTCGTGCTTGCGCACAACTACCAGACGCCGGAAATTTTCTACGGGGTGGCTGATCTCGTCGGCGATTCGTTGGCACTCGCGCAGCAGGCGGCCGCGACCGACGCCGACGTCATTGTCATGTGCGGTGTGCACTTCATGGCCGAGACGGCCAAGATGCTCAGTCCGGACAAGACCGTCCTGATCCCGGACCTCGAGGCCGGTTGCTCTTTGGCCGCGTCGATCACGGGCGCTGATGTACGACTCCTCCGCGAGCGGTATCCCGGAGTTCCGGTGGTGACCTACGTGAACACCTCGGTCGAGGTGAAGGCCGAGTCCGATATCTGCTGCACCTCGTCGAACGCGGTGGAGGTCGTCGAGTCGCTCGGTGCGGACCGGGTGATCTTCCTGCCCGACGAGTATCTGGGTCGGTACGTGGCCGGCAAGACCGACGTCGAGGTTGTGCTCTGGCAGGGTCACTGTGAAGTGCATGAACGGTTCACCGCCGAGGATCTCCGCAACTATCGGGACACCTACCCCGGGGTGCAGATCTACGCGCATCCCGAGTGCCCGCCGGATGTGCTGGCCGAGGCCGACTATGTGGGGTCGACCTCGGGGCTGCTACGCCATGTGGACGCTACCCGTCCCGACCGGGTCGTATTGGTCACGGAGTGTTCGATGAGTGACAACGTGGCCGTGGCGCACCCGGAGATCGAGTTCATTCGCCCCTGCAACCTCTGTCCCCACATGAAGCAGATCACGCTGCCTGGGATCTACGCGGCGCTGCGCGATCTCCAGCACGAAGTCCTTGTAGATCCAGCGGTCGCGGCCCGGGGGCGTACCGCCGTGGAGAGGATGCTCCAGGTCGGACGAGGTGCTGGCGGATGAGGAGTGGTCGCCTTGCGAGTCGCGTCGACCGGGTGACGACCCACGATGTGGCCGTGGTAGGAAGCGGCGTGGCCGGTTTGACGGTGGCGCTCGAGACGTCCGGTCTGGACGTGGCCGTCCTGACACCAGCCCGGCTCGGCGAGACCGGCTCGAGTCCGATGGCGCAGGGCGGTGTGGCGGCGGCAGTGGGCCCGGGAGATTCTCCCGCGTCACATGCTGCCGACACGTTGGCGGCCGCTGACGGCCACGCTAACCCGGCCCGCGTACGCACGTTGACCGAAGAGGGTCCGGCGCGGGTGGCGGCGCTGCTGGCGATCGGCGCTCGCTTTGACCTGGACCGGCGGGGCGGTCTCGCCCTGGGACGCGAGGCGGCGCACAGTCACCCACGCATACTTCATGCGAACGGCGACGCTACGGGCGCCGAGATCGTGCGCGCGCTCGGCGCGGAGGTCCGCGCGGCCGGGCACGTCCGGTGTCATGAGCAGACCACTGCGCAGGAGATCGTCGTGCAGCAGGGACGGGCCGTCGGCGTGTTCGCGCTGGACGGTCAGGGTGCGCGGGTGCTGCATCTTGCGCGAGCCGTCGTGCTCGCCACTGGCGGCATCGGACAGCTCTATCGCCACACGACGAACCTGCCCGGTAACGTCGGCGACGGTCTAGCGATGGCGGCAAGGATCGGCGCTCGGCTCGAGGACCTCGAGTTTGTGCAGTTTCACCCAACGGCCCTGGCCGTCGGTGCCGATCCGATGCCGCTCCTGACCGAGGCGCTGCGGGGTGCCGGCGCCACGCTGATTGATGAGCGGGGATACCCCCTGATGCGCGGCCAGCACCCGGCCGGCGACCTGGCCTCTCGCGATGTCGTGGCCCGTGCGCTTTGGCAGCGGTTGGCAGACGGTGGGGGAGTACGGCTCGATGCCCGCCCGATCGTGGACCGTGACCTCGAGAAGGCGTTTCCCACTGCCGTGCGGCACTGCCGTGCGCATGGGTTCGATTTGACCCGTGACCCGGTGCCGGTGACCCCGGCCGCCCACTACCACATGGGAGGCATCGCTGTTGATGGCGATGGACGGACTACCGTGCCCGGGTTGTGGGCGTGCGGAGAGGTGAGCGCCGTGGGTGTCCACGGCGCCAACCGGTTGGCGAGCAACTCCCTCCTCGATGGGCTGGTCTTTGGCGCTCGGGTGGGTCGCGACCTTGTGCGGACGACGTCCGAGGTGCCTCCGATCAAGGTGGATGTTGTGTCCCGACGGGCAGATCCGCTCACCAGCCTGTCGTCTGACGAGGCGTTGACGATTCGTACCGAGGTGAGAGACATCATGTGGGAGCGGGTCGGATTGGTGCGAGACGCCGATGGGCTGCACGAGGCCCGTGCCGCACTTGCCGACGTTGCTGTCCGGCTGCCCGACGGTTTGTCACCGTCCCGGCGCTTCGTCGACGTCGCCCGGCTGGTCACCGAAGCGGCCCTAGCGCGCCCAGAGAGTCGCGGTGCCCACTTCCGTCGCGACGACTGGGCCGCTGGTTCGGTTCGGGAGGCGGGCCGGCGATGACACCCGATCCGCGTCGCCCACCCGCACCGCATCACTATGCCGAGCTCGTTCGTCGCGAGTTGGCCACCGACCTCGGCAGCGCTGGAGACGTGACCACCGACGCGACGGTGCCAGCGAGGACTCGGGGGACGGGGCGGTTCGTGGCCCGGCGCGAAGGGCGCGTCTGTGGTCTCGATGTCGCCCTGTCGGTGTTCGACGAACTGCGCGGGGCGGCCAGCGACGCGGTGCACGTCGAGGTTCAGGCCGGAGATGGTGACGACGTTGAGGCCGGCGGCGTCATCGCCAGACTGGAGGGATCTGCTAGGCTCCTCCTGTCGGGCGAACGCACGGCCCTGAATCTCCTCGGGCACCTGTCGGGTGTCGCCACGGCTACGCGCGATTTGGTTCGCCTAGTGGCCGACGCCGGTCCCGCCGCGGTGACATGCACGCGGAAGACCACGCCCGGGCTACGCGCGCTCGAGAAGTACGCGGTACGGGTCGGCGGCGGAGTCAATCATCGGTTCGGACTCCACGACGCCGTCCTCATTAAGGACAACCATCGAGAGATGGTAGGTGGTGTGGCGTCAGCGGTGGTGGCGGCTCGCGCCGCGCTGGGGCATCTCGTCAAGCTGGAAGCCGAGGTTGACACGTTGCCGCAGCTCGCCGAGGCGCTCGACGCGGGAGTCGACGCGGTGTTGCTCGACAACATGACCGTCGAACAGTTGCGACAAGCCGTGGAGATGGCCCGTGGTCGCGCCACAACTGAGGCGTCTGGCGGTATCACCAGCCAGAGCATCCAAGCGGTTGCGGCCACCGGCGTCGACGTGATCTCTGTGGGGTGGATCACTCACAGCGCGCCTGCGTTCGATGTGAGCCTGGACTTAACGCTGTCGCCGCCATCGTAGGCGTGGCTCGCGAGGCCGACGAGTAGGATCGCACTAGCACCCGGAGCCGTACACGGGAGATCTGGTCGAGTTATTGCTCGCCTTCGGTGGTCGCCCGACCCGCCTCGCGCTCGGCGAGACGGCGCTCGTACTGCTCGTCGGTCATGAACGCGATGTCGGTCCAGCCGTGTCCCATCTCATCCATCGTGCGGGCACCCCAGCCGATCCAGGCCGACGGGTCGGGATTGTGCCGATTGTTGGTGGTGTTGTCGTGCCACGACACCGTGTGGAGAATGGTGCCCTTCGGGAACAGATGCGGCTCGGCGTAGGGATAGACGATCTGCCAGGTCTGCTCGTAGTTGGTGACGTCGGTGAGCACCTCGCGCCGACCATCGAGATGGATCGCCTCGATCAGCATCCGTGAGCCGCGGAAGTGCATGTGCGGCTGGAAGCTGAGGATGAGCGCGGCTTGGGGGAGCGGCCAGAACCGCTCGTGACGGGCGACCGTGTTGGGCGGGATGCTCATCTGGGCCACGCCGTTCAACGTGTTGTCGTCGATGAGGAGTCCGGTGGGCATCCGGTCGGCGTGTAGCGGCAGGTCAACGCCCGCGCGCAGCAGCCGGTCTTCGACCGCTTCCTGGTTTAGTTCCCAGTCGTGGCCGATGCCCGTCCGCAGGCGGTGCGCAGTTACGATGAGCTCCGGGACCTCGCCTTTGGGGTAGAACTTAATACCCACCTTCTGGCGGTCAATCGTCTCCTCACCCCAGGGGTGATAGTGCGGCGCGAAACGGAAGAGGCCGCCAGCCGGGAGCTTCCGACCCGTTCCCTGAGGGTAGTACTGTCCGGTGGACCCCATCGCGTATTCGATCAGATCGATTTCACGCGTGTTCGAGCCCATCCCGAGGCGATACTCGTCGCGGTCCTGGATGTCTTCTGGCACGCTGACATAGACGTGAGAGTGGTGTACGCAGCAGTACGCCTCTGGGATAATTTGGACCCACTTCACGTAACGGTCTTCGGTCAGGCCCGGGTCGACGATCTCCGAGGGGTAGAAGTCGGCGCCCTCAGCGGGAATGGCGAAGCCTTCCTGCATCTGGACAACGAGATCCGGCTCGCCGTAGGTCCACTCGTTGAGCTCATGGAACTCGAGGGGCGGTGGCGCATCGGCCGGATTGCCCCGCGCGGCACCGCTGGCGACCCAGTCGACGATCGTCTGGATCTCGTCATCGCTCAGCGACGGGTCGGCGACGTAGTCGCCGATGCTGCGGTCAAGGTGCCACGGGGGCATCTGTCTGGCGACGACACGGTCCCGGATGGAGCGCGCCCACGGGCGGGTTTCCTCGTACGTCAGCAGCGACATAGGCGCGCCGGTGCCCGCCCGATGACATTGCTGACAGGAGCGTTGCAGGAGTGGCAACACATCCCGCGTGAAGGTTGGGTCGGACGCGGTCTGCGCCTGGGCGAGCGAGGCCGGGACGAGCGCGGCGACGACGAGCAGGCTCAGGGTCGTGAAACCTGCGGACACAACGCGCATGCAATCCTCCAGAGGTTCAGTAGCCTGAAAAGTCTACCAGGATAGTCCACTGGCCAGGTTGTGAAGGTCCGGTCCCTCGTGATACACCGTGACCGCGGCAAACACGGGAGGACGCGATGGATCTCTTCCGCATGTGGGTGAGACGGGCGCTGGTTGGTGGGGTGGGGCTGATGGGGCCCCTCGTGACCGCAGGGTATGCGCAGCAAGAGCCGGTCTACCCTGTTTATGACGGCTTTCACGTGACCGAGGACGGGGTGTACGTCCTGTCGTTCGCCTACTTCAGCCACAATTTCGAGCCCGTGTCGGTGTCCCCCGGGCCAGACAATCGATTCCTTACGGGAGCCGAAGACCGCCAGCAACCGACCCGATTTCTGCCAGGTCACAATCGCTACCAGTGCGTCATGGTGATGGATGCTGGCTTCGAGGGCGGCGTGCGCTGGCACCTCGAGCGCGCCGGCGTCGCCTCCTCTACCAGCGAGGACATGCTGCAATACAACTGGGAGCTGGAGTCCGGATCCGTGCGGCAGATCCTGCGTGATGTGGACGTGGCGGCCGCCCCCCGCGGCGTCTGTCTCAATCGGGCGCCCACCGTGAGGTTCCTCGGGTTGCGCAATCGTCCCGCCGGCGCTCCTCCCGAGGTCGCCGTCGAGGTTGGCGCCGAGCTGAAGCTGTTTGGCAGCGTTCGGGATGAGGGGTTGCCTAGAACCGGTGAGCTTAAGAGTCGCTGGAGCAAGCTCTCGGGACCAGGGGAGGTCGTCTTCAGCGCACCGAACGAGCCGCGTACGCTCGCGACCTTCGAAGCGGCTGGCAGCTACGAACTGGAGCTCTGGGCGAGTGATGGCAGGCGCGAAGGTGCCAGTCGAGTTGTGGTAACGGCCACCATTGACTGAGAGCGAAGCTGATGCAGCTTATCTTCGAGCAGATCCGAACCGGGGGTGATCGCAACTTTGCCTACCTGCTCGGCGATCGGGATGCGGGCCGCGGTGTTGTCATCGACCCGTCCTACGCCCCCAGTGTCGTCTGTCAGCGCGCTACGGACCAGGGGCTGACCGTGACCCACGTGGTCAACACTCACGGCCATCCCGACCATACCGAGGGCAATGAGACGGCGGTTGCCATCACCGGTGCGCCGGTAGCAGCACACCCAGACCTCCTGGGGGGAGCGGGTCACCCGCTGGCCGACGGCGATACGCTCGTGGTAGGCGCCTTCGGCCTCCGCTGTTTTCATACGCCTGGTCACTGCCCTGACCACCTCGTGCTCTACGAGCCGTCGGCGAGGCTGCTCATTACCGGCGACCTGCTATTTGTGGGTAAGGTCGGGGGTACGAAGACCGAGGAGGATGCTCGGGTCGAATGGGAGAGCCTGCAGCATGTGCTCGATATCGTGCCGGACGATGCGACCATCTGGCCCGGGCACGATTACGGCGCCCGACCCAGTTCCACCATCGCGCTCGAACGCTCGAGCAACCCGTTCCTGCGCTGCAGGAGCGTCGACGAGTTTCTCGACTTGCGCACCGAGTGGCGCGACTACAAGCTGCGTCTCGGACTGAGGTAAGCCGTGGTCGCCGACCACGACGACGTTTCCGTCATCATCGGCGGTTCCTCATGGCGGTCCGGGTTCCTGATGCCAGGCCGCTGGCAGGTGCGGTTTGGTGTCCCGCACGATCTCCAGGATCGTCCATCGTTCTTCGCTCGTTAGGTGCCGGGAACTTGCGTGGTCGGTCGTCAGAATTGCAAGAAGCCGCGCGTAGATCGTGTTACGCACGTCGGATGGCAGGTCGTCGAGAAGTGGGCTGTAGATGAGATAGCTGAGTCGATGGCGAAAAAGTCTGGTCTCGAGATCGAATTCACGTAGTGATCGCCCCAGTCGGTCGCGAGGGCCACCAGCCGAGAAGGTCTCGGTGAATGTGGAGATGCCCTGTATCGGCGCCGACAGAGGCGCTTCGTCGGCGAACAGCATGTACCGCACGATCTCCTCAATGAGAGCCGCGCGGTCCTCCTCTTCGCTCGCATCTAGTAAGCCGTCGTGCTCGGCGATGCGAGCTTCCCAGCCGGCTCGGGTGAAGAGATTAAGCAGATGGGCCTGGTGCTCCAGTGTCATCAGCGCCACCAGATCGCTCGTCGGCACCGGGTAGTCGTCTGGATCGATGAACCGGCTCAGTGTCGTGAGGTTCTGGTTTGCCGGGTCGACGAATCCGGCTGGGGTCGAGGGGTCTCGGGCGACGGCGTTGCCGCGGTGGCGCTGGTCGCCATGTTCACCCGTGACATACCAGCCTCCCCATCGCTGCTCGAAGGGGGTGTCGTGGCTGGTGACCACGGTGCCTAGGGTGAAGTCGGGGCGGCCGGTGGCAGTGGTGGAGACCGATCCAACATAGGGGCCGGGCACGCCGAGGGTGGCCGCCGCCTGATGACACTGCAGGCAGACGTTCGGTTGGGCGACCCGGGGGGCGCCGTCCGGCGAGCGGCCGAAGGTGTAGAAGCGGGCGCCGTCTTCCGGGACGAACGCCATTACCTCGAGTAGCGCAGCCCCCGGCACGAAGCCGATGGCCACGGTCTCGTTGAAGTAGAGGGCCCGCGGCTGCCGCGGACCGATGTGGTTCGACAGCAGACTGGTCTGCGAGAACACCAGAGCCTGGGAGTCGACCGGCACGTCCAGGCGCTCCAGAAGAGCAGGCAGGTAGCCGAAGCGTTCGTCATGTTCGAGGGTGGTGGAGGCCGCCTCGAGCTGGCTGGCCAACTGCGCCACGATGTCGTCCGACTGACGGCGGTGGTAGTCGATCGCCGGATGTCCGGCCGGCAGGTTGGCCCGATATGGTCCCTGCGGCGGAACCTGAGCCTCTGCGATGGCGGGCACGAACGCGAGCACGAGCGCGGCGAGGGTGCGCGAGCTGGTCACGCTCGGATTCTACGCCGGTGCTGCACGGAGCGGAGCATCGGGCCGAAATCCTTTCGGCTTCGCGAGCGGGATCGGCTACTCTTGCCCGGACTTGTGGTAGACATGCGCCTACTCACGTGTACGGCGGTCTTGTCGCTGGTCTCGGCTGGGGGAACCTTTGCCCAGGTGCCCCCTGATCGGGCCCTGCTCGACCGCTACTGCATGAGCTGTCACAGCGACCAGTTGCGACAGGGTGACCTCTCACTGGCCGACATCGACCCCGCCCGGCCAGCGGCGCATGCCCCAGTCCTCGAGAAGGTGGCTCGGAAGCTTCGCGCCGGTCTGATGCCGCCTCCCGGTCGACCCCGGCCAGAGGCCGATGTCGTCGATCAGTTCATCCGGGATATCGAGACCTCGATAGACGTTGCCGCAGCCAGCGATCCGAACCCTGGGCGGCCGGTGCTACATCGCCTGAACCGCACGGAATACGCCAACGTCGTCAGGGATCTGCTGGGCTTGGAGGTGCGTGCCGAGACGCTCCTGCCGCCCGATGACATGAGTCAGGGCTACGACAACATGTCGGACGTGCTGACCGTATCGCCGGCGTTACTCGAGAGCTACATTTCGGCGGCGGGCAAGATCAGCCGTCTTGCGATCGGTGATCCGGATGTCAACCCGGCGGTCGAGACCTACGTGGTGCCCCAGGCGGTGTCCCAGATGACCCACGTGCCGGGGACGCCGTTCGGCACCAGGGGCGGGCTGGCTGTCACGCACAATTTCCCCGCGGATGGGAAGTACGCGTTCCGGTTGTCGTTCTATTACTCGAGCATCGGTCCAATCTTCGGAGACAACATTCCCGCCGAAGGTGAGCAGATCGAGATCGCGATCGATGGCGAGCGGGTTGCGCTGCTCGACTTCGATCGGAAGCTCAAGACGACCGAGGATCTGCGCACGCCGCCGATAGCTATCACGGCCGGACCGCATCAGCTGTCTGCCGCCTTTATCCAGCGCGCCGCCGGACCGGTGCAGGACTTCGTGATGCCGTTCGACCGCGTGTTGGCCGACCTCTCCACTGGTCATTTTCCCGGCCTAACCGGCCTGCCGCACCTCCGGAATCTCGGGATCGACGGTCCGTATGACGTGACCGGCGTCAGCGAGACGCCCAGTCGTGGCCGTGTGCTGAGCTGTCGACCCGCAAGGCCAGAGGCGGAGCTCGGGTGTGCTCGGGAGATTGTGGAGCGTCTCGCGCGACGAGCCTTCAGGCGCCCGGTCGCGGACACCGACCTCGATCGACTCCTGACGCTTTATGCCGAAGGGCGCGACGCCGGCGGGTTCGACGCGGGCATCCGACTGGCCCTCCAGGCGGTGCTTGCCGATCCCGAGTTCGTCTTCCGCTTCGAACGGACGCCATCTGATGCCGAGGTGGGCGAGAGCTACCAGATTAGTGACCTGGAGCTAGCGTCCCGGTTGTCCTTTTTCCTGTGGAGTAGCGTCCCGGATGAGGTGCTGCTTGCGGTTGCCGATGAGGGACGGCTGTCCGACCCGGCTGAACTGGAGCGGCAGGTACGCCGCATGCTCGACGACCCGCGCGCCGAAGCGTTGTCGACGAGCTTTGCGTCACACTGGCTCCGTTTGCAGAACCTCAGCGACGCACATCCGGACGTCTATCTGTTCCCCGATTGGGACGAGAACCTGAACCGATCGATGCGGCGTGAGACCGAGCTGCTGTTCGACCACGTCGTGCGGGCGGATCGAAGTCTGCTGGAGCTGCTCGACGCCGACTACACCTTTGTGAACCAGCGGCTGGCTGGACACTACGGGATTCCGAATGTCGTGGGCTCACGTTTTCGACGCGTCGAGGTTGCCGCGCCGGAACGCCGAGGCCTGCTCGGTCACGCGAGCATCTTGACGTTGACCTCGGTGTCCAACCGCACGGCGCCGGTCATCCGGGGCGCGTGGGTGCTCGACGTGTTGCTGGGGACGCCGCCGCCGCGACCCCCGGCCGACGTCCCTCCTCTCGAGGAGAACGAGACGCACCAGGTGCTGACCTCGGTGCGGGATCGGGTGATCGCCCACCGGGCGAATCCGGCCTGCGCGTCGTGCCACAACGTGATGGATCCGGTTGGGTTCTCGCTCGAGAACTTCGACGCGGTTGGGGCCTGGCGGACCATGGACGGACCGGACCGGGTCGACCCGTCGGGCACGTTGTACGACGGGACGCCGATTGACGGGCCCAGCGCCCTTCGCGGATTCTTGCTGGCCAACGATGATCTGTTTCTGACGAATTTCGCACGCAACCTGTTGATGTACGCGACTGGTCGAGTCTTCCAGCCCTACGACATGCCGGCTGTACGAGAAGTAGTGTCGGGGGCTGCTGCGGCCGACCATCGCTTCTCTTCCTACGTCCTCGGGGTGGTGAACAGTACACCCTTCAGGATGCGCCGCGCTGACCAGGTGCCAGATGACGTGGCGGTGCAATGACCAGAGATCTGGGAAGATAGAGGGAAAGACGCGGGAGAAAGCGGCATGTACATCACACGGAAGCACATCTCGAGACGTAAAGCGCTACGTGGTGTCGGGGTCACCCTGGCGCTGCCGTGGCTCGAAGCCATGATGCCGGCGCAGACGGCGATTCGTGGATCGGCGGCCCAGCCCCGCACCCGGTTTACCGCGCTTGAGATGGTGCACGGGTCGGCGGGCAGCACGGGTGAAGGTACCAGGCTGCACTACTGGTCGCCTCGCACCGTTGGCCGGAATTTCGAGACCACTCCGATCCTGCGACCGCTCGAGCCGTATCAGGACTATGTGACGATCGTCAGCCACACGGACATCGCTCCAGCCACGGCACAGACCGAGGCCGAGGCGGGCGCCGACCACACCCGTTCGTCGGCCGCGTTCTTGACGTCGGCGCACGCCAAGATGACCGAGGGCGCCGACATCTACAACGGGACGTCGGTAGATCAGCTCTATGCCCAGGTCCATGGTCAGGACACACCGCTGCCGTCGATCCAGCTTTGCGTGGAGGATGTGGGCTCGCTGACGGGCGCCTGCGGTTACGGCTACAGCTGTGTCTATGCCAACACGATCTCCTGGTCGTCTCCGACCACGCCGCTTCCGATGGAGCGGGACCCACGCGTGGTCTTCGAGCGGTTGTTCGGCGACGGTGCGACGCCCGAGCAGCGGATGCAGCGACGGCAGGCCAACGCGAGCATCCTCGACGCCATTCTCGGGAAGGTCGCCGAGTTGCAGCGTGACTTGGGCGCGGCGGACCGGGCCCGCCTCAGCGACTATCTCGAGGATGTTCGAGAGATCGAGCGCCGCATCGAGTTGGTCGAGCGGCAAAATGCGACTCGGCGGGGCATCGATCTGCCGGATGCCCCGGTTGGGGTACCGGATGCCTGGACCGATCACATCCGGATGATGTTCGACCTGCAGGTCCTGGCGTTCACGACCGACGTGACCCGTGTGTCGGCGTTCAAGATGGGGCGTGACGTCAGTTCACGGGTCTACACCGAGAGCGGCGTGGAGACGCCATTCCACTCGCTGTCCCACCACGGCAACCGGTCGGACAAGCTGGCGGAGTTCGCCAAGCTGAACGAGTTCCACGTCGATCAGGTCGCCTACTTCATCGATCGATTGAAGAATACTCCCGACGGCGATGGCAACCTGCTGGATCACTCGATGGTGCTCTACGGCAGCCCCATGGGCGACGGTAGCGTCCACAATCATCTGCGGGTCCCGCTGTTCCTGGCCGGTCACGCCAATGGCCAGTTGAAGGGCAATTCTCACGTGCTGTGCGAGGACGGGACGCCGATGGCGAACCTGCTGCTGACGATGATGCACAAGCTCGATGTGGGCGTTGACAGCGTCGGCGACAGCACCGGCGAGATCGCGATCTGACGATGAAGAGACTGGCGCACCTTCTGTGCACCGCGGCGTTCGTCGGTGGGTTGGTCCTGCCGGCGGCCGCGGCTGACGCGCCCGTCGCCGATGCGGCGCAGGAGGCGGACCTGACGACGGTGCGCGTCCTGATCGGGCAGGGGGCCGACGTCAACGTTTCTCAAGGCGACGGCATGACCGCCATGCACTGGGCGGCATTCCACGATGACTTGGAGCTGGCTCGGGCGCTCCTGTCGGTCCGCGCAGACGTCGATCTGGGTACCCGCGTGGGCGGGTTGCAGCCGCTCTGGATGGCGGCGACCAACGGTAGCGCGGAGATGATCCGCGTGCTGGTTGACGCTGGCGCCGACGTCAATGCGGCAAACGGCACCGGGGCTACACCGCTCATGGCCGCGGCCATGTCGGGCAGCGTCGACGCTGTAGTGCTCTTGCTCGACGAAGGTGCGTTCGCCAACGCACGCGAGACGGCGAATGGCCAGACCCCGCTTATGTTTGCCGCCTGGGAAGACCGTGCAGACGTCATACGCTTGCTCATCGACCGAGGTGCCCATGTGGGGCTGACGTCGTGGGTGGTGTCGATGGCCGAGCAACAGTATGACTCCGACGGGAATCCTCTGCCGACGCGTCGCCCGCGGGCGCCAGGCGGGAACTCGGTTATGGGTGGGATGACCGCCCTCCTGTTCGCCGCTCGGGATGGTCATCTGGCTGCGGTTGAGGCCCTGGTCGAGGGGGGCGCGAACGTGGACCAGGTGGCCGGGGGCGAAGGCTCAAGCCCCACGGTGATCGCGATCGCCAACGGGCACTACACGGTGGCGAAGTATTTGCTCGATGTTGGGGCAGACCCCAATGTGGAGAACGTGGATGGGCTAGCCCCGCTATACGCCACGATCAACATGCGGTTCGCGCCGGTGTCGTGGGCCCCGAATCCCCGCACGGATCAGGAACGGGTAGACGCCGTGACTCTGGTGGCGGCACTGCTCGATGCCGGGGCAGATCCCGATGCTCGGATCGCCCGTGGGTTGTGGTTTAGTCCCACGTCGCACAATCGGCTCTGGATCAACCCGGCCGGCGCCACGCCGTTCTGGCGTGCTGCCCAGGCCAGCGATGTGGAGTCGATGCGGTTGCTGCTTCGCGCCGGTGCCGATCCGCATCTTGCCACCACCGATGGCACCACCCCACTGATGGTGGCGTCGGGCATCGGGTGGCGCGGCAACTTTAGCCAGAACGCGCTAGGTGCCTGGATGGACGCGGTGCGCTTCCTGGTGGAATTGGGCGCGGATGTCACGGCGCGCGACCGTAGTGGCTACACCGCGCTGCACGGGGCCGCCGCGCTCGGCGATAACGAGATGGTCGAGTACCTCGTGTCCCACGGGGCCGGCGTAGACGCCATTGACCGGCGCGGCAACTCTCCGGCCGACATGGCGTTTGGTCCGTCGAGATTCTTTATTCCCAAGCCGGAAACTGTCGAGTTGCTGGTTCGACTCGGCTCGCCGTTCCAGGACAAGTGCCGATCCGACCAGTGCGTCGACGGGAAGTTCTTCGGGGGTGCGTCAACCACTCCGCGCTGAACGATACCCCCTCCCTAGGCGGTAGGCACCGCGACTCGGAGCAGCGGAACGTTCGAGGAGCTTCCCAGCGGCCGTGACGCTGACTATATGAGCGCGCCGGCCGATTGTCGTGGCTCCCGAGGCCAGTTCGTTCGATGCGGTCCATGTGTTTCTGGTCCGCTCGTTTCTGAAGCTTCCGGTGGTAGACGCTGAGCACTGGGTGGCGGGGCAGGTCAGTCGCCGGCACGTATCGACTCGTCGCGCGACAATCTCCGGTTGTTCGGGGTGGCCGAGTGTGGACCCGCCGATGACGCCGCCGGCGATTCCGCCATGCGGGTCGCCCGCGGGTGTCAGCGGGTGAAGCGGTCGTCTGCACCGGTGGTGCGCACGAGGACCGCGTCGTTCGAGATCTCGCGCACGATCTCTACGCCCGTCCCTTCAAGCTGCATTTCTCGAGCTCCCAGCGTCGTGGTGACCACGATGGTGCCCGCCGGGCCGCCGGTCTCCCATTCCTCGACCGGACGTCGCAGGTAATACTCGATGCCGAACTGCCACGTGCGGTGGAGTCCGTAGCTCTGAACCGGCGCGCTGCTGGACAGCGTCGAGGCTTCCTCGGCCACGCTTCTCGTGCTGATGAACGGATCGAGGGTTGGCATCAGGAACAGGCTGAGCTGCCACAGCGCGAGGGTGACTCCGAGGGCGGTCGTGGCGACCACGGGCAGGAGCTGCCGACGCGCACCGAAAAACAGGGCCCCGAGTCCGGCCAGGCCCATGATCGCCCCGAGCGGTCGGACGGCGCCCGGCGCCACCCCCGCGCTCTCCACCCCAGGCGCGACGAGGAATGTAACCGACATCGCGAGCAGGGTGCCGGCGGTGCCGATGCCGAGGGCGCGCACTGCGCGTCGCTGCTCCAGAGTGACCGCGATGCCCCGGGCTAGGAGCAGGATGGCTGGCGGCACCGACGGGAGCACATAGCCGGGGAGCTTCGATTGGGACAGACTGAAGAACGCGATGGGGAACACGACCCAGCATGCCAGAAAGATCGACGCCGATCCTTTCCGGGCACGCGCCTCGAGTGCGGCGCGTCCCTCGCGAGCCACGCCGACGATCCAGGCCGACCAGGGAGCTAGCGCCAGGATGATGACGGGGCCGTAGAACCAGAACGGCTGGACATGGCGGAAGACCGGCGTGAGGAACCGCTCGACGTTGTGCGAGACGAGGAAGACCTGTACGAATTCTGGGTTGGCGAGGCCGACGAGCACGTACCAGGGCAATGCGACCACGCAGAAGGTCAGGATGGCCCAGGGAGAGGCCAGGCGCCAGATGCGCTCGGGACGCCCCACCAGCACAGACGCGATCACGCTCGATGACCCAGCCAGGAGGACGCCGGCGGGGCCCTTCGCGAGGACTGCCAGACCAAGCGCCCCGCCCCAACCTACTTCGAAGCCGCGTCCGGCTTCGCCTCGGGGCCGGATGACGACCGGCAGCGCCGCGGCCAGGGCCAGGGTCAGGGTCGACGTGAAGATGGTGTCGGTGGTGGCGGCCCTCGCAAACACCAGCGTGGCGATGCTTGAGGGATACAGGACCGCAAAGAGCAGGGTCGTCGTGCGGCCAAAGTATCGCCACCCCAGCCAGCCGGTCGCCAGCATCGAGATCAGGGACCCGAGAATCGACGGAAGGCGGGCGGCGAGCTCGCCCTCACCGAGCAACTGGTAGCCCGCGGCGGCGACCCAGTAGTAAAGGATGGGTTTTTCTAGCCAGGCTTCCCCGTAAAGTTTCGGTGTGACCCAGTCGCCGCTTTCCGCCATGGCTCTGGCGATTGCCGCATAGCGGGGTTCGTCCGGGCCGACGAGGCCGAAGACGGTCATCCCGCTGAAGAAGCTTACGTAGCAGGCGAGTCCGGCAATGGCGACGAACGTCCATTCGAAGGGGCGTAGCGACAGGCGGGGGGCCTCGGCGGGGGGCGTTGGCAGGTCGGTGTGGCTCATTGGCGAACGGCCGGCTGACGATCAGATTGTATGCCGAGCCCGCGTCGTCCGGTGAGTGTAGAAGCGGTCCGGATAGGCGACGGTGGGAGCGTTGAGCGCGACTTTTTGCGGTGTCGACCGAATTGTGGGGAAATTGACGAAATTGATCTACGCGGATCATTGTCGAACATGTTATTGTCCACTACGTGGCAGAGTGGGCTGGGTAGAGATTCCAGGCCCCCGAAGGAAATTCGGCAGAACGAGGGAGGTGATCGCCCCATGAATCAGGAGATCATCGAGTTGACTGAGGAGACGACCGAGCAGGGCGTTTCCCGACGTGGTTTCATCAAGGGCGCCATTGCGGCCAGCGCGGCTGTGTCGTCGTCGAACTACCTGTTCCGTGGGAATGGCGGGACGGCGCTTGCACAGTCGCCAGCGGCCGGCGCCGTTGAGCGTCTCATCACGCTCAACATCAACGGTCGTAGCCGTCGAGTGCAGGCGCCTCCGATGGAGACCCTGTCGACGACGTTGCGCTACACCCTGGGCCTGACCGGCACCAAGATTGGGTGCGACCGTGCCGAGTGTGGCGCCTGTACCGTGCTGCTCGACGGTCAGCCGCACTATGGCTGTTCCGTGCTTACTCATTCGGTGCGTGGCCGTGAGGTCACCAGCATCGAGGGGCTCGAGGGCGAAGACGGCACGCTGCATCCGATGCAGCAGGCCGTTCTCGAGGAGCAGGGCTTCCAATGCGCGTTCTGCATGTCCGGGTTCATCATGAACACCGTGGCACTGCTCAATGAGAACCAGAACCCGACGCGGAAGGACGCCGCCGAGTGGCTCTCGGGCAATCTGTGTCGGTGTGCAGACTACGACAAGATCCTGACGTCCGTCATGCGGGCGGCGGAAATCACGCGGGGGGCCTGACGTGGCTGATTACAAACTGCTCGGTAAGGACTACCAAACGCCAGACCTCTACGCGAAGGTCACCGGTCGCTCCAAGTACGCCGAGGACCATCGCGCCGAAGGCATGGTCTTCGCCAAGCTGCTGGTTAGCCCGATGCCGCACGCCCGCGTGCGCTCGATCGACACCAGCCGCGCCGAGGCCCTTCCGGGCGTAGAAGGCATCCTGACGGCCGATGACCTACCGGAAGTGGACGAACCGAATGAGGCGGCCCTGACCAACGAGCCGCTGTACGAGGGCGAGCCGATTCTCGCGGTCGCGGCCGTGAGCGAGCAGGTCGCATCCGAGGCGATCGAACTCATCGACATCGACTACGAACCGCTGCCGTTCATTCTCGACCCGCTCGACAGCCTCATGCCGGGTAGCCACAACGCCCGCACCGTTACTGTCGACGGTGAGGCGGTGAGCGCCAATACGATGGTTGGTCGCGACCCGGGCGAGGTCAAGTGGTCCGAGTCGGACGTCGCCGGCCTGGCTCCGGGTGAGATTCCGATGGACGCTCCGGCGGCCGCCGAGTGGTCGTATGGTGACGTCGAGGCTGGGTTCGCCGAGGCGGACGTCATCATCGAAGAGAACTCCTATCACCAGTCGCTGTCGCATCAGCCGCTCGAGAGCCGGACGACGATGGCCTACTGGGAAGGCAACAAGGTCTACGTCTATCCGTCGGTGCAGAGCACGGCCCGCAGCGTTGGACCGCTGGCTCGACTCGCTGGCGTGGAGCCGTCGGACATCGTTGTCATTAACGAATTTACCGGTGGTGGGTTCGGCAGCAAGATCAGCGGGTATGTGCAGGCACAGATTCCCATCCTGCTGTCGAAGAAGATCGGCAAGCCGGTGCAGATGCGCGTCACCCGGCGGGATGAGACCTCGTTCGGTCGTGCCCGTCCCGGCACGCAGGCTCGCATCAAGCTCGGTATGCGGTCTGACGGTCGGATTACCGCGGTCGACATCCATGCCATTGGCGACGGCGGCCCCTACGGGCGGTCGGGCGACCATATGAACGTGGGCGGCATTGGGTCGCTCTGCTACACGCCGAAGGCGATGCGGCAGCGGGGCACCGGGGTCTGGACGAACACTCCGCCGAGAGGGGCGCAGCGTGCGCCGGGTGGTGTGCAGTCGATGACCATGCTCGAGCCGATCATCCAGAAGGCGGCCAAGCGCTTGGGGCTCGATCAGGTGGCGGTCCGCCGGCTCAACGCCCCCGAGGGGCAGGCCAAGTATGGCGCGCCTGGTCGCGATGGCGAGCAGGGGAACGTGTCGAGCGCGTTCGTGAAGGAAGCGATCGATGCTGGCGCCGGGGCCTTCAACTGGAGCGAACGTATCCAGCGGAGCGGTGAGCGTAACGGCTCTAAGGTGACCGGCTTCGGTGTCTGCGTGAGCTCGTATGCCGCCGGTGCGTCCGGTGTTGACGGGCTGTTCGTCATCAAGCCCGATGGCCGGATGTATATCCAGTCCGGTATCGGGAACTTGGGTACCGAGTCGACCTTTGACTGTATGCGCGCAGCGGCCGAGGGCATGGACATGCCCTGGGAAAAGTGCGATGTAGTCTGGGGCGATTCCTCGCGCCATCTGCCCTGGAGTTGTTCGCAGGGCGGTAGCTCGACGGTGCACGCGCACACCCGCGCCAACTGGGCGGCTGTCGAAGACGCCACCCAGAAGATGAAGGAGATCACGGCGCGTGACCTCGGGGGTTCGCCCGATAGCTACGAGATCGGTGGCGAGCGGGTTTATCGTCGCGGCAACCGGGGCCAGGGCCTGAGCTTTGCCCAGGTGGCGCAGCGTGCCATCGACCTGGGCGGCAAGTACGACGGCAATGAGCTCCCGGAGGACATCAACGGCATGACCACCGCGTCGGCGACTGCGCTTGCCGGCCAGGGCCTGATGGGTGTCGCGAAGGACAACTACGAAGAAGGCGGCCGCCGTATGTCGTTCGCGGTCGGTTTCGCCGAGGTCGAAGTCGATATCGAGACCGGGGACATCAAGATCATCGACTATGCGGCTGGCACCGATGCTGGCACCATCATTCACCCCAGGGCCTACGGTGCGCAGGTGCTTGCCGGCGCAATTCAGGGCTTCTCTGTCGCCTTGAGCCAGAAGTGGGTCTACGACCGTCGATGGGGCCTGCTGGTCGCGAAGCGGTTCTACAGCAACCGCCCGCCCAGCATCATGGACGTGCCCCATGAGCGGCCGATGGAGTGGGTGAATGCCGACCTACCGGATCCCTTCAACCCTCTTGGTGCGAAGGGTATCGGTGAGGCAGCGCAGGGCGCCGGTTCGGGTGCGGTGGTCAACGCCATCGCCGACGCGCTGGATTCTCTGGGCGACGATACGGGCGACTTCTATCGCTCGCCAGTTACACGAGATATGATTCTGACCAAGCTCGAACAGGCTCCGATTGGTCACGACCGGCTGACGGCTCACGTCTAAGGTATAGACGAAAGAGCCTGGGGAGGCATTCAAGATGGCCGTAATTCGCGACGTAATTCCTCAACTTGAGCTGTTCCAGCCGTCAAATGCTGACGACGCGTTGGCGTTGCTGGCCGAGCACGGGTCGGATGCTTGGGTCTATGCCGGTGGGCTGGACACGCTCGACTGGTTCAAGGATCGGGTGAAGCGACCGCGCGTGGTCGTCGATCTCGGTGGCATTGACTCGATGCGTGAGATTCGGTCGACCTCAGATGGTATCGAAATTGGTGCCATGGCGACCCTGATCTCTGTCATCGACAACCCGGAAGTACGGTCGCAGTTCCCGGCGCTGGCCTACTCGGCTAAGTCGGCAGCGTCGCCGCAGATCCGGCATCAGGGCACCATCGGCGGGAACATCGGGCAAGACACCCGCTGCTGGTACTACCGGGACGGCTGGACCTGCTATCGGGCAGGCGGCAACATCTGCTACGCCAGCCCCCCGACCGCGATGAACCGTGAGCACTGCATCCTCGGGGCGAGCCGCTGCGTGGCGGTCAACCCGTCGGATACGGCACCCACGCTTGTGGCCTTGGAGGCCGAGATGGTCGTCCGACGCGGCAACTCCGAGCGTGTCGTGGCAGCTGAAGACTTCTTTGTTGGCCCCGAGATTGACATCGAGCGGATGACCGTCTTGGAGCCAGGCGATTTGCTGATGTCTATTCGTGTGCCTTCGAAGTGGGCCAGCTCTCGCGTCTACTTTGAGAAGGTCCGCGACCGCGATTCGTGGGACTTCCCGCTGGCCAACGTAGCGACCGCGATTCGTGAGAACGGCGGGACCATCGAAGAGGCGCGCGTAGTGGTCAACGGTGTCGCGCCGACACCGGTTCGGCTGACCGCCGTCGAAAGTGCCATCACCGGGCAGCCGCGGAACGAGCAGACTGCGGAGCAGGCGGGCAATGTTTCGATTCAGGGCGTGGCGCCGCTGACCCACAATGGCTACAAGGTCAACCTGATGAAGAACCTGGTGAAGCGGTCGGTTCGCGACGAGCCGCTGGCCTAGTTCTACATAGCAACGGTAGGTTTCGGAGAGCCGGGGTGCCTCACACTCCGGCTCTTCGTCTGTACGCCCCAAGTTGTTAAGGTAATCGCAGGAGACGACCAGCTGTGCACCAGACCGCAGTGGGCCTAAGGCACCGCGGCCATCACCTGCGGGAGATTTTCGGTGACGCGTGGAGGAGCCCGAACAACGGCGCTCTAGTACACGATGAACTCCAGCAGATTCCCGTCGGGGTCACGGATATATCGGCTCGTGCCCTCGGCCGTTCCTAGCGCCCGGCCTCCGACCCGGGGGGCCGGGCCTTCGATGATCTCGGCGCCGACTCGGGCGAGGAGGGCGTCCAGCGCTTCCTCGCTCTCTCCCCACACGAAGCAATAGTCACCGCACGGGGGCTCGGCAGCGGGGGCGCGCAGGGTAAACGTACCGCTCTCCCAGAACTCCGGTCGGTGCATGTTGAGTTTGCTGTCACCGAACGCGGCGGCGCAGATGGTCGGTCCCTCGATGATCGTGAAACCTAGCGACCGATAGAACGACAGCATCGCGTCCGTGTCTCGCAGTGGGATCGAGACATGGTCAAAGGAGCGGATCGGGTTCGTCGTTTGCGCCGTAGCCCCCTGCTCGGTCGCTCCGAGCCCCGAGGAAACTCCTAGACCGCCCGCCAGCGTTCGCCGGATGAACTGTCGCCGGGATGCCTCACTCTGTCCTGTCCGCTGCTTCATGCCCTCGCCTCCTAAACGGCACCTCGTTTGCGACGGACCGAGTCTACCAGCAGAAGCACCGCGGCCCCGGGGGATGCTGAACCGAAACGTCAAAGAAATAGGGAGGATGCGCTACCAGAGGGACCGTCGTTTCAGAGTCGAGACCTTCAGCGTCGCCGCCCGGTACCGGGACGGTCCGAAGTCGTTCGAAGTATGGCCGCCTGGTGTACCATAGGCCGATAAAACAGTTCCGCATGACGATCAAACTGCGACGGATGGGGTGGTTGGCCCTGAGCGCTGTCCTGTGGATCGGAGCGATCGATGCCGACAGGGTGGGGGCCCAGCCGGCGGGTGATGCCGCAGCCGGGCACCGCGAGCTCGTCGACCGGTATTGTGTCACCTGTCACAATCCACGTCTCCGTACGGCCGACTTGAGTCTGGCGTCGGAAGACGTCGACCTGCGCGATGTCGGTGCCCACGCTGACGTCTGGGAACGAGTGGTTCGGAAGTTGCGGGCCGGTGCGATGCCGCCTGAACCTCGACCGCGCCCGGCGGCCGACCAGTACGACGCGTTCACGGGATGGCTCGAGGTCGAGCTCGACCGTGCCGCAGAGCGGAACCCGAATCCCGGGCGGACAGATACGTTTCATCGGCTGAACAGGAGCGAGTACCACAGCGTCATACGCGACCTCCTCGCGCTCGATGTGGACGTGCGGCAACTGCTTCCAGCCGACGACGGGAGCTACGGTTTCGACAATATCGCAGGCGTGCTTGGGATGTCTCCCACGCTATTGGAACGCTATCTTGCGGCGGCGAAGAAGATCGGCCGACTGGCGGTGGGCCGTTCGGCGGCCTCACCCATTGCCGAAACCTTTCGTCTGGCGACGGATCTGAGTCAGGACACCCGCGTGGAGGGGTTGCCGTTCGGGACCCGGGGGGGGACGGAGATCGAGTTTACGTTCCCGGAGGATGCGGTTTACGCGTTCCAGGTCACGCTCGGACGGGACGCCAGTGGCACGCTGAAGGTGTTCGATACGCCACATCAGCTCGAAGTGAGTCTGGATGGCGTGCCGCTCGAGACCTTCGTGGTGGGGGCACCGCCGCCGGAGGGGGTCGAGCGATCGGGCGAGGAGTATCGTGCGTATCTGGCCGCGCAGCGTGGTATCGACGAGGGTTGGGAGGTCCGCGCACTGGTCCGGGCCGGTCCTCATACCGTAAGGGTCACCTTCCACCAGAAGACCACCGCCTACGCCGAAAGTCTTAGGCAACCCTTCTTGCGTCCCTATACCAGCATCACGGGTGGTGATACCCGTTACCAACCCTACGTGGGCGCGGTGACCATTGCTGGCCCCTATGAGGCGAGTGGCGCCCGTCCGCTGGAGCTAACTCCCAGTCGACAGCGGATCTTCGTGTGCCAGCCGGCGGCCGGCGACCGCGCAGACGAGGACCAGTGCGCCCGCGAGATCTTCACCACCCTGGCTCGACGGGCCTATCGGCGACCCGCGACTGAGGCTGAGGTCGACGTGCTCCTCGACTTCTTTGACGAGGGCCGGGTCGATGGATTTGACGCCGGGGTCGAGCTCGGCTTGCGGCGCCTGCTTGCCAGCCCAGAGTTCTTGTTTCGGGTCGAACGGGAACCACCGAACGCTGTACCGGCCACGCCCTACCGAGTTGGCGCCCTCGAACTGGCGTCACGCCTGTCTTTCTTTCTGTGGAGCAGCATTCCCGATGAACCGCTGCTCGAAGCGGCTATCGACGGCTCGCTGCTCCGACCCGAGGTGCTCGAAGCGCAGGCCCGCCGTATGCTCGACGACCCGCGATCGAATGCCCTCGTCGACAACTTCGCCGGACAGTGGCTCTATCTCCGCAACGTCCGGGCGCTGACGCCGGACGAAGATCTGTTCCCGGATTTCGGTGAAGCCCTGCGGCGGTCATTCCAGCGTGAGACGGAATTGTTCTTCGAGAGCATCCTCCGAGAAGACCGGAGCGTGCTGGAGTTCCTGACTGCGGACTATACGTTCGTGGATGAGCGCCTGGCCAGACACTACGGGATTCCGAACATTTACGGGAGCCACTTCCGGCGCATCTCGTTGGCGGGTGAGAGCCGGCGGGGGTTGTTGGGGCATGGCAGCATCCTGGCGGCGACTGCCTACCCTACGCGGACGTCGCCGGTGCTGCGCGGCAAGTGGGTGTTGGAGAATCTCCTCGGCACTCCGCCGCCGCTGCCTCCCCCGGATGTGCCTTCGCTCGAAGAGACCACTGAGGAAGGTACGTTGCTCTCGATGCGGGAGGCGATGGAGAAGCACCGCGCCAACCCGGTGTGCTCCAGCTGCCATCGCATCATGGACCCGCCCGGCTTCGCCATGGAGGAGTTCGATGCGGTAGGTCGGTTCCGGACCCACAGCGAATCGAATCAACCGATCGACGCCACCGGGATGCTGCCGGATGGTACCCCGTTCGAGGGTGTGGCTGGCCTGCGCAAGGCGCTACTCGGTCGACCGGGGCTGTTCGTGACAACGCTGTCCGAGAAGCTGTTGACCTATGCTCTAGGTCGCGGAGTGGAGCATTATGACGCTCCGGCGATCCGGGCCATGACCCAAGCGGCGGAAGTTGAAGACCATCGGTTCTCGTCGCTCATCCTTGGCGTGGTCCGAAGCCAGCCGTTCCAGATGCGGATGGCCGCGCCCTCTATCCAGGGGGAATCGGCCAACCCCTGATTAGGACACCTCATGATCATCAAGAAGCTGTCGTTGCCCCGTCGTACGTTTCTTCGAGGTCTCGGCGCTGCGGTGGCGCTGCCGTTGCTCGACGCGATGGTGCCGGCGTTGCCCGGGAGTTCACGGGTGGCGCGTGCTGCCGGCGTGCCGGTGAGCCGTTTAGGGTTCGTCTATATCCCCAACGGCGCCGTGATGCAGCAGTGGACCCCGGACGAGTCCGGCGTCGGCTTCGAGCTCTCGCCGATCCTGCGTCCGCTGGAGCCGTATCGCGATCAGCTCACGGTGGTGAGTGGCCTGGCGCACGGACAGGCGGAGCCGCTCGGTGATGGCAACGGGGAGCACTCGCGGGCCAGTGCCACTTGGCTGAACGGAGTCCATCCTAAGCAGACCGAGGGGGCAGACGTGCGGGCCGGCGTCACGGCCGATCAACTAGCCGCCGAAGCGCTCGGAAGCGACACTCCGCTGCCGTCGCTCGAGCTCGCTATCGACCTTGACGGTCTGGTCGGCAACTGCGAGAACGGTTACAGCTGCGTCTATCTGAATACGGTCGCCTGGCGTTCGGCTACGACCCCGCTGCCGATGGAGAACAATCCGCGGGTCGTGTTCGAACGGCTCTTCGGCGATGGCGGAACCACCGAGCAGCGCGTGGCCGAGATGCGGCGCGACCGGAGCATCCTCGACTCGGTGACCGACGATCTGGCCTCACTGGAACGGGAGATCGGCGCGGGAGACCGCGCCCGCCTCGACCAGTACCTCGATGCTATTCGGGCGCTCGAACGGCGGATCCAGCTCGCCGAGGCGCAGAGCGCCGACGCCGAGCTGCCGGAGCTCGCCCGTCCGGTCGGTATTCCCGGCACCTATGAGGAGCACGTCAAGCTGATGTTCGATCTGGTTGCGTTGGCGTATCAGGCCGACATCACCCGGGTCTTCACTTTCATGCTTGGCCGGGAGCTTGGCGGCCGCACCTATCCTCACCTGGGGGTACCGGACCCACATCATGGGCTGTCGCATCACCGGAACGATCCAGAGAAGCTCGACAAGCTGGCCCGGATCAACACATATCACATGGGGCTCTTCACCCACTTCCTGGAGAATCTCACCGACACGCCTGACGGTGACGGCTCGTTGCTCGACCACTCGATGGTGCTGTACGGCGGGGGCTTGGGCGACAGCAACGACCACGCGCACTTTGACCTTCCCGAACTGGTGGTCGGCGGTGGTGCGGGACGACTTGCCGGCAACCGGCATCTCCGCTATCCGAAGGACACGCCGATGACCAACCTGCTGGTCAGCATTCTGGAGAAGGCAGGTCTTCGCACTGAGACGCTGGGGGACAGCACTGGCCAGATCGGTGAGCTGGTGGGTGTCTAGCGCGACCGGGGCGTGTCGAGGAGGATGGTCATGACCAAGCTGGGCGTCCGGTGGGGGTCGACGGTCGTCTTGTGGCTGACGGTTCTCGCGTCGGCGGCTGCTGCGGCGCCTGCCGACGGACCTTTGCTGACCGCCGTGCGAGGGGGCGACGCCGAACGGGTGCGCGCGCTGCTCGCCATCGGAGCCGATCCTGACGCGTCCGCCTCAGATGGTGGAACGGCCCTCCTGTGGGCCGCGGAGGCAGGTAACGACACGCTGACCCGGATGTTGCTCGAAGCCGGGGCGGTCGCTGATCGCACCAACCGCTTCGGGGCGACGCCTCTGCTCGTGGCCGCGACCGGCGGGCATGCCGGCGTTCTGGAACTGCTGCTCACGGCGGGCGCCGACCCCGACTTGGCGATGCCGGAGGGAGAGACCGCACTCATGCGTGCCGCTCGGTCTGGCCGAGCCGATGCCGTGGGAGCGTTGATCGACCATGGTGCGGAAATCGACGTTCGGGAACAGTGGCGTGGGCAAACGGCTCTCATGTGGGCGGCGGTGGAAGGCAGCACGACGGTGGCGCGTACTCTACTGGCCGCCGGAGCCGACGCCCACGTACGATCCAGAGGAGGGTTCACACCGCTGCTTTTCGCGGTGCGACACAATCAGCTCGAGACGCTGGATGCGTTGGTCGAGGGTGGGGCCGACGTGGACGATGCCCTGCCAAGCGGGTTGAGCGCGCTGTGTCTCGCGACGCTCAACGCCCACTATGATCTTGGGGTCTGGCTGCTCGAACACGGGGCCGACCCAAATGCCGACGGCCAAGGCTGGACGGCGCTCCATCAGCTGGTTTGGGCCCGTCGTCCTAACCTCGGTTACAACAACCCGGCGCCGAACCCGACCGGTCGGGTGTCGGACCTCGAGTTCGTCGAGGCGCTGGTCGCTCATGGTGCCAACGTCAACGCGCTCGAGACAAAGGAGCCGCGCGGCGCGGACGGATCAGGCTCACCGGTTGGCTATCGGAACGTGCTGAACCGTGTCGGGGCCACGCCGTTCCTGCTGGCCGCCAAGGCGGCAGACGTTGAGCTGATGCGTCGTCTCATTGAACTCGGAGCCGACCCACTGCTCCCGAACGAGGACGGTACCACCCCGCTGATGGTTGCGGCCGGGGTCGGTATTTGGGCCGTGGGTGAGAGTCCGGGGACCAACGAAGAGGCGCTCAAGGCCGTGAAGCTCATGCTGGAGCTTGGTGATAGCCCGACCACCGTCGATGGCAACCGGGACACGGCTCTGCACGGCGCAGTGATTCGAGGCTCAGAGCCGCTAGTGCGCTTCCTGCTGGATCTTGGCGCGGACCTGGAAGCGGAGAACGCGAAAGGTTGGACCCCACTTACCATTGCCAAGGGGGTCTTCTACTCCAACACCGGTAAGCGGTGGCCAGAGATGGAGCGGTTGCTCATCGAGCTTGGGGCGACGAAGTAGGGCGAAACAGGGCGTACACCACAACGGCCGGGCAGGAGCCCGGCCATTGTGGTGTACCGGTGGATGTCGAGACTCAGTCCGCGAGCTCGATCGATGACACGCTCAGCAGCTTTTCACCGCCGGCCTCGCTGGTTTTGCCCGTCACCCTAACCTGCTTAGCCATCATCTTGGCCAGTTTGTCCGGGTTCTCCGACGCCCAGTCTCCCGTGATCTTGTAGAGGCCGGCGGCGGTCTGGATGCCGATGGGGTCGCCGTTCTTGGCGCAGCGGACCATGCAGGCCACGTGCTCTGCGCTCGGTTCCGTCCCGCCCATTGCGGAGCAGCCAGCCTCCACGAGCCGGCCGGTGATGATTTCCTCTGCCGCGGCAGATCCTGTCAGTATGAAAGTCGTTGCGGCAACGAGGACGATGAGAGCAAACTTCTTCATCCGCTAAGCTTGCCGGCCCGGGTGGCCGGGTGTCAAGACGTCGGCTTCCCATCGTCTGGCAACCACTCGGGTTAGAATGCTGCCAAATCAACGTTCTCAGACCCCAGGAGTCATCATGGCCCGTCTAGACCGTCTCGTTCCGTTGCTCGCCGTCGGTCTCGCTTTCACGCTTGGTCCTTCGATGCTTGCGGGCGCTCAGATCTTGGACGGGCCAGACCCGGCTCAGATGGAAGATGCCCCTGACCTCGGTTACAAGGCGGTGCCTCACGGGCTCGAGATTCCCGCCGGAATGGAGATGGGTGCCCCTTCGAGCGTGGTCTGGACCTCTCGCGACCATTTGATCGTATTCAACCGTGGACCAAATCCGCTCATGGCGTTCGAGGCCGACGGCAAGTTCATCCGTGCGTGGGGACAGGGGGAGTATGAGCGGCCGCACGGCATGCGCCTGGATCCCGAAGGAAACATCTGGACGACGGATGTCAACGGTCACACTGTTCGGAAGATGAACCTGAACGGTGAGGTGCTGCTCACGATTGGCACCCACGGGCAGCCGGGCGACGCCGAGGACGGACTGCTCAACGAGCCGACGGATCTCACCATCAATGCCGCTGGTGACATCTTCGTGTTGGTAGGCCACGGTCGAGGCGAGCCGCGTCTCGTCAAGTTCGACAAACACGGCACGCTGGTGACTTCATGGGGCGGTCCTGGCACCGAGCCGGGAAAGTTCGATACTCCTCATTCGATCGTGGTTGACACCGCCGGCCTGCTCTATGTGGCTGATCGACAAAACCGCCGTATCCAGATCTTCGACGAGGACGGCAAGTACCTGAAGGAATGGGCCTACAAAGGTCTACCCTGCGGTATCCACCTGCAGGAGGATGGGCAGATGTGGCTAGCCAGTGGATTCGCCGGGGAGATTCTCACCCTCGACAAGAACGGTAAGGCCACCGCGGCTACCGGGGAGCCCGGCAAGGGCCTCGGTGAATTTGGGGAGGCGCACTACATGACCGTGGCGCCCAACGGTGACATCTGGGTGGCCGATACCGTCAAGCCCGACCTCCACAAGTTTGTCAAGCGCCAGTAGCTCCGCCCGTTCTTCGGTTCGCCAGCGAACCTAGACGTGGTTGCGGAGCATCAGTTCCTTCGGCCCCGGGTCGAGGTAGACCTGCTGTAGCAGGTAGCTGATGTCGAGGCGCCTCGCGTGGTGGCGGATAAGCGTGATCGGCACGATCCGAGGGACGTGGCCCAGGCGGTAGTCCTCGGTAACCTCCAGTAGATCCTTACGAGTCTCGCCATCGAGGTGCTTCTTGAGGTGCCCCATGGCGTGCATCAGCACGTTCGTGTGCCGGCGTCGCGTGGCCCGGGTGCGCATCGCTTCCATCAGTTCGTTTTCGTAGCGACGCGCGAGCTCTGCCCGTGGGATCGTCTTGGCGACCGCTACCAGTCGGCCCAGCTCTCGGTAGCGAGGTAGCGAATGCGCCATCAAGACGAACTTGTGCTCGGTATGGAAGGTGACGAGCGTCCCGATCGTCCAACGACGCGATAGCAGACGCCGGAGCCGTCCATACATGAAGATGCGGTCGAAGAAGCTCTCGCGCAGGCCGGGGTCGTGGAGACGGCCCTCCTCTTCGACCGGTAGGTTGGGGTACTGACGCATCAGTTCGGCGGCGAACAGACCTCGTCCGTCACGGGCCGCCGGACTGGGTCCCGACCAAACCTTTACCCGCTCCATCCCGCAACTCGGCGACCCGCGCTTCAGTACGAAGCCGCTCAGTCTTTCCCGGGCCAGCGCCCGGACGCGCTGTCTGGAAAAACTACGCATCTTCGACGAGAGGTCGATGTCTGTCTTGACCGAGGTCAGGCGCACACCATCTGGCGCCGAGGTGTCTCTTACCAGGTGAATCGGTTCCCGGGGCGTGCCCAGGCCCAGTTCGACCTCCGGGCATACTGGTACCCATTCCACCAAGTCACCCAGGGTCTCTATCAAGAAGGGATCCCGCTTGTGTCCTCCGTCGTGCCGTACTTCTTCGCCGAGCAGGCAGGTCGAGACGCCGAGACGGATGGCCTCGGTCTCTGTGATTCGGTTGGTCATCTCGTTATGATTGCTCGAAACCGGTTTGGGATCAGGGGCCTGACTGACGCCGGCCGTCCCGCCCGCCCCGGCCCGCCCGAACCGACCACGACCAGCGTGTCGGATGGTGGCGGCCCAGTAGGCGACAGCTTCGACGGGTATCGATTGCTTAAACCGTTCGGCGAGGGTGGGACGGGAGAAGTCTGGAAGGCTGAGCGTCAGGCGCTCGCGCAAATGAACCACCAAAGCAGCGCCCAGGTATTCGGGGGCATGATGACGGCCGCCGGGTGGCCCAACTTCGCGATGGAATTCGTGGCCATCACGGACTACTGTGAACGGAACCTGGTCTGTTCGAGGCTTGGAGAAGCTGAGGCCCGACCGTTCCTCGAACAGGCGACCGCCATTCGCATCGCCAGCTTGTTCCCTGACCCGGCCGAGTTGAGAATAGCGCTCACGGCGCTGGGAGGGCGGTGAGGTGCCCTCACAGGTTGGCCTTTCCGCGACGTCTTTTTCGCTCAAAGACACCCAGGGGCGCGAGCATCGCCTCTCGGACTATCGAGGCCGGTGGGTGCTCTTGGTCCTGCACCGGCACCTGTTCTGACTTCCGTGTCGACGACACCTGTCGCAGTTGCGGCAGGCGAACCCGGAGCTCGATCGGCTCGGGATCCACCCGTTGGTCGTGACGTTCGAGAGGGTAAGCGAGGCAGTCGAGTATCGCGCTGAGACGGCCATCCCCTGGCCGGTGTTGTCCGACCCAGAGCGACGGTTATACGCCGCCTACGGCATGGAGCGCGCCCTTTGGCGCGACCTGTGGGGCGTGGCGACGATACGTGCCTATGCGCGAGAAGCTTGGCAGGGACGTTTTCCCCGCATTCCCCGTACCGACACGGGGCAGCAGGGGGGCAACGTCCTGATCGACCCTGGAGGGATCGTCCGGTTTCACCATGTTGGTCGTGGACCGGCAGATCGACCATCGGTTGATGCGCTCCTTGAGGTGCCACGCCGGGCGTAACCGCTTTGTCGTATGCTGCCGCCAGAGTGGGGCAGGAGCTCTCCGTGCCGCTCCTCTTCCTGGATGCGCCGTCCCGTTAGGAGCAACCTGGACGGGTGACGGGGTAAACTTCGCCCTTTTCTCGAGCGCGATGCGCAGCGGTTCACCGTCTCGGATGGCGTCGTGGTGGTCGGTAAGGGAGATGTGGTGTCGTGACGGCCCTCACGATCGGCCGAAGACGCCGTACCAGACCCGGGCCTCTTTCTTCCGCGTAAACCGCTCGACCAGCGCCAGTCCCGCCGCCTCGAGCGCGGTCAGCACGCCGGCCTCACATTCCTGATCCACTTCGATCAGCACGCTTCGCAGTCCCGGGTCCCGGAGGACCTCGGCGGCACCGGTGAGTAGACGATCCTCGACACCGTCGACATCGATCTTCATCAGCGTGGGTCGGGGCAGACCGAAGGTCGACACCACTTGGTCGAGTGGGGCCGCGAGCATCGGCTGCCAGCGTCCTTGGGTCAGCGCCGTTGCGCTTCCCGGCGTCCAGTTCTCGGTGTCGAACCGGTGCTGGCTTTGCCCGGGTTCCATGGAGTTGTAACGGAAGGGCTGTAGGCCCGCCTTATCCGACAGCGGCAGCGGGACCGGCACGATCCGCCCGGCGAACCGGTTGAGCTGGATGTTCTCGCAGAGGCGGGCGAACGTGTTGTAGCCAGGTTCGAACGCGACGACCGTGCCGGCGTCACCGAGATTCGCGGCTCCGATCAACGAGAACACCCCGACGTTGGCCCCGATGTCGTAGAGGACATCCCCCGAGTTAACCTCACGGTTGAGCCAGGCGACGGTCCACGGCTCCTTCTTACCCGGGTCTCTTCGCCATTTCTGTTCCGCGTCGGTGCTGACCAAGATGTGGAGTTTCGCACCCTCGTAGACCACCCGCTCCCTGCGCGGCCCGGCCGCGGCCTCTTTCGGGGCGTTCTCCGACGGTGCGGCGAGACGACGTCTAACCCGGCCAAGCTTCCGACCGACCTGTTGGGCCGCCCGTTCCATCCAGCCCATTCGATCCCCGGAGGCAGCGAACGAGACGAGGGCGTCGGCGAGCTGGGGTGAGACCGGCCGATCGGCCCCACGTGGACGGACGAACTGCTCGACGAATGCCGACGGGTGCGGTGCCGCCTGGTCTGGGCCGAGGCCTCGGCTGAGCTGGCCGACATGTTCTTCGAGTGTGGCGGCGTGCTCGACGAATCCCCCATGGTCCGCCAGCAGGTAGCGATAGTGGGTCGAGCCCGCCTGCCCCGGGGCGTCCGCGCCCCCATCGATCGTGTAGACGGGTGTGCCCAGTATGCCCGCTTCGAGCTCCGCGCTGGTGTTCAGTCCGATGGCCACGTCCGCGTGTTTCAGCACGTCATAGAGTGATTGGTCGGCCTGGACGGATCTCGCGCGGGCCAGGGCGATCCCCGAACCGGGGGGTGTGTCGAGCTGGCTCCAGACGCCACGTTCGCGTGGATGGGGTCGCACCAGCACCTGGAGTTCGCGCACCATTGGATCGCCGGAGCTCCTGACGGCGTCGAGCCAGCGGGCGGTGAATGTGGGCTCGTTCGGCGCAACGTGCGGCGACGACGCCAGATAGACGGCCAGTCGACGCGATGGGTCGAGCCCGTGGTTGCGGCAGAGCGTCTCGCGGTCGATCGACGGAGACATTCGATAGAACGCATCGAAACGTGGCGCGCCGATCGGCACGACCGCGTCCTTGTGCGCGCCGTGCAGCTCCACGGCCTCCCGCCGCTGTAGCTCGTTCCAGACAAAGACCCGGTCTGGGATCGCATGCATCAGCCCCTTGTTGCTGAGGTTGTCCCAGCTGAACACCAGGACCGCCGACGGGATCTTGAGCGCCCGCGCCGCCTTCACGTATTCGGCCTGGCGCCCCCCGAAGTTCACCAGCGGGGTGACCAGAAGGAGGTCCGGTCGCTGGTCCTTGAGGAACCGCATGTAGTGTTCGTCGGCCGGGACGAGCGACTCGAGCTGACTGAAGGTGTGTCGGAGTCGGGTGACCGCCGGGTCGGTCAATCGGAGGAGCAGATCTGGCGTGTCGGCCGGGAGGGTCAGGGTGTCGTCAGAGATCGACCCGAGGAGCCGTGTCAGGGCGCGATGACGGTTCGCCGTTGCCTTCCACAGTGGAGGCTCGTGATAACGCAGGTAGTCCCGGATCAGGCGAAGGACACCTAGGGTGGCCTTGAGCCCGTCGTCGCGCCCGGCCGCTGCGCGGATTACTTGGCAGCGGTCGAGACGCGCCAGCCGTTCGGGCAGGCCCTCCACCTTGTTCGTCGGCTTGGCTTGCGCTAGAACCACCTCATGGCCAGCACTGACCAGGTGTTCCACAACCTCGTCGAAATGCCGGACGAGACCGAGCCCTTTGAGGATGAACAGGATGCGCATGGGCGTGCCGGGAGGGAGAGTATCGCATATTGCCAGGGGTGCCCCGGGTGGCCAGCGCCGCTGGCTTAGGCCAGTTTAGGGATTAGGATCTGACCTATGTCCTCCTCCGGATCCCCGCCCGACGTGGGGGTTGTGCTGGTGCACTGGAAGGTCCTGCACCTGGCGATCGATGCGCTCGAGGCCTTTCCCCGTTGCTGGCGTCAGCTGGAGTTTCTCCTGCTGCGGCCAGGTCAGCGTGGATTGGGGTAAGACCATGCACAGACGTGAGTTTCTCGCGGCGCTTCCGTGGACGAGCGTGTGGCCCTATGCTTCGAGTCTCACGACCTCGGGGCTTCCAATGGGTACCGGCCGGTTGCTACAGCAGGCGGCCGCAGCCAGTCCCCGCCTCCGCATCACCGAGATGGAGCTGATCCCGGTGCGGGCCACGGGCCGGACTACCTGGCTCAACCTGCGCCTGACGACGAATCAGGGTCTGACCGGGCTGGGTGAGGCGTCGCTGGGCCGTCGGACGGAGTTGCCGGATCTCGCTGGCTGCTTCGCGCTGGTGCGCGGCGAGTCGCCGTTCCGCATCGAGCAGTATCGCCAGCGTGGCTGGGCCCGAGCCTCGGCCGGTGATCGGGTGCAGGCGACCGCTTTTAGCGCCATCGAGCAGGCGCTCTGGGATCTTGTTGGCAAGGCGCTGGGGGCGTCGGTGAGCGACCTGTTCGGTGGCCGGCTCCGCGACCGGCTCGGCGTCTACGCCAACATCAACCGGGCGACAAGTGACCGGACGCCCGAGGGGTTCGCCGTCAATGCGGCCGCGGCCGCCGAGGAGGGGTTCTCTAGCGTCAAGGCGGCTCCGTTCGACGGTTTCCCAGCGCTCACCCAACCGGCCGCCGAGGTCCAGGCGGCCGCCGACCTTGGGGTGGCCTGTGTGGCGGCGATGCGCGAGGCGGGTGGCGACGAGCTTGCCATCAAGATCGACGCTCACAGCTTCTTCGACGTGCCGCTGTCAATCGAGATCGCCCGGCGGCTGGAGCCCTACGCGCTGTCCTGGTACGAGGAGCCGATTCCCCCAACCAGGGTGGCCGATACCCGGGCCATCAAGGAGGCGATCTCCCAGACCATGGCTGGTGGCGAGTTCCTGTTCGGGATGGAGGGATTCGCCCTGCTCTGCCAGCAGCAGGCCGTGGACATCGTGATGCCTGACGTGAAGCACTGTGGCGGGCTGATCGAGGCCCGGCGGATCGCGGCATTGGCCGACCTGCACGGCGTGCTGGTGTCGCCGCACAATCCGAGCGGGCCCGTGTCGACCGCTGTGAGTGTCCAGCTGTGCGCGGCGATGGGCAACTTCGACTTGCTCGAGTATCAGTGGGGTGAGGTCGCTTGGCGTGGTGAGCTGGTCGATCCGCCGGAGCGCTTCGTTGACGGGACCATAGCCGTGGCCGACGGTCCTGGCTTCGGCATCGAGTTAAACGACGCTCTGGCGCGCGAGCATGCCTGAGTCGATGGAGACGCACCACGCCAATTCTCCTGGCCTCGTGACCACCCCCTCGTCGTTCAGACGCTCGCGCTGACGCCACTCGTGTTCTGGCTCCTTGGCCCAGCGCTCGGGGTATACGTGCTTGTGAGCTTGTTCGTGCTGTTGAGCGGCGGCGAGCTCGAGGGGATCGGCTGCTACACGTTCGTCCTCTTCCCGCTCTTCATGGGGTGGCGACCATCGATTCCCCTCGCTTCCGAGATGTCATCGTCTCGGCGCTATTGCTGGCGCTGTCCTCCCGGACCTACTGAGTCTCGTCTTCGTCCCGTCGGCCCAGTCGAGTGGCCTCCCAGAGGTTGGCATCGATCCAGCTCAAGATTTTGATATATAGAAATATTTATTATCTGACATAAAATCCATAAGCCGTGATCACTAGAAATTGCCGCCGGTTGGGATGCTGCGTCGTTGCGTGGCTGATCTCGGTATCGCCGGGCTTTGCCGAGGGTGTCCCCTTAGCCTCATCAGCAGCGTTCGGCCGGTTGACCGAATGGGCCGAGGGCGGGTGGCAGTTGATCCCGCGTCTGCCGTGGTACCGGGAGACGGCCCGATTGGTAACACCGCGGCCGGTGAAGCGCCCGGTGCGGGCTGGGCGACTGCCGGCGCTCGGCGAGACCCGTTTTACGCAGCAGGCCCCCCCAGCCGGCGCTTCCGGATCGACGACATCGGTCTTCGGCGGTATCTCCGGCTACATGGACTTCCATTTCAACGACCGACAGTACGAAGATCCGCAGATCGATTTCCATCGATTTGTCCTGTTGTTCACCCACAGCTTTTCGGATCGGGTGCGGTTCGTGTCTGAGCTGGAACTGGAACACGCGTTCGTCGAGGGCCTGGAGGAGGCGGGCGAGCTGGAGCTGGAACAAGCCTTCATCGATTTCCTCGTCTCGCGCGAGCTGAACCTTCGCGCTGGCATGCTGCTGGTGCCGGTGGGCATCATCAACGAGCGGCACGAGCCGCCGGTGTACCACGGGGTGGAGCGACCGTTCGTCGACACGGTCATCGTGCCAAGCACCTGGTTCGAGGCAGGTGCTGGCATCCACGGCGAGCTTTGGCGGGGCTTCCGTTATCGCACCTACGTGATGGCACCGCTCGACGCGTCTGGATTTGACGCCGAGGAAGGACTCCGCGGCGGTCGGCAAAAGGGCTCACAAGCCAACGTCCGTAACGTGGCGACGACCGGCCGCATCGAGTATGTCGGGATCCCCGGCCTCTGGGCTGGGGCGAGCTTCTGGCGGGCTAAGACCGGGTTCAACTTCCCTCGCGTCGAGAGTCAGGTCACCCTGGGCGAGGTCGACGCCCGCTATCGGGTCGGCGAGCTCGAGACCCGGGCTCAGTATGCCCACGTCTGGCTGGACGGTATGGGTGAGCTGAACCGCACGCTGCAGCGCACCATTGGCGTCGGCCCGAACGTAGCGCGTCAGATTCGTGGGTTCTACCTCGAGGCGTCCTACTTCGTCTCGCCGCGGCCGGCGCCACGTGAGGCGGCGGTGTTCGTGCGTTACGAGAATTTCGATACGCAGTACAGGATGCCGAGCGGCTTCTCGCCGTTGCCGCAGTTTGACCGAGACGCGTGGGTGTTCGGCCTGTCGTACTACCCGGATCCGGACGTTGTGGTGAAGGTGGACTACTCGGTTGTGAACAGCCAGAGCACCGTGACGGACGAGCCGAACTCGTTCAATGTCGGTCTCGGCTGGTGGTTCTGAGAGAGCAGATGATCCAGCCCGTTTCTACCCTTCGCATCATCCTTACGTTGCTGCTGGCCGCGGCTTCGTCATCGCTTGGCGCGCAGTCCCGCGAGGTCGTCGAGATCATCGCCGAGCGATTCACGTTCACGCCGTCGAAGATTGAGGTCGAGGTTGGGACGATGGTCGAGATTCACCTTCGTAGCGAGGATACCGACCATGGCTTTCGCCTGGCCGACGGTACCAACGTAATTATCCCGAAGCGACGCCATGGCGAGGCGGTGGTCGAGTTCGAGGCCGAGAGCCCCGGCACTTACTGGTTCGAGTGCTCGAAACTCTGTGGCGCCGGCCATCACTTTATGCGAGGCGAGATCGTGGTGACGCCGAGACCCACTGACGCCAGCTTGGTTCGATGAGGCGTCCTCATTTCCTTTCGCTCGTCGTGTGCTGGGTTCTCGTCGGAGGAGTGGCCGGAGCGCTCATCGCCCAGTCACCGCCGGCCCCAGGCGATCCGCTTCCGGGGCTGACACCGGTGGAGTTTGAGCTCTTCGCCATGGGGCAGGACGATTTTCTCGAGGTTGAGGAGGCGGAGGAGGGGCTGGGGCCGGCCTACAACGGCACAAGCTGTGGAGGCTGTCACAACGTCCCGGCGGTTGGTGGGATCTCGCCGGTGGCTGAGCTCCGTGCTGGGATGGTCGACGCCGAAGGCGTGTATCGGGATATCGATCCGGCCTCGGGTTCCCTGTTCCAGTTGTTCTCGATACCGACCCACGGGTGCCAAATCCGGATTCCGCCCGAGGCCAACGTCATCGCCCGCCGGGTGCCGATTCCGCTCTTCGGTGCCGGCCTGGTCGAGGCGATTCCCGACGACACGCTGCTTGCGCTGGCGGATCCGCTCGACCTCGACCGCGACGGTGTCAGCGGGAGAGCCGGACTGGTGGAGGACCGTGCTAGTGGCGAGATCCGGGTGGGGCGCTTCGGCTGGAAGAGTCAGCACGCGACACTGCTCGTGTTCGGGGCCGATGCGTATCGAAACGAGATGGGGATCACAAGTGATCTCTTCCCCAAAGAACAGGCAAACGGGATCCCGCCAGAGCTGATGCGGTTGTGCGATCCGCTACCGGATCCGGAGGACGCGCCAGAGCCAGGTACGGGCCGTCGGGGCATCGACAACTTCGCCTCGTTCATGCAGTTTCTAGCTCCCCTCGCTCGGGGTCCAGTCGACGACCAGGTGGTGCTGGGGCAGCAGGTGTTCGACGACATTGGCTGTGACACCTGCCACGTGCCGATGCTGCAGACCGGTCCCAGTAGCAATCCGCTCTTCCATCGGCGCCCGGTACCTCTCTTCTCAGATCTCTTACTTCACGACGTTGGTACCGGCGATGGCATTGGCCAGGGACCGGCCGCGCCGAATGAGCTACGCACGCCGGCGCTGTGGGGGCTGCGGTTCCGCCGTCCCCTTCTCCACGACGGCCGCGCAGCGACCGTGTCTGATGCTGTCGAGGCCCATGGGGGCGAGGCGACCGGAGCGCGCAGCGCCTACGACGGACTGGATCCCGCCTCACGCGCCGCGCTGCTCGCCTTCCTCGTGTCTCTCTGAGCGTAGCCCTGCCCCAGCCACTCATGTCGTCGCCGGCTCGCAGCGGATAATGGTCACCCCGTGACTACGACCGTGCCCGTCGTCGCTCTCTCCGCGAACAAGTCGCTCGATTCTGGTAGTTCCGCCACGGTGACGCCGCTCGTCGACATGGCCTTGTACCATCACAGCGATGCCGGTGCGAGAGTGGTCAATGTCGGAGACATGCTGCAGATCTGGTTCACCGATCGCTACCGGGCGGCCGTGCAGCGGGTGCGGCCTGTCACCGGCCGATTCCGCTATTGCCTGCCGTTCTTCTTCAACCCGGCCTACGAGACAGACGTTACCCCCTTGTGACCGGAGAGGAGCAGTCGCCCTACCGCACCGTAAGCTTGGGCGCTTTCCGTCAGGCGCGGACCGATAGCGATTATGCGGACTACGGTCACGAAATTAAGGTTGCCGACTTTCGGCATGAGGAGGAGTGATGGCTAGCGTGCTTGACGGCGTGCGCGTACTTGATTTCGGTCGGTACATCGCGGGCCCCTACTGTGCGGCGTTGCTCGGTGATCTGGGTGCCGACGTCATCCGCGTCGAGAAGGTCCAAGGGAGCGAAGATCGATTCCTGGTACCGGTGAACGACGCCGGTGACGGCGCGATGTACGCGCAGGTGAACCGGAACAAGAGAGGGCTCACCCTCAACCCGATCAAACCGTCAGGGCGGGTGGTGGTCCGGAAGCTGGTGGCCACCGCCGATATTGTGGTGGCGAATTTGCCCGACGCCGCACTCGAGGCGATGGCTCTTGACTACGCTTCGCTGACGGCGGTGAAGCCAGACATCATCCTGACCACGGTGTCGGCTTTCGGCAACGGTGGACCCTATTCGGAGAAGGTCGGGTTCGATGGTATCGGTCAGGCGATGTCCGGATCGATGTATCTGTCCGGCGAGCCTGGTCAGCCCACCAAGAGCTACGTACCGTGGGTCGATTTCACTACTGCGCTCAGCGCCACCGTCGGGACCCTCGCGGCCGTGGTCGCGCGTCAGCGGACCGGGCTAGGACAGCATGTCCAGGGATCGCTGTTGGCTTCGGCCCTGACCATTGCGAATCCGACGCTCATCGAGCAGGCGGTGCACGCTCCGCATCGGGTGGCGTCGCTGAACCGGAGTCAGGTCTCGGCCCCGTCCGATACGCATCGGACCAAGGATGGGTGGATCCTGGTGCAGACCATCGGCCAGCCGCTGTTCGAGCGCTGGGCGAACCTGATGGGCGAGCCGCACTGGCTCGACGATCCTCGGTTCGTCGACGATATGTCGCGGGGAGATCATGGCGCTGCTATCAGCGAACGGATGGCCGCTTGGTGTGCGGACCGGACGTCGGCTGAGGCACTCGACGCACTTGAGCAAGCGAGAATCCCGGCTGGCCCCGTGTACTCCCCCCAACAAACGCTCGATGACCCCCATGTCCAGGCGATCGAGTTCCTAAAGCCGGTGGTGTATCCCGGTGCGCCCGGCCCGGTGCCGGTATCAGATACACCGTTCTCGATGTCCGCCAGTCGACCGGGCATCACACAGTGTGCCCCCCAGCTGGGCGAGCACACGGACGAGATTTTGGACGAGCTGGGCTACTCTACTGACGAGGTCGCCGGTCTCCGCGGCGAACGGGTTGTCTAATGGCTGAAGGTCGCAGTCATGGCGCCAGGCCCTAGCGCCAGCGTGATCACCGAGGTGACGGTGAAGCCGGGGCTCCAGGGATAGGGCCCGGACGGCGTGGCGCAGGTTCTGGGCGGCTGATACCGCGGTCAGCAACTGCTAGGTGATGGTGTCGCGGGTGGCCCGACTATAGCGCTCGCCTCCGTCGGGATGTTGGCTGCGTCTCGGGTTTATAATCCGCGGGCCATGACCACAGAATCCGCCACGCTGCCGTCGGTCGTGATCCTCAGCTGTTCGTTGAATCCGCAGAGCCGCTCCCATAAGTTGGCCATTGCCGCGGAGACCTTCCTACGTGGGCGCGGAGTCGGAGTGGAGCTCATCGATCTCGGCGAGCACGAGTTGCCGCTTTGTGGGACCCAGGGCTCGTTCGACCATCCCAACGTGCAGCTGCTGACCGGCAAGATCGACGCTGCCGACACCATCCTCGTCTCGGCGCCGGTCTACAACTACGATCTCAATGCCGTGGCTAAGAACGCCATGGAATTAACCGGATCTGGCTGGAAGGACAAGCCGGTCGGGTTCCTCTGCGCGGCGGGAGGCAAGGCGAGCTACATGTCGCCGATTAGCTTCGCCAACAGCCTCATGTTCGACTTCCGCTGTCACGTGATTCCGCGGTTTGTCTACTGCACAAGACCTGACTTCACGGACGAGGGGCAGCCGGGGCCAGAGATCGTCCAGCGGACAGAACAACTGGCCGCTGCCGCGGTTGATCTCGCCCGGGGCCTGGCGTGGGCGCGCGCCAATCCAGTCTGAGATAGAGGAGATCGTGCCAGTGGCGAGGCGAGTCGCGCTCCGTATCCTGTTGGTCACCGTGTCGCTACTGATCTCGGTCGTGTCAAGCCGTGCGCAGTTCGCGGCCGAGAACGCGGCCATGGGAGTGCTCGACGACTTCATGGGCGCGTTCAACGCCCGGGACGACGCGGCGATGTGCGGGACGTTCCACTTTCCTCACCTGCGTTTCGCCAGTGGGGCCGTACGGACCTACGAGAGTCATGCCGACTGTGTCGCCCAGTTCGATTTCGCTCGATTCGTCGAGCGCACCGGATGGGCGCGCAGCGACTGGGACCGTCGTACGGTGGTGCAGGCGAGTCCAGACAAAGTCCACGTAGCAGTGATCTTCAGCCGCTACGCCGCCGACGATCAGCGGCTGTCGCAGTTCGACTCGCTCTACATCATCACGCGTGTGGAGGGCCGCTGGGCCATCCGGTCGCGTTCCAGCTTCGCTCCGTAGCGGCGGGTCGCTAGCGTCCGGGTATAGCGGTGTTCAGTAGCTCGGCCGACGGGTCGACCCGGTCCCAGAGCAACCCGCCGAACCGGATCAGGACCGCGATGATGGCTGCCAGTGGCGCGGCCGTGAGGAGACCCAGAAGCGGCAGTTGCCAGGCGCCGAGGGCCACATCTAGCACCTGTATCTGCACGAGCAGCCAGGTGCTGCTCACGATGACTCCCGGAAGCAGCCCGATGGTCATCGCGACCATCAACCCCAGGCTGGTGATGAGACCCTGTCCGATATGGGCGGCAGAGCCGGCCCGCCGCCGCCCGAGCTGGACCCAGCTGGGCCAGACGAGCGCCACTAGGTTCTGGAGCGTGGCTGACAAGGTGGCGACGGTCGCAACCAATGGTATGAGGGTGAGTAGGGCGGTCACCAGGACCCCGAGAGGTGTCGTGCCCAGCGCCGCCGCGGTGTCGCTCACGAGCACGACGTCTTCCACCCCAAGGTGCCTGGTGGCGACGCCGGCCACTAACAGGACGCCGGTCGCCAGTGTGGCATACAGGCTCGCGATGATGGCCGGGCCCGCCACTTCGGCGCCGAACAGTCGCCATCCAGCGACGGGCCAGGTGCGGATCAGTTCCGCGCGTAGCAGGTCGGTCCTCAGGTCGTTGCGCCACTGGTGACCCGCGGTCAGTGGCGTCATGACCAGGACCATGAGCGCACCAACTACGAGAATTCCGATCAGCCAGGTGGGTAGCGAAACCCACGTGACGGCGGCCGTCGCCGCCGTTAGGGTGAGCAGCGCGCTCGCGCCGATCGTGGTCAGCGGGGTGCGATGGGCGAGCATCAGGTTCTTCCAGAGGATGCCGAGCTCCGGTCGCCCCTGGGGACGGAGCCGGAACGGCGCCGCCCGCCGCTGCGACTGCTTCAACTTCAGGAACCGGGCTCCCGCCTCCTGGCTGGCGGCTAGACGCCGTGATCTGGCCAGGGAGGCGTCTTCAAAGCTTGCCTGGGAGCGCACAACCCACTCGTTGTGCGCGACCACCAGCAGCGCCGGCCACACCAGTAGCCCCAACCGTTCGATCACCGTTAACTCCGTGTCGAGCCCACCCAGCACAACTCTGGACAACCAGCGGAACGGCAGAAGCAGCACTGACAGCGCTGGATGATGCTCGCGGAACCAGTCGGGGGAGAGTGGCCCTTGCAGCGTCTTGGAGACGTCTCCCTGGATGTCTGGTACCGACGCGACGAGCGCCGCGATAGCCGGCGCGACCATCATCAGTACTAGGCTTGCCGCGCCAACTACCAGCACCCGTCGGCGCCAGGCCCTGGCGGCCTGGAGCTCGGACAGCTGCGCCATCCACAGGCCTCGTCCGCGCGCGTGGAGATTCCACAGTGTTAGGAGTAGCCACGTCGTCAGGAGCCGCCAGGCGAACACGGACAGGCGCCCGCCTGATGAGAAGAACGCGACGATGGCGGCGCCGAAGAGCACGCTCCACTGGCTCCGGAGAACCGCGTACTGGATGATATGCCGTCGCCGAAGCGGGGCGGGCAGCAGAAGATGTAGTTCCGTCTCGGTGAGCTCAACCAGCGCCTTGCCGTAGGGCCAAAGCCACCAGAGGCTGACGAGGATGAGCAGGAGGAGCGCGCTCGAAAACTCCAGAAGCGGCACCCATTCGGAGAGGTTCTCGACCTGGTCGAGGGCTGCGTCACGATCGATCTGTAGCATCGGACGAAGCGCGAACAGTGCCACCCAGGTGGCGCCCGCCAGGGTGCCCACCAGATACCGGGGCTGCTTCATCAGGCGGAGCCAGCCGACTACCCGTCCGCGGAGTGACCGCCACGCCAGATAGAGCAGCGGGCTCATGAGCCGCCGTCAGCGCCCGTCGCCCGCAGGAAGAGCGTTTCGAGATCGGCGTCCGCGTCCACATCTGGTAGCTCGGCTCGGATATCGGTGAGGGTGCCCTCGAGTACCGTGCGACCCCGGCTCACGATCAGGACCCGGTCGCACACCTCTTCCACGAGATGCAGCATGTGCGAGGAGATGATGATCGCCGCTCCGTCATCGGCGGTCTGCCGGACCGTCCGTTTCATCTGGCGCATGGCGGCTGGGTCCAGGCCGGTCAGCGGCTCGTCGAGCACCAGGACCCGTGGCCGATGGAGGAGTGCGCAGGCGACCACGAGCTTCTGTTTCATGCCCCTCGATAGCTCGGTGGGAAAGGCGAGCTCCAGGTCAGTCAGTGCCGCGTCACGGAGTAGCGTATCGGCGTGCGCCTGACCATCGTCGACCCTGTAAAGTCGGGCGAAGAGGGTGAGGTGGTCTCTTACCGTCAGGTGGTCGAAGAGATACGGCTCATCCGGAACAAAGGCGAGACATTGTCGCGCCTCGGTCGGGCGGTCGCGAAGGTCGAAACCAGCGATGGTTATACGACCGGATGTGGCCGGGATGATGCCGGCCAGACAGCGGAGCGTAGTGGTCTTGCCGGCGCCATTGGGGCCTACCAGGCCAAGGATCTGGCCCGGTTCCACGCGGAGCGAGAGGCCGTCGACGCCTTTGATGCCGTCGTACGCCTTTACGAGGTTAGTGATCTCGATCACAGGTGTCCCTCGCCAGTCTGTCGAGATCGTGTGCCGGATGTCCAGCGCCGCGAGAATGGGGAAACCAAGGGATCGTTGGTCGGTTGGGCTGCGGAGGTCTGTGCATGGGGTCTGTCGCGTCACGACACGAGCAGCAAGTAGTCGCCGCCGGTGACCGCCCGCGTGCCACGGTCGTCGTCCACTGCAGGCAGCGAGCGTGGCACAGTCGTTTCGCAGTGGATAAGAGTCAGTTTTTCTGACGTGCCTAGCTTGGTCGCCAGCTCTGCTGCGGTGGGGTTGGGGAGGGCGCCCACCGCTCTCACGTGTATAGACCAGCATTCCCGAGCGGCTGACGTTCGCCGTCGTGTCCTGCCGCTAGGTCGTCTCGTCGCCGATCTGCCCACGTCCCACGACACAGCAACATCGCGGCTACCATCCAGAGCTTAGATGGCATGACGCAAGCATTTGAATTGCAGTCGCTTACTGGTATTGTCGAAATGCGTTACAGAAATTGCGTTATGTTCCGCGTTACGGAACTGTTCGGTCGTACGAGTTCTTGCCAGTTAAGGGGGAACGTGGGTCCCCTCAAGCGAGCGAGCGGACGCGGGTCAGACCGCTACTGGCGGGGGCGAGCGCTTCGGCCTGAAGATCCGCCGCGAGAATAGCCGCCTGGAGACGCTTGACGGCCGCCCGAGCTGCCGCCGCTCGGGCGGCCAGTGGCGGCCTGGGTTCCACCACTCCCATTGTCACCCCGCCGTGGGGCGGTGCGGTCAGCGGGAAGCGCGACACGGTCGATCTGGGTGTAGCCACGACCCTTGTAGGCACGCCCCCGCGTCCCGAACTCCCCACCGCCGGGTACCACCGCGTACGACGCGGCCGGTCCCAGGTAGTAGAGCGAGTCATACGGCGACCAGCCGTAGTAGTAGCCAAATGGGGCCGCATAGTAGGGATACCACCCGCTGAACGCGTAGGGGTCGTACGATCCGAATCTTCGGGCGTTGGCTCCGCCCCCTCCGCTTCCTCCGCTTGAGCGCTGCAGCGAGAACGCTTCCGGGAACGACAACGCGACCATTAGATCGATGACGCTCGCCGGAACGCCGCTGTCGTCGAGGCGAACGACCGCGCGCCCATTTAGGTCGAAGGAGGCTTGACTCTCAACGAGCAGCGCCTCCACGACCGCTGGGTCAGCGATCTGGCCTGCCTCGATTACGTCGTCGATCGACAGCGGAGAACTGCTGTTCATCCGCGCGGCATTCACCGCGCGTGCCTGCTCGGTTGAGTCTGGTCCTTCGCCCCCAGCCGCGTGGATCGTGGCCTCATTGGCGCGGCGGTACCGCCTGACCGTCACCGCCCCCCTACTGCCTGAGTCTACGAACTGGAGATCCAGCCAGGTACGCTCGTCGGCCATCAGCCCCACGCCGGAGACCCGGCGGCTGCTGCCCTCGCAGACCAGCTCGGCCTGGGTGAACAGTCTGGCGCCGTCGCGAGACCAACGGTTCCGCCGCCATCCGTCACAGGTCTCCTCATTGATGGTGTGCTGCGCGCCGTCGGCGATCAGGGTCTCGGTTAGTACCGCCGTGCCGTCGGCCACTGTAGTGGCGCGTACAGACGCCGGCTTGTCGTCGGCTTTGATGCAGACCACGACCCGGTCGGCGAAGCGTCGGGGATCCGTGGTTTCTTCTCCGAGCGCTCCGGTTTCCTCCACCAGCTGCCAGCATCCCATCCATGGGAGCCAGCGTTCATCTGCCGTCCCGGTTTGCGCCGGCTGCGACCCGGCGAGCGTAGCTGTCAGCAGGAATGCGCCGACGCTGTAGGTGACCCGCTCGACGGTTCTGGAGAGGTGGTGCTGGGGCATCGTGTCCTCATGCGCTACGGAGGTGAATCAGAAGACGAACTCGAGACCGCCCGTGATCCGGAGCCCGCTCAATTCGATGGTATCAAAGCCGACGAAATAGTCTGACGGGCGAG
>Ga0310344_10000190_pt1 | contig 51439 bp, 49 predicted proteins | sample HC15DNA20200_MG_FD_203801 | JGI IMG/M metagenome (GOLD analysis project Ga0310344, IMG submission 203801) | Marine microbial communities from station ALOHA, North Pacific Subtropical Gyre - HC15-DNA-20-200_MG | ecosystem: Environmental > Aquatic > Marine > Oceanic | place: Pacific Ocean: North... | reverse complement strand
TCTGACCGAGCCGCGACGAAGCTATCCGCCAGGCCGGGGCCCGCACCGCAAGCCGCCAAACCCGCCCGCCGCACAACGCAAAAAAAACAGCGACCGCGCCCTAACCCCCCACCCCATGTCGAAAAAGCACGCGTCGAAACCCCCGAGGGTCCCGCACCGTATCCGCCCACAACCCTGCCGCGCGCGCGCCACGCACATTCACGAACAGATCGTCCACGAACAGCGTCCGCCGCGCCTGCGCATCCAGCGCCGTGAGCGCGCGCTCAAACACTTCGCGCTGCGGCTTGCGCCCACCGAGCTGCCCGCTGCAGAACACCGGCACTTCCAACCCCGGCACGATGCGTGCAATCGCCTTGGCCATCAGCGGCCCGTTGTTGGTCAGCACGGCCACCTGCATCCGCGCCGACAAGCGACGCGCGGTCTCCACCACCTCGGCAAACGGCCGGCATGCGGCGACGCGTGCATCGATCCACGTGGCTTCGTCGACCGGCCGGCCCAGCCCGGCGCCCAAACGATCCAGATACTCCAGCGTGTCTACCTCGCCGCTGTCGTAAGCGGTCTCCAAGCCGGAGGCGAACAGCACGTCGTGGACGTGGGCGGCCGAGCAGCCGGCATGCCCGGCCAGCCGGCCCAGGCGGACGGCACGGGTGTAGTGCGCCAAGACGCCGTCGAAGTCGAGCAGCAGGGTGCGGAGCGGGAGAGGCGGGGTCATCGGTCGATCATAAGCGAGCTGCCGCCTGCGAAAGGATGTCCGTTGAACTCAACGCCGCGCGTCCGAGCAAGCGCATGGTCATGGCGCTGCGACATCCGGTCGCGCCCGCGGCGGGAATGCGTTTTCTAGAATGCGTCCAACGTTAAAGGAGTTGTGCCGCATGAAGCCGTTGATCGCCCTCGTCTTGCTCGCCGCAAGCCTGGCCCTGGCGCCACGCGCCCAGGCGCGCACCTGCGCCTTCACCATCGGCAGCAACGACCAGATGCGCTTTGATACCAGCGTCCTGAAAGTGGCCGCGGACTGCACGGATGTCGTGCTGACGCTTCGCCACGCCGGCACGCTGCCGGCCAAGGCCATGGGCCACAACTGGGTACTCACCCGCACCGCCGACATGCAGGCGGTCGCGATGGACGGCATGCGTGCGCGCCTGGAGGACGATTACCTGGCGCCAGGCGACAAGCGCGTCATCGCGCATACGAAGGTGATTGGCGGCGGACAGACGGCCAGCGTGCGGTTCTCGACCAAGGCATTGCAGAAAGGCGGGGCGTACAGCTTCTTCTGCTCCTTCCCCGGCCACTTCGGCCTGATGCGCGGCACGCTCAGCTTCGGCTGAGCGCGCCGCGTCTTCCGGCTCAGCCGGCGGCGACCACCTGGAAGGCTTCGCGCGCGGCCTTCAGCGTGGCCTCCAGCACGGCCTCGTCGTGCGCGCTGGAGACGAAGCCGGCCTCGTAGGCCGACGGTGCCAGGAACACGCCGCGTTCGAGCATCGCGTGGAAGAAGCGGTTGAACGCCGGGATGTCGCAGGCGGTCGCCTGCGCGTAGCTCGTGACCTTCTCGTCGGTGAAGAACAGGCCGAACATCGCGCCGACCTGGTTGGTGGTGACCGCCACGCCCGCTTCGCCCGCCGCCGCTTCCAGCCCTTCGCACAGGCGCGCGGTGGCGGTGGCGAGGTCGCGATGGAAATCCGGTGCCTGCACCAGTTCCAGCATCGCCAGGCCGGCGGCCATCGCCACCGGGTTGCCGCTCAGCGTGCCGGCCTGGTAGATGGGGCCGGCGGGCGCGATCTGCGACATCAGTTCGCGGCGGCCGCCATAGGCACCCACCGGCATGCCGCCGCCGATGATCTTGCCGAAGGTGGTCAGGTCCGGGGTGATGCCGTAATGCGCCTGCGCGCCACCGAGGGCGACGCGGAAGCCGGTCATCACCTCATCGAAGATCAGCAGCGCGCCATGGCGCGTGCACAGTGCGCGCAGGTGTTCCAGGTAGCCCGGCAGGGGCGGGATGCAGTTGGCATTGCCGACGACCGGCTCGATGATCACCGCGGCCACTTCGGCGCCGATGTCGTCGAACAGCGCGGTGGCACCCTCGAAATCGTTGTAGCTCAGCGTGGCGGTGAGTTCGCTCAGGCCGGCCGGCACGCCCGGCGAGGTCGGCACGCCGAGAGTGAGCATGCCGCTGCCGGCCTTCACCAGGAAGGAGTCGCCATGGCCGTGGTAGCAGCCTTCGAACTTGACGATGCGGTTGCGCCCGGTGGCGCCGCGCGCCAGGCGGACCGCCGACAGCGTGGCCTCGGTGCCGGAGTTCACCATGCGCACCATCTCGCACGAGGGCACCAGGCGGGTGATGGTCTCGGCCATCGTCACTTCGGCCGCGCAGGGCGCGCCGTAGGACAAGCCGTCGCGCACCGCGCGCTCGACCGCCTCGCGTACCGCCGGGTGGTTGTGGCCGACGATCATCGGACCCCACGAGCCGACGTAATCGATGTAGCGGTTGCCATCGACATCGAACAGATACGGGCCGTCGGCGCGCTGCACGAAGAACGGCTCGCCGCCCACCGAGCGGAACGCGCGCACCGGCGAGTTCACGCCGCCGGGGATCAACTGCTGGGCGCGGGAAAACAGGGCATGCGAGCGTTCGTGGTTCACCGGGATGTCCATGGGGAAAGCGAAAGGGATCAGGCCGTGCCGAAACAGGCGCGATAGGCCTGCAGCGCGGCGAGCGGGTCGGGGGCCGCGTAGACGCCGCTGATGACGGCCAGCAGGTCGGCGCCGGCGGCGACCAATGCCTTGCCATTGTCCGGGGTGATGCCGCCGATCGCCACCCGCGGCACGCCCAGCGTTGCGGCCCCGCTCAGCAGGGCCGGTTCGGCGTGCCGGGTGTTCTGCTTGCTGGCACTGGGGAAGAACGCGCCGAAAGCGACATAGCTGGCGCCCGCGGCGACGGCGCGCGTGGCCAGGGTGAGGTCGTCGTAGCAGGAGGCGCCGATGATCGCGTCCGCTCCGAGCAGCGCGCGCGCGGCGGCGATGTCGCCATCGTCCTCGCCCAGGTGCACGCCGTCGGCCTGGACGGCGCGTGCCAGCAGCGGGTCGTCGTTGATGATCAGCGGCACGCCATGCGCGCGGCACAACTGCGCCAGTGCGCCGGCCTGCTCCCGGCGGGCATCGCGATCGACCGCCTTGTTGCGGTACTGCAACCACGCCACGCCGGGCAGCAGCGGGGCGGTGCGCGCGAGCAGGCGCGGGGTGTCGGTGTCGTCGGGCGTGATGAGGTAGAGGCCACGGCGGGCCAGGCGCGGGTTCATGGAGCGGCTTCCGATGGGACGGGCGGGGTGGGACAATGCCGTTTCCCCCGATGGACAACCGTGATTATCCGATGAGCGACGCGACCGCGACCACCTACCGCAACTGGATGTGCGTCGTCTGCGGTTTCATCTACCGCGAGGCCGACGGCCTGCCGGAAGAGGGCATCGCGCCGGGGACGCGCTGGGACGATATCCCCGACACCTGGACCTGCCCGGACTGCGGCGTGACCAAGGACGACTTCGAGATGATGGAGATCGATTGAGAGAGGTCGGCGGCGGTGATCTTGCGCCGTGTTGCAGGCGCGGCTTCCGCCGCGAATGTCGGTTCCTGCGGTCGCGGCTGAAGCCGCTCCTACAGTGAGTTTTACCGCCGGGGCCGAATCGAATTGGCGCAGCGGCATGCCGCCGCGCCCGGCTCAATGCATCCGGGTGCGGTCCGGGCTCAGTTCCACCAGCTTCTCGCGGATCGACGCCGCGTCGCGTGCCTGCGGATTGAGCTGCAGGTAGCGTGAGAGGTCCTGCCGCGCCCCGTGCCGGTGTTCGAGCCGAAGATAGGCCAGGCCCCGGTCGCGCAGCGCTTCGGGCTGGTCGGGCGTCAGCTTGAGGATGCGGTCGGCGCTGCGCGCCGCACGATCCCACTGCTCGTCGTCGGCGTACACGCCGTGCAGGTTGCGCAGCATGCGCACCAGGATCGCTCGATGCGGCGCGGGGTCGAGGATCTGGAGCAGCGCGCGGTCGTCGGGCAGTTCGCCCCCCAGGTGCGGTCGCGCGCGCTCGCGCAACTCGTCCACGCCCAGCGGGCGGCCGCCATTGAAGGGGTCCATCACCAGCAGGCCGTCATCGACCGGCAGGCGCACCAGGAAATGGCCGGGGAAGGACACCCCGTCCAGCGGGATGCCGAGCCGGCGCGCGACTTCCATCTGCACCATCGCCAGCGAGATCGGGTTGCCGAGGCGGCGCTCGAAGACCTCGTTCAGATAGCTGTTGCGCGGGTCGTAGTATTCGTCGTGGTTGCCGGCGTAGCCCAGCTCGTCGAACAGGTGGCGGTTCACCGCGGCCATCTTCAGCGGCCACAGCGCGATGGCATCCACCTCGGTGCGCAAGTGCTCCACATGGCTCTCCACGAGCGTGTCGTAGAGATCGGCGTCGAGGCCGGGGTACTCGTCGCGCGCGATCAGCAGCGCAGTGGACAGCAGCGGCAGTGCGTCGTCGTCCAGCTTCGCCAGGGTGGTCCAGCTCGGCAATGTCAGTCTATCCCCCATGGCCGCAAGCCTGCGGCCAAATGCACGGGGGTTCAAGTCCGGCGCATCCCGACAATGGCGTCGGGCGACACGGATTCAGGGCGCGGTCGGGATACCGGGGCCGAAGGTCAGCTCGGCGCCGTCCTTGAGCTGCAGGCGGTTGGCCTGCCCGGCATTGAGTTCCAGCACATAGCGCGCCGCGCCCTTGCTCGGATACGGCGGGCAGCCGTCGCCGAGCGTGCACGGCGGCACGTCGCGCTGCTGCGACACCAGCCGGCGCTGGTTGTCGAAGTACAGGATGTCGAGCGGAATCTTGGTGTTCTTCATCCAGTACGCCTGCGGCTCTTCGCGGTCGTGGATGAACAGCATGCCGTGGTCGGCCTCCATCTCGTCGCGGAACATCAGCCCGCGTGCCCGGCTGGCCTCGTCCTGCGCCAGCTCCACCTGGTAGCGCTGGCCGCCGAGCTCGACCCAATGCGCGCCGGCACTGGCGCAGCTGGACAGGGCGAAAACCGAAACCAGGGCAAGCAGGCGGAGCAGTTTCATGGCAGGCGAGGGAGAGGAAAGGGACGGCGCACCATCGGACATGGCTGATGCGTCGTCAAGGTCTCGGCAAAGCCGCTCTCGGCCCCGGCAGGGCATCGCCCCCGGCGCCGCGCGCAGAGAACAGAACGGCCAACCAGACGGCCGTCAAAGAACGACAGGCGGCTCCCCGCCCACGATCACCACGTCCGCCCGCCGCCGCGCAAACAGGCCCACGCACACCACGCCCGGGATCTGGTTGAGCTCGCGCTCCAGCGCCACCGGGTCGGTGATCTGCAGGTGGTGGATATCCAGCACCACGTTGCCGTTGTCGGTCACCACGCCCTCGCGCCAGGCCGGCTGGCCGCCCGTGCGCGCCAGGATCTGCCGCGCCACCAGGCTGCGTGCCATCGGGATCACCTCCACCGGCAGCGGGAACTTGCCCAGCACCGGCACCTGCTTGCTCGGGTCCACGATGCACACGAACTGCTCGCTCGCCTCGGCAATGATCTTCTCGCGCGTCAACGCCGCTCCGCCGCCCTTGATCAGGCACTTGGCCGGGTCGCACTCGTCGGCCCCGTCCACGTACAGCGACAGGTTGCCGGTGTGGTTGAGGTCCAGCACCTCGATGCCATGCGCCCGCAGCCGCTCGGTGCTCTGCTCCGAACTGGACACCGCCCCCTTGATGCGATGGCCGATGCGGCCCAGCGCATCGATGAAGTAGGCCACCGTCGAACCGGTGCCCACGCCGACGATCATGCCGTCCTTGACGTACTCGATGGCCTTTTCGGCGGCCAGCCGCTTTGCTTCGGACATGTCGGAAATCCGCGAGAGAAAAACGAAAGGGGAGGCGCCCTTTACTCCAGCGACAGCAGGAACTTCCACTGCGCCGCGGTCACCGGCAGGATCGACAGCCGGTTGCCACGCGCGATCAGCGCAAAGCCTTCGCCGAGTTCCTCGGCATGCTGCTTGATCTCCTCCAGGGAAATCGTGCGCTTGAGCTTGCGGTCGAACGCCACGTCCACCAGCAACCAGCGCGGTTGCTCGCGCGTGGCCTTGGGGTCGTGGTAATCCGACTTCGGGTCGAACTGGGTGGGATCCGGATAGGCCTCGCTGGCCACCGTGGCCAGCCCCACGATGCCCGGCACCTGGGTGTTGGAGTGGTAGAACAGCACCCCGTCGCCCACCTTCATTCCGTCGCGCATGAAATTGCGCGCCTGGTAGTTGCGCACCCCGTTCCACGGCTCGGTGCCGACGCGCTGCAGGTCGTCGATGGAGAAGGCGTCCGGTTCGGACTTCATCAGCCAGTAGCGCTTGCGTGCGGTCATGCGGGAACGGTCTGGATCAGGTGGGTGGCGTGTTCGGTGCAGATGGCGTCGAGCGGGACGTCCCAGGAGGCGACCGCCAGCGCGGGCACTTCCTGTACGCCGAAGCCGACCCCGACCAGCCAGGGCGGTGCGGCCTGGCGCTGCCGGAAAGCGAAGCTGCGATCATACCAGCCGCCTCCCATGCCCAGCCGGCGCCCACCGGCATCGAAGCCGACCAGCGGGGCGACGACGAGGTCGATCTGCTCGGCCGGCAACGCGTGTTCCGGGTCGATGTCCGGTTCGGGGATGCCGTAACGGTTGGGCTTGAGCGGCTCGCCGGGGCGCCATGGTGCGAAGCGCAGCACCTGGCCGTGGAGCACCGGCAGGCAGTAGCGCACCTGCGGGGGCAGGCTCAGCTGCCAGCGATGCAGGCCGATCTCCCCATCCATGGCCCAGTAGCCGGCCACGGTGCCGGCAGCCGGTGCGAACGGCAGTGCGAGCAGGCGCGCGGCGAGCGCGTCGGCGGCGGCGATGCGGGTGGCGGCGGGCAGCGCGCGTCGGCGCTCACGCAGGGTACGGCGCAGGGCGTCGCGGTCGTCCGTCATGCGGTTCCAGGGCTGGCGTGCGGGGAGCAGGGGCGCGGGCGACCCGGGACGGGGCCGCAAAAAACAGGAGCGGCGCCCTTGCGGGACGCCGCTCCTGCGGAATATTGCATTCTCCGCGGTGACGATGCGTGCGAAACGACCTTGAACCCGAGGTTCAAGTGGGAACGCTGGGAAACCATCGGGCTTTCCGCTGCGAGGCGGACATGCACACCCGGCGTCGTCGCGCCCCCGGTGTCGTTATTAAGGGACAAGGCGAATGTTTGCACACGCCGTCGTTCACAGCAGAGAACGCGTGGCCATTATAGCCAGCATGGCCGCGCCCGCCAGTCCATTCGTCGCCAAAGTGTTCCCCGGAGATTCATTGTTGCGATGGGAACGCGTATTGGGCTTCAGCGCGGTGTATCGGTGGCGCTGTCCAGGCGGCGGTTGAGTTCACCCAGCGTGCGCGTGAGTTCGCGCTGCTGGCGCGCCTGCTCGTCGCGCAGCTGTTGCAGCTCGTGGGCCAGGTTCAATGCCGACAGCACCGCCAGGCGGTCGAGGGCGACCATGCGGTTGGTGCCGCGGATCTCGCGCATGCGCGCGTCGAGCAGCCGCGCGGCGGCGGCGAGGCTATCGCGTTCGTCGGCGCTGACGCCCACGGTGTATTCGCGGTCCAGGATGCGGACGCTGACCGGTTCGTTGCCTTGGCTCACGTGTGCTGCTCCAGCGACTTGAGACGGGCGATCATCGCTTCCACCCGCGAGCGCGCCTGTTCGTTCTTGGTCAGCAGCTGCGCCCGTTCGGCGATCAGCTGTTCCTGCTGGTGGCGCAGGCTTCGGTTTTCATCAGCCAGCCGTTGTGCGCGCTCGACCAGTCCTTCGACGCGGGCGGCAAGGGCGCGCAACTCGGCGAGGGTATCGGTCGGTTCCATCGGCCAAGACTAGGCGGGCGCTCGCGCGGCGGTCAAGGTACGGCCAGGCGGGGTGTGTGCACGTCAACCGGCGCATGCAGCAGGGCGCGGCAGGCCACCGCGTCGCGCCCCGGTGCGACGAGGTAGCCCTGGATCTCGTCGCAGCCGTGCGCCTTCAGGAAATCGCGCTGGCGGGTGTACTCCACGCCCTCGGCCACCACCAGCAGGCCCAGGGCATGGCCCATGCCGATGATCGCCGCCACGATCGGCCCGCCGCCCTGGGCCAGGTCGGTCACGAACGGCTGGCCGATCTTGAGCGTGGTCACCGGCAGCTGGCGCAGGTAGGCCAGCGAGGAATAGCCGGTACCGAAGTCGTCGATGGCGATGCCTACGCCCATCTCGCGCAGTTCGCGCAGCAGCGCGATGCCGCGCTCGCCCTCGGCGAGCATCGCCGTTTCGGTCAGTTCCAGCTCCAGGCTGCCCGGCGGCAGGTCGTGGGCGGCGAGCAGGTCGCCCACCTCCAGCGCGAAGGTGGGCTGGCGCAGCTGCCAGGCCGAGACGTTGACCGACATGCGCAGCTCGCCCAGGCCTTCCTGGTGCCACTGCGCCAGCGTGGCGCAGGCCTGGCGCAATACCCAGCTGCCGATCTCCGGCATCACGCCGATCTGCTCGGCAATGGGGATGAATTCTTCCGGCGATACGTTGCCGAAGCTGTCGTCGTGCCAGCGCAGCAGGGCCTCCACCGCCGCGGTGCGGCCGCTGCGCAACGACTGGCGCGGCTGGAACACCAGATGGAAGCAGCGGTCCATCTCGGTGGCGCGCAACGCGTTGGCGATGCGTGCGCGGCGGTGGCTGGCGCGGTCGAGCATGGCCGAGTACGCGCGCCAGGTACGGCGACCGGCGGCCTTGGCGCGGCGGGTGGCGCTTTCGGCATGGGCGAGCAACTCGCTGGGCAGGCGGCCGTGCGAAGGCGCCTCGGCGATGCCCAGCGAGAGCGAGACGATGGTGCTGTGGTCATCGCCCAGCAGCAGCGGCTCGGCGAAGGCGCGCAGGATGTCTTCGGCCAGTTGTTCGGCCTGGCGGGTCGCGTCGCTGGCGTGCAGCACCACGGCGAATTCGTCGCCGCCCAGGCGGGCCAGCACGCCGCGCGGCCCGATGATCGCCGCCAGCCGTTCGGCGGTGGCACGCAATGCCTGGTCGCCGGCGCGGTGGCCGAGCCAGTCGTTGATGTGGCCCAGGTGGTCGATGTCCATCGCCAGCAGCGCGACGGTGCGGCCCTCGCGGCGCGCCTCCACCAGTGCGTGGGCGAGATGCTCCGCCAGGCGTGCGCGCAGCGGCAGGCCGGTCAGGGTGTCGTAGTTGGCCAGGTAGCGCAGCTCGCGCTCGGCGCGGCGCGATTCGCCGACATCGCGCAGGCACAGCAGGCTGCGCGCCGGGCCGGGCCCGGCCAGCGCCTGCCGGGTGACCCGGCAGGGCACCAGGCGGCCGTCGGCGCGGCGCAGCCAGATTTCATCCTCGCCCACCGGCTCGGGGGCTTCTTCCGCGCCGGCTTGCAGGCCGGCGAAGGTGCGCAGCCGCAGGTCGGTCTCCTCGCGCCAGCCGCCCAGGCGCAGGAACGCAGGGTTGGCGTCGAGCACGCGTTCGTCCGCGTCCAGCAGCAGCACGGCTTCCTCGATCAGCCGCAGGGCCTGCGGTGCGGCGCCGTCCAGTCCCCGCACGCGACCCCGGCGACTGCGCCAGAACACGGCGGCGGTGAACGCCGATGCCAGACCGGCGGCCATGGCGGCGAAGGGACGGTGGAGCAGCAGGGCAGTGGTGCTGGCAAGCGGCATGGAAGACGGCACGACGGACGATGCGCGAGTGTGGCTCGCGCGGTGGAAACCGACAAGGGAATGCCACCGGATTGCTACACTGGGTGCCCGGTTGCGCGCCTGGCGCGGATCGGCATGCCCCATGTGTGCGGAAAACGAAACAGATGAGCGAATTGCCGGAAGTTGTGGCCGTCCAGGAAGAGAGCCAGCGACTGGGCCTGGCCGCCAGCGCGGCCGAACTGCATGGTGGCCTGTGCGGATGGCTGGCCGCGGGCGGCGATGACGTGCCGGCGTGGCCGGCGCGCGTACTGTCCGACGACGGCCTGCCCGCGCCGGCGCCCGGCGGTGCGCTGGACCGCCTGCGGCAGGTCAGCGTCAGCCAGCTCGGCGATCGTGATTTCGCCTTCGAACTGCTGCTGGCCGAGGACGGCGCGCCGCTGTCCGTGCGGGCCGATGCGCTGTTCGAATGGTGCCGCGCGTTCCTGGGCGGGTTCGGCCTGGCCGCCGGCGCGCGGCCGCAGCTGTCGGAGGAGGGCGAGGAAGCGCTGCAGGACCTCGCACGCCTGGCCCAGGCGGCCAGCAGCGATTTCGACAGCGCCGACGAGGACGAGACCGCGCTGGCGGAGATCGAGGAGTTCGTGCGCGTGGCCGCGTTGCTGCTGCATGGCGACTGCGTGCTCGGCCCGCGTTACCGCCAGCGCCTGAACTGAGGCCGGCGTGAAGCGCCTGACCGGGATCAGCGCGGCCGAATACGCCCGTCGCCGGCGCCAGCTGATGCAGATGGCCGGCGACCAGGCCATCCTCGTGCTGCCTGCCGCGCCCGAGCGCGTGCGCAGCCACGATACCCACTACCCGTACCGGCAGGATTCGGACTTCTGGTACCTGTGCGGCTTCCCGGAGCCGGAAGCGGTGCTGGTGCTGATTCCCGGCCGCCGCCACGGCGAAGTCATCCTGTTCTGCCGCGAGCGCGATGCCGAGCGAGAAGCCTGGGACGGGCCGCGCGCCGGCCAGGAAGGCGCGGTGGGCGAGTACGGCATGGACGACGCCTATCCCATCGAGGACCTGGACGACATCCTGCCGGGCCTGCTCGAAGGCCGCTCGCGCGTCTACTACCACTTCGGCCGCGATGCGGACTTCGACCTCAAGCTGATTGGCTGGGTGAACCGCGTGCGCTCGCAGGTGCGCTACGGCGCCCAGCCGCCGCACGAATTCCTGGAGCTGGGCCACCTGCTGCACGAGCAGCGGCTGTTCAAGTCGCGCGACGAGATCGCGCTGATGCAGCGCGCCGCCGACCTGAGCATTCGCGCGCACCGTGCCGCCATGCGCGCCGCGCGGCCCGGCATCCACGAATACGAACTGCAGGCGGACCTGGAGCGCGAATTCCGCGCCGGCGATGCGTGGCCGGCCTACGGCAGCATCGTGGGCGCCGGGACCAACGCCTGCGTGCTGCACTACCGCGAAAACAACGCGCGCAGCCGCGACGGCGACCTGGTGCTGGTGGATGCCGGCGCCGAATATCGCGGTTACGCCAGCGACATCACCCGCACCTTCCCGGTCAACGGCCGTTTCACCCGCGAGCAGCGCGCGCTGCACGACCTGGTGGGCCGCGCGCAGGCCGCCGCCCTGGCGCAGGCGCGCCCGGGCGTGGCCTATGAGGCGGGGCACCTGGCGGCGGTGGAAGTGCTGACCGAGGGCCTGCTCCAGCTCGGCCTGCTCAAGGGCCAACTGCAGACCAATATCGATCAAGGCCTGTACCGCCGTTTCTACCGGCACAAAACCGGCCACTGGCTGGGCCTGGATGTGCACGACGTGGGCGAATACCGCCTCGGTGGCGAATCGCGCCTGCTCGAGCCGGGCATGGTGTTCACCATCGAACCGGGCCTGTATGTCTCCCCGGACGACGACACGGTGGACGCGAAGTGGCGGGGCATCGGCATTCGCACCGAGGACGACGTGCTGATCACCGCCGAAGGCCATCAGGTCCTGACGGGCGAACTGGAACGCAGCGCCGACGAAATCGAAGCCTTCATGGCCACCCCCAAAACCGACCCCATCAGCCCGCAGCTCATCTGATGGAGGAGAGCCCCCTTTGTTAAGGGGGCGCGGCGACAGCCGCGGGGATAGGCAAGGCAGAAGGAAGGGGCCCAAAGTTTGCTGCGCAAACTTTGGGGGCGAAGCCGCTCCGCGGCTACGCCGTCCCCGCGCACTAGCCCGCAACGCGGGCTAGTGCGCCACGAAGTTCAGGTCGCGCGCCTCGTCCTCGGCCGCGGCGAACGCCGGGCGGGTGAGGTTTTCCGGCTCGCCCTCGGTGCACACCACTTCGTCCTCGATACGGATGCCGCCATACGGACGGAACTGCGCCACGCGTTCCCAGTCCACGCTGTCGGCGTGGCCGTTCTTCCTGACTTCGTCCAGCAGCATGTCGATGAAATACACGCCCGGTTCGATCGTCACCACCATGCCCGGTTCGAGCACGCGGGTCATGCGCAGGTAGGGATGGCCGGCCGGGCGTTCGATGCGCCCGCCGCGGTCGCCTGCCGCGAAACCGGCAACGTCGTGCACCTGCAAGCCGATCAGGTGGCCCAACCCGTGCGGGAAGAACGCCGCGCTCACGCCGGTGGCCAGCGCCGCCTCAGGCGATACCTTCAGCACGCCGAAATCCTTCAGGATGCCCATCAGCGACAGGTGCGCGTCGATGTGCAGCTGCTTGTAGTCCACGCCATTGCGCACGCCCTGGCCCATTGCCACCTGCGCGCGGTCCACCGCATCGATCATCGCCTGGAACTCGCTGCCGGTATCGGCGGCGTAGCTGCGCGTGATGTCGCTGGCGTAGCCCGCCGCCGAGGCCCCCGCATCGATCAGGAAGCTGCGCGGCGCGCTGGCCGGCGCGCGATCGAGCTGGGTGTAGTGCAGTACCGCGCCGTGCTCGTTGACCGCCACGATGTTGCCGTAGGGCAGGTCGTTGGCGTCCTGGCCGACGGCGGTGCAATACGCCATGTGGATGGCGAATTCGTCGCGGCCCTCGCGGAATGCCGCTTCAGCCGCGCGATGGCCGCGCACCGCCAGGTGCTGCGCCTGCCGCATCAGCGCCAGTTCGTAGGGCGTCTTGTAGGCGCGGTGGTATTCCAGGTAATCGACCACGGCGGGCGGGTTGTTCGGCACATAGTCGCCCAGCGTGCTCTGTGCTTCGCCCAGGATCGCGCAGCGGGCGACCTGCCTGGGCAACAGCGCCAGCGCCTCTTGCGGCGTGCGGATGATGTGGATGTCGCAGTGTTCCACCCACCAGCCGCTGGGCGCGGCCGGCACGACGTGCCAGTAATCGAAGGGCTGGTGGAAGATCACCTGCGGACGCTGGCCAGGGGTGTAGACGAGCCAACTGTTGGGCACCTGCGTGAGCGGCAGCCATGCCTTGAACTGCGGGTTCACCGCATACGGGTAGTCGCGGTCGTCGAACAACTGGTAATGCAGCGTGCCGCTGGGAACCACCAGGTGGTCGAAGCCGCCGCGCGCCAGCGCTTCATCGGCGCGCTGCTTGAGTACCGCCAGGTGGGCGGCATAGAGGGAGGCGGGTTCGTGCTGGGGCATGGCGTCGGCTCGATCGGCATTGCGGAGTGCAAGCGCTGATTTTGCCGCAAAACACCCGCGCGGGCGCTTCGCATGCCGTGTGCGATCAGGCTTGCGCGTCCGCCACCCAGTCGCGCAGGCGCTCGCGGTGTTCGTCGCTGACGGTCAGGAAGCGGAAGCCGGCCCAGTGCTGGCCGGGGGCGTGCGCCTCTTCCAGCCACAACAGGTGTACGCCCACGGCGATGGGATGCTCGCGGCCCTGGCGGTCGGGCAGGGAGAAGCTCAGCTGGTACAGCGCGTCCTCGGTGAGTGGCGCGGAGGCCAGCAGCAGCATGCCCGTCTCGGAAACATTGCCCAGGCGGCCGATGCCCGCTTCGGACATGAAATCCGTCACCGGGATGCTCGCGGTAGGCTGGCGACGCGGACTGCGGCGGGCTTCGTGGATCATGCCGGTTGCTCCTGCGGGGCGCGGCCGCCGCCGGCCAGCGAGCGCAGCGCGCGCACGGTGGCCTGCCAGGCGCGGTCGATCAGCCGGCCCTTCTCCTCGGTGACGATGCGTGCCTGCCCGGCGGCCATCAGCCGGGCCAGCGAATCCAGCGATTGCTCGCCGATCTTCTGCCCGCGCGGGTTGACGAACAGCGCGTTGTCGGTGATCAGGCTGTACCAAGACAGGCGCTGGCGGCGCACATCGCCCTGCTGGTTGGTGACGAACTCGAACCAGGTGCCGAAGGGCAACGTGCGCAGCGCGCGGTAGTGGCTTTCCTCGCCGGGCGAACGGACCGGCGGGGCCGGCTTGCGCGGGGCGGTGTCGCCTTCGCCCTGTTCGCCCAGGCGGCTGCGCGCCTTCAGTTTGGCGGTCAGTTCGGTACGCGAGGTGACATCGTCCTCGCCACCCGGCGTGGACAGCCGACGCGCGATCGCCCCGGCCTCGTCGCGATGGTAGCCCACCTGCAGCAGTGCGCTTTCCACCTCGCTACCCAGCGCGATGTCCGGCGGCCCGCCGGTCGGCTGGCAGGTGACTTCGGCGATGCGGTCGGTCGCCTGTTGGCGCTCGGCCCATTCCTCGGACTGCTCGCCCTGGCGCAGCAACGTGAGCGTGAGCACATCGCTCCACGCCTGCTTGAGCAGGGTCTGCACGAACTTCGGCGGCGCGCGTTCGGCACACACATGCTCGATGCTGTCGCCGGCCAGGCGCTTGGCCATCTCCAGGCGTTCCTTGCCGCGTGCCGCCTCGACGTGGCGACGTTCGGCCACTTCGGCCTTGCGTGCCTGCGCGCGGCAATGGGTCTGGACTTCCTGGTTGGCGGCCTCGAATACCGCTTCGTCGCCCTGGTATTCGGCGACGACCTTGTCCACCGCGCTGCCGAGCTTGAGCAGCAGCTGCGGGTCGGTGTCGTCCTCGGCCAGCCAGGTGGCACCGGATTCGGCCACCGCGTTGAGCAGTTCGCGCGCCGGGTGCTGGTCGCGCACGAAGAACGCCTTGTCCTGCAGGGCGGCGCGCACCACCGGCACCTGCAGCCGCACCAGCAGCTCAGCGGCCGACGTGCCGCCGCGCACTTCGCGGTCGATCTCGTTGTAGAGCAGGCCGAGCAGGTCGAAGGTATCGGTGTCCTGCGCCGACAACCCGGCCTGCGGGCCATGTTCGGCGCGCAACATGCGCAGCAGCTCCTGTTGCACGTCGGCGATGCTGCGCGGCCCATGCGAGGCGCCTTCCCCGACCGGGGTACGCGACTGCAGCGTGCCGAGTGTCTGGTGCAGCACCTGGGCCTGCACCGGCACGCCACCGGCATGCGGGCGGGTGACCCCGGGCTTGCTGCCGGCCTGGGCGAACCCGGGCTGCTGGCGCGCCGCGCCCAGCATCTCGTGCAGCGAGCCGATCGCCGGGGCGAAGCGGTCGTCGTTGGCGCTGCCCTGGCCCGGGTCGGCCAGGTGGCCGCCGCTGTCGGTGAGGTCGGCCGGCGCGTGCCCTTCGCCGAGCATCGCCGCACTCCACGGTGCCTGGGGCGCTTGGCCGCTCCAACCGGTCAGCGGACGCTGGCCGCGCGCGGCGCCGCCGCGGTGGCCCGCGGCACCCATGCCACCCGGCGAGGGGGCCTGAGCGCCTTCGGCGGTACGTTCCTGGCCGGCAGGGCGGGGCGGGCGGCGCGGCGTGGCCGGCTTTGCGAGGTAGGGCAGGTACACCAAGCCGGGCAGTACGCCTTCGTGGGCGAGCAGGATGTTGGCGCGCTCGATCAGTTCCAGGTAACGCTCCAGCCCCTGGCGCTCGAATACGCGATAAAGCATCAGCTGGGTATCGAGCTGCAGGCCGAGCACATCGCCGGCCTCGCGCAGCACGCGGCAGGCGGCATGCGGGCCCAGCGGCACGTGCTCGGGCTCGAACGCCGGCGCGGCGGCCAGCACGCCGAAGCGCTGGCCCAGCAGTTGCAGCTGCGTGTTGCAGCGCGAGGCTTCGCGGCGGGCGATTTCATTGAGGACGATGTCGCGGTCGATCTCGGTATCTTCGACCAGGGTCAGCGCATGGAACGGCTGCGCGTTGCCGGCGTCGCCCGCCGGCGTGCTGCGGCGGGGCTCGCACAGCGCGGCCAGCTCCTGCGCCAGCGCTTCGAGGAAGCGCGGCGCGAATCGCTCGCCGCGTTCGCGCAGTCGCTGCATTTCGGCGTAGAGATCGGCCTGGATCTGGCTGTTGCGCGCACGCTCGGCGTGGCTGAACAGCTCACGTTCCAGCGTGACTAGGGTCAGCTTGAGGGGATCGGCCAGGCCCTGCGCGTACTGCGCGTAGAGGGCCTCGAGCAGGCGGCGCGCACGCGCCGACACCGGCGCGTTCGCCAGCGGGCCGTGGATATGCGTGGACGACGAAGACGCGGACGTGACCATCCGTTGCGCTGCTATTCTCCCCCTGAGAACGCGGTATGTATCACGTTTTTGCCGGGGCGGCCATGGCCGACGGGGCGCCGGCCGACGGACGGTGGCGCTCAGTCGAGGAACAGTTCGATCACGTCGTTGGTGAAGCGCCGGCCCAGTTCGGTGGGCCGCCAGCGGCCAGCGGACGTTTCCTCCAGCCAGCCGCGTTGCGTGGCCTGCGCCAGCGGCGCGGCGAGCGCGTCGCTGGCCAGTCCGGTGCGCGCGCTGAAGTCGGCCAGGCTGAAACCCTCGTGCAGGCGCAGCAGGTTGAGCATGTATTCGAACGGCAACCGATCAGCCGGCACGACCTCGTCGCCGCCGATCGCCGCCTCGCCGCCGGCTTGCGCCATGTAGGTCTGCGGATGCTTGTGCTTCCAGCGGCGCAGCACCTGCTGCGCGGCGCCGGAGGTGATCTTGCCGTGCGCCCCGGCGCCGATGCCCAGGTAGTCGCCGAAGCGCCAGTAGTTGAGGTTGTGCGCGCACTGGCGGTCCGGCTGCGCGTAGGCACTGACCTCGTACTGCGCGTAGCCGGCATCGGCGAGCAGGCGCTGGCAGTGTTCCTGCATGTCCCAGGCGCTGTCGTCGTCCGGAATGCCCTGGGGCGGACGCGCGTAGAAGACGGTGTTCGGCTCCAGGGTCAGCTGGTAGTGGCTGAGGTGGGTAGGCTGCAGTGCGAAGGCACGCACGAGGTCGTCCTCGGCTTGCGCGAGCGTCTGCTGCGGCAACGCGTACATCAGGTCCAGGTTGATGTTGTCGTAGCCGGCATCCTGCGCCAGCTTCACTGCGCGCTCGGCCTCCGCGCTGTCATGGATGCGACCCAGGCGCTGCAGCGCGGCGTCGTCGAAGCTCTGGATGCCGAAGCTCAGCCGGTTCACCCCTGCGGCAAGGTAGCGGTCGAAGCGGCCGTGTTCGGCAGTGCCGGGGTTGGTCTCCAGCGTGATCTCCAGCCCCGGCGCGAAGCGCAGGCGCGCACTGGCGGCCTGCAGGAAGCGGTCGATCGCCTCCGGCGGGAACAGGCTGGGCGTGCCGCCACCGAAGAACACCGAATTCACCACCCGTCCCCACACCGAGGGCAAGTCGTAATCGAGGTCGCGGATCAGCGCATCCACGTATTCCTCGAACGGCAACGCGCCCTTGGCCGCATGCGAGTTGAAGTCGCAGTACGGGCATTTGCGCACGCACCAGGGCAGGTGGACGTAGAGCGAGAGGGGCGGGGGAATGAGCATGGGGAACAGGCAGGGTGCCACGAGGCGTGGTGCCGGGCAGGTGGGAACAGGATGCGGGCGGCGGCGGCGGGCGCAAGGCCCGCCGTGCCGCGCGTTCAGGCGCGCAGCTGCAGCAGGCGCGCGCGCAGGGTTTCCAGCGCCCGGGCGCGGTGGCTCAGGCGGTTCTTGGTGGCGGCGTCCATTTCCGCCGCGGTCTGGCCATGCACCGGGTCGAAGAACACCGGGTTGTAGCCGAAGCCGCCATCGCCACGCGGGGCGAAGGTGATCTCGCCTTCCCAGCTGCCTTCGGCGATCAGCGGCTGCGGATCTTCCGGGTGGCGCAACAGCACGATCACCGCATAGAAGCGCGCGCTGCGGCGTTCGGCCGGCACCTCGCGCATCGCTTCCAGCAGTTTGGCGTTGTTGGCGGCCGCGTTGGTCGGGCTGCCGGCGTAGCGCGCGCTGTACAGGCCGGGGGCGCCGCCGAGCGCATCGACGATCAGGCCCGAATCATCGGCCAGCGCGGGCAGGCCGGTGACGGCGCTCGCGTGACGGGCCTTGATCAGCGCGTTCTCGACGAACGTCAGGCCGGTCTCGGGAACGTCCTCCACGCCCAGTTCACCCTGCGCGACGATGCGCAGCGGCATCCCGGCGAGCATGGCGCGCAGTTCTTCCAGCTTGCCGGCGTTGCCGCTGGCCAGCACGAGGGTGTCGGGGAAACTCATGGCTTGGGCTCCAGCAGGTCCCAGGTGTTGCCGTAGAGGTCGCGGAACACCGCGACAATGGCGTAGGGCTCCTCGCGCGGGTTTTCGAGGAACTGCACCCCGCGCTCGCGCATGGCCTTGTAGTCGTACCAGAAGTCGTCGGTGTGCAGGAAGAAGCCCACGCGCCCGCCGGTCTGGTCGCCGATGCGGCTGGCCTGGTGTTCGTCGCTGGCGCGGGCCAGCAGCAGGCCCGTCGGGTCTTCGCTGCGCGGAGCCACCACGATCCAGCGCTTGCCCTCACCCAGCGGCTGGTCGGTGAGCACGCGGAAGCCGAGCACGTCGCGATACCACGCCAGCGCCTCGTCGTAGTCGCGCACCACCAGGGTGGCCAGGGCCAGGCGCTGGCTCATCCCTGCAACGCCTCGCGTTGCAGGGCCAGCAGTTCGCCCACGCCCTTTTCGGCCAGGGCGAGCAGGGCGTCGAGTTCGTCACGGCGGAAGGCGTGGCCTTCGGCGGTGCCCTGCAACTCGATGAAGCCGCCGCCATCGTTCATCACCACGTTCATGTCGGTGTCGCAGTCGCTGTCCTCGGCGTAGTCCAGGTCCAGCACCGGCACGCCGCGGTACACGCCCACCGACACCGCCGCCACCGCGCCCACCAGCGGGTGGCGCTTGATCTCCCCGCGCTTCTGCAGCCAGGACACGGCATCGGCCAGGGCGACATAGGCGCCGGTGATGGCCGCGGTGCGGGTGCCGCCGTCGGCCTGCAGCACGTCGCAGTCCAGGGTGATGGTGCGCTCGCCGAGCGCATTGCGGTCCACGCACGCGCGCAGCGCGCGACCGATCAGGCGCTGGATTTCCAGCGTGCGGCCGCCCTGCTTGCCGCGCGCCGCTTCGCGGTCCGAACGGGTGTGGGTGGAGCGCGGCAGCATGCCGTACTCGGCGGTGACCCAGCCTTCGCCCTTGCCGCGCAGGAACGGCGGCACCTTGTTGTCGACGCTGGCGGTGCACAGCACGCGCGTGTCGCCGAAGCTCACCAACACCGAGCCTTCGGCATGGCGGGTGAAGGCGCGTTCGATGCGCACCGGGCGCAACTGGTCGGCCGGGCGGCCGCTGGGACGGGAGAAGGTCATGGAAGATCCGCGTTCGAAAGTCGGGCGCAGGCGGGCCGCGATGAGCCGGCATGCGAGGCGCGCTAGGGTACCATTCGCGCTTTGCCGGACGCCGATCGCCATGATCCGAAGCATGACCGCCTTTGCCAGCGGCGAGCACATCACCCCGTGGGGCACGCTGGGCTGCGAACTGCGCTCGGTCAACCACCGTTTCCTCGAAGTGGGCGTGCGTCTGCCCGACGAACTGCGGGCGCTGGAGCCGCAGCTGCGCGAGCGGGTGTCGGCGCGGATCAGCCGCGGCAAGCTCGACCTGGTGGTGCGCCTGCGCTTGCCCGAAGGGGGCGCCTCGCTGGCGGTGAACGAAGTGATGGTCGAGCAGCTCGGCACCCTGGCGCGGCGGCTGGACCGTGAATTCCCGAACCTGCGGGTGGAGTTTTCCGACCTGCTGCAGCTGCCCGGCGTACTCAAGAGCGAAGCCGCCGACCCGGCGCTGCTGCAGGCCGAGGCGTTGGCGCTGCTCGATCGCGTGGTCGAGGAGTTCGTGGTCGCGCGCGAACGCGAGGGCGACAAGCTGGCCACGGCGATCAGCGAACGGGTCGATGCCATCGAGCGCATCGCCGCCGAGGTGCGCACGCTGATCCCGGCGATCCGCGACGGCCAGCGCGCCAAGCTGGCTGCCCGGCTGGCCGACCTGCCGCACCCGGTGGACCCGGGCCGCGCCGAGCAGGAACTGGTGCTGTGGCTGCAGAAACTGGACGTGGACGAGGAACTGGACCGGCTGGCCAGCCACATCGCCGAGATCCGCCGGGTGCTCAAGCAACGCGAGCCGGTGGGTCGCCGCCTGGATTTCCTGCTGCAGGAGTTCAACCGCGAGGCGAACACGCTGGGCTCCAAGTCGGTGGACAGCCGCACCTCGAACGCGGCCGTGGACCTGAAGGTGCTGATCGACCAGATCCGCGAGCAGGTGCAGAACATCGAGTAGTTCCCGGGGCCGGGCCCTGAAGGGTCGGGCCCTGGCGTGTAAGATGGCCGCCCGCTTTTCACCGGGTCGGCGCGCCGCCCCCTCCCCGAATGCCGAACCCCACCCCCATGCGCGGCACCCTCTATATCGTCGCGGCGCCCTCCGGTGCCGGCAAAAGCAGCATCGTCAACGCCACCCTGGCGCGCGATCCGCAGATTGCCCTGTCGATTTCCTTCACCTCGCGCGCCCCGCGGCCGGGCGAGCGGCATGCCGAGCACTACCACTTCGTCTCGGCAGAGGCGTTCCAGGAGATGATCGCCGCGGGCGATTTCTTCGAATACGCCCGCGTGCACGGCGACTGGAAGGGCACCGCGCGCCAGTCGGTGGAGCCGCAGCTGGCCGCCGGCCGCGATGTGCTGCTGGAGATCGACTGGCAGGGCGCGCGCCAGGTGCGCGAGAAGGTGCCGGACGCGGTGGCCGTCTTCATCCTGCCGCCCTCGCGCGCCGCGCTGGAAGAGCGCATGCGCAAGCGCGGCCAGGACAGCGAGGAGGTCATCGCCCGCCGGTTGGCCGCCGCGCGCGAGGAGATGTCGCACTTCGGCGAGTTCGACTACGTCATCATCAACGAGGATTTCGACACCGCCGTGGGCGAGATGTGCGCGATCTTCACCGCCAGCCGCCTGCGGACCGCCGCCCAGCAGCAGCGCCACGAAGGTCTCATCGCCGCGCTGCTGGCGGACGATCCGGGCGCAACTGGCTGATTCCAAAGGAAACTGAACGGTCCTGGCTTGCGCCCGGGCCGGCGGGGCACCTACAATCGGCGCCCTTTCCCTCATTCGAAGGCGCGACCGGACCGGTCGCCGGGAGCCCGCATGGCCCGCATTACCGTAGAAGATTGCCTGGAAGTCGTGAACAACCGTTTCGAACTGGTCATGATGGCGTCCAAGCGCGCCCGCCAGCTCGCCAACGGCGTGCAGGCCACCCTCGACAACAGCGAAAGCGCCGACAAGCCGACCGTGCTGGCGCTGCGCGAGATCGCCGCGCGCAAGATCGACAACGCGCTGATCGAGGAAGTCGAGAAGGCCGAGCGCGAGCGCGCCGAGCGTGAAGCCCTGGAGTGGGCCGCCGCCGAAGTCGTCGCCGACGAGGACATGTCCAAGAACGACGACTGATCCGCGCTGCGTCCGGATCGATCCGCCGAACAGCCCGCCTGGTGCGGGCTGTTCTGCTTTTCGGCGTTTGCCGTCCCCGTTGCGCTGGCATAGTCTTCCCGCATGAACCCAGGCCCTTCCGCCCAGGCTGCGCTTGCATCGCCGTCGTCGCCGACCGGCGAGGTGCCCGATTACGTCCTGGAGCTGGAGCGCGCGGCCGCGTACCTGCCGGCCGAACAACGCCCGCTGTTGCGTCGCGCATGGGAAGTGGGCGCCGCCGCGCATGCCGGGCAGACGCGCAAGTCCGGTGAGCCGTACATCACCCACCCGGTGGCCGTGGCCTGCGTGCTGGCCGAGCTGGGCATGGACGTCGAATCGCTGATCGCCGCCATCCTGCACGACACCATCGAGGACACGCCGCTCACCCGCGAGGAACTGGCCGCCGAATTCGGCGAGGCGGTAGCCGAGCTGGTGGACGGCGTCACCAAGCTGGACAAGCTCAAGTTCCGCGACCGCCAGGAAGCGGCCGCCGAAAGCTTCCGCAAGATGCTGCTGGCGATGTCGCGCGACCTGCGCGTGATCATGATCAAGCTCGCCGACCGCCTGCACAACATGCGCACGCTCGGCGCGCAGAGCACCGAGGCGCGCGGGCGCATCGCGCGCGAAACGCTGGAGATCTACGCGCCCATCGCCCAGCGCCTGGGCATGAGCCTGATCAAGTCCGAACTGCAGAACCTGGGGTTCAAGGCGCTGTATCCGTGGCGCCACGCGATCATCGAGAAGCACATCCGCAGCCAGCCGGTGGTGCGGCGCGAGTCGTTGGCGCAGGTGGAGGTGCAGCTCTCGCAGCGTCTGGCGAAGGAAGGGCTGGAACACCGGCTGGTGAGCCGGATCAAGACCCCGTGGAGCATCTATAACAAGATGCGCGACGAGAACAAGACCTTCGACCAGGTGATGGACGTTTTCGGCTTCCGGCTGGTCGTGCGCGGCGTGCCGGATTGCTACCACGCGCTGGGCGCGGTGCACGCCACGTTCAAGCCGCTGGACGGGCGCTTTCGCGATTTCATCGCCATCCCCAAGGCCAACGGCTACCAGTCGCTGCACACGGTGCTGTTCGGTCCCTACGGCTCGCCGATCGAAGTGCAGATCCGCACCGAGGAGATGGACCTGATCGCCGAGCGCGGTGTCGCCGCGCACTGGACGTACAAGTTCGGCAGCGATTCGCCCAACAGCGCGCAGAGCCGCGCGCACGCGTGGATCGTGGAGCTGATCGAATCCCAGCGCGCGGCCGGTTCGTCGCTGGAGTTCCTGGATAACGTCAAGGTCGACCTGTTCCCCGACGAGGTCTACCTGTTCTCGCCCAAGGGCAAGATCCTCGCGCTGCCGCGCAATTCCACCGCGCTGGATTTTGCCTACGCCGTGCATACCGATGTCGGAAACCAGGCGGTGGCCTCGCGCGTGGACAAGAAGCTGGTGCCGCTGCGCACCAAGCTGGTCAGCGGGCAGACGGTGGAGATCATCACCGCGCGCTCGGCCACGCCCAAGCCGCAGTGGCTGGAATTCGTGGTCAGCAGCAAGGCACGCACGGCGATCCGCCACCAGCTCAAGCAGCTCGAGCACGAGGATGCCGTGCAGCTCGGCCACCGCATGCTCGACCGCGCGCTGGAGGCGATGGATTCCTCGCTCGAGCGCCTCCCGAAGGGGCGCCTGGATGCCTTCCTCGCCGAGCACCGCTATCCGCGCCTGGAAGCGCTGCTGGCCGATGTCGCGCTCGGCAACTGGATGCCCACCCAGGCCGCGCAGGCACTGATGGCCTATGCCGAGCTGCGCGGCGGCGGGCATTCGAAGCATTCGCAGGAAAAGATCCTGATCAACGGCAGCGAGCGTGGCGTGGTGAGTTTCGCCAACTGCTGCCAGCCCATTCCCGGCGACGAGATCATGGGGTACCACACCGCCGGCAAGGGCATCGTGGTGCACCGGCTGGATTGCCCGAACCTGGCCGAACTGCGCAAGTCGCCCGAGCGATGGGTGCCGATCGACTGGGATTCCAACGTCAGCGGCGATTACGACACCGCGCTGGTGGTGGAAGTGGAGAACCGCACCGGCGTGCTGGCGCAGCTGGCCGCGGCCATCGCGCAGAGCGAATCGAATATCGAGCGCGTGGATTACCTGGATCGCGATTTCAACGCCGCGGTGTTGCGGTTCAACATCCAGGTCCGCGACCGCCGCCACCTGGCCGAGGTGATGCGGCGTCTGCGCCGGTTGCATGTGGTGCAGAGCGTGCGCCGGCAGTAACGGTCCGCACAGTGCACCGGATCGGTATCCCACCGGCTAAAATCACCCGTCATTCCCAAACGCGGTGAGTCCATGACCCGTCAAATCATCCAGACCGACAAGGCGCCCGCCGCCATCGGCCCTTATTCGCAGGCCGTGCGTGCCGGCAATACCGTCTACTTCTCCGGGCAGATTCCGCTCGACCCGGCAACCGGCGAGATCGTGGGCGCCGGCGATGTCGGCGCGCAGGCGCGCCGCGCGTTCGAGAACCTCAAGGCCGTGGCCGAGGCCGCCGGCGGTTCGCTCGACCAGATCGTGCGCGTGGGCCTGTATCTCACCGACCTGGGCCAGTTCGCGGCGGTCAATGCGGTGATGCAGGAATACTTCCAGGCGCCGTTCCCGGCCCGTTCCACCATCGAGGTCTCCGGCCTGCCGAAGGGCGCGGGCTTCGAGGTCGACGCGGTGATGGTGCTCGACTGACCGCTCCGTGCCGCGCGCGCGCCCGCCCGCGCCGAGCCTGACCCGGGCCGGCGATGCGCCGCTGACCCGCCTGCCCGGTGTCGGGCCGGCGGTCGCGGCCAAGTTGGCCGCGCGCGGCATCCTGACGCTGCAAGACCTCTGGCTGCTGCTGCCGCTGCGCTACGAGGACCGCACCCGCCTCACGGATATCGCCCAGCTGCGCAACGGCGAGCCGGCGCAGGTCGAAGGCCGCGTGGAGGCGGTGGAGCGGGGTTTTCGCTACCGGCCGATGCTGCGGGTGGCCATCAGCGACGAATCGCGCGGCAGCGTGGTGATGCGCTTTTTCCATTTCCGCGCCGCGCAGGTCGCGCAGTTCGCGGTGGGCACGCGCGTGCGTGCCTACGGCACGCCCAAGCCCGGCCAGCACGGCTGGGAGATGGTCCATCCCAGCTACCGCGTCATCACCGAACAGGAAGCCGGCGTGCTCGGCGATGCGCTCGACCCGGTCTATCCGGCCGTGGAGGGTATCGGCCCGGCGACGCTGCGCAGGCTGATCGGCCAGGCGCTGGACCTGCTGCCGCCGGAGGCCGAGCTGGAACTGTTGCCTTCCGATTGGCTGGAAGGCCAACAGCTGCCCTCGCTGCGCCAGGCACTGCTGGACATGCACAGGCCCGCGCCGGACTGCGATCTCGCCGCGCTGGCGGCCGGCCGCCATCCCGCGCAGCAGCGGCTGGCGATGGAAGAACTGCTGGCGCATCACCTCAGCCTGCGTCGCCAGCGCATCGCCTTGCAGCGCTACAAGGCGCCGGCACTGGCGGGCAAGGGTGTGCAGGTCGAACGCCTGCTGCGCGCCTTGCCGTTTGCATTGACCGGTGCACAGCAGCGCGTGTTCGCGCAGGTGCGCCAGGACCTGGCCCGTCCTTCGCCGATGTTGCGGCTGGTGCAGGGCGATGTCGGCAGCGGCAAGACCGTGGTGGCCGCGCTCGCGGCGATGCTCGCGGTGGAGCAGGGCAAGCAGGCCGCGCTGGCCGCGCCGACGGAGCTGCTCGCCGAGCAGCACCTCAACAACCTGCGTGGATGGCTGGAGCCGTTGGGCATTCGTATCGCCTGGCTGGCCGGCAAGGTCACCGGCAAGGCACGCGAGCGGGTAATGGCCGAGGTGGCTTCCGGCCACGCCCAGGTCGTCGTCGGCACGCATGCGCTGATGCAGGAGGCCGTGGTATTCCATGACCTGGCCTTGGCGATCGTCGACGAACAGCACCGCTTTGGCGTGCACCAGCGGCTGGCGCTGCGCGACAAGGGCGCCGCCGCCGGCAGCGTGCCGCACCAGCTGGTGATGACCGCCACGCCGATCCCGCGCACCCTGGCCATGGCCGCCTATGCGGACTTGGACGTCTCGGCCATCGACGAGCTGCCGCCGGGACGCACACCGGTGCAGACCATCGTCATCAGCGCCGAGCGTCGCCCCGAGCTGGTCGAGCGCATCCGCATCGCCTGCGCCGAAGGGCGGCAGGCGTACTGGGTATGCACGTTGATCGACGAAAGCGACGAAGTGGTCGCCACCGCCGCCCAGGCCACCTTCGAGGCGTTGTCGGCGCAGTTGCCAGGCCTGCGGGTCGGGCTGGTGCACGGGCGCATGAAGGCCGCCGAGAAGCAGGCCGCGATGCGCGCCTTCAAGCAGGGCGAGACCGACCTGCTGGTGGCCACCACGGTGATCGAGGTCGGCGTGGACGTGCCCAACGCCTCGCTGATGATCATCGAGAACGCCGAGCGCCTTGGCCTGGCCCAGCTGCACCAGCTGCGCGGCCGGGTGGGGCGGGGTTCGGCGGCATCCAGCTGCGTGCTGATGTACCAGGGCCCGCTGTCGCAGATGGCTCGCCAGCGACTGGAAACGATGCGTCAGACCAGCGACGGCTTCGTCATCGCCGAGAAGGACCTGGAGCTGCGTGGGCCGGGCGAGTTGCTCGGCACGCGCCAGACCGGCCTGGCCAGCTTCCGCGTCGCCGACCTGGCCCGCGATGCCGCCCTGCTGCCGCGCGTGCAGCGCCTGGCCGAGACCCTGCTGGTGCAGTCGCCGGCGGTGGCCGACCAGGTGGTCGCGCGTTGGATCGGCAGCGCCGTGCGCTATGCCGCGGCGTGAAGCGGGCGACGCCGCCCCCGCTGCTGGCGGATAATCCGCCGTCCCTTCTGCCCAGCCCGCCGATGCACGACGCCGTTCCGCCGCCCCGTCCCGCCACCGCGCCGCATCTCGAGGCGGATCCGGGTGAGGACTTCATCGCGCTACGGCCCGGGCAGCGCTTCATTGCCGCCGATGTCGGCGGTACGCACGCGCGCCTGGGCGTGGTGCACATGACCGCCGGGGGGCGGGTGGCGATCGAGGCGTTCCATCAATACGCTTGCGCCGGCTATGCCAGCCTGGCGGCGATCCTGCGCGACTTCATCGGCCGCAGTGCCGCCTCCGCCGCGCATGCGGTGGTCGCCATCGCCGGCCGCCTGGAAGGCGATGTGCTGGTCAATGCCAACCTGCCGTGGCCGGTCTCGGTATCGCACACGCGACGCGAGGCCGGGGTCGGCACGCTGGCGCTGATGAACGATTTCGAGGCCGTGGCGTGGGCCATGCCTTACATCGAGCCCGAGGCGATGAGCCGGGTCTGCGGCCCGGCGCGTGCCGCGCCGGGTGCAGCCGTGGTGCTGGGACCAGGTACCGGCCTGGGCGCGGCCCTGCGCCTGCCCGGTCCGCCGGCACAGGTGCTGGCCAGCGAAGCGGGGCACGCCGCGCTGGCGGTCGGCACCGCGCGCGAACTGGCGCTGCTGGCCAAGCTGTTGCAGCGCTGGCCCCATGTCGACAACGAGCGCGTGCTGTCCGGGCCCGGGCTGGTCAACACCTACCAGGCACTGTGCGAACTGGACGGCGTGCAGGCCACGCTGGCCGGTCCGGCGGATATCTCCGCTGCCGCGCAGGAAGCGGGCGATGCGCAGGCGGCCGAGACCCTGCGCATCTTCTGCGCGCTGCTGGGCAGCCTGGCGGGCGATCTCGCGGTGACCTTCGGCGCCAGCGCGGTATATCTCGCTGGCGGCATTCCCGCGCAGATCAAGCCGCAGCTGCTGGATGGAACATTCGCGGCGCGCTTCGCCAACAAGGGCGTGCTGGCCCCGGTGCTGGCGCATGTCCCGGTGTGGCTGGTCGACCATGGCCAGCTGGGCCTGGTGGGCGCCGCAGCGTGGTACCAGCAACGCCATCGTCCTTCCCACGGCGCGCACTGAGCCGCCCCCCACTCCAGGAGCCGCATGGCTACCCGACGCCGTTTCCTGCAATCCTCGTTGGCGGCCGGTGCCGCGCTTGCCCTGCCAGCCGCTGCGTCCGCGGCTGTGGCGAAGGGGCCTCGCGTGGTCTCCACCTGGGACTTCGGCATCGGGGCCAACGCCGCCGCCTGGACGGTGTTGGCAGGCGGCGGCAGCGCGCTCGACGCGGTCGAAGCCGGTGCGCGCTGGGCGGAGAGCGACCTGTGCAACCCCACCGTCGGCCGCTGCGGCAACCCCGACCGCGACGGCGTGCTGACGCTCGATGCCAGCATCATGGCCGGCGACGGCCGCTGCGGCGCGGTCGCTGCGCTGGAGGACATCGATCACCCTGTTTCGGTAGCGCGCGCGGTGATGGAAAAAAGCCCGCACGTGATGCTGGTGGGCGAGGGCGCGCAACAGTTCGCGCTGGCCAATGGCTTTCACAAGACGCCATTGCTGACCGACACCGCACGGCAGGCGTGGCGCGAATGGCTGAAGACCTCGCAATACGCACCGCAGATCAATGCCGAACGCGCCATGCGACCTGGAGACAGCCATAACCACGACACCCTGGGCATCCTGGCGATGGACGCGCAGGGCCGGCTGGCCGGTGCGTGCACCACCAGCGGCATGGCGTGGAAGCTGCACGGGCGCGTCGGCGACAGCCCGATCATCGGCGCGGGGCTGTATGTGGACCAGGAGGTCGGCGCGGCGACTGCTTCCGGCGTAGGCGAGGAGATGATTCGCAACGCGGCCAGTTTCCTTGTCGTGGAGTTGATGCGGCAGGGTCGTTCGCCTGCCGATGCCTGTCGCGAGGCGATCGATCGCGTCGTGCGCAAGCGACCGGAAGACAGCAAGCGGCTGCAGGTGTGCTTCCTGGCGATGGGACGCGATGGGCGCGTCGGCGCGTTCGCGCTGCATCGCGGCTTCGTCTACGCATTGCAGGATGGCGGCGCCGGTCCGCACGACGTGCTGCACGATGCCGGTTCGGTATACACCACGGAGCAGAAGTGAACACACGCGTGCAGCTGGAAATCGCCGCGGGTTCACTGGCCTCGGCGTTGGCGGCACAGGCGGGCGGCGCGGATCGGGTCGAACTGTGCGAGAACCTGGGCGAGGGGGGCTGCACACCGTCGTACGGCACGCTCGCCGTGGCGCGCGATCGCCTGCGCATTCCACTGTATGTGCTGATCCGCCCGCGTGGCGGCGATTTCGTCTATGACGAGGGCGAGCGCGAGGTGATGTTGCGCGACATTGCGCAGTGCGTGCGCCTAGGCTGCGATGGCGTGGTGATCGGCGCGCTGGATGCGCGCGACGAGGTCGACATCGATATCTGCGCCGCGTTGCGCGACGCGGCCGGTTCGCTGGGCGTGACCTTCCATCGCGCCATCGACGTGACGGCCGACCCGGCGCGCGCGCTCGAAGCAGCCATCGGACTGGGGTGCGAGCGCGTGATCACCTCCGGTGCCCACGCCGATGCACTGGCCGGCGCATCGGCGATCGCCGCACGCGTGGCGCAGGCACGCGGGCGTATCGCGGTGATGGCCGGGGCGGGCATCACTTCAGCCAATGTCGCCGACATCGTTCGTCGCACCGGCGTGGGTGAAGTGCATGCGTCTGCGCGCGCGGCACGTCCCACGCTGGCGCCGGCACGCCTGGAGGGCCTGTCGCCCGCCGTGCTGCAGACCGATGTCGCGCGCGTGCGCGCGCTTCGCGAGGCGCTCGACACCCTGTAAGTCGCGCGACCGGGCTGGCTTGGTTTGTCATCGCAACGGTGACAGACTCGCCGGTCTGACCCAGAAGATAGACAAGATGAGCGAGAAGATTCCGCTGTTGATCGATACCGACCCGGGCGTGGACGACGCGCTGGCCTTGCTGATGGCGTTCAACGACACGCGCCACGAGGTGATCGGCCTGACCATCGCCGCGGGCAACGTCGGGCTGGACCACACGGTGCGCAACGCGCTGAAGTTGTGTGAAGTCGCCGGTCGTCCCGATGTGCCGGTGTATGCGGGCTGCCCGGATCCGCTGCTGCATCCAGCGGTGGATGCGGCCCACGTGCACGGCATGGATGGCTTCGGCGACGTCGGCTATACGCCCGCCGCGCGCGGGGCGGAGGCCGAACATGCGGCGCTGGCGATCCTGCGCCTGTCGCACCAGTACGCCGGCAAGCTGTTGCTGGTTGCGCTCGGCCCGCTGACGAACATCGCCGTGGCGCTGAAGCTGGACCCGACGCTGCCGCAGCGCGTGGGTCGTTTCCTGGTGATGGGTGGGGCGATCAACGGCCACGGCAACATTACCCCGCAGGCGGAGTTCAACATCGCCTTTGACCCGGAAGCCGCGCACATCGTGTTCTCGGCCTTCCCCGATGTCGAAGTCGCCGACTGGGAAGCCACCGTCGCGCACGGCCTGCCGCACCGAGAGGTGGAGCAGTGGCTGGGCGCGGATTCGGACCGCGTGCGCTTCTACGATGAAATCTCGCGCAAGACCCGCCTGTGGTCCGAGGACAGCCGTGGCGAACGGTGGTACGCGGCGGACGCCCTGGCCATGGCCTGGGCGCTGGAGCCGGCTGGCGCGACCCGCGTCGAGCAGCGCCCGCTGCAGGTGGAACTGGCCGGTACCCACAGCCGGGGCGCCACCGTGGTGGATTGGAACCGGCAGCTGGGCCTGGCTGACAACGCCCGCCTGCTGATCGGCTACGACCAGGCCCGCTTCGAAAGCCTGGTCCGCGGCGCCCTGGCGGCCGGTTAAAGGTTGGTTGCGTGGCGAGGGCGGCATGGCTATAATGCCGCTCTTGTCCAGCAGCCCCTTACGGTGCGAGCCCATGAAGGCCGACATCCATCCGAACTACCGCGACGTCGTTTTCCACGACGTGACTTCCGATTTCAAGATCCTGACCCGCTCGACCATGGCCTCGAAAGAGACCGTGAAGTGGGAAGACGGCCAGGAGTATCCGCTGGTCAAGGTCGAAATCTCCTCGGCTTCGCACCCGTTCTACACGGGCAAGCACAAGGTGATCGACACCAGCGGCCGCATCGACAAGTTCCAGAAGCGCTACGCGCGCTGATCCGTCGATACGGCGCCCGTTCGCGGGCGTGAAAAACCGATCCAGGCGACGGCCGCGCGCAGGCGCGGCCGTCGCTTTTGCGCTTTCTGGCGATTGGCCGCAACGCAACGTTGCGGGCCCGTGTTCGACTTCAGTCTGAGTTCCGCACCTATGCTGCTGTGCGATAATGATGGGTATCCAAGGGAATATTCCTCTGGACAGCCATCAATGCCCGCCCGGCCCCACCGTGCAGGCGAACCAAACTGTGAGGAGCGACACTGTGTCCGATCTTGATCAGGTCACGCTCAACGCCGGCGACAAGTCGGTAGTTTTGCCGGTACTCAAGCCCACGTTGGGCAACGACTGCGTCGACATTTCCAAGCTGACCAAGGAAACGGGTCTTTTCACCTACGACTCGGGCTTCACCGCCACCGCCAGCTGCAAGTCGGCCATCACCTATATCGATGGTGACAACGGCGTGCTGCTGTACCGCGGCTACCCGATCGAGCAGCTGGCCCAGCACTCGAACTTTCTGGAAGTCTCGTACCTGCTGATGAACGGCGAACTGCCGAACAAGGAAGAGTTCTCCAAGTTCGAGCACGAGGTCACGCATCACACGATGATGCACGAGTCGCTGAAGTCGTTCCTCAAGGGCTTCCACTACGATGCGCACCCGATGGCCATGCTGGCCGCTTCGGTCGCCTCGCTGTCGGCCTTCTATCACGACAACCTCGACCTCAATGATCCGGAGCAGCGCCGCCAGGCCGCGATCCGCCTGATCGCGAAGATGCCGACGCTGGCCGCGGCCGCCTACCGTTATTCGGTCGGCCAGCCGATCCGCTACCCGCGCAACAACCTCGAGTACGTCAACCGCTTCCTGCACATGATGTTCGAAGTGCCGAGCGAGCCGCTGGAAATGAATCCGGTTGTGGCCAAGGCCATGGACCTGCTGTTCATCCTGCACGCCGACCACGAACAGAACGCCTCGACCTCGACCGTGCGCCTGGTCGGTTCGACCGGTGCCAACCCGTACGCTTCGGTGGCCGCGGGCATCACCGCGCTGTGGGGTCCGGCCCACGGCGGTGCGAACGAAGCCGTGCTGAAGATGCTGGAAGAGATCGGCGATGCGAAGAACGTCGAGTCCGCCGTGGCCAAGGCCAAGGACAAGAACTCCAGCTTCCGCCTGATGGGCTTCGGCCACCGCGTCTACAAGAACTTCGACCCGCGCGCCAAGATCATCCGCGAGATGACCCACAAGGTGCTCGGCGAGCTGGGCGTGAACGACCCGCTGCTGGAAGTGGCGCTCAAGCTGGAAGAAGCCGCGCTGAAGGACGACTACTTCGTGCAGCGCAAGCTGTACCCGAACGTGGACTTCTACTCGGGCATCATCTACAAGGCGCTCAACATCCCGGTGGAAATGTTCACCGTGATGTTCGCCATCGCCCGTACCTCCGGCTGGGTGTCGCATTGGCTGGAGCAGCAGGTCGACCCGGAAATGAAGATCGGCCGTCCGCGCCAGATCTACACCGGTTACGACGTGCGCGATTACAAGGCGAACGACAAGCGCTGAGCGCTTGCCTCAACCTGGTGATCGGAGAGGGCCCCGCAAGGGGCCCTTTTCATTTGGCGGGTCAGCGCCGGGCGATGGCGCGCGACAGCGCGGCGTACAGCGCCTTGATGTCCGGGCCGTAGGTGGCGGTGCGCAGCGCATAGCCGCCTTGCACGCAGGCTTCCAGTCGGACCTGGGCGGCAGTGGGGTCGGCCGCGATGGCGGGTGAGGGCATGTCATGCCCCCACAGCAGCGGCGTGCTCCAGCCCTCGCGGACGCCCTTGAGCTCGGCGCGCAGGAAACGGGGCGGCGAAGTGGCCGCACCGTCGGGCCAGCGGGTGCCCGCTGGCGGCGACAATGTCACCGCATCGCCATTGACGTCGATCATCACCTGCAGTGGCGGAGTACTCCCGCCCGGTGCCACCCACGCAAGATAGCGTTCGTCCGGCAGATGGCCATCGGCCCGGCACTCCCTGGCCAGCGAGGACTGTGGGCGAGCGACGTGCAGGCGTTCCTCCACCGCGCGCCGGGCCTCGAACTCGGTGATGTCGGTGCCGCCCACGGGCAAGCCGATCCACGGCCGGTCCGCCGCCTCGCGCTGTTCGCGCTGGGCGCCCACGCGCGCGGCCTGGATCACCAGCACCACCAATACCAGCAGGCAGCACCAGATCGCTACCACGCGCCCGCGTGGCGCGCCGCCTTCAACCGGTGTAGCCAAGGATTTCCTCCTGCGCCAGCAGCTCGCGCAGCTGCGCGGCCGAGGCGCGAGGCATCGGCTTTTCGTCGATCTGCGACAGCGGCGCCTGGCGCAACGCATCGAACGGCAGCACCACCAGGTCGAAGGTCAGGTCTTCGGCACTGAACAGCCATACCGGAAAATCATCGGCGCGCTCGCGGTCCAGCCGCAGGCGACGCGTGCGTATTTCGGCGGGGATGTGGTGTTCTTCGAGGAAGCGGGCCACTGCTTCGGGGTCATCGCTGTGCAGTTGCAGCTGCACCGGCGCGTTGGCATCGGCCGTGCCGTCCAGCACGGGGCCGGCCAGTCGCGGCGAGAAAGCAGTAAGGAACTCCAGCGCCCGCAACGCCGCCTCCCGGCGATGCCGCAGGCCTTCGGCGTGCTGCGGGCCGGCGAACAAGCGCTGATATTCGCGAAGCGCCTCTTCGATCTCGCGGTTGCGCGGCAGCGAAGCATCGTCGTGGATGCCCAGGCGATTGGCCGCCTTGAGCTTGGCCTGGTGGAAATCGCGGATGCCGCCCTCGGCCATCAAGCGCGCCGCCTCGTGGGCGAGGCGATGGCGTCGTTCCCGGGTGCGCGTCTCGGCGTGCTGGCGGGCGTGATGCATGGCCGTCTCCCCCGTGGCTGGAACCGGCATCGAATGTAGCGCATCGGCGTGAAGATTGTGGGGCGATCCAAAGACGGGAGCGGGCTGCGCACCCAAACGAAAAGGGGCGCCCGTGGGCGCCCCTTGGTACTGCCTCGTCTGCCCGCGGCATGCGTCAGAAGATATCGAACGCCTTATCGTCCGCCTGCTGGTCCTGCAAGCCGTAGTCGTAGTCCTGGAGGCGATCCATATCCTCGTTCTTGACCCACTCCACCGCGCCGTTGATCGTCGCCTGGGTCATGCCGTCCGGCGGGTCGTTGGCGGTGATCGGCGCATCCTTGAGCGCCACGCGCATGTAGTCGATCCAGATCGGCAAGGCAGCCTTGCCACCATATTCGCGATAACCCAGCGACTTGAAGTCGTCGCGGCCAACCCACACGGTCGTCGCCAGCGGGCCGCCGAAGCCGGAGAACCAGGCATCGCGATGGTCGTTGGTCGAACCGGTCTTGCCACCCACGTCTTCGCGGCCGAGCACCTTGGCCGCGGTGCCGGTGCCGCGCTGGACGACATCGCGCATCATCGACACGAGCTGGTAGGCGGTGCGCTCGTCGATGGCGCGCGGCGCGATCTTGGCATCGGTGGCGGCAGGGGCCGGGGCCACCTCGGCGGCCGGCTTCTCGGCGCTGGCCGTCGGCTTGGGCGGCTGGGCCGGCGCGGCGGCGCCGAAGTTGAAACCATCCACCACCTGGCTGACCGGCGCGGCATTGCCGCCGTTGGTAGCGCAGGTGCGGCAGGCCACGGCCGGGTTCTCCTTGAACAGCACGGTGCCGTCGCGATCGCGGACCTCGTCGATGATCCAGGGGTCCACCCGCGAGCCGCCGTTGGCGAACACCGCGTAGCCGCGCGCCACCGACAGCGGCGTCAGCGAGGCGGTGCCCAGCGACATCGACAGGTTAGGCGGCAGCTCGGCCGGTTCGAAGCCGAACTGGGCAATGTACTGGCGGGCGAAGTCCACCCCGATGGCATCGAGCAGGCGCACCGACACCAGGTTGCGCGACTGCACCAGCGCCTCGCGCAGGCGCATCGGGCCCTTGAAGCCACCGCCGTCGTTCTGTGGCGACCAGGTCTTGCCGCGGCGGTCGCGGAACACGACCGGGGCGTCGAGCACGATAGAGGCCGGGTTGAAGCCCTTTTCGAATGCGGCCGCATAGACGAACGGTTTGAAGCTCGAACCCGGCTGGCGGCGCGCCTGCGTGGCGCGATTGAACTTGTTGCCGGCGAAGCTGAAGCCGCCGACCATCGCGCGCAACGCGCCGTTGTTGGCATCCAGCGAAACCAGCGCAGCCTGGCCGCGCGGGATCTGGTCGATGATCCACTCGCCGTCCTTCTCGCCGGCGCGCACGCGCACGATGTCGCCGCGCTTGAGCAGGGCGGCCGGGCTCTTGTTGGCCCAGCGGGTGGCGGCGGCCGGCAGGCTGAGCTCGCTGCGGTCGGACAGCACCACCTTGGCCCCGCCATCGGGCAGGGTGGCCGAGACGATCGCCGGGCGCAGGCCGGACTGCGTCACGATCCCCGACAGGTGCCCGGCCAGCGTCGCCGCGTCGGCATCGGCGGCCACGTCGACGTGCTGCTCCACGCCGTGCCAACCGTGGCGGTGGTCGTAGAGGATCAGGCCATCGCGCACGGCCACGTCGGCGGCCTGCTGCAGGTTGGCATCGATGGTGGTGGTGACCCGGTAGCCCTTGTCCAGCACCTCGCCGCCGTAGCGGGCGATCATCTCCTGGCGGACCAGCTCGGCCACGTAGGGGGCGTAGACCTCCACCGGCGGCTCGTGCGGCTTGGCGTGCATGGGCACGGCCTTGGCCGCGTCGGCCTCGGCCTGGCTGATGAAGCCCAGGTCGGCCATGCGCTGCAGCACGTAGTAGTCGCGGCGCTCGCGGGCACGCTCGGGGTTGCTGATCGGGTTGCCGCTGGACGGGAACTTCGGGATGCCGGCCAGCGAGGCCATCTCGTCCAGGCTCAGCTCATTGAGCTTCTTGCCGTAGTAGTACTCGGCCGCAGCGCCCACGCCATAGGCGCGGTTGCCGAAGAAGCTCTTGTTGAGGTACAGCTCGAAGATCTCGTCCTTGCTCAGCTCGCTCTCGATCTTGCGCGCCAGCAGGATCTCGTTGAGCTTGCGCGTGTAGCTGTATTCCGAGCTCAGGAAGAACTGGCGGGCGACCTGCTGGGTGATGGTCGAGCCGCCCGGCACGCGCTTGTCGTCGGTGGTGGCCAGCAGCCACACCGCACGCGCGATGCCCTTGTAGTCCACGCCGCCGTGCTCGTAGAAGCGGGCGTCCTCGGTGGCAAGGAAGGCCTGCTTGAGCCGCTCCGGGACGTCCGACATCTGGATCGGATAGCGCCGCGCCTGCCCGTAGACCGCCATCAGCCGGCCGTCGCTGGCGTAGACGTACATGGGCTCCTGCATCTCCACCTGCCGCAGGGACTGCACGTCCGGCAGGCGCGAGGACAGGGTGTAGTAGACCCCGCCGGCGGCCACGAGGCCAAGCAGGGCGAGCACGACGAACCCGGCCAGGATCCAGCCCAGCCAACGACGAAAACGGGGCATCAAGCAGATTCCGATTGCAGATTTCTTGGCCGCAGAGTATAGATTACGCGGGTCTGGCTGGGGCCGGACTCGGGGAACGCAATTGGGGAACCCCCTCGCCGGGCAGGCATGGGGTAGGCACGGGGCAGGCGTGACGGGCTTCTCGGCTTTCGCGCGGGGTGGTTGCCAATTGCAAAAAACTAATTATTAATGCGCGGGCGCACAAAGCGCGTCCAAGTGCCCGTCGGCAGGGGAGTTTCCGTGGGGCTTATTCCCAAGAGTCAGTCGCCGCTCATTGGCGTCGACATCAGTTCGACTGCGGTAAAGCTTTTGCAGCTTTCCCGTAGCGGCAACCGTTTCCGCGTGGAGCATTACGCGGTAGAGCCTCTTCCGCCCAATGCGGTGGTGGAGAAGAACATCGTCGAGGTCGAGGCGGTGGGCGAAGCCATCCGTCGCGCCATGAACCGCTCCGGCAGCAAGGCCAAGAATGCCGCGGCGGCCGTGGCCGGTTCGGCCGTGATCACCAAGCTGATCCCGATGCCGGCGGACCTGGACGAGAACGACATGGAGGCCCAGGTCGAACTGGAAGCCACCAACTACATTCCGTACCCGATCGAGGAAGTGAACCTCGATTTCGAGGTGCTCGGCCCGATTCCGAACAACCCGGAGATGGTCCAGGTCCTGCTGGCCGCCTCGCGGTCGGAGAACGTCGAGCTGCGCCAGTCGGCGCTGGAGCTCGGCGGCCTGACCGCCAAGGTGATGGACGTGGAGGCCTTCGCGGTCGAGAACGCCTTTGCGCTGCTGTCCAGCGAACTGCCGGTGCCGCACGATGGCCTGGTCGCCCTGGTCGACATCGGCGCCACCATGACCACGCTCAACGTGATCCGCGGTGGCCGCAGCCTCTACAGCCGCGAGCAGGTGTTCGGCGGCAAGCAGCTCACCGACGAGGTCATGCGCCGCTACGGCCTGACCTACGAGGAAGCCGGCATGGCCAAGCGCCAGGGCGGGCTGCCGGAGAGCTACGAGGTCGAAGTGCTGGAACCCTTCAAGGAAGCCACCGTCCAGCAGATCAGCCGGCTGCTGCAGTTCTTCTATGCGGGCAGTGAGTTCAACCGGGTCGACTGCGTGGTCCTGGCAGGCGGTTGCGCGGCGCTGGCCGGGCTGCCGGAGATGGTCGAGGAACAGCTGGGCGTGACCACCGTGGTGGCCAACCCGCTGTCGCAGATGACCCTCGGTCCCAAGGTGCAGGCGCAGGCGCTGCAGCTCGACGCCCCGGCGCTGATGATCGCCACCGGCCTGGCCCTGAGGAGCTTCGACTGATGGCCAGAATCAACCTATTGCCCTGGCGCGCCGAGCGCCGCAAGCAGCGCGAGCGCGAGTTCTTCGGCATGCTCGGTTTCGCTGCCGTGGCCGGCGTGTTGCTGTCGCTGCTGATCTGGTTCTACTTCGACCGTCAGGTCAGCGGCCAGGAGGAGCGCAACAAGTTCCTCACCGCCGAGATCGAGAAGGTCAAGGCGCAGAACCGCGAGATCGAGGAGCTGGACAAGAAGAAGGAGCGCCTGCTCGCGCGCAAGCGCGTGATCGAGGAGCTGCAGGCCAATCGCTCGCAGATGGTGCACCTGTTCGATTCGCTGGTGCGCACCATCCCCGACGGCGTCGTGCTGACCTCGCTCAAGCAGGAAGGCGAAGTGCTCACGCTGGAAGGTCGCTCGCAGTCCAACGCCCGCGTCAGTACCTACATGCGCAACCTCGAAAGCTCCGGCTGGATGACCAACCCGGACCTGTCCATTATCGAGGCCAAGGCGCAGGACACCAAGAACCAGAAGGTCGTGGCCAACGTCGACAGCAAGGCGCTGCCGTATGTGTTCACGCTGAAGGTCAAGCTGGCCAATCCCAACGAGCCGAACAAGGACGGCGCCGGCAACCCGGCCGAACAGGGCCCGGGTAGCGCGGCGGCCGACCAGGCTGCCTCCACGCCGGCGGCCCCCGCCGATGCGAAGGGCGCAGCCGACAAGCCGGCCAACAACACGGCGCCGGCGACGGCTCCGGCGGCCAAACCGCAGGCGGGAGCGGCGTCATGAGCAAGAAATTCAGCATCAACGATCTTGATTTCCGCAACATCGGCGCCTGGCCGCAGCAGGCCAAGGTGGTCTTCTGCGTGATCCTGGCGCTGGTCATCCTGGTGGTGGCCTGGTTCGCCCTGATCAGCGGCAAGCGCGACGAACTGCAGAGCCTGGAGTCCAAGGAAGTGGGCCTGCGCCAGGAATTCGAGAAGGAGCAGGGCCGCGCGGTCAACCTGGAGCCGCTCAAGCAGCAGCTCGCGCAGATGGAGCAGGTGCTGCAGCAGATGCTGCGCCAGCTGCCCAGCAAGACCGAAATGCCGGACCTGATCATCGACATCTCGCAGACCGCGCTGTCCAGCGGCCTGAACAACGAGCTGTTCCAGCCTGGTGCGGAGACCCCGCGCGAGTTTTACGCCGAGAAGCCGATCGCCTTGCGCATGGTGGGCAGCTACCACCAGTTCGGTGCCTTCGTCAGTGGCGTGGCGTCGCTGCCGCGCGTGGTGATCCTCACCATGCACGACATCAACCTCAAGCCCAAGGATCCGAAGACCGGCATCACCACGCGCGGTGCCCTGGAGCTGGCCGGTACGGTGAAGACCTACCGTTACCTCGACGATGAGGAAATGGCCGTGCAGGAGAAGGCCGCCGCCGAGGCTGCCAAGAAGGACAAGAAGAACAAGAAGGGCAAGAAGAAGGGCGAGGCCAAAGAATGAACATGACGACCTGCAAGCGTCTGTCGTGCCTGGCCTTGGTGGTGCTGCTGGCCGGTTGTGGCCGCAGCGTCACCAGCACGCCCGGCGACGCCCCCAACCTGAAGAGCTTTGTCGCCGAAGTGCGCGCCCGGCCGGCCCCGCCGCTGGACCCGCTCCCGGTGATGCAGCAGTTCGAGACGTTCGAGTACGCCGCACAGGGCATGCGCGATCCGTTCTCTGATGCCTGGACCAATCCGGAAGGCGGCAACGGCCTGCGTCCGGATCCGAACCGCCGCAAGGAACCGCTGGAAGCCTTCCCGCTCGACAGCCTCGACATGCTCGGGAGCATCGGCAAGGGCCCTGGCCTGGTCGCGCTGGTGATGGCGCCGGACAAGGTGACGTACCGGGTTCGCCCGGGCGTGTACCTGGGACAGAGCGATGGTCGGGTAACGGGAGTGTCCGAGGATCGCATCGATTTGATTGAACTGGTGCCGGATGGTGCCGGTGGTTGGCTGGAACGTCCGGCCTCCATCGCACTTGACGATCAATGATTGATTAGGGGATAGCACGATGACTTTTTCCAAAGCCCTGAGCCTGCGTCCCATCCGGCGCCAAGCGATCCGGGCGTGCGCGATGGGGTTCGCGCTCGCACTGGCTAGCGGCTCTTCCTTCGCGGCCCCGCTGGGCGCCGCGGACTTGAACGCCCACGACCCGGCCAAGACGGTGCCGGCCACCGTGGCGGTCTCGAAGATCGACTTCAAGCGCGGCGAAGACGGCGCAGGCCGCCTGATCCTGCAGTTCAACGGCCAGGGCGCCAGCCCCGACCTGCGGACCCAGGGCAACACCGTGCTGGTGGACGTCGGCAACGCGAGCCTGCCGGCCGAGCTGCAGCGTCCGCTCAACGTCACCGACTTCGCCACGCCGGTGCAGCGCATCGACGCCAAGCCGTCCGGTGCCGGTGCGCAGCTGGTGCTGAGCACCACCGGTGCGTTCGAGTCACTGGCCTACCAGACCGGCAACGAGTACGTGGTGGAGATCAGCCCGCGCAAGGGCACCGCCGCCATGGGCGCCCCGACCGCCGCCAGCGTCACCCAGGCGGCCGCCGTCGTGGCCAAGCGCGGCTACAGCGGCCGGCCGGTCACCTTCAACTTCCAGGACGTGCCGGTGCGCACGGTGCTGCAGCTGATCGCCGAGGAATCCAACCTCAACGTGGTCGCCTCCGACACCGTGCAGGGCAATGTCACCCTGCGCCTGGTCAACGTGCCGTGGGACCAGGCGCTGGACATCGTCCTGCGCGCCAAGGGCCTGGACAAGCGCCGCGACGGCGGCGTGATCTGGGTGGCCCCGCAGGCCGAGCTGGCCAAGTTCGAACAGGATAAGGAAGACGCGCGCATCGCCATCGAGAACCGCGAAGACCTGATCACGGACTACATCCAGATCAACTACCACTCGGCGACCGCGATCTTCAAGGCGCTGACCGAGGCCAAGGGCATCGGCGGCAGCGGTGGTGGCGGCCAGGGCCAGAATCAGGAGAACGGCTTCCTGTCGCCGCGCGGCCGCGTCGTCGCCGACGAGCGCACCAACACCCTGATGATCAGCGACATCCCGAAGAAGGTGTCGCAGATGCGGGAGTTGATCGACCACATCGACCGCCCGGTCGACCAGGTGCTGATCGAAGGCCGCATCGTCATCGCCACCGATACCTTCGCCCGCGACCTGGGTGCGAAATTCGGCATCGGCGGTACCCACACCTACGGCGACAACGTCGCCACCATCGGCAGCGGCACCACCGGTGGCCTGAACAGCGCCACCCGCGGCCTCAACGTGAACCTGCCGGCCGGTTCGTTCACCAACCCGGGCGCGGCCGGTGCACCGAGCATCGCCTATACGCTGCTGGGCGCCAACTTCAACCTGGACCTGGAGCTGTCGGCCCTGCAGGAAGAAGGCCGCGGCGAGGTCATCTCCAACCCGCGCATCGTCACCGCCAACCAGCGCGAAGGCGTGATCAAGCAGGGTAAGGAAATCGGCTACGTCACCATCACCGGTGGCACCTCCGGTACCGCCGCCACGCCGAACGTCCAGTTCAAGGAAGTGCTGCTCGAGCTGAAGGTCACCCCGACCATCACCAACGACAACCGCGTCTTCCTCAACATGAACGTGAAGAAGGACGAAGTCGACCAGTACATCGAGCTGGAAGGCTACGGCACGGTGCCGACCATCAACCGCCGCGAGATCAATACCGCGGTGCTGGTGGAGGATGGCCAGACCGTGGTGATCGGTGGCGTGTATGAGTTCACCGACCGATCCAGCGTGAGCAAGGTCCCGTTCCTGGGCGACATCCCCTTCCTGGGCAACCTGTTCAAGAAGCGTGGCCGCAGCAAGGACAAGGCCGAGCTGCTGATCTTCGTCACCCCGAAGGTGCTGCGCGTGGCCAAGGCGTCCTGACCGCTCGTCGACGCTGTATATAAAAAGAAAGGCCGCCTTCGGGCGGCCTTTCTTTTTCGCGGGTGAAAGCAGCATGAAATCTGGCCGCGGGATGACCGTGCGCCACGATCACCGGCAGGACAGGCGGCGATGGGGTGAACCAATCGCCGCCCGATAGGTCAAACTCGGCCTATGAACGCACCGCCCCTGCCGCACGAAACCGCCGGCGATCCCGCCGACACGTCCGCCCTGCATGCCGCCTTCATCGGCCTGCGCGACGCGCTGTCCTCGCGCATCGTCGGCCAGTCGCACCTGGTCGAGCGCCTGCTGATCGCCCTGCTCGCCGATGGCCACCTGCTGGTGGAGGGCGCGCCGGGCCTGGCCAAGACCACCGCGATCCGGGCCCTGGCCGCACGCCTGGAAACGGACTTCGCCCGCGTCCAGTTCACCCCCGACCTGCTGCCCGCCGATCTCACCGGCACCGAAATCTGGCGGCCGCAGGAGGGGCGTTTCGAGTTCGTGCCAGGCCCGATCTTCCATCCCATCCTGCTCGCCGACGAGATCAACCGCGCCCCGGCCAAGGTGCAGTCCGCGCTGCTGGAGGCGATGGGCGAGCGTCAGGTCACCGTGGGCCGGCATACCTATGCGCTGCCTTCGCTGTTCCTGGTCATGGCCACGCAGAACCCGATCGAGCAGGAGGGCACTTTCCCACTGCCCGAAGCCCAGCTCGACCGCTTCCTCATGCATGTGCGCATCGGCTACCCGCAGGCCGATGCCGAAGCGGAGATCCTGCGCCTGGCGCGCGAATCGGCCCGCGACGCCCTCGCCACGCCCGATGCCGTGCCCGAGCGAATGCCGGTGGAGACGGTGATGGCCGCGCGTCGCGCCGTACTCGACCTACATGTCGCGCCGACACTGGAGCGCTACCTCATCGAACTGGTGCTCGCCTCGCGCGATGCCCGCCGGTATGACGCCGCGTTGGCGCAGCGCATCGCCTGGGGCGCCAGCCCGCGCGGCTCCATCGCGCTGGAGCGCTGCGCGCGTGCGCGCGCCTGGCTGGCCGGCCGCGACTACGTCACCCCCGACGATGTTCGCGCCGTCGCGCCGGATGTCCTGCGTCATCGCATCCTGCCCAGCTACGAGGCCACGGCCGAAGGCTGGGACGGCGAGCGCCTGGTGCATGCGCTGCTGGACAAGGTACCGCTGCCATGAGCCGCTGCCGGGGCATGGCGACGATGCCGGCCGTGCGCTGCTGAGGACCGCGCTTGTCCGTCACCACCGCTCCCGCGCCGGCGATCCTGGGGGACGGCCTGCGGCCCACGCTGGCCGAACTCATCGCCCTGCGCGGCACCAGCCGCCATCGCGCGCCGCCGTCGCGTGGCCGCCTGGGCATCACCGGCCCGGCGCCATCGGCCCTGCGTGGCCGGGGCATGGAGTACGCCGAATCGCGCGAATACGTGCCCGGCGATGACGCCCGGCATATCGACTGGCGCCTCACCGCGCGCAGCGGGCGTGCGCATACCAAGCTATTCCAGGCCGAACGCGAACGTCTCAGCCTGATCGTCGCCGACACCGCGCCCACGCTGTACTTCGGCACCCGTGTGCGCTTCAAGTCCGTGCAGGCCGCACGCGCCGCGGCCGTGGCGGCATGGCAGGCGCAGCGGCAGGGTGATCGCGTCGCCGCCCTGCGCGGCAGCCTGCGCGAAGCGCCCGTCCCGCCGGCCGGCGGCGCGCGCGGCGTGTTGCGCGTGCTCGATGCCCTGACACGCTGGTACGCCCAGCCGCCCGCCGACGACGCCGGCCTTGCGCTTGCGCTGGATCACGCCGCGCGCCTGCTGCGCCCGGGTGCGCGCCTGAGCGTGTTCGCCGATCCGCACAGCGCGGCATCCATCCCGCCGACGCGCTGGTCCGCGCTCGCGCTGCACCACGAAGTCGCGCTGGTGCTGCTGGTCGACCCGCTCGAACTGTCGCCGCCCGCCGCGCAATTGCCTTTCCTCAGCGGCGAGCGCCGCATCGAGCTGGATCTCGCCGGGCGTAGCGCACGGGAAGGGTGGGAGGCCGAATTCCTGGCGCCGCTCCGCCGCCTGCAGGAAGAACTGCCGGCGCGCCGTGTCGCCGTGCGCGTGCTGCGCACCGATGAAAACAGCGACGCCTGGCTCGGCGCCGGTACGGGAGCGCGCTGATGTCGCCGGCTGAACTTCCGTTGCGTGACGTGCACCTGCCGCCGCCGCCGGGCTGGTGGCCGCCAGCCGCTGGTTGGTGGTGGGTCGCCGCCGCACTGCTGCTGCTCATCCTGGTCGTGGGCGTCCTGCTGTACCGGCGACGCGCGCGCAGGCGACGCTGGGAACACCTGTTCGACACCGAATCGGCGGCGGACAGCAATGCCGCGCGCATCGCCGCGATGTCCGTGCTCCTGCGGCGCGCGGCGCGACGCCTCGACCCGGGTGCCGACACGCTGCAGGGGGATGCGTGGCTCCATTGGCTGGATGGCCGCAAGGACAAGGCGTTCTCGCAAGGACCGGGCCGGTTGCTGCTCGATGGCGGCTTCCGGCCACATATCGACGATGCCGAGCTTGCCGCATTCGCGCCGCTGGCACGGCGCCGCTTCCTCCAGTTGATGGCGGGCCGCCGATGAGCGGGCTCGATATCGCCGCCTGGCTGCAGGCGTTCTCCGAATCCGCCTGGCCGTGGGCCTGGTGGCTGCTGCCGCTGCCACTGCTCGTGGCGCTGCTGCCGGCGTTGGCCAGCCGCGCGGCCGCGTTGCGGGTGCCTTATGGCGATGCGCTGCGTGACATCGCCAGCGACGGCGCGCATCGCCCGGCGTGGCGCCGCACGCCGTGGTTGCTGTGGCTGGCATGGATCTGCCTGTGCGCCGCGCTCACGCGCCCGCAGGAACTTGGCCAGCCGGTGACCCCGCCGCACCAGGCGCGGCAAATGATGCTCGCGGTCGATCTGTCGGCCAGCATGACCGAGCCGGACATGCAGATCGGCGGGCAGGTGGTCGATCGCCTCACCGCCGCCAAGGCGGTGCTCGCCGACTTCCTCGACCGCCGCCAGGGCGATCGCGTCGGCCTGCTGGTGTTCGCCGAACGGGCCTATGCGCTGACGCCGCTTACCGCGGACCTTGCCACCGTGCGCGACCAGTTGCGCGACGCGGTGGTCGGCCTGGCCGGGCGGCAGACCGCCATCGGCGATGCGCTGGCGTTGTCGGTCAAGCGACTGCGCGAACAACCGCTCGGCCAGCGCGTGGTCATCCTGCTCACCGACGGCGAAAGCAACGCAGGCAGCATCACGCCGGAGAAAGCCGCCGACCTGGCTGCCGCCACCGGCGTGCGCGTGCATACCATCGCCTTCGGTGGCGCGGGCGGCTATTCGTTGTTCGGCATCCCGTTGCCGGGCGGCGGCGACGAGATCGATGAAACCGCGCTGCGGCAGATCGCCAGCAAGACCGGCGGCCGCTTCTTCCGTGCGCGCGACGCCAATGAGCTGGCGGGTATCTACGCCGAGCTCGACCGCCTCGAACCGGTGGCCGCCGCCGGCGTCGCCGTGCGTCCACGCATCGAACGTTATGCCGGTCCCCTGGCACTTGCGCTGCTGCTGGTGCTGCTGCATTTCGCCTGGCCGGGGAGGGCGCGATGAGCGAAGTGTCCGCCGCCTTGCAGGCATTCCATTTCCTGCGCCCGCACGTGCTGTGGGCATTGTTGGCGGTGCCCGTGCTCGCGGTGCTGTGGCGGCTGCGTCTGCGCCGTGCCGATGCCTGGCGGGCCAATGTCGACGCGCATCTGCTGCCGGCCCTGCTGGTGGCGGGAGGACGTGCCTCGTGGTTCGCCTTTGCCGCCGGCCTGCTGGCCTGCGCGCTCGGCGTGATCGCGCTGGCCGGGCCGAGCTGGCGCCAGGACGAGCAGCCGATGTTCCGCACGCATGCGCCGCTGGTGATCGCGCTGGACCTGTCCGCCCGCATCCAGGCCGCCGACCTGCCGCCCTCGCGCCTGCTGCAGGCGCGCGCCAAGCTGGCCGATCTGCTGCGCGAGCGTCACGCCGGCGAAGTGGCGCTGCTCGCCTACGCGGGCGACAGCTTCACCGTGGCCCCGCTGACCGATGACGCCGGCAACGTCGCCTTGTTTCTCGACGCGCTGGATCCCTCGGTGATGCCGGTTGGCGGCCAGCGCGGCGACCGCGCGATTGCCGCGGCGGTAAAACTGCTGCAACAGGCCGAGTTCGCGCACGGCGACATCCTGCTGCTCACCGACCGCGCCGACGCCGCCGCGCGCACGCAGGCCGCGCAGGCGAAGGCCGCCGGCTACCGCGTCTCGGCCCTGGGCTTGGGCACGCCGCAGGGCGCCGCCTATCGCGATGGCAACGGCGCCATCGCCCAGGCACGCCTGGAAGAGAGCAGCCTGGAGAGCCTCGCGCGCAGCGGCGGCGGCCGCTACGCCCGCCTGCAGCAGGGAGACGAGGACCTGCGCGCCCTGGGCGTGCTCGACCCGGCGCGCACCGACAGCGCCGGCGGCGAGGAAACCGGTGGCCTGCAGTGGCGCGACGAAGGCTATTGGCTGCTGCCCCTGGTGATGCTGCTGCTGTTGCCGGGGTTCCGGCGCCGTGGCGCCTTGCTGGTGCTGGCGCTGTGCATTACCCCGGCGTGGATGCCCACGGCCCGCGCGGCCGAAGGCACGCCGTGGCGGCGTGCCGACCAGGTGGAGCAACAGCAACTGCAGACCGGTGTCGACGCGTATCGCCGTGGCGACTTCGCCGCCGCGCAGAAACAGTTCGAAGGCATCGACAGCGACGAGGGCTGGTACAACCTCGGCAACGCGCTCGCCCGCCAGGGCCGCTATGACGACGCCATCGCCGCCTACGACAAGGCGCTGGCGAAGCACCCGCGCATGGCGGATGCCGTGGCCAACCGCGCGGCCGTCGACGCCGCGCGCAAGCGCAACAACGGGGGCCGCAACGACGACGGCGGGCAGGGAAAGGGACAGCAGGGCTCGCCCAACCAGAACAACGCGGGCCAGCCCAAGCCCGGGCAGCCGCAGCCGGGGCAGTCCTCGCCCTCCGCGCAGGGGAACGACGCGGCCAAGGACCAGGCGCAGGCAAAGCAGCAGGACACGCCCGACCCCTCGCCCGGCCAGCAGAGCGGCAAGCAGGACGCTCCGCAACCGGCCGACCGACAAAGCCAGCAGCAGGCGGACGCCGCGCAGCGTGAACGCATGCGCCAGGCGCTGGCCCGGCAGCAGCAGGGCCAGGATCCGCAGCAGGCGCAGCAGGTGCGGGGAGATGAAACGCCGCAGCAGCGGGAGCAACGGCAGGCGCTGGAAGCCTGGATGCGTCGCGTCCCGGACGATCCGGGCAGCCTGCTGCGTACCAAGTTCCGCCTGGAGCAGGAACGCAGGCAAAGAGAGCAACCATGAGCGCACGCCCCACCTTCCCCGCCGCGCTGATCGTGGTGCTGCTGCTGGCGCTGTTCGCCGCGCCGTTGCAGGCCGCCACGCGCGCCTGGCTCGACCGCGACCAGGTGGCCGCAGGTACGCCGGTCACACTCAACATCGAAACCGACCAACTCACCGCCGGGCCGGACTACGCCCCGCTGCGTGCCGACTTCGGCATCAGCGCACAGCGCAGCAGCCGGCAGCTGCAAAGCATCAACGGCACGATGTCCACGAGCACGCGGTTCGCCGTCGTGCTGACGCCGCGTCGCAGCGGCGCGCTGGTCGTGCCGGCGCTGCGCGTGGGCGGGGAAACGACCGCGCCGATTCGCCTGACCGTGGCCGACGCTGCCGGCGCCAGTGCAGGCGCCGGCAGCGCCGATGCCGCCGCGGCGACGCCGGCGCGTGGTGACGAGCCGGTGTTCGTCGAAACCCGCTTGGACGACACTCAACCCTATGTGCAGCAGAGCGTGGGCGTGGTGGTGCGGCTGTATTACGCCACCCAACTGGCGGCGGGCGCGCTGGAGCTGGATGCGCCCAAGGGGGCATCGCTGCAGCAGATCGGTGACGACGGCAACTCGGTGCAGACGATCAATGGCCGTCCGTACAACGTCGCCGAGCGACGCTATCTGCTCGTGCCCGAGCAAAGCGGCACGCTGGTGCTGCCGGGCGCGCGCTTCAGCGGCCGCGCCGTGGGCGGCTTCTTCGACGATTACTTCGGCCGCGGCAACGGCGAGCTGAGCGCTCGCAGCGCGGCGACCACCCTGCAGGTGCGCGCACAGCCCGACCAGGCGCCACAGCCGTGGCTGCCGCTGCGCGACCTGCAACTGCGCTATGTCGCCACGCCCCAGCGCGCCGTGGCCGGTGAAGCGGTCCAGGTAGTGGTGGAGGCCACGGCCACCGGTGCCACGCGCGCGCAGTTCCCGGAGTTGGTGTTGCCGCCGGTGAGCGGGGCGCAGGTATTCCCGGAACCGGCGCAATACGACGAACGCTTCGTCGGCGGCTCGCCGCAGTTGAAGATGACGCGGCGGTTCTCCCTCGTGCCCAACCAGGCCGGCACGCTGCACGTCTCCGGTCCGCGCGTGGACTGGTGGGACGTGCGCGCGGGCGCTGCGCGCAGGGCCACCTTGCCCGACCTGACGCTCGATGTGGCCCCGGGCAGCGGCGCGTTCGCGCGCCAGGCGCCCCCGAATGCGGCGCCGAACCCGGTCGTGGCCACGCCTGCGCCCGACGCGCCGGTGGTGGAGCGCACGCCCTGGCCCTGGAAGATCGCCGTCATCGTGCTTGCCTTGCTGTGGCTCGCCACGCTGGGTCTCGCCTCATGGCTGTGGCGCCGTGGCGGGCGCTCGCCGGCGCCGCAGCCGGTGGCCGGGTCCCCGGGCGGCGAGGCGGTCCTTGCCGCGAGGCGTCCCACCCTGGTCGAACTGCGCCGCGTACTGGACCAGGGCGGCCTGGACGAGGTGGCGCAGTGCCTGTGCGCCATGGCGGGCGTGGCCGACCTGGATGCAGTCCAGGCCCGGCTGGCCTCTGCATCGCAACGCGAGGCAATCGCCGCCATGCAACGGGCCCGCTGGGCCGGCGAGGGCGATGTGGTGCAGGCGCGCCAGCGCCTGCGCGAGGCGTTCCGGCAGGGGCCGCAATGGCGCGATACCACCGCGGCGCGCCCGCCGGAGCTGCCGCCGTTGTATCCGCAGGCCGGCGCCTCGCGGCGCTGAGCCCGGGAGCACCGTCATTGATGCACTTTCCCGGCGGACGCCGCGGGGAGGGCGCCTGTTAAAGTCGCATTTCTTTGCGCAACAGACAGGAGCCGCCGATGACGACGACCCCGAACCGGTCCGAACCCACCCGCCCCGCGATGCCGCTGCACTGGAAGATGGGCATCGGCTTCGCCGTGGGCCTGCTGCTCGGGCTGGCGGTCCACTTCGTCGTCGGTGGTGACGCCGCCTGGGTGGAGGGTTTCACCCGCTACGTCACCACGCCGTTCTCGCAGCTGTTCCTCAACCTGATCTTCATGCTGATCGTCCCGCTGCTGTTCTCGGCGCTGGTGATGGGCGTGGCCGACATGGGCGACATCCGCGCGCTGGGCCGCATTGGCTGGCGCACGCTGGCCTACACGGTGATCCTGTCGGGCATCGCGGTGCTGCTGGGCCTGGTGCTGGTCAACCTGCTCAAACCTGGCGCGGGCGTGGACCCGCAGCTGGCCGCGCAGCTGCTGCAGGCCAATGCCGAACGCAGCAAGGAGATCGTCGAGGGCGCCTCGGGCCAGCCGCAAGGCATGGACATGCTGATGTCGATCGTGCCCAGCAACGTCATCGCCGCTGCGTCCAGCAACGGCGCGATCCTGTCGCTGATGTTCTTCGCGGTGATGTTCGGCGTGGGCATGGTGCTGACCGAGGACGCCAAGGTGGCCACGCTGCGCAAGGCGATCGAAGGCATCTTCGAGATTTCCATGACGCTGATCGGCCTGGTGATCCGGCTGGCGCCCTACGCGGTGGCCTGCTTCATGTTCAATCTGGCCGCGCTGTTCGGCCTGGACCTGTTGGTGAAGCTGGGCGCGTACGTGGGCGTGGTGGTCCTCGCGCTGGCGTTGCACATGGTGGTGACCTACGGCCTGGCGGTGAAATTCGCCGGGCGCTCGCCGCTGCAATTCTTCCGCGAAACGCAGCCGGCCACACTGATGGCGTTCTCGACCGCGTCCAGCAACGCCACCTTGCCGACCGCGCTGCGCGTGGCCGACAGCATGGGGCTGCCGCAGCGCGTTTCGCGTTTCGTGCTGACGGTGGGCGCCACGGCCAACCAGAACGGCACGGCGCTGTTCGAAGGCGTGACGGTGATCTTCCTGGCGCAGTTCTTCGGCGTGGACCTGAGCATCGGCCAGCAGTTCATGGTGATGCTGGTGTGCATCCTGGGAGGCATCGGCACGGCGGGCGTGCCATCGGGTTCGCTGCCGGTGGTGGCGTTGATCTGCGCGATGGTCGGGGTGAACCCGGTGGGGATCGGGTTGATCCTGGGGGTGAACCACTTCCTGGATATGTGCCGGACGGCGCTCAACGTGACGGGGGATCTGGCGTTGACTACGTTGGTGGCGAAGGGAGAGGAATAGTTTTTTTGCGCGCTGCGTGGTCGGGCGGTGGGGTGCGCTGACTTGCGGTGCGGGCAGACCGGCGCAAGGCGCTTTGTCTTTCACGCTTCGTTTGAGGCGCGCGGGCGGGTGGGTAGGGAAGAGCAAAGGCAAAGGCCAAAGCCCTCGACTGATCCTCTCTCATCTCTTCAAATCTCCCCTCGCTTTCATTCTTCCGGTCGCGGCTGAAGCCGCTCCTACAGGGAGCGGCGCGGGCGCGGGCGCGGGCGCGGGTGGGGCGGTGTGCGCGTGTGGGGATGCGCTTTCGCTCTTGTTGTCCGGTTGCGGGGATATGTCGGGCCTGCGGGGGCGGGGCCCTTTCGGGACCGTAGGCGACATGGATGTCGCCTACGAGCCCCCATGGACGGGTTCACGGCGTGTCCCGAAAGGGCCCCGCCCCCGCAGGCCGTGCACGAAACCCAATCAGCCGCCCCACATCGCAAGACCAGCCCCCTCAACGCTGCCACGAGCCCATAGCCCAGCGGCCGCAGGCCGCAAAAAACCCACCCCCAACCCCCACACCCCCTTGTGGGACAATACCCATACCGCCCCTTGCGGTGTCCCTTCCGCTCCCAAGACGCCCCATGACCCAGCCCACCCGCCGCCAGCTGGCCAACGCCATCCGCTTCCTCGCCGCCGACGCCGTCGAAACCGCCAAGTCCGGCCACCCCGGCATGCCCATGGGCATGGCCGACATCGCCGAAGTGCTGTGGAACGACTTCCTGCGCTACAACCCCGTCGACCCGAAGTGGTTCAACCGCGACCGCTTCATCCTCTCCAATGGCCACGGTTCCATGCTGCAGTACGCCCTGCTGCACCTGACCGGCTATGACCTCCCGATCGAGGAGCTCAAGCACTTCCGCCAGCTCCACAGCAAGACCGCCGGCCACCCCGAGCGCAGCGAAACCCCCGGCGTGGAAACCACCACCGGTCCGCTCGGCCAGGGCTTCGCCAACGCCGTCGGCTTCGCGCTCGCCGAGAAGCTGCTCGCCCAGCGCTACAACCGCGACGGCCACGCCATCGTCGACCACCGCACCTTCGTGTTCATGGGCGATGGCTGCCTGATGGAAGGCGTCTCGCACGAAGCCGCTTCGCTCGCCGGTACCTGGGGCCTGGGCAAGCTGGTCTGCTTCTGGGACAACAACCACATCTCCATCGACGGCAACACCGAGGGCTGGTTCACCGACAACACCCCCGAGCGCTTCGAGGCCTACGGCTGGCACGTCATCCGCGACATCGACGGCCACAACCCGGACGCCATCAAGGCCGCCATCGAGCAGGCCCTGTCCGAGGAAGGCAAGCCGACCCTGATCTGCTGCCGCACCATCATCGGCTTCGGCGCCCCGACCAAGGCCGGCAAGGAGTCCTCGCACGGCGCCGCGCTGGGCAAGGAAGAACTGGAAGGCGCGCGCAAGGCGCTGGACTGGCCGTATGGCCCGTTCGAGATCCCGCAGGCCATCTACGATGGCTGGAACCACGTCGCCGCCGGCAAGCACGACCAGGCGCAGTGGCAGCAGGGCTTCCAAGCCTACGAGAAAGCCTTCCCGTCCGAGGCCGCCGAGCTGATGCGCCGCTACCACGGCGAACTGCCGGCCGACTTCCTCGCCCAGGCCGACGCGTTCATCGCCAAGGCCCAGGCCGACGGCCAGACCATTGCCTCGCGCAAGGCCTCGCAGTTGACCATCGAAGCCTTCGCCCCGCTGCTGCCGGAAATCGTCGGCGGTTCGGCGGACCTGGCGCATTCGAACCTGACCCTGTGGAAGGCCAGCAAGTCGGTCGCCACCACCGACCCGAACGCCAACTACGTCTACTACGGCGTGCGCGAGTTCGGCATGACCGCCATCGCCAACGGCCTGGCGCTGCACGGCGGCTTCATTCCGTTCGACGCCACCTTCCTGGTGTTCAGCGACTACGCCCGCAATGGCGTGCGCA
>Ga0310344_10000189_pt1 | contig 51532 bp, 46 predicted proteins | sample HC15DNA20200_MG_FD_203801 | JGI IMG/M metagenome (GOLD analysis project Ga0310344, IMG submission 203801) | Marine microbial communities from station ALOHA, North Pacific Subtropical Gyre - HC15-DNA-20-200_MG | ecosystem: Environmental > Aquatic > Marine > Oceanic | place: Pacific Ocean: North... | reverse complement strand
TGGCGGCGGTCTTCAACGAGCGCACTCGCGCCATTATCATCAACAGTCCGAACAATCCCACCGGGAAGGTGTTTACGCCGGATGAATTGGGCATCATCGCCGCGCTCTGCCAGCAGTGGGACGTGCTGGCGGTCACCGACGAGATCTACGAGCACATCCTGTATGACGGGGCGCGTCACGTACCCATGGCCACCATCAACGGGATGGAAGACCGCACCATTACCATCAACAGCCTGTCGAAGACCTACAGCGTGACCGGGTGGCGGGTGGGGTGGGCGATTGCTCCTCCCCATCTGGCGGGCGCCATCCGGAAGGTGCACGACTTTCTGACGGTCGGCGCCGCCGCGCCGCTCCAAGAGGCGGGCGCCGTGGCCCTGTCGTTGCCAGACAGCTACTACGCCGAACTGGCCGCCGGATACGTCAGGCGGCGCGACATCCTGCTGCCGGCCCTCGAGGCGCTCGGGTTCGTCTGCTACCGGCCTGCGGGCGCGTACTACATCATGACCGACGTCACTGGTTTTGGTTTTGCCGACGACGTCGAGTTCTCGCGCTACCTGACGAGCGAAGTCGGGGTGGCGGTGGTGCCGGGTAGCAGCTTCTACCACGACCCGGCGCTGGGCCGGACGAAGGTGCGGTTCACCTTCTGCAAGCAACTCGACACGCTGGAGGAGGCGGCCCGTCGGCTTCAGGCCGTGACCGCGAGAACGTTACCCGGGGTATGAAGGTCCCGCGGGCGGTCGTCGAGCCGAGAGACCTAGAATCTGAGCAGGGCGCCGAAGTAGGCGCCCTCGAGCTTTAGCCGCCCGACGTCCTCGTTGCTGGTCACGTTGAGATCCAGCGAGCGGTACCCCCCCTGCACTCCGAAGTTGTCGGTCAGGTTGATGACCGCTGAGAAGTCGTAGTCGACGTACTCGCCGCTAAACTCGTCGAGCCTGGTGTCGCGTGGCAACCGGAACAGGCTGAATTCACCGGCGATGGCCAGCATCCGCAGGGGGTAGAGCCGCAGCACGCCGCCGATGGCCGGAATCGGTCCCCGGGCCCGCGTGAACTCGCGGCCGAACGGCGCTTCGAGCGCCGCTTCGATGTCGGTGTAGCGCGCTTCCAGGATTACGCCGAAGTAGCCGCGGGTGCGGTGAATCAGGTCGTACTCGTAGCCGAGCCGCCAGGCGTCCCACCGAATGGCCGAGCTGACCGGCACGCCGCTGTCATAGGCGATGCCTCTGAATACCAGGCGCCGTTCCACCGTCGTCTGCGCGGCGTAGCGAATCGGGATGTAGTCGATCCGGAGGCGGTGTTTGCGTCCTGGTCTGAGCCTGAGCCGCACTTCACCGAAACGTTCCGAGCCGATGCCGAGGTCGGTGCCGAAGTCGATGTCCGTTCCGGCGATACCGAACGCATCGGAGGACACCGTGATCTGCGGTGAGGGTGACCACATACCGGCCATCAGTTCCACCCTGTAGGTCTCACCGATCGGCAGGTCAGACGTCAGGGTAAAGGACTGAGCCCATGCGGGCGCGGTTGAGGCCAGCAGCAGGACCGTCGTGCCGACGGTGGAGACGAGCGCGCGCGCGCGTGTTCTGGTCATGGGTGCCTCGACCTGGTGCGACGTCGGTAATGGGAGAAGAGGATGCCGTGCCACCCTGCGCAGAACGGTGCACTCCCGTACGGCCCTATCGGCGCGTGGGTCCGTCGGCTGTAGGCCCGACAACCTCGTAAGCCGAGGTTTCGGAACTGTTATCCTTGCCTGTAGCGGTCGGGGTGTCCTGCGACCGAGACTTTACGGGCTTTGACCTGGCCGTCCAGCCAAGCGTGGGCGTCAGCGGCCCTCCACTTCTAGCATCGCCCATGTCCCCGCTCCGCAAGCTCCTGCCACGTGTGCTCCGTTATCGCCGTGAGTTTCTCTGGGGGCTTCTGTATCTGACCTGCGCCAGCGGGCTGGCGCTGGCCGGGCCGTGGGTGCTGCGCTATGCCATCGACGATCTCACCGCCAACGTGACCCGGGCTAAGCTGGGGCTCTACGCGGGCGCCCTGCTGGGGCTCGCCATGCTGGCCGGGCTGTTCCGGTTCTTGATGCGTCGCATCATCGTGGGGGCGTCGCGCGCCATCGAGTACGACCTTCGGAATTTGTTCTACGCGCGGCTTCAGCGGCTGCCGCTCTCCTACTTTCAAAAGCAGCGGACGGGCGATTTGATGTCGCGGGCAACCAACGATCTGAACGCGGTGCGGATGATGGTGGGCCCGGCCATCATGTATATGGCTAGCACGGGGATCACGTTCGTCGTGGCGGTCTCCCTGATGGTCTCGATCGAGCCGACCCTCACGCTGCTGGCACTCCTGCCGCTTCCGCTGGTGACCGTGGTCGTCAAGCGCGCCGGAGCCGCCATCTATCGGCACACCGCGCGGATCCAAGAGCAGCTCTCGACCTTAAGCGCGGTCGTGCAGGAATCGCTGGCCGGGGTGCGGGTGGTGCGCGCCTATGGACGGGAGGCGATCGAGACCGAGCGTTTTCGCCACGAGAACGCCGAGTATCTCCGACGCAACACAAACCTGATCCGATTGCAGGCGATCTTTTATCCCAGCATGGGGTTCATTCTTGGCCTGGCCGGATTGCTGGTGCTGTGGGTGGGTGCGCGGCACGTGATCGAGGGGCGGATCACGGTCGGTCAGTTTGTGGCGTTCAACGCGTATCTGGTCATGCTTACCTGGCCGATGATCGCGTTCGGATTCGTGACCAACCTGCTGCAACGAGGGTCTGCGGCGTGGCGACGGATGGACGAGGTCCTTTCGACCGAGCCCACCGAAACCGAGTCGACACGCGGAGAGGCGCCGGCGCGGCCGCTCGCGGGTCACCTCGAGCTACGCGACCTCACCTTCGCCTACAACGGTCAGCCGGTGCTCGACGGCGTCTCGGTGGTTGTCGAGCCGGGGCAGACGCTGGCCTTGGTGGGACCGACCGGGTCCGGGAAGTCGACCCTGCTGGGGCTGCTCCCACGCCTGTTTGATCCGCCAGCCGGGACGGTCTTCATCGATGGACATGATGTGCGCGATCTGCCGCTGGCTACCTTGCGGTCGACGATCGCCATGGCGCCGCAGGACCCGTTCCTGTTCTCGGACACCGTCGTCGCCAATGTTCGCTTCGGTCTGGGGGATGGGGCCACGGACGCGGCTGCCGGCGAGGCGATGGCGACCTCCCGGCTTGACAAGGATCTGGAGGATCTGCCCGACGGCGATCAGACCCGAGTGGGCGAGCGCGGTGTCACCCTATCTGGAGGGCAGAAGCAGCGGGCGTCGCTGGCGAGGGCGATCGCGGCGGATCCGCGTATCCTGCTGCTCGACGATGCACTGTCGGCCGTCGACGCCTATACCGAGGCAGAAATCTTGGGGCGCCTCGGCACTGTGATGCATGGCCGGACGACGGTCATCGTCTCCCATCGCATATCGACCGTGCAGCGGGCCGACCTGATCCTGGTGCTCGACGAAGGACGGGTCGTCGAGCGCGGTACGCACGACGAACTACTGGCGCGCGGCGGTCTGTATGCCGGCCTGTATCAGAAGCAGCTGCTTGAGCAGGCGCTGGAGGAAGTGTCCTGATGGCCCGCACCCGGATCGCCATGTCTGACGACGATGTCTTGGGCAAGGCCTATGACGGCCGGCTCATGCGGCGGCTCGTTGGCTTCATGCGGCCGCATCGGGTGGCCATCGCTTGGGCATTCGCCTCGATCGTCGGTCTCTCGGCATTGCAGCTTGCGCCGCCCTACCTCACCAAACTGGCTATCGACGAGCACATCGTGACCGGACAACTGGAGGGGCTCGGCGTGCTCGCAAGCATCTTCCTCACCGTGCTGGTGCTGTCCTACGCGTTCGAGTTCGCGCAGACCTATCTGATGCAGGTCACCGGCCAGCGCATCATCTTCGACCTCAGGATGCGCATCCAGGAGCATCTGCAGCGGCTCGACGTGGCCTTCTACGACCGAAACCCCGTGGGGCGGCTAATGACCCGGGTCACCACCGACGTCGATGCACTGAACGACCTGTTCGCATCGGGTGTGATCACGGTGTTCCGTGACGTCTTCACGCTGGTGGGAATCGCCGTCGTGTTGTTCGTCATGGACTGGCGACTGGCCATCGTCGCGCTCTCGGTGCTTCCGCTGATCGCTGCGGTCACCCAGTGGTTTCGCACCAACGCGCGACAGTCCTACCGCGAGGTGCGGGGGTGGATCGCCCGGATCAACGCGTTCCTGCAGGAGAACATCACCGGGATGGCCACCGTGCAGCTCTTCCGGCGGGAGGAGCGGCACTTCGCGAAGTTCGACGAGGTCAACCAGGGCCATCGCGACGCGAACATTGCCAGTATTTTCTATTACGCGGTGTTCTACCCGGCCATTGAGATTCTGGGCGCGCTAGCCATCGCCGCCATCCTGTGGTTTGGCGGCGGGTGGACGCTGCAGGGCACGCTGGAGCTTGGGTCGCTGGTGGCGTTCGTCCTCTACTCGCAGCGGTTCTTCCGGCCGATTCAAGATCTGTCGGAGAAGTTCAACGTGCTGCAGTCGGCGATGGCCTCGTCGGAGCGGATCTTCGCGCTTCTCGATACGTCGGTCGACATCGTCAGTCCGCAAGCGTTTGCCGCACCCACTCCGTCGTCGGCAACCACGAAGCGTGGGCCCGGACACATCCGGTTCGAGCACGTCTGGTTCGCCTATCGTGACGAGAATTGGGTGCTGGAGGACGTCTCGTTTGAGGTGGCGCCAGGCCAGAGGGTGGGCGTGGTCGGAGCCACCGGGGCGGGGAAGACCACCGTCATCAACCTGCTGATGCGGTTCTACGATATCCAGCGCGGGCGCATCACCATCGATAGGGTTGATATCCGCGAACTGCCGCTCGACACGCTGCGCGCCAGGTTTGGGCTGGTGCTGCAGGATGTATATCTGTTCTCGGGCACCGTGGCTGACAACATCCGGCTGGGACGTGAGTCGATCTCCGACGCGGAGGTGCGCCGCGCGGCCGAAGCGGTGCACGCTGACCGATTCATCCGTGCACTGCCGGATGGTTACGAAATGGCGGTGGCGGAGCGGGGTGCGACCTTCTCGGTGGGACAACGCCAGCTGTTGTCATTCGCCCGGGCCCTCGCCCACGACCCAGCCGTGCTCGTGCTCGACGAGGCCACTTCTAGCATCGACACTGACACCGAGCGTCTCATCCAGGACGCCCTGCACGTCCTCATGGCTGACCGCACCACTATCGCCGTGGCCCACCGGTTGTCGACGGTGCAGGACATGGACCAGATCTTGGTGTTCCACAAGGGTCGGCTGCGTGAGCAGGGCACCCATCAGGAGCTCCTCTCTCAGCGAGGCCTCTACCACACGCTCTACGAGCTCCAGTACCGGGACCAGGAATCACAGATCGCTCCCGAAGCGCTTCCGGCGACCACATAGCGGTCCGCAGCCGTACGCAGAATGGGCACGTACCGCGGCGAGCGGTACGTGCCCATGGATCTTTCGATGAGAAGAGCCCTAGAGTCCTTCGGCCTGCTTCATGAGGTTGGCGTGGGTCTCGGCCACTTCCAGGCCGCCTTCACCTTCCTGCCAACCGGTGCGCCCGTCGCCGTTCGCATCGACACCCGTCAGTAGCGCTTGAGTTAGGTCGTTGAGCTGGGCTACGAGCGGCCCCGCGTCCGCCGCCGAGCCGACGCTGGCGATGCGTTGGGCCAGGGCGACGATCTCATCGGCGCGAGTCACGGTGTTGTTAGCCGAGGTGGCCACGTGGTTCGCGTGGGTCTTCACCGCGTCTGAGGCGCCCTCCGCGCCGGCCGCCGCGTTAATGTGCTGGGCCGCGCCAGCCGCCGCTTTCTTGACGCCGTAGCCGCCGCCCGGGCCGTTCTCGATCTGCTCGGGGTCCACGGCGTGCAGCACGTGGGCCGTATGCCGCTTCATGGCATCCAGGTTCGACGTGTCCTTGGCCGCGAGCTCGGCGTGCTGGGCTGCCACCCGAGCCTCGGCGATGGCTGCCGGCAGCAGTCCGACGCTGTCGGGCGTGTCACGCCAGCCGTCCATGACATGGCCGATATGGTTGTGGGCCGGGTTCTGCGCGGTGGCGGTGCCGGAGCCAGTCAGCAGGACCGCGGCCGCAAAGACGAGAACGAGTCCAGCAGTGCGTAGCATCGTAGTTTCTCCCTCGGATGATCGCTCACGGTCAAATGACCGAAGACGTCCTTCCAGTTGCACCCTGTATATAACCCGGTCGGCCCCCAAGGACAAAGCGTCGGTCGGCGGCTTCTGCTTCTTGCACCGACGACCTTGTCGGCATTGGCACCCCAAAGTGCCCGCCAATCGTCTTTACGAATGTCTCATTCGTAGTCCCCGAAATGAGCCCAAGGTTCGGGTAGCGGCTGGTCTCCTGCACCACTGCGGAGGATTAGCTCGCGTTCCCTGGTGAGCTCACCGATTCTTGTCATCGGTACCCCATGGGTCAGGCGGCGGATGGTGTGGAAGCGCCGTCGGAATGCGCGGGGTACCGAGACCAGTAGTTCGTAGTCGTCACCGCCTGCGATCGCGGCCGCGATTGGATCAGCGCCTTGCTGTTCGAACCAGGCCCGCGCGCCGGGATCAATCGGGACGGTCTCGCTGTCGATGACGGCACCGGTGGCGGAGGCGGCTGCGATCTGGCGGATGCCGTCAGACAGACCGTCGCTCAGGTCGACGGCCGCGCGCACGGAGCGATTTCTCCCAAGCAGCGTGCCGACCCGGACCCGGGCCTCGGGACGACGGTAGCGCGAGACACATGCCTCGAGAAACCTGTCGCCGGGAGTGGTTTGCCCGGTTCGCAGCCAGCCCAAGCCGGCCGCTGCGGCGCCCAGCGTACCGGTCACCCAGAGTTCGTCGCCCGGCTGACCTGTATCGCGGGTGAGCACCCGTCGACGCCGCACGGTGCCCATGGCGGTGATACCGACGACCAGGGGGCCCGGCGAGCGGGTAATGTTACCGCCTACCAAAGCCATGTCGTGGCGTCCGGCCAAGCCCAGTAGGCCGTCGAGCAGATCGTCGATGTCGGCGGCGGGCAGGGGCGGTGGAAGCACCAGTGACAACAGCGCCGCCCGCGGCGAGGCGCCCATGGCAGCCAGGTCGCTCAGGTTTACCGCGAGAGCCCGATACCCGAGGTCGGTGGCCGAGACGAAGGAGCGGTGGAAGTGGATGCCTTCGACCAGCGTGTCGGTGGTGACGACGTCAAGTGTGCCCCGGGCCGGTTCCACTACGGCGGCGTCGTCGCCGATACTGACCGGCACCCAGCTGGGCGACTTGGGCACGCGGTGGCGGATGCGGGCAATGAGGGCCGCTTCGCCGAGGTCGGCCACCGTGGCTCCGGGCGCGAGTGGGGGGAGCGCGGGCGTGAAGATGGGGTCGCTCACCGGTTCGTCGTTATCTCGCGTAGTCCACGGCGCGCGTCTCCCGGATCACCGTGACCTTGATCTGGCCGGGATACTGAAGCTCGTGCTCGACCCGCTTGGCGATATCCTTCGAGAGCCAGACAGCCTCTTCGTCGCTGACCTTCTCGCTCTCGACCATGATCCGGACCTCGCGGCCCGCCTGTAGTGCGAACGACTTCGACACCCCGTCGAATGAATCGGCGATGCCCTCGAGCTGTTCCAGACGCTTGATATACGACTCGAGGATATCGCGGCGTGCCCCCGGACGCGCGGCCGAGATGGCGTCGGCGGCTTGGACCAGCATCGACTCGAGCGACGGCCAGTCGATGTCCATGTGGTGTGCGGCCATGGCGTCGATCACGGCTTCGCTCTCGCCGTGCTGGCGCAGGAAGTCGATTCCCAGGGTCAGATGGGTGCCCTGGAGATCGCGGTCGATCGCCTTACCGATGTCGTGGACGAATGCGCCCCGGATGGTGGTGTGGGCGTCAAGACCGACCTCTTTTGCCATGATGCCGGCGAGGTAGGCCACCTCCTTGGAGTGATTGAGCACGTTCTGGCCGTAGCTGGTTCTGAACTTCAAGCGCCCCATCAACTTGTGGATCTCCGGGTGCATGTCGAAGAGCCCCAGTTCGAAGGCGGCCGCCTCGCCCTCCTTCTGCACATGTTCGCCTAGTTCGACCTTGACCTTCTCCACCACCTCTTCGATGCGTGCCGGATGGATGCGCCCGTCCCCGATCAGCCGCTCGATGGACTGCTTGGCGATCTCGCGCCGGAATGGGTCGAAGCTCGACAGGATGATGGCGCCGGGCGTGTCGTCGACGATCAGCTCGACTCCGGTCGCCTGTTCTAGGGCGCGGATGTTCCGACCTTCACGGCCGATGATCCGCCCCTTGAGGTCGTCGCTCGGCAGGTCTACTACCGAGACGGTCGTTTCGATGGTGTGTTCAGGTGCGCTCCGCTGGATCGCCTGGGTGACGATCTGCTTGGCTTTTTCGGTGGCCGTCTCCCGGGCCTCGGCCTCGAGCCGCTTCACCAGGTTGGCGGCATCTCGACGCGCGTCTTGCTCGATCTGCTTGATGATGAGTTCTTTGGCCTCGTCGGCAGTCAGGCCGGAGACTCGCTGCAGCGCCTGGCGCTGCTCGCGTGACAGCTCTTCGCAGCGGGTCAGCTCCGCGGCGAGCTGCTGCTCTTGTTCGGACAGTCGCTGCTCGCGGGAGGCCAGCTTGGCGTCTGTTTCGCGGGTCCGCTGATCGTGCGTCTTGAGTTCTTCGGTCCGCTGTGTCAGCTGCCGTTCGATTGAGGCTAGCTCGTCGCGTCGCTCGGTGGCCTGCCGCTCGCTTTCCTGGAGCAGGGCGTGCGCTTGTTCCTTGACCGACAGCTCCGCTTCCTTGCGGGTGGTGTCGGCGTCTCTGGTGGCCTCGCGCACCAGTCGTTCCGCTTCTTCCCGAGCGCGGTTGACGGTGCTGGCCGCAATCCGCTTTCGTGTCGCGATCCATACCACGAAGATCACAGCGACAGCCACGAAGGCGGCTGTTCCTCCGAGGGTGAAGAAGTCCATGCGTGTTCCTTTCGGAACCCGCGGCCGGTGCCGGGGCTCGGCGTGCGACGACGGAAAACCCCGAGGCGAAGGCCACCCTCGACGGGTGGCGTCGTCGCGGTGACCCGTCAGTGACGAGTTACCGGGCGCCGACGCCAGGGGAGGGTGGGCAAAAGACCCCGCATTTGCCGTGTGGGGAGGTCGGATGAACCTGCTGAAGCAGGTGGAGCCGCTCTAGATATAACCAGTTTCGCTTCAGGCTACCTCACGCGGAGGCGTGCACACCACGAAACGTCGCGGCTCACTTAGGGTTAGCGTTGGCTCAACCGAGCCTCCGAGACCATCACGCACACTGCAGGGAACCTATCAATTAAACGGCCGCTAACTGCCGGCCCTTTCATATGGCAACCTATGGCTGCCCATCGTCCGTCTCCGCGTTTATCCTCACTCATGTTAGACCGAAGTTTGGAGTGGGGCAAGTCACGGCGAGATGGACGGTTAGACGGATAATTGGCGTTGCAGGACTCAGCTTGAGGAGTCGAGGACGCGGTCGATCATCTCCTCGATTTCGGTGGTCCGCTGGCGTAGGCTGTCGCCCAGCGTGCTCTTGGTGTCGCAAGAACGAAAGTACTCGTCGGCGATGTTCAGCGCGGCCAGCACCGCGATGCGGACCGCGTCGCCGCCGGTCGAGTGGTCGCTGGCCGATTGGATCTTCTGGTCGACGTAGCTGGCCAGTTCGGTGATGTACTCGATATCGAGGGAGCTCTTGATCGGGTAGCGCTGACCCATGATCTCGACGGTCACGACCCGCGACGATTCCTCGGTCACGGAAGAGACCTAGAGACTGAGGCCTTCGAGTTGGTCCAGCATTTCGGTGACCCTGGTCCGGATCTGGTCACGCTCGGCCTGGAGCGCCTGGGCCTGGACGCTCTGGTTCTCGGCGGTAGCTAACTGCTCGCGCAGAGCGTCCACCTCCCGCGACAGGCGCGCGTTGTCCTCGGCCGTACGCGCCAGTTCGGTGCGCGTGCGTTCCAGCACACCCACCATCGACTGGATCTTGTCAGAGAGACGGTCGAGCGGTTCGAGATTGACGGCTGGTGTCGGCTTCGTCATACGAGTCCTCGCGTTACCGCAACGCGGCCTGATGCGTGGCTGCCAGCGCCCGCACCAGTTCGTCGGTCGCCGCCTGCACCTCGGGGTCGGCTAGCGTGCGGTCCGGAGCCCGAAAAGTCAAGCGGATCGAGAGGCTCACTGCCCCGCTGGCGACGCCCTTCCCCTGGTACCGATCGACCTCCTGGATGTCGACTAGGTATGGGCCTCCCGCGGCCCGAATGGTGTCACGAACCTCGGCGGCGGGCAAGGCGTCGTCGATCTCCAGCGAGAGGTCTCTGGTGATCGACGGGTAGCGCGGTACCGGCGCCGCCTGCATCCGGTCGAACACACCGCTGTCGAGGCATCGCAGATCTAGCTCAGCAACATACACGGCGCCTTGACCCGGTAGTCCGCGGGCGGTCGCCAGCGTGGGATCGAGCTGTCCGGTGAGTCCGAAGGTGCGGGTCTCACCGTTGAGATCGATCAGCACGCGAGCGGTCCGTCCGACCACCATCGCCGGCGCTGTCTCCGGCTTCAGCCGCACGGTGCCGCCGAAGCCGGCGGCGACGCGCGCGATCACGCCCGAGAGATCGAATAGGTCGCCTTCGCGTTGGATGTTGCTCCAGTGTAGCGGGGCCGCGCTTCCGGTCACGACCAGCCCTAGCGAGGGGGTCTCTCCCGCCGACTGTCGGAAGCGGCTGCCCACCTCGAACAGGCGGATGTCCTGTTGTTCCCGCCGGCGGTTGTGGATGAGCGAGTCGACCAGACCCGGCACCAGCGAGGGGCGCAGCACGGCACCCAGCTCGGAGAGCGGATTGGCCAGAGCGACGATGTCGTCGGCGTCTGACTGCACCGCCAGGGCCGCGTCGCGTTCGATGAAGCCGTAGGTGATCGCCTCGGTGAAGCCGCAGCCGGTCAGCAGCCGGCGGACGAGGCGGTCGCGTCTCAGCCAGGGCGCCGGAGGGGCGGCGGGTCGGCTTAGGGACGGGAACGTGGTGGGCAGTCGGTCGTATCCGTGGTGGCGGGCCACCTCTTCGATAAGGTCTTCCTCACGGCTCACGTCCACGCGGAAGGTGGGTACCGTCACCCGCCACGACATGCTTGCGCCGTTATCCGCGGTTGGTTCGGCGGTGAAGCCGAGGCGAGCCAGCGTGGGGGCGACGAACTCTTCCTCGATCGTCTGGCCTAGCACGCGTCCGATCCGGCCGTGCCGCAGCGAGACCACCTTGGGCGAAACGGGCGCCGGGTGGCAGTCGATGAGCGGTCCGCGTGGCTGCCCGGCGCCGAGGTCCCGAAGGAGCTGCCACGCCCGCCGGATGGCCCGGACCGGAGCTGCGGGGTCGGCCCCGCGCTCGAACCGGTACGAGGCGTCGGTCGACAGCGTTAGCTGCTTGTTAGTGCGACGCACCGAGATGGGATCGAAGTACGCCGCTTCCAGCAGGATTGTCCGTGTGGCGGCATTGACCTCGGACTCGGCTCCCCCCATGACCCCGGCTACTGCGACCGGCCGCTCGGCGTCGGCGATGGTCAGCATCTCGGTGGTCAGCGTGCGGTCTACTCCGTCGAGAGTGCGCACGGTCTCGCCCGCACGAGCGCGCCGGACCCGGATCTCTGGGCCGGCCAGCTTGGACAGGTCGAAGGCGTGCATCGGCTGGCCGAGTTCGAGCATCACGTAGTTGGTGACGTCGACCACGTTGTTGATGGGGCGAACGTCGGCCGCCTCCAGACGCGTGGTCAGCCACCGGGGCGAGGGGCTCACCTCGACGTTGGCGAGTGCCCCGACGTAGCGGGGACAGAGCGCGGTGTCTTCGTCCAGGATGGTGATGTTCACGGCCGGCTTGGCGTCCGGCGCCGGATCGTCGGCCAGGACCGGGTCGACCAGGTCGGCGCTGTAGATGGCGCCAACTTCACGGGCGATGCCGAGGACCGACAGGCAGTCGGGACGGTTGGTCGTGATCTCGAGGTCGAGAATCGCGTCGTTCGCCGTGGACGGATTCTCTTCGCCGTCGGGGTCGGGCCAGGGCTCGATCGCACCTACCTCAAACCCGCGCATCGTCAACGCGTCGGCAAGCGCACCGATGGTGGCCGGACCCTTAGGGGGGGGCGGGATGCGCACCAGCTCACGCAGCCACGAGACCGGGATTCTCAATGAGGGAACTGCTCCAGCAGCCGAAGATCGTTGTCATAAAACAGACGGATGTCCTCCACCTGATACTTGAGGAGTGCTACCCGATCGATGCCGATGCCGAACGCCCAGCCGGTGTAGCGTTCGGGGTCGTAACCGACCTTTTCGAAGAGCGCCGGGTGGACCATCCCGCATCCGAGGATCTCGAGCCAGCCGGTCTCCTTGCACACGGCGCAACCGTCACCTTTGCAGAACACACAGCTGATGAACACTTCAGCGCTGGGTTCGGTATAGGGGAAGAAGCTCGGACGGAACATAACTTGCGTGTCGGCGTCGAAGAACCGCTGCAGGAAGCTGACCAGCGTACCTTTGAGGTCCGCCATCGTCACGCCTTCGCCCACCAGGAGCCCCTCGACCTGCTGGAACATCGGCGAATGGGTCAGATCGGGTGTGTCGCGACGATAGACGAGGCCGGGCGCGATGATCCGCACCGGCGGCTCGTGGGTCTCCATGTAGCGGATCTGCACCCCCGAGGTGTGCGTGCGCAGCAGCGTCGCCGGCGGTGACCCCTCGACGCCCGTGCCACCTGGCATCTCACGCTCGAGATAGAACGTGTCTTGCATGTCGCGCGCCGGATGATCCGGCGGCATGTTGAGCGCCTCGAAGTTGTGGTAGTCGTCCTCGACCTGCGGCCCCTGTAGGATCTCGAAGCCCATCGCCTCGAAAATAGTCTCGACTGATTCCCGGATTGAGGTCAGGGGGTGGCGTTGCCCGAAGAGCAGTGGACGTCCGGGCAGCGTGACGTCGACCGCGCCGGCCGGGCGCGCCGTGGCCGCGAGCGCCTCGCGCTGGGCGGTCAAAGCGACGTCGATCTCCTGCTTTAGCAGATTCGCCGCTTGTCCCAGAGCGGGTCGGTCTTCGGGCGCCGCGCCGGCCATCGACTTCATGAGCGCGGCCACCGCCCCCTGCTTACGGCCAAGGTAGCGGTCACGCACCGTCTGCAGATCCTGCTCGCTGGTCACCGCCTTGAGATCGGCGGTGAACGCGGCGCGGATGCTGTCGATGTCGGCTGGGGCGCTCATGGAATCGTGGGCGGCCGGGCCGCGGGCGCTGGAGAGGGAGCGCGTGGCGGCCACTATCGGGTCGCCGCCGGTCGTCTAGGCCGCGCGGGCGTCTTTCGCCTGGCTGGCCAGGTGGGCGAACGCGGCAGGCTCGGTCGCGGCCAGGTCGGCGAGCTGCTTGCGGTCGACGGTGACCCCGGCTGCCGTGAGGCCATGAATGAACTGGCTGTAGCTGAGCCCGTGCTCGCGTGCGGCTGCGTTAATCCGCACGATCCAGAGCCGACGGAAATCGCGCTTTTTCAGGCGCCGACCCACATAGGCGTACTCGGCCGCCTTGTCACCTGCCTCTTTGGCGGCGCGATATAGCTTGCTCTTGGTGGCGTAGAATCCTTTGGTGCGGGCCAGCAGCTTCTTGCGCTTGGCGCGCCGGACCGACCCGCGTTTAACTCGAGGCATGGTTCGAACTCCCTACCCGTTCGGCAGCAAGCGCTGCACTTTCTTCATGTCGGCCGCCGAGATCAGGTCCGACTTCCGAAGATTTCGTTTCCGCTTGGTTGTCTTGCTGGTCAGGATGTGCTGACTCAGTGACTTGCTCCGCTTGATCTTCCCACTGGCGGTAGCTTTGAACCGCTTGGCCGCGCCCCGGTGCGTCTTCATCTTCGGCATATCTATCCCCCCTGTCCTTTCTTGCCGCCGCTGATGCCGGACAGGATGATGTGCATCTGATTTCCCATCATGCTGGGCCGCGTTTCGGCCACCGCAATGCCATCGAGGTCGTCCTCGAGCCGCTCCAGGATGCGTCGCCCGAAGTCAGGGTGGGCCATCTCACGGCCACGGAAGAAGATGGTGGCCTTCACCTTGTCGCCTTCCTTTACGATCCGCTCGATGTGCTTCTTCTTGAAGTTGTAGTCGTGTTGGTCCACCTTGGGGCGGAACTTGATCTCCTTAAGCTCGATCGACTTCTGATTCTTGCGTGCCTCGCGGCTCCGCTTTTGCTCCTGATAGTGATACCGCCCGTAGTCCATGATCCGACAGACGGGCGGATTCGCCGTGGGTGAGATCTCGACCAGGTCGAGACCTTTGTCCCGGGCGATAACGAGTGCCTGCTGGGGCGACATGATGCCGAGCTGCTCGCCCGTATCATCGATGACGCGGATCTCCCGCACGCGAATACGTTCGTTGGTGCGAGTGCGAACCTCGCGTCGTGGTCCTCGGACGAAAGCCGTAATGTCCCCCCTTTGAAAGAGTCCCCAGCGGGTCGTTTGTCGCTCTACCGTCGGTACGCGACGTCCTCGCGAGCTGTGGCGATGAAATCGTCGACCGAACGTGCTCCAAGATCCCCATCGGCACGATGTCGCACAGCGACTGCCTCATTGGCAGCCTCACGGTCGCCGATGACCAGCATGTACGGGATCTTGCGCAATTGCGCTTCGCGGATCTTATACCCCATTTTCTCCTGCCGGGCATCCACTTCGACCCGCAGGCCGGCGTCTCGCATGCGGACGGCTACCGCGTCGGCATACTCGACGTGGCGATCGGCAATCGGCACCAGCAGCGCTTGCACCGGCGCCAGCCACATCGGGAACGCGCCGGCGAAATGCTCGATCAGGAGCGCGATGAACCGCTCGAAGCTGCCGAAGATGGCCCGGTGAATCACGACCGGACGATGCTCGGCGTTGTCGGCGCCAATGTACTTTAGCTGGAACCGATCCGGGAGCTGGTAGTCGAGCTGAATGGTCGCGCATTGCCAGTTCCGACCGATGGCGTCGACCACGTGAAAGTCGATCTTCGGGCCGTAGAAGTTGCCCTCGCCCTCGGCGATGTCATAGGCCTGACCGGCCGCGTCGAGCGCCTGCTTGAGCTGCGCCTCAGCCTGGTCCCAGGTCTCGGCGCTCCCCAGGAAGGTCTCGGGTCGGGTCGAGAGCTCGACCGAAAAATCGAGCTTGAAGTCGGCGTAGACCCCCTGCACCAGACGGAGTAGCTGTTCGACCTCGTCCCCGATTTGGTCCTGGGTGACGAAGCAGTGGGCATCGTCCTGACAGAATTGCCGCGCCCGGGTTAGTCCGGCCAGCACGCCCGACGCCTCGTCGCGGTGCAGCACGCTCTGGTCGTGGAACCTGAGTGGGAGGTCTCGGTAGCTCCGGGTCTCGCTGGCGAACACCAGCATGTGCCCGGGGCAGTTCATCGGCTTCAGGCTGTAGGTTTCTCCCTCCGACTCGAGCAGCAGCATGTTCTCCGCATAGTGTTCCCAGTGTCCAGAGGTTTCCCAGAGCTGCTTGTTGTAGACCAGCGGCGTTCGCAGCTCGACATACCCCGCCGGAAACAGCATCGATCGCATGTAGTCGGCCAGGATGTTCCACAGCGTGGTGCCGTGGGCCAGCCAGAACGCGGCGCCGGGCGCCCATTGGTGGAATGTGAACAGCCGGAGATCCTTGCCGAGTTTCCGGTGGTCGCGTTTCTTGGCCTCCTCCAGCCGGTGGAGGTGCTCTTTCAGCTCTTTGTTGTTGAAGAACGCCGTGCCGTAGATCCGCTGCATTGGCTGGTTCTTCGCGTCGCCCTTCCAGTACGCGGCCGAGTTGTTCAGTACCTTGAACGCCTTGAGCGCGCCGGTCGAGGGCACATGGGGGCCGGTGCAGAAGTCGATGAAGGCGTCCTCGATCGTGTAGCAGGAGACGACCGGACCACCCTTTTCTTCGATCAGCTGAACCTTCAGCGGCTCACCCCGGTCGGCGAAATACTGCTTCGCCTCTTCCTTGGACAGCATCTTCCGCTCGTAGGCGAGGTTCTGCGACGCCAGCTCTCTCATTTTGACCTCGATCGCCTCGAGGTCCTCTGGCACGAACGGCCGGTCCACGATGAAGTCGTAGAAGAAGCCCTCGTCGGTGGGCGGGCCGATGCCGCACTGCGCCTCCGGGAACAGAGCGGTGACCGCCGCCGCCAGCAGATGCGCGGTGCTATGCCGATAGAGCTCGAGTGCGCCGTCCGAATCCTTGGTTATGATGCGGACCGACGCGTCGTCGTCGAGCGGATAGGTCAGATCTACGACTTGGTCGTCGACCGCAGCGGCCAGCGCTGCCTTGGCCAGGCGCGGCGAGATGTCTTCGGCCACCTGGAGCACGGGCGCCCCGGCCGGCACATGTCGGGTAGACCCATCGGGCAGGGTGACGGTGACTTGATCCATTTGAAGCGGTGGGATTGGTAGGCACGGGCGGACTCGAACCGCCGACCTCCTGCGTGTCAAGCAGGCGCTCTAACCAGTCTGAGCTACGCGCCTAAATCTCCATAGGGCGAGGTATTCGTTCTCCCCCTCCCAGGCTCTAGTCGTCGGCTGTACCGACGGACCGAACCTGGAAATATAGCAACCGCGCGAAAACGCCGTCAATCCACGCGTCTAACTGTCGCAAGTGACTGAGCACAGGATTCAAGTGCGGTCCTGGGCTACGCGGCGGGAATGTCGGCAAGATGCTCAAGGGCGCGGTCGAGCATCGGGTCTTCAGCAGGGACGCCGAGTTCGGTTCCGAACTCGGCGACAGGCGGCTGCGCTACCACGGCCGGTTCGACACCTGCTCGATGAATGGGATCGCCTGATGCCGTGAGGTACCGGACCGACGACAGCAGCAGGCCGCCGCCGTCGGGCAGCGGCACCAGCGTCTGTTCGGCGGCGCGACCAGCCGTGCGCAGGCCGACGCTCTCGGCGCGGTCGGCGTCAGTCAGCGCAGCGGCGAACAGCTCCGCCGCTCCGGCGGTTCCGAAATCGGTCAGCAGTACGACTGGCGCTCCGATCGTGGCGTCGATGCCGCTTCGCTCGATGGGGATCTGCTCGCTGGTGGTTTCCCTGATGGCCAGGGTCTCGGCGTCGGTGAAGACCGCTGCTACCTGGAGACCCGAGTCATAGTTTCCGGTCGCGGTGCCTCGCAGGTCGACGACCAGCCGTTCCGCGCCTTGTTCGGTCAGGCCTGCCGTGGCGGCGGTGACGGCGTGCGCCGTCGTGGCGTCGAATTCCGCGATCCGCAGGTAGCCCACGTCGTCGGCCACCAGACGGCTGGTGACGTTCGCGGTGCGGCCATCGCTGCGCGTTAACTCGAGGTTAGTCGGTTCGGCCGCGTTCCCGCGTATGACGGTTAAGGTAACAGATGACCCGGGTGTTCCCTGGAGCAGCTGATGTCCACGGACGGTCGACATCATCCGGGTAGGATGGCCGTCAATCGAGCGGATGAAGTCGCCCGGCTGCAGGCCGGCTTCATCCGCCGGCGAGCCGTCCCTGGTGGCGACCACCTGAATGTAGTACTGACGCGTGAGCACCAGGCCCACCCCGGCGTCGCCTGCGGCATCGCCCGCCTCGCGGGTCTCGACCTCGTCGGCGGTCAAGTAGGCGCTTTCCGGATCGAGGCCTTCGGCCAGACCCCAGAGCGCACCCTTCATGACGTCGACCGGTTCGACCTCTTCGACGTAATTGGTCGAGACCAGCGAGACGACATCCTCGAAGATTCGAAGGTGCCGGTAGGTGCCTTCCAGCTCAACTTCGCGTCCGAGCAGGCCGCCGACCAGGGTGTAGGCGAGGATGGGCGCCGTGACGACGAGGATGAAAAAGCGAGTCCGGTCGGTCATCAAGGTCTCACAAGAGAAGAGGGCTTACGGCCAACACTGCCCACCCCGCTATTCTACTGGATCGACAGACTGACCGTCGACGCGCAGCTCGATGTAGGGCGTGGCGTCCGAGCCCGCGACCGTCATTGCGGCAGTGCCGAAGAGTGCCCGGTCCTGCACACCCACCCCTGCGTGGACCGCCAGTGAGAGGAGGTGGCCGTAAAGCATCGCGGACTGGGCGGCGATGGCTTGGCGACGGCGCGTCTGGCGTCGAGCGCCCCTTGCTGGATTCTGGCCATTTCGGTCTGGCGAGCTGTAAGGGCGCCGCGTGGGACTTCGAGGTGGTCCAAGGGGTCGCGGCGTCCCTTGAACTCGGCCTGGTCGCGCCGTACCAGAATGCCAAGCAAGCGATCGGCGCGGCCGAGACTGCGTAGATTATCCGCTTTAAGTAGCAGGCGGGCGTAGCCGGGCGAGTCCAGTTTGTAGAGCTCGACCGATCTTACCTCGACTGTCGGCCAGTTCGCCCGCCTTGCTCTGTTGGTCGGTTTCGAGCACGTCCATTTCGGCAGGAGCGTCTGTTCGTGCTTGGCCAGCGCGTCGACTTCGGCTTTGAGCTTGCGCGAGCGGTTTTCGCTCTAGTCCGGGTGAGAGTGTCCAATTCCAGGACGCGAGATCCGAGGCTCCGGTTACTCTACGGGGATGCGCATCGTGGGAGTTGATCTCGGGCGTCATCGGATCGGACTGGCCGTGAGTGATGCCAGCGCCACCCTTGCGACGCCGTGGCAGACGATCGCGGGAAAAGGGGTAGCTGGCCAGGTGGCCGTTCGAATCGCGGACGTCGTGCGAACCTTCGACGACGATGGCGATGAGGTCACCGGACTGGTTGTCGGTTTGCCGGTTCACCTCGATGGGCGACCGCATGAAGATGCGCAACGCGTTCGTGCCATTGCTGAGCTGCTTGGACGGCGGCTGCGGGTGCCGGTCACGCTTCAGGACGAGCGGCTGACTAGTGTGGAGGCCGAGAGCAGACTGGCACAGCGGGAGCGTGACTGGCGCCAGCGGAAGGCGCGGCTGGATGCCGCGGCCGCGGCGGTGATACTGCAGGAGTATCTGGACGGACGCAGACAGGGTCCGCCGCAGCCAGACGCGGCGGAGACAGGAGAAGGCTGAGGGTTTGGCCGTCACCACCATGAAGAAGGCGCTGCTAGTTGTCGGTGTGTTGGCGTTGGTGGGCGGCGGCGCAGCCGCCTTCTTGGCCAGGGCGCTGTACGATCGGGCCGACCAGGCGTATCGCGGGTATCCGGGCGACGAGGTGTTCGTCGATGTTGCGCCCGGCACCTCGACCCTCGAGATCGGTCGAGAGCTAGTGCGAGCCGGGGTCGTCGAAGATAACCAGGTGTTTAGGGTCGGGTTGTGGCGCAGCGGGCGGGAGCGGTCGCTGCAGGCCGGCGAATACCGCTTTGCTGGACCGATGTCGGTGCTCGAGGTGATCGACGCGCTGGCACGCGGCCAGGTTTACCTGCGCACAGTCACGTTCCCAGAGGGTTTGACCCGATGGGAGATGGCCGATGTGTTCGGACAGTCGTCATTCGGCACGGCCGAGGAATTCCTGGCGGCCAGCGAGCGGGTCGAGCTGGTGCGGGCTCTCGATCGCGAGGCGTCCGATCTTGAGGGGTATCTGTTTCCGGAGACGTATGCGCTGCCCCGCGACGCCACTGCCGACGACCTAGTCGAGGCGATGGTAGCTCAGTTCGAGCGGGTGTTCGACGACGAGCTCAGGGACCTGGCGGCCGAGCGCGACTTGACGGTGCGCGAGGTGGTGACCCTGGCGTCGTTGATCCAGCGAGAGACCGGACTCGACGAAGAGCGGCCCATCGTGTCTGCGGTCTACAACAACCGGCTGGAGCGGCGGATGCCGCTCCAGTGTGACCCGACAGTCATCTATGCGCTGATGCTCGACGGCCTCTACGACGGCAACCTGACTCGCGAGAACCTTCGCTACGATTCACCCTACAACACGTACGTCTACGCGGGGTTGCCTCCAGGACCGATCTCGGCCCCCGGCGCTGCCGACCTGCGCGCCTCGCTGCGCCCGTCCGACGACACGTTCCTTTACTTCGTCAGCCGTAACGACGGCTCCCACGTCTTCGCCAATACGCTCCGCGAGCACAACGGTAACGTGCGCGAGTGGCAGGTGGAGTACTTCCGACGGCGTCGACCGGTGGCCAGCCGATAGCCCCCTGACGAGTTTACGGGCATTTCGCCTCAGGACTCTGGTAGCCGCAATACTTCACCTCGCCTGGAGCCTGTAGCTTTCGTGCTGGAACTCGGGTTATTGCGAGCGGTCCAGTTCCTTGACGAGTTCTAACACCATCTCGTAGGCGAACGTCATCGCAGACGCGTCTAGATGGTTGGCGGTGTCATTCGGGGTGTGGATGATGCCGAAGATCGGCGGGGTAGGGCCGCCAGGCGGCGGGCCATTGAGCAGGCCGTGCAACTGGCGAGCCTCGTCCGAGGGGAGCAGGCCGATCGAGATGTTCGGGATGCCGGCGGCCTGGAAGCTGCGGTCGTCGCTGTTCGGGAACTGCCCGAACCTGAGGCAACCGAGGCCGCCCGCTGCACAGACGCGCTCCAGTGCGTCGTAGACCTCGGTATTACCATCATTCGACGCTGGGCCGTAGATCACGGTGTTGCCGTAGCCGTTGATGTCGAGGTTCACCATTGCCGCGACGCGCTGAGCGTCCGGCGTGCTGACGTAGTGCGCCGAGCCGAGGAGCTGTATTTCCTCGAGGTCGAAGAACAGGATCCGGAGCCGGTGGTCCAGCGATTCGTTGCTCAGCGTCGCGGCCAGCCGTGCCAGTAATGCTACCGACGACGCGTTGTCGACCATTCCGTGACTCAGCGAGCCGTCCTCGAGCGGCGCCGCGTCGTAGTGAGCGCCAACCACGAGATCCCGTTCACCTTCGCCGATATCGACAATCAGGTTGTGCCCCTCGGTTGGTCCCGCCTCGGTTGCTCGCGGATTTGAGAACGTCTGCACCTCGTAGGTCAGGCCATAGTCGTCGAGCAGCGCGGTTAGCGCATCGAAGCGTGCTTCGGCCGTGGGCTGGTCGAGTCGCTGCGCGTCTTCGACGATACCGGGCAACGGTTCAAGAGGCTGGGCGACGGTGGGAACCGAGGCGAGCGAGAGAGTGGTGATGATTGGGCCGATGAGGCGGTTAGGGTGCATGCCTCAGGCTCCAGGCTCCAGGCTCCAGGCACGCGAACATCTCTTCCGCTGACTCGACATACTGTGGCATCCCGATCTCGCGATATAGCTCAGTTGCCTCTCGGGGCAGCATGCGCGCTTTGTCCCGCTCACCTGCGCCGTCTCACTCCAGGGTTATCCCCGGGTGCCATCGGCGCACCCCCCGAACTGCGGATCGTTTGTCAGCCATACCCTGCCGATGCCGCCGTTCCCGAGGCTCGAGGCCAGGGTGTAGCGTATGGTGCTCATGCTGAGTTTGGACTCGATTAGGAAGTGTGAGTCTAGGCCGACTACCGGTCAGAGCGATCCTGCCAGCCGTCAACTTCCGTGTAGAACAGTGCTGTTGTCTCGAGGTTTAGATCGACGTTGGAACGGATGAGCGCACCTGTTCGGCCAGGTAGTTGGCTTCCCTGAGACAGCAGCAGGCCGAGCGTAGCGATGGTCATTATCCCAATCGCAAGCCGCCAAAGACGGCCACGAGATCCCACGGCCGACAGGCCAGGGGAATCTGTGGAGCCCGAGACCTTCTTATCTGATCGGGTCAAACAGCACTCCCCCGAACGCCAAATACGCGGCGGTCAGTGTCAACACTAGATTGAACGTCTGGCCTACAAGATAGAGCGTCAGCGGGCGCCCGCCCTGGATCTGGTTCGCGAGGGCGCGGAAGTTCGACTCGAGGCCGATGCTGACGAAGGCCAGGCAGAACAGCCACCCGCGGAAGTCGGACGTGACGTCGATGATGCTGTTCACGGCCTCGTCGCCCATCGTCGGCACTAGGACGAAGGAGAAGAACAAGGAGGCGCCAACGAAGCCCAGGATGAACTTCGGGAACCGGGTCCAGATCTCGGTGGTGGCCGGCCGGGCCGCCACGTCCGATTTCTCGACGTTGGTGACCCAGTAGACGGCCACGAGGAACGCCACCAGGCCGATCAGGATGTTCTGGATCATTTTGACGATGGCGGCGACTTGGCCCGCCTGCTCGCCCAGCATGGCGCCGGCCGCCACTACCGCGCCGGTAGCATCGATGGTGCCGCCGATCCAGGCGCCGCCGACGATCGGATCCATCCCGATCGCGTCGATGAATAACGGCATCAGCACCATCATGGCCACGGTGAAGATGAGCGTCATGCCGACTGCAAGGGTGAGCTCATCCTTCTTCGCACGCACCGCTGCCGCGGTGGCGATCGCTGCAGACACACCGCACACCGAAGTGGCCGTGGCAATGATGATGACAAGCGACGGGCTGTTGATCTTCAGCACGCGGATGCCGAACCGGTACATGAAGAAGATGACCACCGGCGTGACGAGCCAGGCCACGAACAGTCCAGGTGGACCCAGGCTGAGGATCCGGTTAAAGAGGATCTCGGCCCCCAGCAGTACGAGGCCGGTCTTGATGAAGAACTCGCTGCGCAGCGCCGGCTTGATCCAGCCGGGGGTGCCGACGCTGTTCGAGACGACGAGGCCGAGCAGTAGCGCCCAGAAGGCGTAGCCCACCCCTGCGGCTCGGATACCGGTCTGGTTTGCCAAGAAGTAGGCGACTGCGGCCAGAAGGAACAGAGGGATGAAACCGGCCTGGTGGAGCACTAGTGAGCCGCCCATGAAGACGGCGGGGATGGCCGTCATCAAGGCGAAGCCGATCCCCAGCACCGCCAGCGGAAAGAGCCGGCCGTCGATGGCGTCGACTGGATTGGCCGTCCATTGTCCGAGGCCGGCCACACCGGTGACCAGGCCGGCCACGGTGAGAGCGATTAGAAACGCACCGATCCAGATGGCCCACCAGTCCTCCGAGGTCAGGAGCGCCGACCGGGTGGGCTGGGCGTTGTCGGTCATGATCTGCAGTCGAGCCGGAGATTATAATCCCGGAACAACCCGCCGGATTTGTCGGAGATCGAAAGGATCCCTATGCCCAGCTCACGTCTTTCGTTGGCGGCCATCGCCGCCACGACGATCTGGACGGCCACCCACGGCGTCGCCCTGACCGCGCAGCAGCAGACACTGGCCATCGAAGGGCTCCGGGCGCCGGTCGAGATCGTGACTGATCGGTGGGGCATTAACCACATCTACGCCACGCACGAATCCGACCTGTTCTTTGCGCAGGGCTATGCCGCCGCTCGGGATCGGCTGTTTCAGTTCGAGGTGTGGCGCCGGCAGGCCACCGGCACCGTGGCCGAGATTCTCGGACCACGCGAGCTCCAGCGGGACATCGGGGTGCGTCTGCATCGGTTCCGCGGTGACATGACCACGGAACTGAGCCAGTACCACGATCGTGGCGAGCAGATCGTTGGTGCGTTTGTCCGTGGCATTAACGCCTATATCGATCAGACGGCCGCCAATCCCGAGTTGCTACCGATCGAGTTCGAACTACTGGGCATCGAGCCAGGGCACTGGACGCCTGAGGTGGTGATTTCACGTCATCAGGGGCTGGTGGCGAACGTGACCTCCGAGCTCCGCAATGCGCGGGCGGTGGCCCGGCTCGGAGCCGACGCGGTGAAGGAGTTGAACTACTACTACGGTGATCCGGACCTCATTCTGGATCCCGCCATCGACCCGTCGCTGCTTACCGACGATATCCTCGATCTGTACCGTGCCCACCGCCGCTCACTCCGATTCCAGCCCGAGGATGTGGTCGCCGAGCATCGTGGCGACCAGGAGACCTTCGAGCGGCTGGCGGCGGCGATGCCGAGCGAGATCGATCTCGAAGCGCGGGACTACGACGCCATCGGTAGCAACAATTGGGTGGTGGCCGGAAGTCGGACGCTCACGGGTTTCCCGATGATGGTCAACGACCCACACCGCTCCCAGTTTGCACCGTCGCTTCGCTACTGGGTACACCTGATCGGCCCGGGCTGGAATGTGATCGGAGGCGGCGAGCCGGTGCTTCCCGGGGTGTCGATCGGCCACAACGAGTATGGCGCCTGGGGACTGACGGTCTTCGGGCAGGACAACGAAGATCTCTACGTCTACGACACCAACCCGGAGAACCCGAACGAGTATCGCCACCTTGGCCGGTGGGAGCCGATGAGCGTCATCGAAGAGACGATCCCGGTCAAGGGGCAGGTCGACGAAACGGTCGAGCTGAAGTACACGCGCCATGGGCCGGTCCTCTTCGAAGACACCGAGAACCACAAGGCCTATGCGCTTCGCGCAGCGTGGCTCGACTACGGCGGTGCGCCCTATCTGGCCAGCCTGCGGATGGATCAGGCGCGCAGCTGGGAAGAGTTCCGCGAGGCGTGCGAATTTAGCCGGATTCCTTCGGAGAACATGATCTGGGCTGACCGCGAGAAGAACATCGGCTACCAGGCGGTGGGCGTGTCGCCGATCCGTCCCCGCCACAGCGGCTTGGTGCCGGTGCCGGGAGACGGACGCTATGAATGGGACGGCTACCTGCCTATTCAGGCGCTGCCCAACGTGGTTAACCCCGAGAAGGGGTTCTATGGCACCGCCAACAACTACACAGTTCCCGATGGCTACGAGTACTGGGAGGCGCTCCACTACACCTGGGGTGACCAGATGCGGGCGGCCCGGGTCGAGGAGATGCTGGACGAAGGGCAGCATTTGACCGTGGCCGACATGATGCGGTTCCAGCATGACGATTTGACCGTGGCCGGTCGTAACATCGTGCCGCTGCTCCGAGAGGTGCGCATCAACGATCTCGAGGTGGCCGCGCTGCGGGACCGCTTGCTCGACTGGGACTACGTGCTGGATAAGGACTCGGTCGAGGCGGCGATCTACGTGTCGTTTGAGCGCCGGCTCCGGCGGAACATGCGCGACACCGTGGTGCCGGCTGCGGCTCATGACGACATCCGCAGCGTGAACATGAAACGGCTGATCGACTGGCTCGTGGCTCCCGACGGGCGGTTCGGCGAAGCCCCGGTCGCCGGTCGCGATGCGCTGCTCGCGCGGAGCTTGGCCGAGGGGCGCGCCGACCTGATCGAGCGCCTAGGGCCAGATCCGTCAAACTGGAAGTACGGGCAGCCGAACTTCAAGCATGCGCTGATCCGTCACCCGATGACTGCGGCGGTGTCGCCCGACCTGCGCCGCCGGCTGGACGTCGGTCCTGCGCCGCGCGGGGGCTACTCCGGCACGGTGCACAACACCGGCGGGGGCGACAATCAGACTTCTGGCGCCTCGTTCATGATCGTGGCCGACACGGCGAACTGGGACAATTCGGTGGGTCTCAATACCCCCGGCCAGTCGGGCGATCCCGATAGTCCGCACTACCGCGACATGTTCGAGCTGTGGGCGCGGAACCAGTATTTCCCGATTTTCTACACCCGCGAAAAAATTGACTCGGTTGCCGAAAGTGTCACGATGCTCCAACCATCGGGGGACGCACCCTCCGGCGGCGGACGGTAGCGTCGTCCCTAGCCCGAGGCCCAGAGCCTAAGGGGTCCAGCGGACCAAGGAGAGAACGATGTTGAAGAAGCTGATGATCGGCGCATTTCTCACAGTCGTAGTGGCGCTGGCCTCACCCGCCCAAGCCCAGTTGACCGACACCGAGACCTGGGCCTCACACCTGTCGAATACCTATCGGGTCATCCCGAACGTCACCTACGGGACGGCAAGTAACCGAGAGAACAACGTCGACCTTTACATTCCACGGGGCGCCGACGGCCCGACACCGGTGCTGATGTACATCCACGGCGGCGGCTGGGTGGGGGGCTCGAAGGAAGCCAACGTGCTGCGGTTGCTCCCGTGGCTGGAGCGTGGCTGGGCGGTGGTCAACGTGCAGTACCGACTGGGGCAGGTCGCGCTGGCGCCGGCCGCGGTCGAAGACTGCTTGTGCGCCCTGCGCTGGGTTATCCGCAACGCCGAGCAGTACAACATCGACACGAATCGGATCGTGGTGACCGGCAACTCGGCGGGCGGGCACCTCGCGCTGACTACGGGCATGATCCCTGCTGCGTCCGGGCTCGACCGTCAGTGCCCGGGCAACGAAGAACTCTCGGTGGCGGCGATCATCAACTGGTATGGCATCACTGACGTGGGCGACCTGCTCGACGGCGAGAACATGAAGACCTACGCCGTGCAATGGATGGGCAGCATTCCAAACCGGTTCGAGATTGCCGAGCGGGTATCGCCGCTGACCTACGTACGCGAGGGTCTGCCCCCGATTCTGACCATCCACGGTGACGCCGACCGGGTCGTGCCGCATCAGCATGCGGTGCGGCTGACCGATGCTCTAGAGAGCGAAGGCGTGACCGCCGAGCTGTATACGATTCCGGGCGGTGGACATGGCGGGTTCAGTCGCGACGAGACCATCGCGATCTTCGAGGTCATCGATCGCTTCCTGGTCTCGAACGGGCTGGCCGCGACCGGCTCCGACGGAACGACTGGAGGCCAGTAGGTGAGGAAGGGCTGCGCATTTCTTGCCGCAGCGGTGTTGAGCATTTGCGTCGGTGTGCCGCCGGCGGGGGCGCAGGAGCTCGGGACGGCGGTCGAGGCGTTCTGGGTGGCCGAGACGCAGGACGAGATCGATGTTGCTGTCGACGCGTTACTAGCGCTCGACCCCGAGATCGAGCCGCTCTTCACCCGGCTGCGGGCCGGGCGGTCCTATGGGGGTGACGTGCCGCGGGGGCGCCAGCTGTTTAGCCGGCAGAATGCCGACGGAACCGAGTTCCGTTACGAGGCCTACATCCCGGAGAGCTACGACCCCACCAGGCGGTATCCGGTGCGGGTGTATCTGCACGGCGGCGTCTCACGACCCCGCCGCGACGATGCGCCGTTCTGGCGGAACGCCGAGCCGTATCTGCGTGACGACACCATCATCGTTCTCCCCGAGTCGTGGAACGAGGCGATGTGGTGGCAGACCAACCAGGTCGAGAACCTTGGCGGGATCCTGAAGCACCTCAAATCCACCTACAACCTGGACGAGAACGCCGTACATCTGGGCGGGGTCTCCGACGGGGCCACCGGCGTCTTCTATCATGCGTTCAAGGCGCCCACCCCCTGGGCCAGCTTCCTCTCGTTCATCGGTCATCCCGTGGTCCTGGCTAATCCCCAGACCGAGACCCACGGGCAGATGTATGTCACGAATCTCAGGAACAAACCGTTCTTCGCGGTAAACGGAGGGCAGGACCGCCTCTACCCGATTAGTTCGGTCCTGCCGTTCTTCCAGCTCTTTGTTGATGCGGGGATCTCTCTGGACTTTAGGCCGCAGCCCGAAGGTGGGCACAACATGGACTGGTGGCCTCAGGAGACGGCCAACGTGGATCAGTTCGTGGCCACCCGTCGCCGTATCCCGATGCCCGACCGGCTGGTCTGGCAGACCGAATCTGGCGAGCGGTTCAATCGGGTGCACTGGCTGGTGATCGACGAACTGGGTCAAGTCGACGGCGAGAATGACTTCAGCGAGGACATCTTCAATTCGATCCAGCCATCGCCGCCCGGGGTTCCGATCGGATTCGACACGCTCGGCGAGCTCGCCAGCGGAGGGATCCAGCTAGTGGATCTGCTCGAGGGCTCGATGGCCGAGGTGGCCGGTGTACGGGCCGGCGACGTGCTGGTGGAGATGAACGGGCGAGAGGTGGCTAACGTCCAGGATCTACGAGACGCCGTGCAGGCGCCGCGCGACAGTCCAGGTATGCCGTTGGCCGTGCTGCGAGACGGTGAACGACTGAGCTTCACGTTGGTGCCGCCCGAGGTGGTGCAGGCGCAGCCGGCGCGAGAGGCCTTCCCGCTGTCCGATCCATCGGGCCGGGCGCAGTTACTGCGTGACGGCAACCGGATCGGCGTGGTTACCCAGGGGGTGCGACGCTACACGTTGCTGTTGTCACCAGAGCAGTTCGATTTCACGCAGCCTTTCGAGGTCACAACCAACGGCGTCGTGTCGTTCGAGGGGCTGGTGGAGCCGAGTCCCGAAGCGATGCTCCGCTGGGCGGGCAGGGACCGTGACCGCACGATGTTGTTCGGCGCCGAGCTTAAGATCGAGGTGGGGACGCCCTGATCCTCGAGTGTGTCCGGTGTTGGAACTGCTGGAAGTCGTTCGCGGTCAAAATCCTATGTGGAGGTGTCCTAGATCCGGCGGGTGCCGTCTGGGGGCATCGTTTGGGTATACGAGCCGCGAGAGCCGCACGTTCCGGCGCAGTCGCTATGGTGCGGGGACGCGATGGCTGGACTGATCAAGCTCTACGTCGCTGCCAACGCCACCGATGCCCACATGCTCGTGGCGCTGCTGGCGCATGAGGGTATCGAGGCCGTGGTTCGGGGTGACGGCTTCGTGCCCCTGCAGGGAGGCCACCTCTTCAATATGGAGACTCGGCCCTCGGTTTGGGTGCTCGACGACGAGTATCGGCAGCGTGCCGAGGTCCTGGCCGGGGAGTTCGCACGACGCGGGCAGGCCAAGGAGGGCGACGAGTGGCGCTGCTCGTGCGGTGAGCAGGTCGAGGCCCAGTTCTCGGAGTGCTGGAACTGCGGGCGGGGGCGACCGACGTTCGACGTGTGCAGGTAGGAGAAACCCCGTCTCCGAGCCGAGGCTCGAGGACGGGGCGGCCGAGAAACTAGGACCGACGCTGCTAGGGAAGCGGCCCGCTACCTACGGGAGCTGCGTCAGAGAGCCCTCGTAGGTGATGGTTTCACCCGGCAGGATCATCACGTCGAATTCGAGCGGCACATATCCGGGTTCGACGACCTCGATGTGGTGCGGTCCCTCTTCGAGCCGCAGCCGTTGGAAGATCCCGTCGTAGTCGTTGACCAGACCGACGTAATAGCCGTCCACGAAGACCTCGCCGAACCGTGGCTTGACCTTCAGGCGAAGACTGCCGGTGTAGTAGTCCGACGTTCGACCGTAGCCGGTGTAGAGGTATGGGTCATAGCCGTAGGCGTGACCGTAGTACCCGTTCCAGTACGGGTTGTAGCGGTTGTAGGACCCGTAACCTACCCCGAATCCCCGGTTGAACGTGCTGTAGCCAGGGAAATAGAAATAGCTGCCGTAGATCTGCGGGCCGCCCCGATAGCGGCCGTAGTAGGGGCTCCAGCCTCGTCCATACCCGCGGCCGCCGCCGTAGTTGTTGATGACGACGGGGCGAGAGGATAGGGGCGGTCGCGCGACGGCAGTTCCTACGACATTGCCCGTGGGCGACCGCCGGTCCATGACTCCGCCGCCCACCACGTTGCCCACGCGGCCGCCGCGGTTGCCACGACCAGGTCGACGGCGTTGGTCGATGACTGTCGTGCTGCCGCCGGGCGCGGTGACGCGGGCACCGCCGGTCGGCGAAAGCACGCGGGTACGGGCCCTACCAACCGATGCACCGCCGTCGCCGACGTTCCGCGGATTCCGCTCGGGGGCGCGCCGTCGGCCTCCACGTTGAGTGGTCCCGGCCGGACCCACACGATCGCCGTTGGCTGGCGACACAGGTGCCACACGCTGGCCGCCACGATTCGAGTCGTCCCCGTCACTGCGCGGCGCGCGGCGCCGGCCGACGGTCCGGTTGGCCCGGCCTCCGTCGCGGGGTTCCGAATTGGTCGATGGGGTCCGCCGTGGCCTCTGCCGCGAGGGCTCCTGAGTGCGCGGTGCGGTACGCTGAGGCGCCCGCTGTGGCGGACGTCTGGCCTGCGGGGCCTGGCGTTGCGGCGCTCGCTGTGTCCGTGCGCGTCCGCCCCCCTGCGACGTGCCGGCATCTCGGCGACGGGCACGGCCCTGACCGTCCTCGGCGGCCGCGACCGGGCCGGTCCAGATAGTCAGCATTAGCGCGCTCGAGAGGGCAATGGCAAGGCGAGTCATGACGGCTCCTTCATGCAGACGTAACACTACTCACTTGCACAAGCATGACGCGTGCCAGAGTCTGTCGAAAAAGACCCCAGGAAAAAGGGCCTGTCTCAAGCTTCTCCGTGCTCATGGGTGTCCCTCTATGGGGGCAGTCTGTCCGGTTCCTAGCACGGTGTACTGAAATAGGTCGCCCTGGTCACGACTCGGCGAGCATACCACCAAGCTGCGGCCCGTCGACTGGCGCTGGCTGCGAGGATCTGTCATCCTGGTTTGGACCGGCGAGACGACTCGACCGCCACGAGGTGATGAGCATGGGGTTCTGTGAGCATTGTGAAGGCCAGCGGTTCGATCGGGCGCAGGTGCTCCGCCAGCTCAGAGAGACGCGTGCGCGGCTGCGAGACGGGTCGCTCACCTGCACGGCCGAGGAGGCACTGATGCTGGCCATCAAGTCGGTGCGTGCGCTTGAGATTCCTCACCTTGAGCCCGTCGAAGACTTCTTCGACGAGTCAACCGAGGACCACGTGATCCACTAGTGCCCTGCTACATCGACCACGACTCTGTATAGGTATTCGACGAAGAGGTGGAGCCCCTGCAGGGAGATCCGCTCGTCGGTGCCGTGGATCCCGCTCAGCGTGTCCCTGATCATGCCGACGCCGTAGGCCTGCACACCTTGGGCGCGCAGCTGGGCCGAATCGGTGGCTGCGACCAACATGGTCGGCAGCGTGAGGGCGTCGGGAAACATCTCCTGCTGGGTTCGCTCCAGCGCCATAAACAGCTCGCTGTCCAGTCGTGACGGCGGTGCCGCTGGACGCATGCTGGTGGGCGACGTCACTTCCACTGCGGGATCGTCGATGATTGTCCGCAGCGTGTCGAGAAACGTGTCTAGGTCTTCGTCAGGCAAGGCGCGGATGTCGAGTTCGGCTTCGGCTTCAGCCGGAATGACATTCCGGCGGAACCCGCCTGAGATGATGTTGGGCGAGATGCTGGTGCGTAGCATCGAGTTCACGGTGATGTCGTAGCGACGAAGCTCGTCCTGGATCCGCTCGGTCTGCAACGGGTCTTCGAGGTTCCGGTACCGGAACGCCGCCTCGGGGGTGCTGATGGTTGCCAGCCGGGACAGGAAGGCGCGCGTGGTCTCGTTGAGTCTCATCGGCGGCTGATAGACCCCGATCTTGGCAACCGCGGCAGCTAGGTGGACGATCGGATTGTCGAGTCGCGGAGCCGAACCGTGCCCCGCCGTGCCCCGCGCCACCAGTCGGATGCCTCGCCAAGGCACCTTCTCGGTGGTGGCGACGCTGATCGTGTTCACCCTGCCGTTCACGGCTGACATCCGACCACCTTCGTTGATAGCGAATTCGGCCGCGATTTTGTCCCAGTGCTGCTCCACCATGAAGTCGATGCCGACCTCGGTGGTGCCTTCTTCACCCGCCTCGGCAAGTAAGACCACGTCTCGCGCAAGCGGGACGTGGTGTGCGACCAGCAGCCGAAGCACCTCGACCATCGCGGCAAGTTGTCCCTTGTCGTCCGAGGCGCCGCGGCCGTATAGATAGCCGTCGCGGATTTCGCCCCCGAACGGATCCATCGACCACTGGGCCGGGTCGACGCCTACCACGTCGGTGTGCGCCATCAGCAGCAGCGGTTCCTCAGAGCCATCGCCCTCGAGCCTTGCCACGAGGTTGCCGCGCGTTGGATCCAGGGCGTAAATATCCGACCCGATGCCGTCCTCGGCTAGCACGGTTTGCAGATAGCGGGCCACTTCGGTCTCGTTACCAGGCGGGCTAGTGGTGTCGATACGCACGAGCGTTTGCAGCAACTCGGCGGTTCTGGTCCCGGCCTGATCGAAGTCGGGGGGTTGAGCCGCCGTGGGTGCGGCGACCAACCAGGTGGTCGTCAAGATTGAACAGAGAAGGAACCTTCGCATGGGTGACTCATGTGCTGGGTGACGCCAGCGCCGACAAAGTGAAAAAGGGGGACAGGCCCCGAGGCTCGTGGCTACGTCGACTACGACCGGTTCCCTCGTGGGCCAAGGCGGCATGGCCTTATTGTGACGTTCTCGAGGTTGGGGTCACAATCACCGGATGAATCAGACTGCCACCGCGACCCAGGCACTCTCCAGAGAGTTCGTCGAGGTGTCCCGAGGTCAGCTGCGTACCAAGTTGGACCGGATCGAGGTGTGTGTGGGCCGGCTCTCCGGGAAGCAGCTCTGGAGCCGGGCCCACGAGATCGAGAACGCCGTCGGTAATCTCGTAATGCACTTGTGCGGCAACATCCGCCAGTGGGTCGTCTCCGGTGTGGGCGGGGCTCCCGACGATCGTGACCGCGATGCCGAATTTGACCGCCGGGATCCGCTGTCCGCCGCGGAGTTGATTCGCCGGCTTCGTGAGGTGATCGACGAGGCTGACACTGTGCTGGCCGGGTTAACGTCGGCCGACCTGACTGAGCGTCGCCAGGTCCAGGGCTACGACGTTACCCTGCTCGAGGCGGTGTATCACGTGGTTGAGCATCTGGCCGAGCACACGGGACAGATCATCTGGGCCACTAAGCGTGCGACTGGCGCTGACCTGGGCTTCTACGCCTACCTGTCAGATCCGGATCGGGCCGCCCGACCCTGAGCCGCGTCTGTCTCCTATCCGTTGCTTTGGGGTCCTCTCGCGGCATCTCGGTGTCATCATAGGAGTCTCGTGAGGCGAGTATCTGAGGAAGGAGCGTGTCGATGAGGCGAGGACCCAACCAATGGTGCTTGCTCGCGCTGGCCTGGTTGGTGCTGAGCGGTGTGACCGCTTCGTCGCAGGAGCGGATCTTCCCGTTCCCGATCACCGAGTTCGAACTGGACAATGGGCTGCGGGTGGTAGGTGTCGACTACGACAGTCCCGGCATCGTCGCCTACTACACCGTGGTCCGCACCGGGTCGAGGAACGAGGTCGAACCAGGGTTCTCAGGCTATGCGCACTTCTTCGAGCACATGATGTTCCGGGGTACCGAGAAGTATCCGACTGACGCCTACACCGATGCCGTCAAACGGCTCGGAGCCGACTCGAACGCTTTTACCACCGATGACTGGACCGCGTATCACACCGTGGCTAGCGCCGACGCGCTTGAGACCATCATAGACCTTGAGTCCGACCGGTTCCTGAACCTGGACTACTCGATCGACGACTACCGGACCGAGGCGGGCGCCATTCTCGGTGAGTACAACCTCAACTTTTCGAATCCGGTGGCTCTGCTTCGTGAATCGGTACGCGATTTGGCTTATACGACCCATCCCTACAAGCACACGACGATCGGTCTGCTCGAGGACATCCAGGCGATGCCCGAGCATTACGACTACAGCGTGGAGTTTTACGACCGGTACTACCGGCCAGAGAACTGCTTTATCGTCGTGGTGGGCGACTTCGATCCGACCGAGCTGGAACGTCTAGCGGAGCAGTATTACGGATTGTGGGAGCCCGGTGACTTCGAGCCCACCATCTCGGTCGAGCCGCCCCAGACCGAGGAGCGCACGGCGGAGATTACCTGGCCGAACCCGACGTTGCCCTGGATGACCATCGCCTATCACGCGCCCGCGTTCTCCGACGAGACGATCGACATGCCGGCGATGGATGTGCTCTCGCAGCTGCTGTTCTCCCAGACGTCGCCGCTGTTCCAGCAGCTGTATCTGAGCGACCAGGTGGTCGATGTGCTCTCAGGGGGAGCGGTCGATCACCGTGACCCGCCGCTCTTCGAGGTGCTGATCCGGATCACGAAGCCGGATCAGATCGACTACGTTCGTGACACGGTCCTGGCCGAGATCGAACGGATGAAGACTGAGCCGGTCGATGCGCAGTTGCTCGCTGACACGAAGTCGGCCATGCGCTACTCGTTCGCTAGCGGATTGAACAGCCCTGGCCCCATCGCGGAGACGCTCGGACACTACCTGCAACTCACCGGAGACCCTGAAACGGTGAACCGCGTGTATGAACTGTACGACCAGGTGACGGCGGACGACATCCAAGCGACGGCTGCCAGGTATTTCGCCGAGACCAATCGCACGGTCGTCGTGCTGACGCAGGAGGCAGAATGATGTCGCGGCGACATACGGCGTGGCTCGGCGGGGGACTGGGGTTAGCGCTGGCCATGGTCGCTTGTAGTGCGGCCGACACGCCGGCTCTGCCATCGGCGCAGGGGGTGGCCCAGCCGGCGCCGAATTCTCCGTTGATCACGCTGCGGGTGATGTTCGACACCGGGTCCATCGATGATCCTGCTGGTCGCGAGGGGCTGAACGCCCTGACCGCGCTTATGATCGGTCAGGGGGGAACCGCCGATCTCAGCTACCAGGAACTGACGGCCACGCTCTATCCCTGGGCGGCCAGTATCAGCACGCAGGCCGACAAGGAGGTGACGACCGTCATCGGGGAAGTGCACGTTGACCACCTGAAGCCGTTCTACGACATCTTCCGCGAGCTGATCGTGGCGCCGCGCTTCGACGAGGCGGACTTCGCGAGGAATCGCGACTTCCTGTCCAACGGCATCGTGGCCGGATTGCGTGGCAACGATGACGAAGAGCTTGGCAAGCAGGCGCTCAACGCCTGGCTCTACGAGGGACATCCCTATGCGGCCACCGAGATGGGCACCGAGGAAGGGCTGGCCGCTATCACTCTCGATGACGTAGCGGCGTATCACGGCGCTCGCTATACGCGGGACAACGTGATGGTGGGTGTGGGAGGCGGTTACCCTGACGGTTTCCTCGCGCGGGTGGAGGCCGACCTGGTTGCCGCGCTGCCGGCTGGCGACGGTGCCGCTCGGACGCTCCCCGAACCGCGGCATCTTCAAGGGCACGAGCTGCTGTTCGTCGAGAAGGATGCCATCGCCACCGCGATCTCGATCGGGTTCCCGCTCGAGATCACGCGGGCCGACGACGACTTCTATCCGCTCATGGTGGCCAACTCCTATCTGGGCGAACACCGCACCTTCAACGGGCGGCTGATGAACCAGATGCGCGGGTTACGTGGCCTGAACTACGGCGACTACTCCTACATCGAGCAGTTCATTCAGGATGGTGGCTCGACTTTCCCAGTGCCAAACATCCCGCGCCGGCAGCAGTTTTTCAGCATTTGGATCCGTCCCGTCCCGCACCACAACGCCGCCTTCGCGCTACGGCAGGCGATTCGGGAGCTGGCGTTGCTCGTGGACGAAGGGTTGTTGGAGGAGGACTTCGAGGCGACGCGCGAATACCTGGTCAACTACGCCAACCTCTACGTCCAAACCACCAGTCGGCGACTGGGTTATGCCATGGATTCGCGCTTCTATGGCACCGACTTCTTCATCGACGAGATCCGGTCCCGTCTAATGGAGCTGACGGTGGAGGATGTTAACGCCGCGGTCCGCCGACATCTCCAGGCTGACCACCTGGCCGTCGCCATCGTGACCAGCGATGCCGAGGGCTTCAGAGATGTGCTGCTGTCTGACGAGCCGCCGAGCATCACCTATAACACCGAAGTGAGTGACGACATCCTGGGCGAAGACGAGGCGATCAAGGGCTACGAGCTTCCGATCAATACCGAGCGAATCAGGATCGTGCCGGTGGAGGAGATGTTCAAGAGGGTGTCGTGAGTCCGCCTTCGCTAAGGCTGCGGTGGGTGGTCCGCCGACCGGCGGGCCAGGGGAGAAGAGAGATGCGACAGTTGAGGTCTATCGTGACGGCGGGGGCGGCGCTCACGGTCATGGCCGGAGGCGCCTGGGCGCAGGAGCCGGGGTCGGTGGTGGCGGCCGATCCGCGGGTTGAGGGGCGGACCTACACGTTCCCGGGGACGGGCCAGGAGGTGCCCTACGCGCTGTTCGTGCCGTCGAACTACGACGCGTCACGTGTCTGGCCGCTGATGGTGGCACTTCACGGACTCGGACGTCCTTACGACTGGATGATGGGATACGAGGGACTCGTAGATGCGGCCGAGCGTGACGGCTACATCGTGGTGTCGCCGCTCGGTTATCACCCGCGTGCCTGGTACGGCAGCCGGGGACCCGGCATTCCCAACATGCGCCGGGCCGAGGGTGATATCGAGCCGTTGCCGGAGAACCTCGGGGAGCTGAGTGAACAAGACGTGCTGAATGTCTTCAACCTCGTGCGCGAGGCATTCAACATCGACGAGGACCGGATGTATCTGTGGGGGCACTCAATGGGGGGCGCCGGCACCTACCACTTGGCCGCTAGGCACCCCGACCTCTGGGCTGCCGTTGGGGTCGCGGCTCCGGCGCCATCGGTCTCGCCCGATCAACTCGAGGCGTTTCGTCACGTGCCGATCATCGTGTTGCAGGGCGATCAGGATCAGCTCGTGAACCGTACGGTGCAGTGGGTAGCCAAGATGCGCGAACTCGGTATGCAGCACGTCTACGTTGAGGTGAAGGGGGGCGATCACTCGCGGTTCATCAATGCGGACCGCGCGATGGTCGAGAAGATCTTTGCCTTCTTCAACATCGCCAGCAAAGACCAGCGTGAGGCGCCGACGAATTAGCTGTATTCCTGGCGATCGGTCTGCGTGGACTGCGTTGCGCGTCGGTCACGGTTCGTCTGACTGGGTTCCCGCCAGTTCGGTGTAGGGTCGTCGGACTGACCTGCTCTTTCGACGGCCGCGCAGTAAATCTCGCTGGCCTCGTCCCAGGTCTTTGCCCTGAGTCCGCCGACGCCTGGCGGGGGAGTCAGGGTGCGATCCCGGTCCGCTTCAGGGCCGCGGCCGGGATCGTTGCGTTGAGCGAGCCGCTTCTGTAACCCAGGGGGTCGATCTCGACATTCGTGAACCCCGTGCGCTGCAGCTGCTGCGTGACGGTGGCCAGGACCTTGGGACTGGATAGCCTGGCGATGGCGTCCGGCTCGACCTCGAGGCGTGCAGTGGCCCCGTGGTGGCGCACTCGGCACACCCCGAAGCCCAGGTTCCTGAGCACCCGCTCCGATGCGGCCACCTGTTCTAGTCGGTCAGGTGTGATCTCGATCCCGTACGGGAACCGGGACGAGAGACACGCCAGCGCCGGCTTGTCCCAGATAGGCAGTCCAAGCCGGCGCGCAGCCTCTCGAATGTTTGCCTTTGTGAACCCCAGTTCGTCGAGTGGCGAGCGGACGCCTTGCTCGCGTGCCGCCTGTCGCCCGGGCCGGTGGTCTCCGCGGTCATCACGATTGAAGCCATCGAGGACGTGAGGGATGCCGAGCCGACGGGCCGCCGCCACGGCCTGTCCGTAGACCTCGACCTTGCAGAAATAGCAGCGGTTGACCGGGTTGGCCCTGTAGCGAGCGTCGTCCAGCTCGTCGGTGTCGATGAGTAGGTGACGGGCGCCGAGTCGTGTGGCGATGCGGGCTGCGCCGTCGCGTTCTTCCGGGGCGAGACTAGGAGACACCGCGGTCAGACCAAGCGCGTCTGGGCCCAGGGCGGCCACCGTTTCAGCCAGAAGGTAGCCAGAGTCGACGCCGCCAGAGAAACAAACCACGGCCTGGCCAAGCTCACCGAGGCGCTGGCGTAGCTCGGCGATCCGATGATCGAGACTCGACATACAATGGCGCCCGAGGCGGTTCGAGCTCCCAGTATAGCCCGGTGCGGGCAGGGCGTCGGGCGCCCTGGACGCCATGCTTCCGGACACCACCGTCTCGCTGCTCCTGACGAGTGCCGCCGGTCTCGCGACCGTCCACACCCTGATCGGGATCGACCATTCCCTGCCGTTCGTGGCCGTCGGTCGCGCCCGCGGTTGGACCTTGTGCCGGACTCTCTGGGTGACCGCGCTTTGTGGTCTGGTACATGTCGCCTCGTCGGTCGCCATCGGCGGTATCGGCATCGGGCTTGGCGTGGCGCTCGACCAGCTCTCCTGGCTCGAATCAAGTCGCGGCCGGTTGGCCGCTTGGCTCATGATGGGCTTTGGACTGGCGTACGCCGCTTGGGCGCTCTGGCGAGGTGAACGCAGCCATGCACACAGCCCGCGGACCACGACCTGGGCGCTCTTCCTGATCTTTGCCTTTGGCCCGTGCGAGGCGCTAATTCCCTTGATGATGGTTCCCGCTGCGGAAGGGGCGTGGCTGGTGCTTGGCGCGGTGGTGGTCGTTTTTGGCGTCTGTACCATCGGCGCGATGCTCGTAGCCGTAGCCCTCGGCTACGCCGGGGTAGGCTGGGCCCCTATCCCCTACCTGCAGGCTAGAGCCGATTTGGTGGCGGGGCTCGCCGTCGCGGCCAGCGGCGCCGGTGTGCTGTTCCTCGGCCTTTGATCAGGCCGTTCCACTACCACTTGGGGAGCATGGCTCTCAATGTCCAAGATGTCGTGGCTACCGCTTGACACGGGCGCTCCCTCCGGCCATAGTTGGCGGGCGGTGCCGGGGCTCGAAGTTGCGCCGCTCGACCTGTGTGCCGTGTGCCCAGACACGGCGGGAGTGGGTAAGCTGTCCGACCGGCGGCGCGCCCTGCGAGCCTCATGACCCCGACCGAATACCGCGAGTTGCGTCGTCGTTTACTGCGTGAGCGTCAGCTCGGCCTGCTGGCGGTGGAGCAACTCACCGACTCTGCGCTAAGTGCGTCCCAGCGTAGCGAGCCGGAGCCAGCGAAGCCGTCCAACCTGGCCCCGGTCGAACCGATCAAAGTCGGGGCGTAGCCACGACCTTCCTGTCTTGCGGTGCTTTCGAGGCTATAATCGGTCTCTCAAAGCCATCCCCATGGGTAGCTGTGTTGACGGGCTCGACACCATCGTTGTCGAACCCTCTCCTGTGCGCGCTTGGCCCCAGCAGACCAAATCGGGGTTGCTGGTTCCGCGGTGGTCGATTCTCGGCGGGTTTGTCGAGACCGTGGCCACCATGACCGGTGTGACCGTCGCTGAGCTCGACCCGTTGACCATGCTCCGTATCCAGACGAAGAGCACGTTCTGCGAGGTGACCGTGCCACGGCCGCCACTGGCCCGGGTGCTCGTACGCGGTGGGCGGTTCTTCACAGAACTCGCTGAGGCCAGGTTCGGAGGCAGCTGCGTCAAGCTGACCTGGTCAGGCGTCTGGCCGCATCTCGAGTTGCATGCTCTCGATGAATGGATCGTCACCTCGCGGGTGCAGTCCATCTCCATTCTCAACATCACGGCTGCGTACGGGCACGTCTAGTCGCGCTGTTCGAATCGGTCACGCACGTTGGTCTACGATATCGCCCTCATCCTTATCGGTTTGCTGCTCGTCGCAAAGGGCGGCGACCTGTTCGTGGACGCCAGCGTCTACATGGGGCAATTGTTCCGCATTCCCAGGTTCGTCATTGGTGGCACCCTGGTCAGTCTGGCGACCACCATGCCGGAGCTGGCAGTTTCGACGATCGCCAGTAGCGCCGGCGACTCGGGTCTCGCGCTTGGGAACGCGGTCGGGTCCTGCGTGTGCAACATCGGCCTGATCGTGGGGACGGTGGCGCTGCTGACGCCAGTGGAGGTGGAACGACGTGAGCTGCTACGCCGAGCCGCGTGGATGGTCTCGGCCGGTGCACTAGTGGTGGTCTTCACTCTGGATCGGACGCTCAGCCGTCCACTCGGCGTGGTGCTGCTGGCGCTGGCCTTCGCCTACCTGACCTGGGATTACCTGTCCATCCGGATGCTCCGCCGAGACGAGTCGACCGACGAGGTGGTGGCGGATTCGTCGGCGTTGCTCCGGCGGTTCGGCCAGTTCGTGTTGGGGGCGGTTCTCATCCTTCTAGGCAGTAACCTGCTCGTCGACTCGGGTTCCGGTCTGGCGCAGGCGCTGGGCGTGCCCTCGGTCATCATCGGTTTGTCGGTGGTCGCCATCGGTACATCGTTGCCGGAGTTGGTCACCGGTGTGGCCGCGGCGCGGAAGGGCGTTCCCGATCTGTCACTTGGGAATATCATCGGAGCTAACGTCCTGAACCTCTACCTGATCGTCGGGCTGTCGGGCGTGATTCGGCCACTAACAATCGATCCGTTCACCCAGGTCTACTCGTTCGGCTGGCTGGGGCTGTTCTTTGCCGCGTTGCTCGGGCTAGTGGTGCGCACCGGTCGCTTCCACCGGCGTGGCGGGGCGCTGCTGCTCGGCCTCTGGATGACGTACGTCGCCGGGCTGGCCGTCGTGGCCCTGGCTTAGTGGTTCGGCCAGGCCGGGCTAGTGGGTTGGCCAAAGGGAGTCACGGGGAATTAGCCCACGACCGTTGAGAAGATTACGAGGGTGCGCAGCGCTCGTTTCTCAGGCGCTGTCCGGGTGGTGCTCCGTCGCCGACTATTCCGACGCTGGGGCGAGACTTCGCACAACTGGATAGGTGCCGTTCACCGAGATCTGATCGTCGAGAAGGTTCCAGGTCACGAGCCCGTCATCCGACCGAGGTTCGAGCAGTGAGAATAGCAGCCGGCCGGCCGGCTGGTCTGTGGAGAGCACGAGCGTTCCGGCGGGAAGCCGGAGCTCGGTTGGTGTCCAGGCGCCTTCCACGGTGCGGATTCGGTGCCCCTCGAACTGTTGCTCGGCGGTCTGCGATGCGGTCACCGTAAAGTGCTCTCCCTTGATCGCCGTGTCCGCGCCGAGCTTGGTGCCGTCGATCCCGTGGGCCGCTAGCAGGTCGACGACGCGCGTGAGCTCAGCCGGGACGTAGTAGGTTGCTGGCGCCGTCTCGGTTTCGGCCGCATTAAATGCGATGTAGACGTCCATCTCGGTTGGTTCGGCGACGTCTAGTCGCCGGCGCATCGTCGCGCGGGTGTAGGGATTGATCACCTCTTCGGTCGCGCCCATCAGGATCGAGACGGGCGCCTCGCTGCGACGTGGCTCGGCACGCGTCGCCAGTTGCTGGCCGGCAATCGACGTTTCCGTAGCCTGTTCCACCAGCGTCGCGATCTCGGTCGCCTGGCTCGCGGCGATCTCGAGTGTTGCGTCGACGAAGGCCCGGGTGACGCGGACCCGTTCCTCGAACGGGGCATAGGCGTACGCCTCGCTCAGCAACGCGATGCGATTGCGGAGCCCGACATAATTGTTGTTGAAGCGGGGGCGATGATCGAACGTGCGCCAGCTGCCGTCGGCCCCGTCGCCCCGCACATTGCCGTAGTGATAGCTCTCCCAACCGGTGTTGGTCCGGATCGTGTCAGTGATGTCGGGGAGCCAGTTCTCTCGCACCAGCGTGTCGAGCTCTGGATGGGTGTTTGGGTGCAGGGCTGGAGCGTAGGTCAGGTGGTAGCCGTGCTGGGTGCCGTTGGTGGTGTGGAGATCGATGACCACGTGCGGGTCATAGTCAACGTAGGCGCGCACTAGCGCACGGGCTTCGGGTGACTCCAGCTTGACATGGTCACGGTTCAGGTCCAGGCCCTGCGCGTTCTCGCGGATACCCATCCCTTGAAGCGGGCCAAGCTGGAAGGGACGATGGTTTCCCATCTGTTCGTTACCGTCGGCGTTGTACACCGGGGCGATGAGGAGGACCAGCGACGATAGCCACTCGTCGCGGGCGCCGGAGAGCAGGTCGCGGATCAGCTCGATGAGTGCTTCCTTGCCACACACCTCCCCCCCGTGGATTGTGGCCTGAAGCCACACTCGGGTCCGGTCGGCGGCCAGGACGGCCGCCGGGCTCGCGTTGGCCACGTCCCCCACGATCAGGAGCGGCAGCGGCCGGCCCTCGACGGTCGAACCGAAGGTGGTGGCATGGGCGCGTGGCGAGAGGCCGGCGACCCGCTGCATGAGGAACATCACCTCGCCGTAGCCGGTGGTTTGCTCCCAGCCGGTCCGTTCGGCTCGGGAGGTGATCAGTGAGGCGTCGTCGGCCGTCTGAGGGCCCGAGCAGCCGAGTGAAAGCACGAGTCCGATCGTGCCGAGCCGGATCACCGGCCGTCGTCGTTTCCTCATAGCAGGGCCTCCAGCCGTGCCACCGTTGCGTCGATCTCCGCCGCCGTGGTCTGGCGGCCCAGGCTGAAGCGGATGGCGCCCCGGCCGAGCTCGGGGTCCAGTCGCATCGCCGTTAGCACCGGAGACATGGTCACCGCGCCGGTGTGGCACGCCGAGCCGGTTGACGCCGCCACGCCGTCCAGCCGGGCGAGCAGGTCCGGTCCCGACTGCCCGGGAAACGCCACGTTGAGCGTGTTTGGCAGCCGCCGTTCTGGATGGCCGTTGAGCACCATCCGGTTTCCGAATTGCGTCGCGAGTGCGTCCCAGAACCGATCGCGTAGCGTTCGCAGGTGTTCGTGGCAGGGGGCGGTCGTGGCTAGACGGCACGCTGCGCCTAGCCCGCTTGCCAGAAGCGCGCTTTCCGTGCCGGCCCGCCGCCCCTGTTCGTGTCCGCCGCCGTCAATCAGCGGTGGCAGCGAGATCGCGCGGCGGATGAAAAGCGCCCCAACGCCTTTCGGCGCGTACAGCTTGTGTCCGGCCAGACTAAGCAGATCGACGCCAAGTTCGTCCACACGAGTCGGGATCTTGCCGACCGACTGCGCCGCGTCCGTGTGGCAGAGGGCGCCGTGCGCGTGTGCGATCGCCGCGATTTCAGCGATCGGCTGGATGGTGCCCACCTCGTTGTTCGCGTGCATGACCGACACGAGCACGGTCTCTGGCGTCAGCGCGGCCTTGATGTCAGCCGGGTCCACCAAGCCGTGGTGATCGACGCCGACGATGGTCACGCGTGCTCCGAGTTTCTTGAGGTAGCGGCACGGTTCGAGGATGGCCGGATGTTCGATAGCGCTCGTGACCACGTGGGTGCGCGTCGGGTCGCGGCCGGCGAGCATTCCCTTGATCACATGGTTGTTCGCCTCGCTGCCGCCGCTGGTCAGGACGACCTCGCCTGTCTCACAGCCCAACAGTGTGGCGATGTCGGCTCTCGCCGCTTCGACCGCCTCGCGGGCTGGCCGTCCGGCCCAGTGATCGCTGGACGGATTGCCGAAGCCCATGTCCAGTAGGGGGCGCATGGCGGCCGCCACCTCGGGTGCGATCGGGGTGCTGGCGTTATAGTCGAGGTAGATCTGGGCTGGTGTCACGTGTGCTCCGTGTTCGCGAGTGGGGAACGTGAGGCCTCCCACCGCCGGTCTACCCGCTGCCGTCGTCGGGCTAATAGACCCTAGCGACCGGCGAATCTAACGTCAGAACGGCGTGGTCACCCGGCGCCTCACCGGCGGACGACGTCCATTCTACGCCCGCACGGCGGAGTAATATGCAGTTGTGCGCCGGTGCTCCATAACGTCCGTGACTCAGTTCTTTCGCTCTTACTGCATTCGTCGAGCCTTTCTGGTGGTGCTGCTTGTGTGGGGCGGCGCGACCTTCGCGCTCGCGCAGCCTGACGTCGAACTGCCGGTCAGTAACGAGATCGACCTCTTCATGGAGCGCGTGCTCGACAACCGCGATGCCGCCTGGCGGCGCCTCGAGGGTTTTCTGCTGCGAGAGGTCGAAACTTTCGAGGTAGAGGCGCCCCTCGGAGTGCCCCTGTCGGGGTTCCTTCGCGAGTACGAGTGGTATGTCCGTGACGACACTGTGGTGCGTAGCCCCGTGCGGTTCGACGGCGTCGAGCTCGACGCCGACGCCCGGCGCAGCTATGAAGAGGAGTGGCTGGAGCGCGAGCAACGGGCGCGCGGTCGGCGCGCTGGTCGGCGCCGGGGCATTAGCCGCCGCAGCCAGGAAGACAATATCCGCATCACGATTGAACGCAGCTGGGGCGGCACGGTCGACGAGGCTCTACTGGCGCGGATCGCCGCGGATGCCGATTTCCTCGGGCACGACCTGGCGGCGGTCGCCCTGAACACTGGAGCCATCCTCGATGCGCTGGGCGGCGTCGAGGCCGTCGGGTTTATCGACGCGGTCGAACAGACCCGCCTGCTGTTCGTGATGCTCGACGAGGAGCGGCTGAGCGTCGACGAGGTCGCACGAGCCTTACGCCGTCCCTTGCTGGCATTGGTCGATCAGCTCGATCTGGTCGAGGCCGAAGGGGACGACGCGCTTACCGGGCTGGTCGAGCTGGCGACTTTGGCCGAGGCGGCTGGTGTCGACGGACGCCAGGTGGGCACCTACCTTGGCCAGGCCGCGGACCGACTCGAAGCCACGCACCCAATGACGGCTCAGGTGCTTGCCTCGCTTCGGGCGGCTCTGCCCGCAGCTGAGTTGGGAGCTGTTGCTGAGGACGCGCTTCCTGGTGTCGAGGAAAGCTTGATCGACGCAGCGCGCATCGAACCTAGCTTCATTTCCGTGCCGGGCTTCATGGAGTTTACCTTCGAGCCGGGCAACTACTACTTCGCGGGTCGCGAAACGCTGGCTGGACGTGAGGTTGTGCGGGTCGAGTACTACCCGACTGACATGTTCGACGATCGGGCCGATGATGACCGGTCCGAGCGTGCGCGCGAGATCGACGAAGGGTTCAACAAGACTTCGCTGGTGACGCTGTGGATCGATCCGACTCAACATCAAATCGTTAAGCAGACATTCGACAACACAGGAATGGGTTTTCTGCCGGGCCGTTGGTTGGTCCGGTTCGACGGAATGTCGGCCACCATGGAGATGGGGCAGCCGCTGCGAGACATCTGGCTCCCTCTTCAGCTGACTGTGGTGGGTGAGGTTTCGACTGCGCTTGGCGATTTCGATGTGCGCTTTACACAGGTGTTCGACGAGTACCGCGAGACGGTGACCGGTGGCCGGCTCATCGATGTCGGGGCGTCCGGTGTTCGCTGAACGGTTCTGGCGACACATCCTGACCCGTGCCGCCCTCGGCTGCGCGCTAAGCGGCGGCGTGGCCTTCGCCCAGCCGTCGGCAGGAACCGAGGTGGTCACCGAGCTTCGGGTGCACGGTAACTACTCCATCGAGGATACCGAGATCCTCGCGCTGGCCGCGATCGCTGTGGGTGATCGGCTCGAGCCTGGGAGCGAGACGGCGATCGTCGAGCGTCTCCAGGCGAGCGGCTGGTTCGACCGGGTAGAGGTACGGAAGCGTTATACGTCACTTAGCCAGAGCGACCGGATCGCGCTGATCCTGCTCGTGACCGAACGCCCCGCGGCCAGCGTGGCCAATCCGGTCTTGCGGACGCTGGTCCGTGTGTCCCAACAGGCGCTGTTCCTACCCGTCCTGCGTTACGACGAGGGGCTAGGCATGACCTATGGCGCACGGTTCCGCCTCGTCGACGTGCTGGGCGAGGGAGGGACCGTAGCGATCCCGTTGACGGTTGGCGGCCGCAGGGAAGCGGCGCTGGAGGTGGAGAAAGAGCTGGACCGAGGACTGCTCGACCGACTGCGCGCGGGTGTTTCGTTCGCCCGACAGGAGAACCAGCACTTCCGTCTCGACGATCGACGGAATGAGGTCTGGGTGGGCGCCGACCGCACGCTGTTCCCGTTCGTTCGCGTCTCGGCTGATGCGCGCTGGAGCGACATCGACTTCGGCGGCGTCGATGACCAGGCCTCTACCTACCGAGCCGGGGTCGAGCTAGACACGCGACGTAATCCAGGGTTCCCGCGTGACGCGGTCTATGTACGGGCAGGGTGGAGTTGGCTCGATAGCCTGGCCGCACCGGCCGTGATCGGCCGGCCAGAGCTGGACGCCCGCGGGTATTTGGCGCTGGTCGGACAGAGCGTGCTCGCCCTTCGGGCGCAGTATGTAGGGGCGAGTGCCGGGCTGCCTGGCTACGCCCAGCCGCTGCTCGGCGGCGTTGGGTCGGTGCGGGGCCACAGCGTCGGCGCGCGCGCCGGCAACCGGCTCGCGGTTGGTTCTCTTGAACTCCGTATGCCGATTAGCTCGCCGTTCAGCTTTGGTCGGGCCGGGCTGCGCGCGTTTGTCGACACCGGTGCGGTGTTCGGCGTCGCCCAGTCGATTCGCAAGGCGCGATTTAGTCGCGGTGTGGGCGGGGGGCTCTTTCTGAGCGCCGCGATTTTCACGTTGCAGATCGACGTGGCGCACAACACCGTGAGCCGCGCTCGCGTCCATGTGTCGACCAGCGTCAGCTTCTGACCGAGCGGGGCGGCCTGGTCACGGCACGCGGAACAGGGTGAGCGTGTCCGCGCCGGCCGCCAGGACGATGTCGTCGACGAGCGCCACCGTGCGGGTCGGCGCGCTGTGACTTGCGACCACAAAGGGGTGGCTCGGGTCGGCGACGTCGATGACTGTTAGGCCACCCCGTCCCTGGGCGAGATAGAGGAGGTCGTCCCGCGCGGTAAGCTGGACGACCCGGCCGGCGGGTTGATAGCTCCCGACCCGGGCCGGTGCCGCTGCGTTGGTCAGGTTCACGATCTCGACCAACGCCGTGGCCCCGTCGGCGATGAAGGCGGTGCGGGTGGCCGGCGCGACCGTGACCAGCTGCGTTGTCTCGCCTTCGGCGAAGTGGATGCTGGTTTCCTGCGGATCAGCAGGCGCGTCGATGCCGACCACGTGCAGGCCGTCGGGCTGGTCGGCCACCAGCCCGAGACCTGGGAGTCCGATCACGTCGCGGGAGTAGCCACCGGTCAGCCACTCGCTGAGCATGACGGGCATCGTGGGTTTGCTGACGTCGAAGACGTTCAGTCCGGTCTGGTTGTTGGTGGTTAGCACGAGCTGTCCGGCCATCGCCACTGAGACGGTCTGGCCCTGACTCACCACTTCGTAGGACCCGGCCACCTGCGGCTGATCCGGATCGTCGAGCGTCACCACCACGAGTCCGATGAACCCGTTCGCCAGATAGGCCCGGTCGCCGTCGACGACTACATCCCAGACGCGGTCGGTGAGCTCGAGCTGGCCCCGGACCCGCGGTTCAGTCAGATCTGAGAGGTCTAGCACGGTCAATGTCGAGCCGTTTCCGGCGACCCCCAGCGGGCCGTCGGCGTGTACCACGGCCGCCGTTAGCGGCAAGGTGGCCACAGGCGTGAGCGTCGATTGGGCCGCAGCCGGCGTGGTGAGGAGCAGCAAGCCGAGCCACGTGCCATGGCCGAACCGGGATCGGGCGGCGCCCAGACAGCGATGAGGGGCATACATGCGGGGCATTCGACCATACCGGGCGCGGTTCCAGCAATGGCGGACGGTATAATCCGCCTTCGGTATGCGTCCCTTTTCGACCTTTCTGTTCGACCTCGACGGCACGCTGATCGACTCCGAGGCACTCATCATGGCCTCGTTCCGTCACACCATGCGCACCCATCTCGGCGCGGTGCCGCCCGACGAGTCGTGGCGGGCCGGCTTTGGTACGCCGCTGCGGCCGCAGCTGGCCAAGTTTGCCGATGGCCCAGAGCAGGTTCTGGCGATGACCGCCACCTACCGGGCCCATAATCTCGAGCATCACGACCGACTCGTGCAGTCCTTCGACGGCATCCGTGCCGTGGCCGAGACGTTGCTCACCCAGGGGATGCGGCTGGCCATCGTTACCAGTAAGAATCGGGTGGCGAGCGAGCGTGGCCTGCGGCACTGCGAGCTGGACCACTTGTTCACCGTGCGGATCACGTCTGACGATGTGGTCGAACACAAACCCAAGCCGGCGCCGGTGCTGGCGGCCCTCGATGCGCTGGGCAGCGCCGCGGAAGAGACCGTTTTCATCGGTGATTCGCCGGCAGACTGTCAGGCGGGCCGGGCCGCCGGTGTGAGCACGGCCGCCGTGCTCTGGGGCCCGTTCACGCGGGAGCGTCTGGCGCCGCACCAGCCGGATTACTGGCTCCAGACGCCGGACCAGATCCTGGCCCTGGCTGGGAGTAAGCAGTTGGAGTGAAGCGAGGTGAGTATGTCGATTCCCGAGGGGTATCGGAAGTTCGAGTTTATCGATCCGTTCGAAGAGCACGTCGGACCGCTCTGGTATCAGGATGGTGACGACGCTCTGCGGTTCGCGTTCAAGGCGACCGACAAGCATGCCAATACGGCGGGACAGGTGCATGGCGGGATGCTGATGACCTTCGCCGACTTCGCCCTATGTCTTGCGGCCATCCACGGGCTTCCGGGCGAACGCTGCGTGACGGTGTCGCTTAGTTGCGAGTTCACGGCGCCGGGCGAAGTGGGCGACCTCATCGAGTCGACGGCCGAGGTGGTCCGGCGGGGACGGTCGTTAACCTTCGTGCGCGGCGTGATCACGGCCGGCGATCGGGCGCTCCTGAACTACAGCGGAATAGTCAAGCGCTTGCCTCGGCCGGACGATGTTACCCGCCGGGATGATGGATAATGTGAGGCACCGTTAGAGTGCGGCGCGTCTTGCAGAGTGCGCGCCCAGAAAGGTTCTTCAGCATGCGTCCAGCCCTCAGTTTTGTGATGGGTGTCGTGGTGATCGGAAGTCTCGCGAATCCTGTGGCGGCCCAGTACGGATCCACCGATGGTGAGTGGCGTGCGTTTGCGGGCGATGCCGGCAGCACCAAGTATTCCTCGCTCGACCAGATCGACGCTGACAACGTCGGGTCGCTGGATATCGCGTGGCGCCGGCCGCTGGTCGATCCCTCCTATTTGGAGATGAATCCGGAACTCCGGTACTCGAACGTGTCGAGCGCGGCGCCGCTCGTCATCGACGGTATCGGCTATGTACCGAACAGCATCGGGCTGGTCGAGGCCTTCGACGTCGAAACGGGCGAGACACTGTGGGCCCAGCCACCCTACGGCGGGATCGAAGACCTCCGGGGCGCTGGCACCCGCGGTGTGGCGTACTGGAGCGAAGGCGACGAGGAGCGGATCCTCGTCCAGCGCGGTGAGTATCTCTACGCCCTCCGCCCCGACACGGGCGCACTGTTCGACGACTTTGGCGATGGCGGTCGTGTGCATCTGACGATCGGCCTGGCCGAAGGCGCCCGTTACCGTTGGGGCGGCGCGCCCACTGTTGTCCGCGATGTGGTCGTGCTGGGACAGTCGATGTCGGACACCTTTCAGACCAAGGAGGCGATCCGGGGTGACGTCCGGGCTTTCGACGTGCGTACGGGTGAGCTGCGCTGGGTGTTCCACACCATCCCGCAGGCGGGCGAGTTCGGCACCGATACCTGGGCGGACGATTCCTACGCCTACTCCGGTCATGCCCCGGTGTGGGCGCTGTTTGCCGCCGACGAGGAACTGGGTTACGTCTACATGCCCGTGTCTTCGCCGACCAACGACATGTACGGCGGGCACCGGGGCGGCGACAATCTCTATGGTCAGAGCATCGTCTGCGTGGACGCTACGACGGGCGAACGGGTCTGGCACTTTCAGACGGTGCACCACGGGCTGTGGGACTACGACCCGCCCGCCGCGCCGATCTTGATGGACCTCACTGTCGACGGGCGCGAGGTCAAGGCGGTCGTCCAGCTAACCAAGCAGGCCTTTGCGTTCGCCTTCGATCGGGTGAACGGGGATCCCATCTGGCCGATCGAGGAGCGTCCGGTCCCGCAGTCGGCGGCCCCGGGAGAGCTGACCTCGCCTACGCAGCCGTTCCCCACGAAGCCGCCGCCGTTCGACCGCCAGGGCGCCACGATCGAGAACCTAATCGACTTCACCCCAGAACTGAGGGTGGAGGCGGTCGAGATCACCGATCGCTACGTCATCGGGCCGATGTTCACGCCGCCGTCGATTCGCGGAGACGGACCGAACGACAGGCAGGGCACCATTCAGCTTCCCGGGTCACAGGGCGGCGCGGACGTCCAGGGCGGGGCATTCGATCCCGAGACCGGCTATCTCTATATACCGTCGATTACGTCGCCGTTTGTTGCCGACATCCTCGAGGGTAACCCAGACCGCACGAACCTGAACTACGTGAAGGGAAGTCGACAGTGGATCGGCGGTCCCCGGGGGCTCCCGCTCTTCAAGCCGCCCTACGGTCGGATTACCGCCATCGACATGAACCGGGGAGAGATCGTTTGGATGACCCCTAACGGCGATGGCCCCCGGAACCACCCGGCCATCGCCCACCTTAATCTGGGCAAGCTTGGGGTGCCGGGGCGCCCGGCGCCGCTGCTCACCAAGACCCTGTTGTTCCTGGGAGAGGGCTCGACCAACTTGCCCGGTGGGTCTCGGGTCCCCGAGGGGATGCCACCGCAGATCGTTACCAATTACGGTGGTCGTACCTTCCGGGCCTACGACAAGGCCACGGGTGACGTGATCTGGGAGACCGAACTGCCTGCTGGGACGCTGGCACCTCCGGTGACCTACATGGCCGGCGGACGGCAGTACCTGTTGGTCGCCACCGGTGATACCGACACGCCGGGCGAGACGCTCGCCTTCGCCTTGCCGTAGTAGCGCGTGGGGGTTCGCTAGAACCCGCGCTTGCGGCCCCGGAGGCCTCGACGGCTCCCCTTGGGCTTGGCTGGCTTGCGATCGAAGCCCATACCGCCGCCCCCCATGGGTGGGCCGTCATCCATGAACGCGGGCTGCGACGCTCGCGGTGCCCGGTCGCGTGCTTCGCTCACACGGAGGTTTCGACCGTTCAGTTCGGCACCGTCCAGCTTTTCAATGGCTTGGGAAACGGCGGCCGTATCGCCGAACTCCACAAAAGCGAATCCGCGTGGGCGATCCGTGGCGCGATCAACGGGGAGGAAAACCTCGGTGACCTGACCAACCTGCCCGAACAGAGTTTCGAGCTCTGTCTGTGATGTTTCGTAACTAAGGTTACCGACGAAAATTCGTGAAGAAATAACTGCCTCCCTTGTCGACCTACGATCGCGCCACACGTCACGCGTGTCTCAGGATACCCGACGGGCATGCCGCACACAACTGCTGCTCAGCCGCGACGCGTTCGGTCGGGAGAGCGCCTGAAGAGCGCAACGTTCGAGACTGGAATTTCCAGACCCACGGCCCAGTGGGCGGCGATCCACCGGCAGGTCTCTGGGCAGAAAAAGCAGACGTGGGTCGGGTCGCGAATATAGCGCGAGCCTACGAACCACTCGCGGGGCTCGGCCCACTGCGTCATTACCGCTAGCAGTCCGTTCGGCCTGAGCGTTTTGAATAAGCGGTCCAGTTCGCCCCGCGGGTCTCGCAGATGCTCGACAACCTCGCTCGCGGTGATCACGTCGTAGCGCTGTTCCCACACCGTCGGGTCGGCCGCATAGAACGGGTCATACAACGACATCCGGAGCCCGCGTTCCTCCAGCATTCCGGCGAGCGTTGGGCCCGGCCCCGAACCGAAGTCCAGGCCAACAGCGTTGTGCGGGACCCGCTCGACCACCGGGTCCGCCAGACGGGCCAGGAAGCGACGGTAGCCGGTGTCGCCGGGTTCGTTCCGGTGCTGGTCGTACCGGGCGCGTTCGATGTCGGCCGAGACCCAGGCGTCTGGGGAGACGAAGATCAGGGCGCAGCGTCTGCACCGCCAGTAGGCCCGCTGCCGGTCTCGGTGATAGGACGGCGCCCGGTCTGCACCGCAGAGGGGACACGCGGGCGGTGTGTCGTCCCTAGCGTCGCCGGAGCGGATACTAATCAAAGCAATGGTTAGATGAGCGGGGCGGTGTTACCGCCCCGCGTAGCCCAGATTCTACAACCCTCTTATCGCCGATACTGATAGCCCATGGCGCCGATCGTCCACCTGGCGAGCTACAACTTGCAGCGGGGTATTAACTATCCGCACTTGCTGGAACAGTTCGGTAGTCTGCCCGAACTGCGCGATGCCGACATCATTGCGGTCCAGGAAGCTCTGGTACCGCGTGGAGGGCGCAATACCTTGGCTCGACTGGCCGAGGACCTAGGGGCCGGCCACCGGTGGAGCTATGAGCCCGTCATGCGCTATTCCGACAAGGAGTACGGCAACGGGTTTCTCTATCGGCCGACGGTCTCGGTACGCGACGGGCGTCGGGTGTCTCTCCCCCGAGTAGCCCGGATGGGTTGGTTGGCGCGGTTCAAGACCGAGGGCGGCATGCCCGACACCAAGTCGGCTTTTGTCCAGACGTTCGATCTTTGCGGGTGCCGGCTGCGGATCGTCAATCTGCACCTCGACTTCGCAGGTGGGGCG
>Ga0310344_10000188_pt1 | contig 51650 bp, 42 predicted proteins | sample HC15DNA20200_MG_FD_203801 | JGI IMG/M metagenome (GOLD analysis project Ga0310344, IMG submission 203801) | Marine microbial communities from station ALOHA, North Pacific Subtropical Gyre - HC15-DNA-20-200_MG | ecosystem: Environmental > Aquatic > Marine > Oceanic | place: Pacific Ocean: North... | reverse complement strand
TTCCAATAAAGGCCAATAAGACAATGATTGAAACGATAGATATTCTTGGCATCAGCGCTAGGTCTCCTTACCTTGGGCTCTAAAAATGGCACCTATGCGTAGGCGTCTACTGCTAGGTTATTGGAGTAGGTGGATTAAACGCAATAGATGTTGATCAAGTTGGTTTTATTGTGTGGTAATCAGTATCCTCAAACTGGAGTTCCTTTTTTATGGAAATAACGCGGCGTGCGTTTTTGGCAACAAGTTGTGTGGCGACGGCATGGATTGCACGATTACAGGCCAGATCAAATCAGGAAGTTGAATTTCCTTGGTCTGACGTACGGAAAGTGTTACAGGAACGCTTTTCTGCTCTCAAGCGACACATTATTTTTGAGTACTACCCATGGTATGCGAACGATCCATTTCGACACTGGCAGCAATGGGGTCGAGTGCCACCTGTAGATATTGCGACAAATTTGGTTCCACAGCTGGGGCCTTACGATTCGAGGTCTACTGCCGTTATTGAACAGCATGCCCGCTGGATTGTTGAAAGCGGGGTTGGTGTCGTTGATTTAAGCTGGTGGGGCCGTGATAGCTTCAGTGACACCGTTGTTTCGCGTGTTATGGATGTGATGGCTGATTACGATATCCATGTAACGTTTCATTTAGAACCCTATGGTTTAAATAGGGTCGAAAACCTTTTGTCTGATGTTCGGTATCTCGTTCAGGAGTTTGGAGAAAAACGAAACTGGGATTGTTTTTATCTAAACCAACGAATGGGCGGAAGCAAAGGACCAATTTTCAAGTTCTTTAATACCACTTTGCCTGAGCATATCGAAGATTGTCACGGTGAGTTGCAGGAAATTCCTGGTTATTTTCCAGATAGTGTCTGGCGAAAGGCTACTGATGAGTTAAGGTTGTTCTTAGAAAAAGAATTTCAACATGTAACCCTTCTATCAAACACACGAGATGCTCCGCGTGCCCGAGCAGCTGGCTTTGATGGCATTGCCACCTATGATCCTGCGATTGAGCCTGAGCAATATCTTGATTTTGCGAACTCGGCTAGTCAGAACGATATGTTGTTTTCGTTTAATGTGAATCCAGGTTGGGATGAAATTATTCAACGGAATGTTCCTGAGGATTCTTGTTATCAAGAACGGCCATTTCTTCCACGGACGCGAAAACTAAACTGGTCTAATGCCGATGATCGTGAACTTGCGCGCTCTCTTTCAGAATCAAGAATTTTGGAGAGCCTTCAAGGCAACCTGCTTCTACAGCTTCACCCGTGGTTCGGTAATGTAGATGCAGGATTTTTCTTGTTTTACATAACATCATTTAATGAATGGCATGAGGGCACTGCATTTGAACCTATGCAAAATAGAGCAGAGATGTCTACGCAGCAACAGGCTATGGAATATCACAATCCCAGCGATGGATATTACCGGCTCCGTTCTTTACAAGAACTACTAGCCAAATTGTTGTGACTCACATTTTTGCCTAGCGACCAAACGGTAAACGATATACCAGCGCCGTCAAAATCCGTCTTTGTTTCAGTGGTTTTAATCGAAACACATGCCGATAATCAAAGGAAAGACGGACTAAGAAGTTGCTATCCAGTGGCACGTCAACCCCCCCCCCTAATTGAATGGCTGGCCGTGTGTCATTTAGATCTGCCGAAGATAAAATTTCAAAATCTGACGAAATCTGTAAATCAACAGTGGTTATTCCTCCTAAGACTTGTATAAAAGGACGAAGTTTCCACCAATCTTTCGAAAACTTCGTACCTGCCAGTAGACTCAGAAAATTGGCATCGACATCTAAAAGACCAATGTCTTGTGGATGTTTACTGCCTTCAACTTCAAAAGTGATGCCCAACCATTTCGTCGCATTCCAGGTGCCACTGCCAACCCATCCAATTCCATATCCATCGACGATTTCAGAGTTATGCACAAAAGTATATGCACCGGAAACTTCAAATTTTTTTGGATCATTCGTTTGTGCAACCAAGGGACTGGCAAACAGTAAAATCACTGCGAACACATTGACTGATACAATATTTCTCTGCATATGTCTGCACATGTTGGTGATGTTGCGCCGGATTTTGAATTGGAAAGTCATAAGGGCTGTTCCGTGAGGTTGTCAGATTTTCGGCGACGTCAAAATGTCATTATGGTGTTTCATCCTTTGGCATGGACTCCAGTATGTGCCAGTCAATTACAAACATACGAGCACGATCTTGAATGGTTTCATTCTCATGACACTCAGATTCTGGGTTTAAGTGTAGATGCGGTTCCCTCAAAAATTGCATGGGCCAAGAGCTTAAATGGAATCACTTATGATCTTCTTAGTGATTTCCACCCCCACGGAGCAGTAGCCGAGGCCTACGGTGTGTTGCGTGAAGGTGGAATCTCCGATCGCGCCGTTTTTGTTATAGATAAGAGCGGCGTCGTCGTTTTTTGTAAGGTTTACGATATTCCGATCCTACCTGATAACAGTGAAGTTAAAGACGTAATCGCAGCCTTACCCTGATGAGCCTGCAACATCTCTACCATTCTTCCATTTCAAATTTAATATTGCGACGGTTAGCCGTTTCCTCGATATCAGCCATTGACCACGGATTTCCACACGTGAGAATGACGGTTTTAGAGGGTTCAAAGCGGTCTCGTAATCCCGACACGGACACATGTTTAGGTAATTCTGGTTTCGGCGTTCGCTGCATCCCAGCTTCTGCGCGGGCCAAATCGCCCTTGCCAGCTTTCGCGGCCGCTAACACTTCTTCTTCTTTCATAGGAAGTTCAAACATGTGGCGGAGCACATTGTTTGCTCTGCCAGCCCCAACCAGATCATCATCTAGATCTCGTTGTGCCGGGCGACTAACGGTCGGTATGTAGCTGAAGTCAAAATTTCCAGCCTTATCCATGTCAAGTAATTCTTGATGGTAGCCAAGCTCTTCATAAGTTCGGTTTGTGTGAAGAATGGTATATTTTCGTTGATCTCCGCGACCCTGCTTTGCTTCAAAATCTAACTGTTTGGCCATTGCGATAAATGGAGCCAGACCGGTCCCAGTTCCTACCATTAAGACGCTGTCAAAGCCGGAAGCACGTTCGTCGAGGGTGAAGTTTCCGGTAATACGATCAAAATAAGTCACCTGATTATCTTTTTGAGGATCAAGATTCATAAAAACTGGACTTAAGCGACCGAATTCACCTTTTTTTATTACTTCGAGCACGACGTAAAATTCAAGATATCCGCGTTCTTCCTGTTCCCATGGAGCCGAAGCGATCGAATACGAGTGAGTCACTTTTCCAATTTTCTGATTTCCTGATTCGTCCAAGTCTGGGCCATAAATCTTTGAACCATCTTCACCGACGCCAGTTTTTTTTGTGAGCTTACAGTCATCTCTAGAGAGTGCGATGTACTGTCCGGCTTGGGAAGGAGGGAAGGGGTTGCCTTCTTCAGGCATTAACCGAAAAACTGTCAAAATTGATGAGAGATCTTTTTTGTAGGTTACCGAGCCAACTTTACGTCCTGCCATTCAAAGTCCTTTCACGAGAAGATATGGTAATCCGAAACAAAAACTACCAAGATAATGATATTTATATAAAACCTGACCCAACAGGATCCTGCATCCTTGGATTAACTGTCAACTTTGGAACAGCAGATTCTTAGTGGACAAAATATCAAAATTGCGATAAATCAAATATAACTTAGAAACCGAAGAGAACTTTATGGACAGAAAATATAGACAACAAGGCTATCAGGATGATGGCACCAGAGAGAATGAAAGGGCACCACAAGCTAACGAAAATAACCGTGATCGTGGACCACGGCGTGGCTATGGACCCCGTGAACCTCCGAAAATGAACATGCCCGGTTTTTTTGAGGTCAAGAAATGCGGCCGCTGTGGAAATAAAATTAATGAAGCCGTAGTTCATGATAGTCAATGCAAACAATGCGGTAATGATTTACAGAGTTGTTCACAATGTACTTGGTTTGATACCGGAAATCGTTTTGAATGCGGGCAGCCGATAACAGAACGCATTTCCCCTAAAGACGTAAGAAATAATTGCAAGTTTTTTGAAGTCCGTGTCACCGTAGAACGTGCTACTCATTCGACCGGAACCTCTAGGACCAGCAAACAAGAGTTTGATGATTTGTTTAAGTAGAAAAGTGTTGAATGTCTATGTTAGAAGATGTGTCCGGTCAATTTTCCGCATTAAAACACGAAGTAAAATTAATTTTCTTTACTCAAACGTTTGGTTGTGACACTTGTCTGCATGTTCAGCGGGTTGTCGAAGAACTTGCATGTTTGTCGGAGAAGATTAAAGTTGAGACATACAATATTGTGTTGGATAAGAAGGAAGCGGACGAATTCGGTGTTGGGCAAGCGCCAGCAGTTGTTGTGGTTGGTCTACGAGGCATAATTTTGCGGTATTTTGGTGTTCCCGCTGAGTTAGAGATGGAATCTTTGCGGCAAGCAATCTTATTGTCGGCAAAAAAAGATGTAGGTCTGTCAGAAAAAACTCAATCGGCTGTTTCCACGATAACGAAACCAGTGGATCTTAAAGTGTTTGTGACGGCCACCTGTCGATTGTGTCCACAGGTGGTTAATTTAGCGTCACGGTTTGCAGCTCTTAATAGCCAGATAGCTCTTTCTGTGATTGAGGCGACAGAATTTCCAGAATTAGTCCATCGTTACCGTGTGTCAGGTGTTCCAAAGACTGTTTTCAATGATGTTGTTGAGGTTTTTGGTCAGCAAAACGAGGAAAATTTTGTGCAGAAAATATTAAGCCTCGATTTGTCAAAGTAAACATTTGCCAATAGTAAGCTGTTGAACGTATTCATTTTTCTGAAAAAAGCACTCCAGGGGAAAGTTTTCCTAGGGGATCGAGCACCTTTTTCACATTGCGCATCTGTTGAATACCGGCATGACCATAGAGTATTTTCAGTAAGGTCTGTTTAACTGTGTTTCTGCCGACACCATGTTCGGCCAGCGGACAACCTCCGAGGGCGACAATTTTTTTCCCGCATTCAAGAACAGCATCCTCACCTTGGTGAACATCGTCAAGATTACGAGGAATAACGTTAGGGTGAAGGTTTGCATCCGAAATATGTCCCCAAATTGCAAATTCAAGGTTTCGTTTTCTGAACTCATGTTCAAACAGTTCGATACTTTCTCTGAGCAGTGAAAATGGAACAATCATATCTGCTGCGATTTTCTTAATTCTTGAGTCGACTTTTTGTTGGGCTATTTTGATACGGCGATTAATAATCTCAGGAACAGCTTCACGAAATCTAAACAACTCGTTTTTACGGCGGTGGTCTTGGGGTAATACGATTTCTGTTCGTTCAAGCACGCCAGCCGCAGACAACAAACGACAGAGACGTACCAGCGGGGTGTCCGGAGCTGTAGCGGATAGGGCCTCACCTACTTGATTGTATGCGTCGGAAGGTATCTTAAGTGAATCCGGTGGTACTTCTAGTTGTACTAAAAGTGACACCTCTGTATCTTCTGGTATCGAGATAGAAAATTTTTGATCCATTTTTTCTGCTCGTAATAGATCCAGGCTGTGACGATCGATGTGCTCAATCGCCGCAACGTCGAGGCCACGTGAGTCATGCGATTTCCACGTAAATTGAGATTCCTCGCGAAGCTGTTGAAGAATCGAAAATGCCGTTGTTGTCTTTGGTAAAGTTAGCCAAACGAGAACAGTTGTAGGACACGGTGTGATCACTTTAAAACGGATTTCCGTAATGATTCCAAGCGTACCTTCTGAGCCGATGAAAAGATCAATTAAATCCATTTCTTTGTCGGCAAAATACCCAGCGGAGCACTTTGGTACGTTGGGTAATTTATAGGACGGTACGGGGATCCGGAATGTTCCGTTTTGATTAACGAGTTCAAAAAAACCATCAGGGTGCGAAATAATCTCTCCACGAGATAAATTGAGAATGCTTCCGTCAGCTAGTACAACGGTTAGTCCATTGACCCAATCACGCGTTGTGCCGTATTTGAAGGTAGCAGCACCGGCTGCGTTTGTGGAGACTACACCGCCGGCGAAGGCTCCTCCAAATGTTGGAACGGGGGGGTAATACGCGTTTCGATTGGCAAGGGTTTCTTGCAGGGCTTCAATTGGAATACCGGCTTGAGCGGAAATTTCAGTGCCGTTGTAGGACGTTATCCTGTCAAGACGATCAGTTACGATTACTAACTCTCCCAGAGGTGTCGCACCACCGGTTAATGAAGATTGTGCTCCAATAGGGAGAATGCGCTTGGCATTTTGTATAAGCGTTGAAACATCAGCGGTAGAGGTTGGTCTGGCTATTCCTGCGGCATGGCCACCGGGAAAATGAGAAGAATCTTCAAGATATTCTGCGATTAAGTCGCGATCCCGTTCTACTTGTGGGGTGCGCTTAAACTGTGTAGCTGGTTCCGGCCGAATCTGATGGTCTAACCTCATGTGGTTCAGCTGTTCACGTTATGACATGTAGACCTGATCTAGCAACATTGATAGACGTCCATGAAGTCACAATGGTACAGTTGGGATCGCTCAATAAGAGCCTCAGGGAGATTCTTTAATGAATAAGTTAATCAAGATGACGTTTGGTCTTTTACTGTTACCCGTTGCTTTTTCTGGATGTGTGTCTGATTCAGCAGCTCAAGACCAAAGTGAAGTGGTGGCTCGAATTGGAGAACTGGAAATTTCACTTACCGATTTGGAAGAAACTTGGAACGAGGAAGACCCACGCGGGCGGAACCGCATGTTGCAAGAACTCTATGAGGCAAGGTTGCAATCTCTTAATGTCCTAGTTGGGAATCATTTAATCGATCGAGAAGCGGACGCACAAGGGATTAGTCGTCAGGAGTTGCTTGATCAGGAAATTCCAGCACGCATAACACCAGTGACAGATGAAGAAGTTGATTTACTGTACGAACAGAATAAAGGGCGTTTAGGAGGGCGGACATTAGAAGAAGTTCGCCCAGAAATCCGCACGGCACTTGAGCAACAAAGACCGATTCAAGCATTACGAAGATTTATGAACGAGTTAAGAGACGTTGCAGAAGATGTTGTGCTTACACTTAATCCTCCGCGCCAAAAGGTCGAGGTCTCGGATGGAGATCGGTCGAAGGGACCACAGAATGCCCCTGTTGTTATTGTGGAATTTTCAGATTTTGAGTGTCCCTACTGCCAGAGGGCTACGGAAACTCTTAACGAATTGTTAAGGCGATATCCTGACGAGATAAGATTCATTTACAAAGATTTTCCTCTTCCTAACCACCCTAACGCGTTTAAAGCTGCCGAAGCAGGCCACTGCGCTAATGATCAAGGAAAATTCTGGGAGTTTCATGACATTTTGTTTGAGCGTCAAGAGGCACTGGATATTGAGTCTCTTAAGACATACGCAAGAGAGCTCGGCCTAGATGTGAACGTTTTTTCAACCTGTTTGGAGGAGTCGAGGCACGCAGATTCAGTTAATGAGGATATGTCTGTTGCGCGTAGTTACGGGACTTCGTCAACACCGACTCTGTTTATCAACGGTCGACCTGTTTTTGGAGCCATGCCATTGGAGGTTTTTGACCAGATCGTTCGAGAAGAGTTGGAAACGTTCACACGACAATGACGAATAAGGTTATTGCAGGAAGGACAGCTCTTCTGCAAACCATGCGTCGAAATCAGATTGTGATTGGACTGAGAACTCGGCTTTCATCCTGTAGTGTCCCAGACCACATAATTGTGAACAATTAATCTGATAATCACCCAGTATTGTTGGTTCAAACCACATGGGCATTTCCATCCCCGGGATGGCATCCTGCTTAACTCGCATTTCTGCAATACCCAAACTATGGATGACATCCTGCGTCGATAGATAAATAATGACGGGCTTGTTAACCGGAACGTTCATTCTATTTATCGATACCACATCATCTTTGGCATTCGGATCACTTCGGTCAAGCCCAGTTACGTTGGTAGGAGTGATTAGGCTGATATCTCGACGCCCAAATCGACCATCTGGTCCTGGGTAATGAGCGTGCCATTCGAACTGTCTGGCTATCATGTGAACAACGGTTGATTCAGATTCTGGTGGAAGATCATTAATACGGTTTGCCCATGCTGGAATTGCGAATCCAATCAGTAAAACGGCTTCGATGACGACCACCGCGATATCTAGATAACTTGAGCCATGACCAGTTACACCTTTAAAGTCAGCTTTAGGGTTGGACGATGCCCGAAACTTGAATAGCACCCAAACGAAGTAGATTCCCCATCCGATGAAGAGGACAAACATCAAGTAGTGAATCAAGACAATCATCCGGTCTATTTCACCGGCATGTGCTGACGCCTGTATTGGCAGGCCAAGAAACTCGCCCATCTATCGATCTCCTCTTTGCTGATTCATTGCTTGCTGTGATCGCTTCACCAAGTGGTAAATAAAGCCGATAAATCCACTCAAAACGCCCCCCGTGATTCCCAATAGCACGAATACAGCCCAATTCACTCCTTGTCCGAGCTGTGAACTTGGATCGATGCCGAAACAAATAGGACACGCAGCTGCCTCCGATGGTATTAACATCAAACTTATGGCAATGAAAATGGAGGGGGCGATTAACCTGTAATACATATCAGTATTACTCCATTCCAATCTGTCGGCTTTTGCGCACAAAGAGGACCAGATAAGCAGTCAGGCCACAGCCAGTCGTTAATGCGCCGCATGAAAAAGCCAAATATCCCAAAGAGGTATCACTTACCAAAGACATGTTAAAGCTCCAAAGTGCGACCATTCCAGACAGCGCAATTGATGCCAAAATAAACACAAAATGAAACCCGCGCAGGGACATCATTAGTGGGCAACCTCCGAAGGTGATTCGGCATTCGCGTTTGGTACTGTGACATGACGCCCATATGTATCTGAATGACCCATGATAGGAATGAAAATAAGGACTAGGAAAAAGAGCACTGTCAATAACAGTGTTCCAAGAATCCACTTTCGCTCTCCTATAAGGTGCATAAAATAACTCGCAACCAAAGAACCTTTAGTCGCTGCCACAACTAGAGCCACAAAAATTGCAATTGGTACGGAAAAATCTATAAAGGTGATCGCCACAGTTACTACGGTTAAGACCATTAATGCAGCACCGATCTTCCAGTAAAGCTTAATGTGTGCTCTGATCTCGTCTACGTTTTCGCTCATCGTGAGTTTCTCCTGAATCTTTCCAGGCTAGATTTTCGATTACAGTAAGTAAAGCACCGGGAACAAGAATATCCATACCAAATCGACAAAATGCCAGTACAGTCCGGCGGCTTCGATGCGATTAATAAATTGTTCTTTATTTGTATTCCATAGTGCTGCCCCTGGTCCTAAGAAGTAGCCATTCACTACCACGCCACTGACAATGTGCAGGGCGTGCAATCCGGTGAGCGTGAAATAGATCGCTAGGAATGTGCTTCCGGACGGATAATCCCCGTGTGAAAATTTATCTACGTATTCATAAAGCTTTACACCGAGAAAGAGGACTGACAATCCAATGGTGGCAGCCATATATTTTTTATAACCTGCCAGGTCGTCCAACTTGAGTGCCGCGTAACACATAACCATAGTGACACTTGAAGAAATTAGGACGACGGTATTGAAGGTGCCGATCGGAACATTCAGAATGTCCGAACCTAAAGGCCAGTCTACGGCGTTTATACGTAAAAGAATATAAGTTGAGAAAAGTCCCCCGAATAGCATGACCTCGGAGGCTAGGAACAACCAAATACCGAGTTTTACATTTGTGAGGCCTGTGTCAGGTCGTTCTTGAACAATATACGGAATGTCCATTGCGTTTTATCCCTTGGCCGGTTCTGCCTGCGGTCCATCAGCATCAGTTTGCATTAGAAAATCAACCTCCGATCCAGGAACACTGTAATCGTATGGTCCTCTATGCACTTCAGGCGGTTCTATAAAGTTGCCGTGTGGAGGTGGAGAAGGTGCTGACCACTCCAGAGTTGTAGCTTTCCACGGATTGTTACCGACTCTTTCACCTTTCTTGATGCTCCAAAAAAAGTTAAAAATAAATGGAAGTTGAAACAGGCCAAGCGTCCACGCACCCATGGAGATTACCGTGTTCCATATCAAAACATCTTCATTCATAGAGTACTCGAGGCCTCCGTCGGCCATGCGTCGATTCATTCCCGACAATCCTTGAATAAACATCGGCATAAACACGATATTGATTGCAATAAATGAGCCCCAGAAATGAATCCGCCCTAACAGGTCATTCATTTTTCGACCGGTCGCTTTCGGGAACCAGTAATAAATACCCCCAAAAAGGGCCAGAAGTGTGCCCGGGGCAACTACGTAATGGAAGTGTCCAATTACGTAGTAAGTATCATGCAGATGGATATCCGGAGCAGCCAGACCAAGAGGGAGTCCAGTTAAACCACCGATGCCAAACATGGGCAGAAATGCCAGCGCAAACAGCATCGGGACTGTGAATCTTATCGATCCACCGTATAAGGACAAGAGCAGTGCTGACAGAATTAATACAGACGGGATGGAAATAATCATCGTTGTGGTCTGAAAGAACGTACTCATCGTTGTTCCCATACCAGTCATAAACATATGATGCGCCCAAACTACAAAAGACATAAAACCGAGAAAGATGACGGACCCAATAAGTAGGCGGTAACCCCAAATAGGTTTCCGTGTATTGTTCGCAATGATTTCTGCGACAATACCCATGGCCGGAAGAATTAGCACATACACTTCAGGATGAGCTAGAAACCAAAATAGATGTTGCCAAAGCAGCGGGCTCCCGCCCCCACTGACTTCTAGTGGGGCATCACCTACTACCAAACCACTTGGGAGGAAGAAACTAGTTCCCGCGACTCGATCCATGAGCTGAAGAACCCCCGCGGCTTCCAAAGGTGGAAATGCTAACAGTAGAAGGAAGGATGTCACTAACTGTGCCCAAACGAAGAAGGGTAGCCGCATGAAACTTAAGCCCGGTGCACGTAACTGAACCGCCGTCACGATAAAGTTCACGGATCCCAGAAGTGAGGAAGTGATCAAAAATATCATACCGACGAGCCACACGGTTTGTCCCGTGGTTGCAATAACCGAAAGAGGAGCGTAGGAAGTCCAACCGGAGTTTGCCGCACCGCCTGGAACAAAGAAACTCGCCAGCATCACAACGCCACCCATAAAAAATGACCAGTAGCTCATCATGTTGAGCTTCGGGAAGGCCATATCGGGTGCCCCGATTTGGAGGGGCAACACGAAGTTTCCAAAACCTCCAACCGCCAGAGGCACGACACCCAGAAACACCATAATGGTTCCATGCATAGCGCCGAGTTGGTTGTAAAATTCTGGCAACATTATTCCACCCGGTGCACGAGTATCACCCAACCATTCCCCGATTATGGGGATTGGCTGGAACGGATATGCAAGTTGCCAACGCATGAGCATCATTAGGCCAAATCCAAAGAGCAGGAAAAGTAAGCCTGTTACTGCATATTGGATACCTATAACCTTGTGATCCAAGGAGAAGATGTAGGTGCTGAAAAAACCCTGGTCTCCGTGGTGGTCAGTTGTGTGATTTTCCACGTTATGTTCGGTTGCCGTCACGTTATCCAACTCGTGACCCCTTTCTCAGTTTCGTTGCGCAACAGAAAACTTAAATCTAAATCTTAAATTGGTTTTTATAAAAATTAAATCTATCTTTAACTTTAATTTAAAGAGAGAAACGTGATTCTATAGCATGTGTTCTCCCATAAATTAAAAATCAGGGAGGATTTTATCTGGCGCAGGTGCGACGCGCAACTGTACTTAGGCCTGATTTTCCGTTACATCCTCCAATGCGCGTCTAGCGATGCGAGTTACAAACGCTGTTACAGCAATTGTGGCGATGAGCCCAATACCGAGAATTCCGTAATAGGCTGTTCCCTGGACCGATTCTTGGCCGGCGGCGAGGCGGGCAAGGTCACCCGCCACTTTTCCATAGTAAACGTAGAGAAGTGAGGCCGGAATCATTCCAATCGACGCAATGCAATAGTCGCGAAATCGGATTGCGGTTAAGCCGAGCGCGTAATTCAATAAATTAAAAGGAAATATGGGAGATAAACGCAGTAAAAAAACGATTTTTAAGCCGTCACGGGCAATTGCTTTGTCGATAACCTTAAAACGGTGATTGTCCTGAAGACGCTGTTCGATAGTTTTTCTTGCAATGTAACGAGCAACCAAAAATGCAAGCGCCGCTCCCACGGAGGCGCCAATAAACACGATAAACGTACCGTTGGTTATTCCGAAGAGTGCTCCCGCTGCAAGAGTTAATACAGAACCTGGAACAAAAGCGACAGTAGCAGCAGCGTAGCCTAAAATGAATAAAAGAGGTGCCCAAGCGCCGCTTGTGTCAATCCAATTTGTAAAAGTGGGTAAATATTCACCTGCTTGCCGCCCGATTGCTATTAAACCGAACAAAATTACGATTCCGAAAAGCACGCGACCGATAGGTGTTTTTTTTACTGGCGATGTGCTGTTTATCATTTATTCGACCTCAATAATCAGAGAAATTATGTCAGGCGGAAGGTATACTCCGATTTAATGGCGTGGGTATACATCAGTGTTGTAGTGTTGCAAATCGCAGTGCTAGTGGGTTTATGGCTATTCTCAGCGCATTTTGGACTGTGAGTTCACACCTCATAAATAGACTCTAAATACTAATGGTTGCATGATGTTTCTCATGAATAAAAATAAAGTGTTTTGCCAATTTTATCGGTCGCGGTTCTAGGGATTCTATATTTTTACAATGCATTTTATAGATTGGGCCATCGTTATTGGATATTTAGGGTGGATTTTATATGACGGCATAAAACGTGCGAAGGGCAGCCAAGGAGTCGAGGGGTATTTTTTGGCTTCTCGTTCGTTACCTTGGTGGGCAGTCGGTTTGTCGGTGATGGCCACTCAGATGAGTGCGATTACTCTTGTCGGCACAACCGGGCAAGGTTACAGCGATGGCATGCGATTCGTACAGTTTTATTTTGGATTACCAGTCGCCATGGTTATTTTGTCCGTCACTCTGGTGCCCTTTTTTCATCGAGCACGTGTCTTTACCGCCTATGAGTATCTAGAGCAACGATTCGATGTGAAGACTCGGGCGGTGGCGAGTAGTCTGTTTCTTTTGTCGCGAGGTTTGAGTGTAGGAGTGATAATTGCTGCTCCTGCTGTGATTCTGTCTATTGTTTTAGATTGGAATCTGGCGATGACAATCCTTCTTATCGGCGTTCCGACTACGGCATATACGATGTTTGGTGGTGTACAGGCTGTGACTTGGGCTGACGTGAAGCAAATGGTTGTAATTTTTTTGGGAATGGGAGGAGCCGTAATCGTACTAATGTTTGGATTGCCAGAAAACGTCGGCCTCGAGCCAGCACTTCATCTCGCCGGGGCGACCGGCCGATTAGAGTCGATTGATTTCTCTTTTAATCCAAATGAAACTTACACTTTTTGGTCTGGGCTCATCGGGGGTTTATTTCTCATGCTCGGTTACTTTGGGTGCGATCAAAGTCAGGTCCAGCGTTATCTCACGGCTAATTCCATTGATGCGGGTAGGCGATCCTTGCTAATGAGTGGTTTTGCAAAAATCCCACTTCAATTGTTAATTCTTCTGACTGGCATATTGGTGTTTATCTTTTATTTGTTTAATCAGCCACCTATGTTTTTTAACCCGGGCGACGAGCAACGTGTCCGTGTCTCTAGGGCAGCGGAATATAACGAGTTGAATTCAGAATTTGAGGAAGCGTTTTCTGCTAGGCGCGATGCAGCCGTAGAACTTGTTTCTGTTCGAACCTCCAGCAGTGGTGTCGAAGTGGACAAGGCGACTCAGGTGTTTCTGGAGAGAGACGTGGTCATCCAGAAAATTCGCACCCGTGCTGCTAATTTGAGTAGAGAAGTGAGTGGGGGTGATAGCTCCACAGATGTCAACTATATATTTCCCACCTTCGTTCTTAACCAGCTGCCAGTAGGTTTGGTTGGGTTAATGATTGCGGCCATTTTTGCCGCTGCGATGTCAAGTATTGCTGCGGAACTTAATTCATTATCGACATCCACAGTTATTGATTTTTATCGGAGGCACTACAGGAAGACGGCTTCTGAAGAGCATTATTTATTTGTTTCAAAAATTGTGACTGGTTTTTGGGGAGTGTTTGCGTCCGTGACTGCATTGTACGCGGTGAATTTAGGTTCTTTAATTGAAGTTGTAAATCGCTTTGGGTCATTCTTTTATGGGTCTTTATTGGGAGTTTTTATCCTTGCTGTTGGGGTCCCGCAAGCGACATCTAGAGGTGCTTTTTGGGGATTAATTGGAGGAATGATGACTGTAATCGTCGTGGCTGCAATGACCTCTATCTCATTCCTTTGGTTGAATTTAATAGGCGCATCGGCGGTTTTCTTTTTCGGGATAATAATAAGCAGGTCAGATCGCGCGGTATTAACATGAAATTTTCTTATTGTTAACCTTATTTAAACATCCGCTTTAATTGTAATTTTTAAAAATACTGTAAACTTAAGGCTAAACACGACTGATTAGGTCGGAGATAGGATGATTTTGTGAGTACTTCTACAGACACAATAGAACAGCTAGCGAATCGTGATTACAAGTATGGGTTCGTCACGGAAGTTGAGGAAGACAAAATTCCTCCTGGGCTTAACGAGGATGTTGTCCGACTGATTTCGGCCAAGAAAAAAGAGCCAGAATGGCTCACAGATTGGCGTTTAAAGGCATTTCGTTTCTGGAAAACTATGGATCCTCCTGCGTGGCATAACGTTTCGTTTGAGTCTGTGAACTATCAGGACATCATTTACTATTCTGCGCCAAAGCAAAAACCACAATTGAATAGTCTTGATGACGTAGATCCTGAAATAAAAGCAACTTTTGACAAGTTGGGAATTCCCCTTGAAGAACAAAAACTGATGTCTGGTGTTGCGGTAGACGCAGTTTTTGATAGTGTCTCCGTCGGCACTACTTTCAAAGATAAATTAGCGGAACTTGGGATCATCTTTTGTTCTTTTTCCGAAGCCGTCCAGGAGCACCCTGACCTGGTGCGACAGTATCTGGGCACAGTGGTTCCGGCGTCAGATAATTTTTACGCTGCACTTAATTCGGCTGTCTTTAGTGATGGATCGTTTGCGTATATCCCTAAAGGTGTGCGGTGCCCAATGGAGTTGTCAACATATTTCAGAATAAATGCTGCGCAGACCGGGCAATTTGAGCGAACTTTGTTAGTGGCGGATGAAGGAGCTTCTGTTAGTTATTTGGAGGGATGCACTGCTCCTCAGAGAGACGAAAATCAACTTCATGCGGCGGTTGTCGAGCTCGTAGCTCTTGATGATGCGACGATCAAATATTCCACAGTTCAAAACTGGTACCCTGGCGATAAAGATGGAAAAGGTGGAATCTATAACTTTGTGACCAAAAGAGGTAAAGCTTTCACAAACTCAAAAATAACGTGGACCCAAGTAGAAACGGGGTCTGCTGTAACTTGGAAGTACCCGAGTTGTATTTTACAGGGCGATAATTCTGTCGGGGAATTCTATTCTGTTGCAGTTACAAACAATTTTCAACAGGCTGATACTGGAACCAAGATGATTCATCTTGGTAAGAACACACGAAGCACGATTGTTTCGAAGGGTATATCGGCTGGACAAGGGCAAAATACCTATCGAGGACTCGTGCGAATAGGGAAGAAAGCCACAGAGGCCCGCAATTTTTCACAATGTGATTCTTTATTAATTGGTGATCGCTGTGGAGCGCATACTTTCCCATATCTTGAGGTAAGGAACACTTCTTCTAGAGTAGAGCATGAAGCTTCAACGGCAAAAATTGATGAGGATCAAATTTTTTATTGTCGTCAACGAGGTCTCTCTACGGAGGATGCAGTAAATATAATTGTCAACGGTTTTTGTAAGGAAGTGTTTCGTGAGTTGCCGATGGAATTCGCGGTAGAGGCTCAAAAACTTTTGGGAGTGAGTCTTGAAGGGAGCGTTGGTTAACTTGTGGGGAAAAGGGCAATGAATAACATAGGATGAACTTCTTCCGGCTGATTCTTTTTTTGTAAGCACTACCTGGTGGTTGTGTTTTGAAACGGATTTCTACGTTTTTGTAAGTTGGGAAAAATAAAAATGCTTGAGGTAAAAAATCTTCATGCCCGTGTTGAAGAACGGGAAATTTTAAAAGGTCTTGATCTAAAGGTGAAGCCTGGAGAGGTTCACGCAATCATGGGGCCTAATGGATCAGGGAAGAGCACCTTAGCTGGTGTTTTGGCTGGTAGGGATGATTATGAAGTTACCGGTGGTTCGGTGACGTTTAATAACGAGGATCTTCTTTCAATGGAACCAGAGGATCGAGCGAGAGAGGGGATATTCCTTGCGTTTCAGTATCCTGTTGAAATTCCCGGTGTCAATAACGCCTATTTACTTAAGGCAGCACTCAATGAAATTCGAAAGCACCGAGGTGATACGGAGTTGGATGCAATAGATTTCATGGCGTTTGTCAAGGATCGGATGGAGTTACTGAAGATGGACGACCGCTTGCTTAACCGTCCAGTGAATGAAGGTTTTTCTGGTGGAGAAAAGAAACGGAACGAAATTTTTCAGATGTCTGTGCTCGAGCCAAAACTTGCGATTATGGATGAAACGGATTCTGGGCTTGATATCGATGCACTGAAAATAGTTTCTCAAGGTGTTAATTCGCTTCGCACAGGAGATCGTTCTTTTGTGCTGGTTACACATTATCAACGATTACTGAACTATATTGTGCCGGACTTTGTGCACGTGCTTTCAGGGGGTCGCATTGTTCGTTCTGGTGGAAAGGAACTTGCGCTGGAGCTGGAAGAAAAAGGGTACAGTTGGATCGATTCCTTGGATGCTCATCCAAGTACGTAACGGAGGGTATTCATGAGTCAAAGCGCAGCCGAGAATACCTACCTCGAAGTGTTTGAAAGTATCTCAGCCCATTCGTCATCTGCGGTGAACAAGTTAAGACGCGAAGGCGTGGAGAATTTCGCATCACTGGGGTTTCCGACAACGGATCTTGAACGCTGGAGATTTACGAACGTATCACCTATAGCAAAGAAACAATTTACTTGTAGTAAACGAGTCGATATAGACGCTTCTTTGTTGACTTCCTTCAAACTTCAAGAGGTAGATGGGCCGCAGCTAGTTTTTGTGAATGGGTGGTTCGCAGAAGACCTCTCAAACACGACCGGCTTACCAGGTGGAGTAGAAATTGAGAATTTAGAGGAAGTCTTTGACAATAAACCTGAGTCGATCACACCGTATCTTGGAAAGCTTGTTGGTCCAGGTGAGTCCGCGTTCACTGCTCTTAATACAGCTTTAATTCAAGATGGTGCGGTAATCCGCATAGCGGACAATGTGATTTTTGAGAAACCGCTGCAGCTTTTGTTTATTGCTTCTGCAGATGATTTTCAGATGAGCCAGCCGCGGATTTTGGTGATTGCAGGTGAAAATAGTCAGATTAAGATTATCGAAAACTACGCAAGTCTTACAGACACACAATATTTAACGAACACCGTTACAGAAATTTCTGTGGCAGATAGTGCAATAGTTGATCATTATAAATTGATTCGTGAAAGTGCTGATGCGTATCACATAGGCAATATGCACATTGAACTGGGACGAAGCGCAAACTTTTCGTCGCATTCAATCACTCTTGGTGGTGCAATTGTCAGTAATGACGTAAACGCTAATTTAAGCGGGCAAGGGGGCGAGTGCACTCTTAACGGATTATATTTAGTTGATCATCAGCGATTGGTAGATAACCACACCACGATTCGGCACGCTTCCCCGCATTGTACGAGTCACGAGTTATATAAAGGCATCTTGGCCGACCAGGCCAGAGCCGTTTTTAACGGCAAGATTATAGTAGCGCTCGATGCTCAAAAAACGGATGCAAAACAGACGAACAAAGCGCTCTTGCTGTCTGAAGACGCACAGATTAATACAAAACCAGAACTTGAAATATTTGCTGATGATGTCAAGTGCACTCATGGTGCCACTGTCGGTCAGTTAGATGACGAAGCGCTGTTCTATTTAAGATCTAGAGGTTTAAGCAAGGAACAATCTCGAAATTTACTCATTCATGCCTTTGCCAGTGATTTGCTCAATAGAATTCGAGTGGAACCTATTCGGGTGCAGCTCGATTCATTGCTTTTGCAACAACTCCCCGGGAGTGGTTCCGGATTTTTTTCATGACTAGTTCTGAGGAACATTCGTTGTTGTCTGGGGTCCGCCGTGATTTTCCGATTCTTCAGAGAACGGTACACGGCAGGCCACTTATTTATCTTGACAATGCGGCAACCACTCAGAAGCCACGGGCGGTTCTTGATGTGATAGACAATTATTACACAGACAAGAACGCGAACATTCACCGAGGTGTTCATGTGCTCAGTGAAGAAGCCACAAATGCCTACAACGATGCGCGTCACGGAATTCAGACATTTTTAAATGCGCGGTCTGATCGTGAAATTATCTTCACACGTAATTCCACCGAAAGTATAAATTTAGTTGCAAACAGTTTCGGGCGGAACAATATTAAATCTGGTGATGAAATTTTGATCACTCATATGGAACACCATTCAAATATTGTTCCGTGGCAAATGTTGAGTGAACAGGTAAATGCAAAATTAAAGATTGCTCCCATTGATGATCGTGGTCAATTGATAATGGATGAGTTTGAGGCTCTTCTTACGTCTCGAACGAAACTGGTTTCGGTGGTGCACTTGTCCAATTCCTTAGGCACCATCAACCCGGTTAAGGAAATAGTAGATTTGGCGCATGACAATGGCGTGCCAGTGCTACTGGATGGATCGCAGGCGGTCTATCACATGCCAGTCGATGTTCAGAGTCTTGACTGCGATTTTTATGTCTGCACGGGACATAAATTGTACGGGCCAACTGGTGTTGGGGTGCTTTACGGAAAAGAAACTATTCTGGAGTCTATGCCTCCGTATCAAGGTGGGGGGGACATGATTCGAGCAGTAAGTTTCGAGAAGACCACATATGCCGACCTTCCTCAAAAATTTGAGGCGGGGACTCCTAATATTGCTGGTGTCGTGGGTCTTGGTGCAGCAGTGAAATATTTGAGAAACATTGGATTTAGTCGGATTGCGCCTCATGAATCGGATTTACTCGCCTATGGAACCGAGGCGTTATCGTCAGTACCCGGGTTACGCCTCATTGGAACAGCTGATAAGAAGGCAAGCATCTTATCCTTCGTGATGTCTGGAGCGCATCCACATGATATTGGCACAATCGTGGATAGGGAAGGCGTTGCGATTCGCACAGGACATCACTGCACACAACCAGTTATGGATCGATTTGGAATCCCGGCGACCGCCAGGGCTTCATTTGCGATGTACAACACGAGACAGGATATTGATGCTTTAGTGCAAGCACTTGAACGTGTACGTGAGGTATTTCCATCATGACGGGGCTACGCGAACTCTACCAAGAAGTGATTCTTGATCATAATAAGCATCCGCGCAATTATGGTGAGACCGACGGAGCCGACTACCAAGCGGATGGGTATAACCCCCTGTGTGGGGATCGACTAGTAGTGTATCTGAAGGTACACGAAGGTAAGATTACAGAGGTGACTTTTGTCGGTTCAGGATGTGCAATCTCGAAAGCTTCGGCTTCGCTTATGACCGACGCTGTAAAGGGACTGTCGTTGACAGCAGCCAAGGAATTATTTGATCAGTTTCACACCATGATTACTGATAAGGTCGAAAGGGATTTTCCTGAGGAGCTCGGTAAGTTGGCGGTGTTGGCTGGCGTTCGTGACTACCCGACAAGGATAAAATGTGCAAGTTTGGCGTGGCATACATTGCGATCTGCACTTGACAACAATAAAGGATCCGTTTCGACTGAGTGAAGAGAAGATTTATGGGTATATTTAATTTAAACAACGTTCCGCCCCCGAACGATCGAGAGTCCAGTGATTCGAATAATAGTTCTGATCAGAGTGCGAGTTTAGATACGAGTGCGCTCACAGAACCCCCTCCAAAAACTGATGTGAAGGAAGTAGTTTCACCGACAGTTGAAAAAGATCCAGTCAAGACTTTGGAGTTCACTCCACAAATCGTTGATCAATTATCTACAGTGTTTGATCCGGAAATACCAGTAAATATTTATGAGTTAGGCCTTATATACGACATCATTGTTGATTCCAATTCTGTTGCGATGGTTCAGATGACTCTTACAGCCCCTAATTGTCCGGCAGCAGTAACTTTACCGGCGGAAGTTCAGGGAAAGGTTAAAGCTATCGAAGGGATCACTAATGCCCATGTAGATTTAGTCTGGGAGCCTCCGTGGTCCAAGGACCGTATGACTGAGGCGGCTAGATTGCAACTGGGAATTTTTGACTAATATTTGGTGGGAGCTCGCGTAAAGATATGATGGGTATTTAGGGGCCTATCGAAGTGGAGTTACGGAAATGTTACGGAGTTCCACCGAGGATATTAGTCGCATCTTCTCATCTACATATGAGGGGGACAACATTTCCACGGGAACCCGCCCTCCATCGATCCCATAGTTTTCTTGATTTGAAAACAAGATATTTCCTGCTCGAATAAATCCAATGGCCTTTCTATAGCGTAAACCGCCATTAAAATCGTAGCCGAATTGCTCGATGCGACCGGTATCAGGGTCGAACCAAAACATGTAGTTGTCGTCTGCGTCATTACTTGTTTCAGGGGTAAAAAAGACCTTTATTTTGTGAAGATTTTTGCCATGCCAGTTCTCAAGTCCAAGATCTTTAAAGTGCACGTCGTCGCCGCGCAATGTAAAAGGTAAAAGAGGAAAGAAAACCCGTGCATCTACAAAAGCTCTTGCTCGTCTTTCGCCCTCCTCATCTAGCGTGAGTTGCTTTCCATCATGCCATTCTTGAACTAAGGTGTTGGACAGGGTAACGCGGCGGTTGCTCCGAGAATCTGTGATCGTGTACTCGAAGTTTCCCCCGTCTCGCGTCGAATAAATTTCGAAGCTTCCTGAAAGCGATGTGATTGTCATTGAAATCGATGATCTTTGAAACATCTCTTCACCGTGGAAGGAAAGCGCTTTACTTACGATTAGGGGCACATCAGGTACACTCTTATCAAAAGTTAAACCACAACCGATGAAGCCGATACATACCCAAATGAGGGCAAATTGATAAACGCGCATTATTTCAGGCTCCGGTTAAGTAAGATTGGTTAACAGTCATCATATTATGTGTTGCTGGCGAAAGCATGTAGTTGTTGGCCATGAAAGGATTTCGTAAAGGAAAATGGAGGCTTTCTGATGGAACGAGTCCGTGTTTTTGCTCCAGCCTCTGCGTCAAATTTAGGTCCTGGATTTGATGTCCTTGGGTTAGCGTTACAGCAACCCGGCGACATAGTTGAGGCCGAACTGGCTGAGACGATTGGCGTTGAACTCGTTGCCGTTCATGGTTCCACTAATCTGACGACTGACCCCACACAGAATGTTGTATGCATAGCGGCCGCTTCGGTGCTTCGGGAAGCTAATGTTTCTAATAGCGTTGGTGTGCGCTTGTGGTTGCATAAAAAAATGCCACTTGCCAGTGGTTTGGGTAGTTCAGCAGCAAGCAGTGTTGCTGGTGCGCTAGCCACGCATCATCTTTTGGACAGCAAGCTTAATAGGGAACAACTCATTCAGTGCGCTTTGGAAGGCGAAGCTGCCGTATCAGGCACTCCCCATGCGGATAATGTAGCGCCTAGTTTATTGGGGGGTATTGTCCTAATTCGTTCTTGTAATCCTTTAGACGTGATTTCACTTCCGGTGCCCTCATGGCTGCGTATAGTTGTTGTCCATCCTCATACAACCGTTAAAACTTCTGAGGCGAGGAATCTACTGAAAAACCAGAATTTTTCCATTGGGAAAGTTGTCAAGAATCTTGGAAATCTTGGTGCATTTGTCGATGCGTTGCACACTAAAAACAGGGAGCTTTTCGGACGAGCTATTAGTGATGCTCTAGTTGAACCTATCCGTGCTCACCTGGTTCCGGCTTTTGCTAAAGTGAAACAGGCCGCACTAGATGCAGGTGGTTTGGGTTGTTCAATATCTGGGTCCGGACCCTCAGTATTTGCATTTTCAGATTCGGATGACGGAGCAATGGCGGTAGCCGATTCGATCCAGTCTGTTTTTTCTGAGGAAGGCTTCGCAAGTGACCACTACGTAGGATCAGTCAATACGCGTGGCGCAATTCTATTGACTCCTGAATAAATCGATTCAATAGAATTATTTTTGTATAGTGCGGCATCAACCTTGGGAGTTTGTTCTGGTAGATAATAAATTTTTTTATTGCCGGCTACAGGCTACAACATTGGGATACCATCAATGATTTGGATTTGTCTTGTCGGTTTTCTTGTGCTGGTCGGATTGTATGACCTGCTGCAAAACAAGCATGCTGTCCTGCGAAATTTCCCGGTCATTGGCCACTTAAGATATTGGTTAGAAGCGCTCGGTCCAGAGTTGCGTCAATACATCGTTGCCGATAACAATGAAGAGCGACCTTTTAGTAGGGATCAAAGACGTTGGATCTATGCATCATCTAAAGAAATGAACAATTATTTTGGTTTTGGTTCTGACAATGAAATGGAATCTGCACCAAGCTATCTCATCGTTAAGCAGCGGGTCTTCCCTAAGGAATCTTTACGCCCCGGAGATAGTGACTACGACGAAACCTATACCGTTCCTTGTCGCAAAGTGCTCGGTAAGAAACGAGCTAGAGCTAAGGCATTTCGCCCGCGCTCTGTAATTAATATTTCTGGAATGAGTTTTGGATCCCTTAGCGGTTCTGCAATTGAGGCGTTGAACCGAGGAGCTTTAATTGCTGGATGTCTTCATAATACCGGTGAAGGGGGTGTGTCTTCTCATCATTTGCACGGTGGTGATTTAATTTGGCAAATTGGTACTGGTTATTTTGGATGTCGTGAATTGGACGGTCGTTTCGATATTCAGCGTTTAGAGGAAACCGTTCATCAGAACCCACAGATTAAAGCTATTGAAATTAAGTTGAGCCAAGGAGCTAAACCTGGGGTGGGAGGATTCCTACCAGGGCGAAAGATTAATCGGGAAATAGCTTCTATACGGGGGATCCCTGTGGGTCTTGATTGCGCGAGTCCCGCTTCTCACTCAGAATTTAGTGACGCTGACACACTTCTAGATTTTGTGGAATTAATTGCCACCCAGACAGGTTTACCGGTTGGAATTAAATCTGCCGTCGGCGAATCAGAGTTCTGGGCGACACTTGCGAGTTTAATTGCAACGACAGGTCGAGCTCCAGATTTTGTAACAATTGATGGGGGTGAAGGTGGGACAGGGGCTGGCCCGCTGGTGTTTTCCGATCATGTGGCGCTGCCGTTTAAAGTTGCTTTTAACAGAGTGCATCAAATTTTTTCTGATGCTGGCATTGTTGAAGATATTGTTCTCATTGGTTCTGGAAAATTGGGTTTTCCAGAGTCAGCGCTGCTGGGTTTTTCGTTGGGTTGCGATTTAATCAATGTTGGACGGGAGGCCATGTTGGCAATTGGCTGTATTCAGGCACAGCGGTGTCATACCAATCATTGTCCAGCCGGTATTGCGACGCAGAATCGGTGGCTCGCGGCTGGACTCAACCCGAGTCTCAAGTCGGCACGTTTAGCGAATTACATTTTTTCTCTTCGCAAGGACTTGTTGGCATTGGCTCACACTTGTGGAGTGGATCACCCAACAGACGTAATGCCTGATCAACTTGAGATGCTTGATGATCGCTTCGGAGCGCTCACGGTTGCAGAGATATTCTCTTCTCGCCGTAGTTCTAAACAGAATGTTGCAAATTAGATGTTGTGAAAATCGAGTATTAAACAACCATAAGCGATGAGAAACCTTTATAAAGAAACAACCAGCAGGAAAAAGCGAGACACAGTTTTCTTAATTGTTGTCCTTGTGTTTTTTGTAAAGGGCACCTCGTTGCTTTTATCTAGTCATTTTGAGATGGGAAATGTTCTTAAAGAGCAGATAAACGTTGTACGTAATCTGCGTGTTGATGTCCTCCGTGAAATCCCTCACGATCGTAGTGCTTTCACGCAAGGTTTACTTTGGGCTGATGGACACCTGTATGAGAGCACTGGGAGATATGGTGAATCGACACTGCGCCGCCTTGATCCAGAAACGGGCTTTATTCAAGAGCGCACCAATATACCCACCAATTTTTTTGGAGAAGGTTTGGCTAAGGTCGGTCAGAATCTGATCTTGCTGACATGGAAGGCCGAACGTGCGATTTTGTACGACGTAAACTCACTTAAAGCTTTACGTACATTTCGTTACGATGGAGAAGGGTGGGGTCTTTGTTACGATGGGGCTCGCTTAATAATGAGTAATGGGTCGGACACTCTTACATTTAGAGATCCTACGTCATTTCAGGAAATCGGGAGTGTGCAGGTCACACTCCGTGGTATGCCACGAGACAACATTAACGAACTAGAATGTGTTGATGGCGCTGTTTACGCAAACTTGTGGGACGATGATTACATTCTACGAATCGATCCTGATACAGGTTCCGTGACCCATCAGATTGATTCTCACGGCCTTCTTTCAAGGGAGGAATCTCGCGGCACCGACGTCTTAAACGGGATTGCTTATAACCCACAGGCGGATACTTTTTACATTACAGGTAAATGGTGGCCGAAAATGTTTGAAGTTCGGTTTATCGAATAGAAAGTGCCTCGTTGGCGTCGAAGGCGCCTTTGCGTCAGACTATTCCGTCGTTGGCAAGCCTGCCATGTGCTATGCTCCCGATTTGAGTCAAGGGTTAAAGTTTTCCACGAGCCGTTTTTCTTGCATGCTTAGATATATCAAAGGTTGAACTGAGGACTAGTAAGAACGCGGCCTTGCTCCCGAAATATCAAATGCGACGAGTAGCTGTCGGACCAAGTGTCTTGGTCATTCTGGTGTTGTTGGTTACTGGTTTTGTGGTAGTGCGTCCGTCGGCTCAGGATCAGGGAGCAGATCTTCGAGCATTATTGGAAACGCGCACCGAATCTCGGAAAGTTTCTGATGGCCCGAGTGAGTTTTACTTTACGCGAGGAGTGTATACCTCTGGTTGGCGATGGGGTTCTTGGCGGATCGATTTCCCGAAAGCTGACCGTCAATTTATGCTCGCAGTCAACAGTTTAATAGACATTAGCGCTGCTGAAGAGGAGAACGCTGTTCGCCTAGATGATCCACGGATACGACAGTTTCCCTTTTTGTATGTTCTAGAGGTGGGAGACATGGCTCTTTCGGCAAAAGAAGCGAAGGGTTTACGTGACTATTTATTGGCTGGAGGTTTTCTCGTAATCGATGATTTTTGGGGATCGTGGGAGTGGGCCAATTTTGAACGTCAAATTAGACGGGTCCTTCCCGATCACCGTATTGTGGATATCCCACTGAATCACCCTATCTTTAATGCTGTTTATCGAATCGATGAGCTTTTACAGGTCCCTGCAATTGGAAATCATTATCGGGGAAGAACTTGGGAGCAGGATGGATACAGACCGCACGCGCGAGGAATATTCGATAAGCAGGGTCGGTTAATGGTGGTAATCAATTGGAATACTGACCTTGGCGACGCATGGGAATGGTTTGAGCGCCCAGAATACCCTTTAGAGTTTTCTAGCTTTGCTGTTCAGATGGGGGTTAACTTTATTGTATACGCGATGAGTCATTAGGTTGATGGTAAAACCTAGAAACGCGTACAAGTATTTAATGAGAGTAAATCGTGTTTGAGTCTTTATTTGAATTACTGTTTAAGTACCGCCCCGTGATGTTTGAACAGGGAGAAGTTGCCTTGCGTGCGGCAGGGTTGGGTTACCTGTTGAGCTTTATGGTTGCGATTGCGGCTGTCATAACTGTCAGGACCTATAGACAGGTTCGCGGCAATAGCAAATCTGTAGATCGACTTGTGTTGTCTGTTTTTCGTGTTGGCGCACTAGCTCTCTTGGTTTTTTGTCTTTTGAGACCCGTCTTAATAATTTCATCTGTTGTTCCTCAGGAAAATTTTCTTGGAGTGTTAATCGATACTTCTAAAAGCATGCAAATTTCTGACACCGACGGCGTGGCAAGAAGTGAGTTTGTCAGTCAGCAGTTTGGCGATCCTGAAAGTGGTTTGCGCGCTGCTTTAGCGGATAGATTTGCTCTTCGCTTCTTCAGCTTTTCCGGTGATACTAGTCGAGTCAGTGCCGTTGATGAATTGTTATTCGACGGCACTCAAACCCATCTCGGTGGCGCAATACGCAGTGCGCATGAGGAACTATCCGACTTGCCCCTATCTGGGCTCGTTGTTGTTAGTGATGGAGCGGATAATGCTAGTGAGGGCCTCGGGGAAAGCCTCTTGCCATTACAGGCCTCTGGCGTGCCAATTTTTACTGTTGGACTTGGCGGAGAAAAGTTTGAGCAAGACATTCAGCTTAGTAGAGTTGATTTACCGCGGCGTGTGCTTAAGGGCACTTCGCTTTCGGTTGAATTGGTAGTGACACACCAGGGGTATCGGGGAGAAATAGCGACGGTCCAGATAGAGGATGAGGGTCGTATTGTTGGCACACAGGATATTGAACTTCCGGCTGATGGCGTCCCAGAGACGGTGAGGATGCGGTTCACAGCGGCGGAAGAAGGCCCAAGGCTATTTAGTTTCCGTGTTATTCCAAAAATTGGTGAAATGGTTGTTGAGAACAACTTGCGCCAAGCGCTTATTCTTGTTGAGGATCGACGAAAAAAAATCTTGTACTTTGAAGGTGAACCCCGGTGGGAAGTGAAATTTCTTCTTCGTGGTGTTGAAGATGACACAAACCTGCAAACGACATTGTTGCAGCGTACAGCGGAGAACAAATTTTTTCGCGTCAACGTTGATGGTCCAGACGAATTGCCTGGTGGATTTCCGACAACTCGCGCTGACCTCTTTAAATATAGTGGATTGATTCTCGGTAGCATTGAGGCGAATTACTTTACCCCAGATCAACTCCGAATGATTTCCGACTTCGTGAATCATAGAGGTGGCGGTCTGTTGATGTTGGGTAGCCATCGATCTTTTTCCGAAGGGGGCTATGCAGGCACGCCGGTTGCTGATGTGCTACCGGTTGAACTTGATCCGAACGAATCGGATGTGGAGGACAGTTTCTTTTCAGAGGTTCGGGTCGAGCCGACGAGGGCCGGAGAAACCCATCCAGCGACACAGATTGCTGAGTCGGAACAGGATTCCACACAGCGATGGTCTGCACTTCCACCGGTGACTGTCGTAAATCCAATTAGGGATGTCAAACCTGGAGCGACGGTTCTATTAACGTCGGAGCCTGATGACTTAGTGGTTCTAGCATTTCAACGCTACGGGGCTGGCAAATCGTTAGCATTTCCTGTTCAGGATTCTTGGATGTGGCAGATGCATGCTGATATGCCTGTTGATGATTTAACGCATGAAACGTTTTGGAGAAAGCTTCTTCGCTGGGTTGTCGATGGTGTGCCAGATCAGGTGGTTATTAATCTACCGCAGGATCGAGTGGAACCTGGGCAGGCGTTCACGGTTTTGGCTGACGTTGGTGATGCAAACTTTGAAGAATTAAATAACAGTTCTGTCGTGGCAGTTGTCACCGATCCCGCGGGAAACATTATTGAACGGAACATGGAGTGGACTGCTGAAAAAGACGGTGAGTACCGGGCGACTATTCCCTCCGGCGAAGAAGGCTTCTATGAAATACGCGTAGAAGCGTCGATTGATGGAGAGTTGCTTGGAGAGGATTTATCCTATGTTCAAGTGTCGCCGAGTGATAGTGAGTTTTATGATTCAACGATGCGTACGGCCTTATTGGATCGCATTGCAAGTGCGACGGGTGGACTTTCTTACACAGCCGACTCGTCACAATCTTTAGCGGAAGACATTCAGTACGTGGGTGCTGGGGTAACTGTTGTCGAAGAGCAAGATTTGTGGGATATGCCCGCAGTCTTCTTTCTGTTGTTGACGTTGGTCTTGCTAGAGTGGGGCTATCGTCGATTCAGGGGGCTTGCGTGACTGGGCGGATGTGGTCAATAGTTGTGGTTACGATATTGGTTTTTGTGACGCCGGCGTCTGCCCAAGAAACCCATGTTTTGGTTATAACCGGTCTCGGAGGAAACTCAGACTACACGCAGCAATTCCACAAGTGGGCCAGCAAACTTCTTGATGTTGTTGTGACTCAGTATGGTGTTCCTTCGGAGAACATTACCTATCTGAGTGAAGAACCGTCTATTGCTCCGGACACGATTAAAGAGCGATCTTCTCAAGAAAATATAAAGACTGCTGTTAAAAACATTGCGAAGCTTGCACAACCCGTTGACCATGTTGTCATAGTTCTTTTTGGCCATGGTAGTTTTTCTGATTCCGCGCGGATCAATTTACCGGGGCGAGATCTGTCTGCGAGTGATTTTTCAACATTGTTAGACGGGTTGGATGTGCAATTTGTGACTTTTGTTAACACGGCTAGCGCGAGTGGTCCCTTTGTTGAAGAATTATCAGGTGAGGGGCGGGTAGTCATGACGGCTACTCGCACAGGTGCCGAACGGAACGCATCAGTTTTTGGAGGTCATTTCGTTGATGCATTTGCGGATGGTCGGGAAGTTGCTGATCAAAATAAAGATAGTCGCGTATCGATGCTCGAAGCATTTATATTTGCTCGTTTTAGAGTAGACGAAAGTTATGAGAAGGACGGGAATCTTGTGACCGAACACGCCATGCTTGACGATAATGGTGATGGTGTTGGAACCACTGATCCTGATCCACTAAACGGAGATGGGGCCATCGCGCGCACGTTGTTCTTTACGCGAGGCGGTGGTGTTCGTGCTGAGGTGACATTTCCTGATGATCCCGCGTTACGTGCGTTATATGAGGAAAGACAGGTTTTGGAAGGCAGGGTTGATGATTTAAGGCGCTTAGAGGGAGGGACTGATCCCGAACAGTACCAGCAAGAATTAGAACTATTGTTGATCGAACTGGCACTGAAGAGTCGTGAAATAAGGGAACAAGAAAATACCGGTGAAGGGTCTGGGATCAAGTGATATGTTGATGCGTGTAAAGTTGTTCAGAAGGAAGAAAAACATGCCTTGGTTGAGAAATACGGTGGTCGGATTTGCCGTGTCTGTTTTGATTTTTGTTGTTTCTATTGTTGGGCGGCCAATGGGTTCTATTGCTACCGCAAGTGATATGCAGGCAGGAAACATAGACTATGACTCTGGATTTTTTTTCGTTCGGATCCGCTACGATATGAGTCTTCGAGGTGCTGGCGGATTTTTTGGCGGCGATCTGCCGTGGGCTCATGACTATCCTCGTGCGGAACAAAATCTGGTTCGTATTTTGGAATCTGTCACCACGGTTACGCCATCCGACGGACCGAACGGAAGCAACATACTTGACCTTGATGATCCGGAGTTGTACAAGTTCCCGTTTGCATATATGTCTGAACCTGGCTACTGGACATTAGATGACCAAGAGGCCGCAGGGCTTCGCGCATATTTACTAAAGGGTGGCTTTTTGATTTTTGACGATTTTCGAGGTGATCACTGGTTTAATTTTGAAAAACAGTTGAAGCGAGTATTACCAGATTCACGGCTCATCGAATTAGATATTTCTCACCCAGTATTTCACTCATTTTTTGATATTGATACGCTTGAGATGCCGTGGATGTACAATCTTCCGCCTCGATTTTATGGTGTATATGAGAACAATGATCCTGACGGGCGTTTAATGCTTGTAGCGAATTATAACAATGATATCGGTGAGTACTGGGAGTACTCAGACACTGGCTGGCTACCGATTGATCTATCGAATGAGGCGTATAAATTTGGCGTTAATTACGTGATGTATGCGATGACTCATTAGGAGGAGAACGACCTTGGACCTCGATCTTAAACCTGACGAACCCACTGATCTTGAATCACCGGATGACATTATTCTCGCGGACAAGTTGAAAGCTGGGCGCGAGCAGATTCTTTCTGAATTGCACAAGCTTATCATCGGTCAAAAAGATGTTATCGAGCAGGCGTTGCTGACTTTGTTTGTTGGAGGAAACAGCATCATTGTTGGTGTTCCCGGTCTGGCTAAAACACTTCTGATCCAGACGATGGCGCAGGTTTTGGATCTTAAGTTTTCCCGTATCCAATTTACGCCTGATTTAATGCCTTCAGATATCACAGGAACTGACATTATTCAGGAAGATGCTGAAACGAGTGGAAGAAAAATGGTTTTTGCTCCAGGTCCTGTTTTTACGAACATATTACTGGCGGATGAAATTAATCGAACGCCACCAAAAACTCAGTCTGCTCTTCTTGAGGCGATGCAAGAGCATCGCGTGACCGTTCAGGGGAGAACCTATGAGTTAGAGGAGCCTTTTTTTGTTTTTGCGACACAGAATCCCATTGAACTTGAAGGGACCTATCCGTTACCAGAGGCACAGCTGGATAGATTTATGTTTCATATCGTTATAGATCATCCTCCGGAGGATGAAGAAATCGAGGTGGTGAGAACCACAACCGTCGTTCAAGAACATCAATTCCAACATGCTATTACTGGAGCAGATCTTGTCGCGTTTCAAAGATTAATCCGCAAAGTACCTGTGTCGGAATCAGTATTGCGGTATGCCTTAAATTTGGTGCGAACAAGTCGGAATAAGGCAAGTGATGCACCTGAATTTGTCAAAAAATGGGTTGCCTACGGTGCCAGTGTTCGCGCAGCCCAATATTTGATACTAGGCGGCAAGGCGCGGGCAGTTACGCAGGGCCGGTATCATGTCAGTTTTGAGGATATTCGAGCACTTGCAAACCCGGTGCTTCGCCACCGTGTGTTGCTGAATTTTCATGCTGAATCTGAGGGCATAACACCAGATCAAGTTGTTAATCAACTTCTGGAAACGGTTCCGCAACCAAGTTCAAAGATGTAACGTGGACATAACAAACCAAAGCACACCGGGCGCTCGATTTGTTGATCCTAAAGTACTGGCTCGTATTGGAAGCCTTAACCTGTTGGCTCGTACCGTTGTTGACGGATTTATCAATGGTTTGCACAAGGCGCCGTATCTTGGGGTGTCCGTAGATTTTGCGGAACACCGTGGCTATATGCCCGGTGATGATATTCGTTTTATTGACTGGAGAGTGTTTGCCCGTACGGATAGGTTCTATGTGAAGCAATTTGAGGCTGACACGAACACCAATTTTTCAGTCATGCTTGATGTGTCAAAGTCCATGAATTTTGGAAGTAAGGGTATTTCCAAGCTTGACTATGGACGCTATCTTGCGGCGTCTCTTACCTATTTTTGCACTAAGCAGAGAGACCGCGTAGGTTTAGTGACCTTCGACGATGACATTGTTACGAGGATACCTTCCTCTGCGAAGCATCTTGACATTGTTTTACACGAACTAGACCGAGTCGATGCTGGTCGCCCTGGCGCTTTAGAGAAGCCTCTTTTTAGGGCGACAGAATTCTTTAAGCGCAGAGGTATTGTGGTCCTTATTTCCGATTTCTACGAAGACCCAAGCGTGGTTGTCGATGCCCTAAAGCCACTCTGTTTTGGCGGCACAGATCTTATAGTGTTTCACGTTCTCGATCCTGCGGAGGTTGATTTTCCATACGATGAGGCTGTTAGTTTTCAGGATTTGGAAACTGGTCGAAAAATCCCGGTCGTTCCGGACAAGCTGCGCGACCAGTACTGTCAACTTGTTCAAGACCACATAGCCAGGTTATCGAAACTATGTGGAGAAAATCGAATCGACTACGCGATGTTTAACACAGCGATGCCACTTGATGGCGCGTTGTTTAAATTTCTTGCTATGCGGGAGAAATTGAGTAGAAAGCGCTGATGGCTTTTCTGGCACCGTTGTTTTTTATCGGTCTCGTGGCACTGGTTGTTCCAGTGGTCATCCATATGATTCAGCGAGAGCGAAAGGAATTTGTCGAGTTTCCGTCTCTAATGTTTGTACGAAAGATTCCTTATCGTTCTTTTCGTCGTCAGCGAATCAGGCACTGGGTTTTGTTGCTAATCAGATGTGCCGCATTACTATTGTTGATTTTAGCGTTTGCGAGACCATTTTTAAATCAATCATCTTTAGCCAACTCTGGTTCTGGAGCGAGGGAAGTCGTTGTGCTTCTGGATCGCTCGTACAGCATGGGGTATGAAGACAATTGGGATCGTGCAAAGGAGGCTGCTCTGAATGTGGTTGATGAGCTGGCGTCCGATGACCGCGCAACATTGATCTTGTTCGACAGCGGCGCGCAAGTGGGTCCTCGTTCAATGGTTGATCGTAATAGATTGCGAGGTCTGATTTCTGATTCTGAATTAAGCGCGGGAACAACCCAATATGGACCAGCATTAAAGTTGGCGGAGGGAATTTTTGAGGATTCCAGTTTACCCAGACTGGAAGCGATTCTCATTAGTGATTTTCAGGAAATGGGTTTAGAAAGTGCAACTGGGATTCACTTTCCTGAGGGTGCTGTATTAACGCCAATTTTTATTGGAAGTGACCGATCCCCCAACATTAGTGTTGTAGGTATTTTGTTTGAACGAGAATACTTTTCAGGGAGAGAGCGAGTAGCGGTCTCTGCGCGTATTACGAACCGTCATGACCAGCCAGTTTCTGAACTAAATGTTTCTCTGGAAATTGACGGACGAGAAATTGAGAGCGTAGATGTCGGTTTGCAAGGAAATGGATCAGAGACTGTTGATTTTTCAGCAATTACCATGGGCGATGTCCCAATGGCCGGTAGAGTTCGTATAGAACCTGATGCTTTACCTGTGGATGATTCATTTTACTTTGTGATGTCTCCAGGACAGGTTGTTCGTGTTTTGTTGGTTAAGAATAACCGTGCACTACCTGACTCAGCGTTACATCTTAGGAGAGCACTAGATATTGGTTCGAGTCCGGCTTTTGAGGTTCTTGAGACTGACCTGGCCAGTTTGACGGTTTCTAAATTATCCGATCGAAATGTGGTAATACTCGATGATATTCCCGCTCCATCGATTGAGGTGTTACAGGCACTACAACGGTTTGTTGAAAGGGGCGGAGGTCTACTCGTTGTCTCTGGCGAAAGAAGCAATTGGGGTGTCAGCAGTTCGGGATTGCTTTCTGGAACTTTAAATCCTCCGATTGATCGGTCTGGCCGTGGGGGGGCAATTGGGTTTGCGGATTACAGTCACCCGATTTTTGAGCTTTTTGGTTCCCCGCGAAGTGGCGATGTTACAACCGCACGATTTTTTCGTTATCGCCCATTTGAACCAAACGAGTCAAGTGTTGTTTTGGCTCGATATGACGATGGGAATCCAGCGTTAGCCGAACACAATCTTGGTGACGGTAAAGTTTTATTGTGGATGTCAACGCTGGATAATTTCTGGAACGATTTAGCTCTTAAGCCAATATATTTGCCATTTGTGCACCGTATGACGCAATACTTGGCGAGTTATAAGCCGTCGCCGGGTTGGTACGAATCTGGACAGGTAGTTAACTTTATTGAACAGCAAGGGTTATCTGTAATGACGAACCTTAATGACAGAGAATTGGTAGTGGTGTCACCAACAGGACGTCGTGTGTCTTTAAGTGAAGGTGACCGGGCGGGTTTTATTGCACTCCAGGAACAGGGTTTTTACGAGATTCGTGATGCATCGGCAAATTCAGGTGTCCAACAGAATTTAGCGGTTAATGTAGATTTAGCTGAGGCCGACTTAACAACAGTTGATGTGGATGAATTCATGGGCACAATAACGGGACGGGTATCCAGTGCACCAAGTGAATCGACTAATCCTAGCCGAACAATTAGTGCTGTTGATATTGAACGCCGTCAAGATCTTTGGTGGTATCTGTTAGTTATTGCCGTCGTCTTATTTATCCTTGAGACTGTCATGTCGAACCGGTTGTCACGTAAAACACTCGATCTTGGTTAAAAAGAGGCTTAAGATGAAGGGGCCATGTCAATGATTCGCCACGAACCAGATTTCAGTACGGACCGCAACGAGATACTTCGCGTGATCAAACAGGTACGAAATCGTTGGCGCCTTCGGATCGTGTTTCGAGGAACTTCCGTTCTACTTGCTGCCGCTTTAGGGATATTTTTAGCGTCCTCATTTGGTCTTGAAGTCTTTAGGTTTGAACCAACGGCTGTAGTGATTTTTAGGGTTCTGACCTACGCAGTGTTAATTGGTCTTGGCTGGTGGTTTTTTGTGCGCCCGTTGTTGCGGAAGGTGTCAGACGAACAGGTAGCACTATATCTTGAGGAGCATGAACCATCTTTACAAACCTCTCTCTTGAGCGCTGTTGAAGAAAGCAACAAAAATTCTGAGGTTCGTCGTCCAGATTATTCACCCAAGATTGTCGATCAACTCATTCAATCAGCCGTTTCTAGTGTCCGTGAGGTTGACATGGGGCGTGCTGTTGAAAGGCGTCCGCTTCAGTTTAATTCAGGGTTGTTAGGTGTTGTTGGTGCCGTAACAGTGTTAATGCTTCTCTTTGGACCGGATTATCTTAGACATGGTGTCACAGCATTGCTAACACCGATGGGAAATATTCAAGCTGCGAGTCCTTATCGGATCGATGTAGTTCCAGGTGACGTGACTGTAGCGCGAGGTATCGACCAGTCAATCGAAGCTAAATTGGTTGGGTTTGCATCAGATGATGTGATTCTTTTTATGCGATCCAATGAAAGTGCTCCTTTTGAACGGCTACCTTTAGTGCCAATAGATGAATCCGACGTCTATGAGGTTTTATTATTCGATGTCCAAGCTTCTACAGACTATTTTGTTTCTGCTGAGGGAGTAGAGTCGTCGACCTACACCTTAGATGTTGTTGATCTTCCATATGTTGAGCAGCTCCAATTGCAGTACGAGTTTCCAGACTACACAGGTCTTGAACCGAAGTTTGTTGAGGAGGGGGGAGATATTGCGGTTCTTCGGGGTACTACCGTGCAGATACGGGCCATAACGACATTGTTAACTGATGGTGGAGAACTTGTCATAGATGAAGAGACGCGAACGCCGCTCGTTCTTGAGGAGGATGGGACGCTAACGGGCAGTTTCATCGTTGAAGAAGACAGCTTTTATCAAATTCATCTCAAGACATCTGACGGGCAATTAATATCAGGGTCTCCACAGTACACGATTGACGTTTTGACAGATCAACCTCCATCGGTTGTCTTTATTAACCCCGGGCGAGATACGACTGCAAGCGCGATTGAAGAATTGTTTGTTGAAGCTAGAGCCGATGATGACTTTGGGCTACTTTCTCTTGATCTTTTGTATTCGGTCAATGGAGAAAATGAGCAGATAATTTCTTTGTTTAATGGTAAGAACAGCGATCTCAGGGAAGTATCTGCTGGTCACACATTTTTCCTGGAAGAGCTCAATCTTGAGCCTGGAGATTTTGTTTCTTATTATGCTCGCGCAACTGACCGAAATCTTGCCCAAGAGCAGAAAGATATCAAGAGTGATCTCTACTTCGTGCAAATTAGAGCATTTGGGAAAGATTTTAAAGCGGCTCAATCTCAAGGTGGTATGGGAGGTGGAGGTGGAGCCGATGCTGATCCGCGTGCGTTGTCTGAAGCACAGCGACAGATCGTTTCTGGGACGTTTAATGTTATTCGAGATCGCGAAAATTACTCTGATGATGAATATCGAGAAAACCTCGTATTCTTGACGCTCGCACAGGGACGTCTTCGGGAGCAGGTGGAAACTTTATTACGCCGGATGAATAGCCGAGTCATGCCGGCGGATCCTGAGTTCGCCGCAATTGTAAAACTGTTGCCTCAGGCCGCAGAAGCGATGCAAGTAGCTGAAGGTGAACTTCAAGATCAGGATGCGGACGGTGCACTTCCACCTGAACAGCGGGCCCTTCAATTTTTACAACGTGCGGAAGAGGCCTATGAGGAAGTAATGGTTTCGATGGGTGGTGGTGGCGGCGGCGGGAATAGTCAAAGTCAAGCGGCCGAAGATCTCGCTGACTTGTTTGAGCTGGAACTTGATAAATTACAAAATCAATACGAAACCATGCAGCGTGGTCAACAGCGACAAGCAGACAATACTGTTGACGAGCTTATGGAACGCCTTCGGGAATTGGCGAGACGTCAGGAACGAGAGGCTGAGCGCCAGCGGCGACAGGCACGAGGTCAGCAATCTGCTCAAGGTGGGTCGTCTGCTGGACAGAGGGCTTTGGCGGAAGAAGCAGAAGAAGCGGCGAGGCGGTTGGAACGTCTCGGGCGCGAGATGAATTCACCACAAATGATGGATGCTTCTCGTCGTCTTCAAGAAGCGGCCGACGCAATGCGGCGGGCTGCTGCCAATGATGACAACCTTGGGTTTGCAGAAGCGGGTGCTGCTCTTGATCGACTGCGAGAAGTGCAGGATCGATTACAGTCCGAACAAACTGGGCGTCTGGAACGTGATATTGAAGATGCTTTAAAAAGAGCTAATCAGCTTGCTGCCAAGGAGCGTGAAATTGAAGCTGATGTCAACCAACTTTCTGAACTTGATGATGAACAGCGTACCGATCGTTTACGCGGTTTGATGGATCGGAAAGATGCGATGGAAAATGACGTTGCAGAGCTAGAACGTGATCTCGATTCAACATCTGCAGAATTTCAGAGGGAAGAACGTGATGCATCGCGTCGCTTAACTGAAGCAGCGAATAGTATTAGAGACAATAAACTAAAGGAAAAGATTCGCTACTCAAAGGGTTTGGTGCGCAGTCGAGCTCCAGAAACTGCGAAAGCCTTCGAAACAGAAATTGGCAACGACATAGCCGATTTACAGGAAAAACTTAGTGTAGCTTCTGAAGCCGTTGGAAAATCTGAGGGGGATAAGATGGCCCAGGCTTTGGACCAGACGAGAGATCTCATGCGCAGTCTTGAAACCCTTGAACACCGGATGGCTCAAGAAAGCGATCCATCTGGTAGCGAAGAACAGGACGGCGGCCAGACATCGGGACAGGGAGGGCAGCAGGCTGAGGCTGGTCGAGCCGATGGGCGTTCCGGTGAGGGCGACACAGTAGGTGACTCATTTACAGCGGATGGTGCAGGTGATCGACGGCCTGGTGTTTTTGATCCCCAAGACGTTCGACAGTGGCGAAGCGAATTCCAGAAACGCTTGGGTGAGGCGCAGGATATCCGGAGAATTCTAGAGGGAGAACAGTTTTCTGCTGAGGATCTTGATGAAATCATTCAGCAAATGCGAGAATTTGATGATCAACGTTCATATCAAACCGCGGAAATCCTCGCTGATTTGCAAAGATTGGTTTTAGAGGAATTAAAGCGATTCGAATATCGCTTACGGCGAGAACTTGATGTGGAAAGTCAGAATTTATATCTTGCATCATCGGATGATGTGCCACCAGGATTCCGAGAATTAATCGAAGAATATTATCGCTCGTTATCCCAAAATAATTAACCAAGCTAGCCTCATTCAAATCTTGATATCGTGACCGGTACCCATCTTCACACCCTTGAACTCGATCCCCCCAGTTCCGCTTTAGGCTCTGTGATTTGGATGCACGGGCTTGGGGCTGACGCGACTGATTTTCTTAATGTTCCAGCCCAGCTGGGATTACCAGCCGAATTTCCGATTCGATACGTTTTTCCTAATGCTCCCGAGATACCTGTAACAATCAATATGGGTACTGTAATGAGAGCATGGTATGACATCACTACTTTTGAACCGCGCACACAAGACGAATCAGGGATACGTTTATCTGCTCAACACATTACCGAGTTGATTAATTTTGAGGTCGCACGAGGGGTTCCTACAAACAAAATTGTACTTGCCGGATTTTCACAAGGTGGTGCGATGTCTTTGTTTACGGGACTTCGATACTCAAAAACCTTAGCGGGAATATTATGTCTCTCGGCATATCTTCCCCTGCTGAAAAATTTTTCTGACGAAGTCAGTGTCGCGAATGCGCGGGTTCCTATTTTTCAGGCGCATGGTATTAATGATACGGTCGTCACGTATGCCAGCGGGCGACAGACTTGCGAACATTTGGAGTCGGCTGGATATCCTATCGAGTGGCACGAATACGAGATGGCTCATCAAGTGTGCCATGAGGAATTGTGTGATATCGCCTCTTGGTTAACAAATGTTTTTGACTTGTCCTCTATTGTGGAGACGCAGGATGAGAAAATATAAATTAATTGCAACGGTATTCTGTTTAATAGTCTTGGTAGGATGCGGGAAAAAGGAGGAACCAATCACTGTGGCACGCCCACCATTCACAAAAGTTCAGGATGTCGTAGATGTGGTGCACGGAATAGCCGTGACCGATCCGTATCGATGGTTGGAGGATCAGGATTCGCAAGAAACACGTGATTGGATCAACGGTCAAAACGATTATACGGATTCTGTGCTCAGCCAGTTACCTAGGCGGGGTGAATTGCGACAAACAGTGACACGCGTGTTAGAGCGAGATTTTATTGGTATACCTACCGCGCGAGGAGGTCGATATTTTTTTAGTAAACGCCGCGCCGATCAACAACTGTCGGTGCTTTATATGCGGGAGGATGTTGACGGCGAAGATCGCATAATCTTAGATCCACATTCGTTGAGTTCCGATCATACGGTAAGTGTTTCACTTCGAGATATTTCGCAAGATGGAAAAATAATTGCATATGCACTTCGGGAAGGCGGCGTCGACGAAGTTTCAATTCGATTTATGGATATTGACAGTGGCAAGGAATATCCAGATGTTCTTCCGCCAGCTCGTTACGGTGAGGTTGTTCTCACCCCTGATAACAAAGGTGTTTACTACGAACGGTACGGAGACGTGCCGCCGATGGTGATGTATCACGAACTGGGCAGTGATACGTTGATGGATGTCAAAGTGTTCGGAGATGGATACGACATACAACATATTCCGGTCACCAGTCTGTCTGAGAACGGGCGCTGGTTGGTTGTCCACGTCATCGAAGGCTCCTCTGGTCCTACGGAGATTCACGTAAAGGATTTGGATAATAATGCGGATTTTATTACGGCAATTGCAGATGGTGTGTCGGAATCTTGGGCTGCATTTGCTGGAGAGCAACTCGTCATTACCACGAATCTAGATGCACCAAACAATAGGGTAGTGCTTGTTGATCCACGGAATCCGGTTGTCGAAGAATGGCGTGAGGTTATTTCTGAGCGGAAAAATATAGTCATTCAAGGGGCTTGGGGGCTGGGTAAGAGACTCGCACTTTCTTACTTACAGGATGTTCAGCCAGGAATTGCGATCCATGATATTAACGGTCGGCATTTAACAGATGTTTCTTTTGGAACAGCTGGAGCTGTCGGAGGAGGTTCTGGTCAGTGGGATAGTAACGAGGCATTTTTTACTTTTCAGAGCTTTCATGTGCCTAGCACTATCTATCAATATGATTTAGAAACAGGCTCCCAACATGTTTGGGCGCAAGTACAGGCACCGGTGCCTGCGAAAAAATATGAAGTCAATCAAATGTGGTTCCAGTCAAAGGATGGAACAGAAGTACCCATGTTTGTTGTCCATAAGAGCGGCGCTTTATTTGATGGAACGGCTCCTACGCTCTTGACAGGTTACGGAGGTTTTAACCTAAGTCGGACTCCTAGTTTTTCACCGATGGCTACGACTTGGTTAGAACAAGGCGGTGTGTACGTGGTGGCAAATCTTCGAGGTGGTGGTGAGTTCGGTGAATCTTGGCACCGATCCGGAATGCTTGAACAAAAACAAAATGTTTTTGATGACTTCATAGCTGCTGCCGAACATTTGATTGCGAAAGGTATTACTACCTCGGAGCACCTTGCCATTCAGGGCGGAAGCAACGGTGGTCTGTTAGTTGGAGCCGTATCTAACCAACGACCAGACCTGTTTGGTGCGGTTGTGTGCACGTATCCATTATTAGATATGGTTCGCTACCATAAATTTTTGGTTGCCAGTTTTTGGGTACCAGAATACGGGTCGAGCGAAGACCCTGAACAATTTTCGTATATTAGGGACTATTCTCCTTACCATAACGTCCAAGAAGGGGGGCGGTATCCAGCAACCCTGTATCTTTCCGGTGATGGGGATACACGTGTCGCCCCATTACATGCGCGTAAAATGGCAGCGTTGATGCAGGCGAGCAATGGCGCAGAATCTCCTGTTTTGCTCAGATATCATACGCAAGCCGGTCACTCTGGAGGCCAACCGGTTAGTCAGCAAATTGACGAAATGGTTGATATTGTAAGTTTTTTGTTGTGGCAGGTTGGTGGAGAATCCTGAATGAGAGAATCTACCTGGTCGACTTTCGGTTGTTTTGTGTCTGTGGGAGTTGTGCTTTTTGCTGCCGCTTGCAGTAGTTCAGAAAACATGTCGTTCTCGGACCCTGTAGTGGAACCGGCATCGGTGTCTGGTATTGGTATGGAAACCCTCATGGATGCCATACAGGTGTTGGCTTCAGACGATTTTGAAGGTCGTGCTCCAGGGTCGTCAGGTGAAGTTAAAACCGTCGAGTACCTTCAAGAAAAATTTCAAGAACTTGGGCTTGAGCCAGGTAATCCAAATGGCCAGTGGGTGCAGCCTGTACCTTTGGTCGGATTGACTCCTCAGCCCGGAAATGTTCTGACGGTTTATCGAGATTCCGAACGACAGATCCTACAGCCAGGGGAGCATTATGTTACTTGGACAAAACATGCTGTCGATGAGGTTACACTCGATGCGGAATTTGTTTTTGTGGGCTATGGAGCTGAAGCACCAGAGTATGATTGGAATGACTTCAAAGATATCGATGTCGAGGGAAAAATTCTGCTGTTTCTAGTTAATGACCCTCCAGTTCAGGGGATTTTTGGCGGATCAGCGATGACTTATTATGGGCGCTGGACCTATAAACACGAAATTGCTGCTGAAAAGGGAGCAGCGGGATCTTTGGTCATCCATGAAACCGCAACTGCTGGATATCCCTGGGAAGTTGTGGGGAGCAGTCCTTACGGAGAGTCGTTTGATTTGGTTGCTCCTGATAAAAATTTGGGCCGGGCTGAGGTAGAGGGATGGATTACACACTCAACGGCCGAAGACATTTTTACCATGGCTGGGTACGACTTTGAATCGGCCAAGCAGAGTGCTGCGAGTACATCATTTCAACCTTTGTTCCTCGGGGTTTCAGGAACGACACGCGTTCGTAACACTCTGCGAACGATTGATTCACAAAACGTTGCGGCGAAACTACCAGGAGTGGGCGCTCCCGATGAAGTCGTGATGTATGTTGCACATTGGGATCACCTTGGGGTCGACACGACTCTAGAGGGCGATCAAATTTTCAATGGTGCCGCAGATAATGCGACTGGTACTGCTGGTTTAATTGAAATCGCCCGAGCGTTTATTCAAAGCGACACACCACCTCAAAGGTCGATTTTATTTCTGGCTGTCACAGCTGAGGAACAAGGCTTATTGGGTTCTCGATACTACGCGGAGAACCCCCTGTATCCACCCGAACAAACGGTCGCTGCTCTAAATATGGATGTACTTAATACTTGGGGGCGCACTCGTGATTTAACGATTGTAGGAATGGGGCAATCGGAGCTTGACTCGGTGGCAGCAATTATTGCGGAAGAACGGGGCCGTGAATTAAAACCTGATCCTGAACCCGAAAAGGGTTTCTATTATCGGTCGGACCATTTTTCTTTTGCGAGTGCAGGGATCCCGGCCTTCTACGCAGACCCCGGTATTATTTATTACGACAAACCTGACGGATATGGCATTGAAAAACGTCGACAGTACACCACTGAGGATTATCACGCTCTTTCAGACGAGGTAAAGCCTGATTGGGATCTCTCTGGGGCAATTGAGGATTTAGCGTTTTACTATCGTATGGGTGTCCACTTGGCGGCGGGAGATAAGTGGCCGGCGTGGAGCTCAACGAGTGAGTTTCGCGCAATCCGTGACAGTCAGCGATGATATTTGTGTAAGTTTTTAAATCGGAATAGATAGATATTTAACTGCTTACAGATCCCAAGCTATTTTCAGCATTTCTCCTTAGTGCTTCAATGCGGCGCAGAACAGGAGGATGCGAGTAATTTAAGAACACATGTAAAGGGTGGGGCGTGAGATTGGACAAGCTATCGGCCGACAGTTTTTTGAGAGCTGATATCAGGTCTTCTCCGCGGCCAGTTGTTTCCGCGGCGAAGGCATCAGCTTCGAATTCGTTTTTTCGCGAGCTTCTGTTCATGTACAGGGAAAGCACTAGCTCAATTGGTGTGAACAGTAGACCAAAGAATACGAAACCGGCGTAAAGTGATGAGTTGCTCATGTAGAACGCATCAAAAAGACTCTGTTGCTGCAAAACTAAAGCGAGCAGAAAAAACATCACCCCGCTGTAGAGAAGACTTAGAATCATGCCCTTAAGAATATGTCTCTTTTTATAGTGGCCTATCTCGTGAGCTACTACAGCGACAAGTTCGCCCACGCTGTACTTTTCAACAAGTGTGTCAAAGAGACCGATACGTTTATTCTTTCCAAAACCAGTAAAGAAAGCGTTCGCTTTCGACGATCGCCGAGAACCATCGACGACGAAGATTTCTTTTAGCGGAAAATCAGCTTTACGAGAGCAATTGAGAATCGCTTCATGAAGTTCACCGGATCTGAGTGGAGTGAAAGTGTTAAAAATCGGCATAATCCATGTTGGCGCCACAAATTGAACAACGAGAAGAAAACAACTGGTTGCTAACCAGCACCAGAGCCAAGCAGCGGAACCGCTCCATTCAAAGAACGCCAAAATGACAGACACGAGAATACTTCCCAAAAAGATGGTTAACACGAGTCCCTTCAGCTGATCAGCGAAAAAAGTTGCAGGAGTTGTGCGATTAAAACCGTATTGCTGTTCGATAACAAAAGTCGAATAAATATTAAAAGGCAACGCGAGCAGCGTCGTTGCTAACCATAAAGATCCGATATAAAGGAGGCCATTAATAATAGAGTTGTACCCGAAACCCCGAATGATCTGGTCGAGCCAGTCAAATCCACCACCGAACCACCACAACAGAAAGATAGCCAATTGAATCGTACTAGCAATCACGCCAAATTGTGTCTGAGTGCGTGTGTAATCTTGACTGCGTTGGTACTCTTGCGGTTCATAAGTGGTTTCAAATTCCTTAGGCACAGTTGGACCTTGTGACCGAAGATTTAGAAACGTTGATGTGAGGGACAAGACGTACTCTCCGAGGATCGCTACGAGGACGACAAAGCCAAAAGTATTCATAATGATGTTCTAGTTTAACCGGTCCGGACGGCAAGAACCCAGACTATACTTGTGCAATGTTCCGGTGTTGCCGCTGTCAAACAAAGGAGTCTTGATGTCAGTGCCCTCTAATGCCTCATATAAAATGATTATCGGCGGGCAACCCGCTTTATCTAACCAAACGATAGATGTGATTAATCCGGCGACCGGCGAGAATTTTAATTCTGCTCCGGACTGTTCTTCTGAACAACTCGACGAGGCGATGCTTGCAGCAGAAAGAGCTTGCACAGAATGGCAGAAAAATCTTGAACGCAGAAGAGAGGTGCTCCGAGCGTGCTCCGAGGCCATTACTGGGCATGCGGAGCAGCTGTCCAACCTATTGACATTAGAGCAAGGTAAGCCCCTGACAAGTTCACGTATTGAAATACGAGGTTCCGCGAAATGGTTTGACTACACCTCAAAGCTTGAATTTCCGGTCGAGATCGCACTTGACAATGATCGTGTTCGCATTGAAGTTCATCGAAAACCATGTGGTGTGGTGGCGGCGATTACTCCATGGAACTACCCCGTGTCCTTAGCTGTTTGGAAAATAGCTCCTGCACTTTTAGCGGGTAATACTATGGTTCTTAAGCCATCTCCTTTCACACCATTATCGACTTTATTACTTGGGGAAATATTGAGCAAGGTTGTTCCGGCTGGAGTGTTGAATATTGTATCGGGGGGTGATGCCTTGGGTGCCAAGATGACGGTGCATCCTTTGGTGCGAAAAATTTCTTTTACCGGCTCCGTCTCGACTGGAAAACTCGTAGCACGGGCAGCAGCGGACGATTTAAAACGAGTAACTCTTGAACTCGGAGGTAATGATCCTGCGATTATTCTTCCCGATGTTGATCCTGCTGCTATTGCGAAGCGGATTTTTTGGGGCGCTTTTGAAAATGCTGGTCAAGTATGTAGCGCGATTAAGCGAGTTTATGTGCCGACCGCAAAATATGAAGATTTTCTTGAACAAATAAGTTCAATCGCTAAAAAGGTGCAAGTCGGAAACGGTCTTGACGAAAGTACAAAAATTGGTCCTATAAACAATAAGCCACAGTTTGAACGTGTCACTGAACTTGTTGAGGATGCCCGGGATCACGGTGCGCGTATCGTGACAGGTGGAAACCCTGTTGGACAAGTTGGATACTTGTATCAACCAACCGTTGTTGGAGATATTTCAGACGGCATCCGGCTAGTTGATGAGGAGCAATTTGGTCCAGTTTTGCCAATCGTGCCATACGAAAACGTTGAAGATGTAATTACTTCTGCTAATAAAACCCACTTTGGTTTGGGGGGGTCGGTCTGGTCGAATGACACCGATTTGGCTGTTGAAGTAGCCGGGCGACTGGAATGTGGTACAGCTTGGATCAATCAACATCTCAACATTCTTCCGCATGCTCCTTTTGGGGGAGCGAAATGGTCTGGAATTGGTGTAGAGAATGGGCCTTGGGGTCTTCTAGGTTTTACCGAAATACAGACTGTTAATATTGCCAAGCCGATTAGCTAGGTTGCAGTAAGTCTACCTTATGAAAATGAGGTGGGTTATATTGGTTTTAGGTAAAAGGAGAACCACCCGAAGATGTCTACAAATTTTCATTACCAGCCACTGTTTGAATTCGAACCCGATATCACACCGTATCGAAAACTGACAAGTGATGGTGTAACAATGGTGGAGATTGAAGGTCAAGAATTTCTCAAGGTGCAACCAGGGGTTTTAAGGCTATTGGCGCGTGAGGCTTTTGATGATATCGCACATCTTCTTCGACCGGGACATCTGGCGCAGTTGAGATCTATCCTTGATGATTCAGAGGCGTCACCAAATGATAAGTTTGTGGCCCTTGAACTATTACGCAATGCGAACATTGCATCTGGACGGATCCTTCCCGGGTGCCAAGATACGGGAACCGCCATCATCATGGCTCATAAAGGGGAGAAAGTACTAACTGGTGGCAACGATGCCGAAGCTTTATCTCAAGGTATTTTTGACGCTTATAACCAGCGCAACTTGAGGTATTCCCAACTTGCCCCGCAGGATATGTACACTGAAAAAAACACAGCGTCTAATTTGCCAGCACAAGTTGAGATTTATGCAGAACCTGGTGATGAGTACGAGCTGCTCTTTGTTGCTAAGGGTGGAGGTTCGGCAAATAAAACATTTTTGTACCAAGAGACCAAAGCTTTGTTAAATGAAAAGTCCTTACTTGAATTTATTGAGAGTAAGTTAAAAACAATTGGAACCTCAGCTTGTCCACCCTATCACCTGGCGTTGGTTATTGGTGGCACGTCAGCTGAGTTCACAATGAAAACCGTGAAATTGGCGAGTGCCAGATACTTGGATCGTCTGCCATCCACAGGAAACGATTACGGTCGGGCCTTCAGGGATCACCGAATGGAAGAGCAAGTTCTAGGGATTGCACAAAAGATCGGTGTGGGTGCTCAATTCGGCGGCAAGTATTTTGCGCATGATGCAAGGGTCATCAGGCTTCCACGACATGGAGCGTCATGCCCTGTCGGATTAGGGGTTTCATGTTCGGCAGATAGGCAAGCTCTAGCAAAAATAACTCGGGAAGGCGTGTTTCTTGAGCAATTAGAAGAGCATCCCGCTCAGTACCTTCCTGACGTTACTGACAATCAACTTGAAGGGCACGTCGTAAAGATTGATCTCGATCGTCCCATGGCGGAAATTCTTAAAGAACTCAGTTCGTACCCCGTAGCAACGCGATTGTCTTTGAGCGGAACTCTGGTTGTCGCTCGTGACATTGCGCATGCGAAATTGAAAGAAAGATTGGAGCAAGGCGAAGATCTTCCGCAGTATCTTAAAGACCATATGGTGTACTACGCAGGCCCAGCGAAGCGTCCCCAAGATCGCGTTTCAGGTTCTTTTGGACCAACCACGGCGGGTCGAATGGATTCTTATGTAGAGCTTTTTCAGTCGCATGGAGGCAGTATGGTAATGTTGGCCAAAGGGAACAGGTCAGCATCGGTTACTGAATCATGCAAAAAGTACGGGGGTTTTTATTTAGGATCCATTGGTGGACCTGCTGCGCGGTTGGCAGATCACAGTATTAAACATGTTGGAGTCCTTGAGTACGAAGAGCTTGGCATGGAGGCAATCTGGAAAATCGTAGTCGAGGATTTCCCTGCTTTTATAGTAGTTGACGACAAAGGCAACGATTTTTATTCTCAATTGATGTCGGCAAAGCCTGCAACATTGATCCGATGATCACCCGTCTTATTGCACGTAAAGGGTTCCTTATATTTGACTGCGTTGGTTCCAAGTAAAACTCAAATACAGCCATTCACGCACAGACAAATTCTGCTTATTTTTTCTGGGTTGATGACAGGATTATTGTTGTCAGCACTCGATCAGACTATTGTCGCTACCGCACTTCCTAAAATTGTTGGCGAACTTGGGGGCCTTGATTATTACTCATGGATCGTCACGGCATATTTGTTGAGCACAACCGTTAGCACACCCCTGTATGGAAAGCTTAGTGATTTATATGGACGGCGGTTAATGTTCCAAGTGGCAATCTTAGTGTTCGTAGCTGGATCATTGTTTGCTGGTTTGGCGCAAGGTATGTTGCAACTTATTTTTTGTAGAGCTGTTCAGGGCGTAGGTGCTGGTGGACTAATGGCGATGACGTTTGCGGTCGTAGGAGATGTGGTGTCTCCACGGCAACGCGGACGGTATATTGGGCTTTTGGCTGGGACGTGGGCATTTGCAAGTGTCATCGGTCCACTTATAGGTGGATTTATAGTTGACAACATGTCTTGGCGTTGGGTCTTCTTGATTAATCTTCCAATCGGGTTTGTCGCTTTTGCTGTTACCTCGAGTGTGCTTCGTCTACCCACAGTGTACCGATCGCATCGTATTGATATTGAAGGTGTTCTGTTTTTGGTGGGTGGGGTAAGTGCAGTTTTATTAGCTTTGGTTTGGGGAGGGACGGAGTACCCATGGTCTTCATCACTTATTCGAATTTTGTTGATCGGCGGGATGGCGTTACTTGTCATATTTATATGGTGGGAAAATCGAGCAGCCGAACCGATTTTGCCATTGCGGCTCTTTAAGAACTCCATATTTAGCGTGAGTTCGGCGCTCGGCTTTCTGACCGGTTGTGGAATGTTTGGAGGTGTTATCTTCCTTCCACTTTTCTTGCAGGTCGTTTCGGGTGTTTCGGCAACCAGTTCAGGATTATTGTTGTTGCCTTTGACCGCTGGGGTAGTGATTGGTTCCGTTGGCTCCGGACGTGTCATTAGTCACACGGGACGTTATAAGATTTGGCCGATCGGGGGGTTAGCATTCGCCGCGATCGGGATGTTCCTGTTGTCACTAATGACTGCCAACACATCATTCTTTGTTAGTTCACTCTATATGTTGATTATGGGTTTGGGTGTTGGGTCCACTATGCAAGTCACAATTCTTGTTGTTCAAAATGCCGTTGACCATAGTGATTTAGGTGTGGCTACGTCGGCCGCGCAATTTTTCAGGCAAATGGGTGGGTCGTTTGGTGTGGCTGTATTTGGGTCGATTATGAACTATCGTTTGGCTGCTGATCTTCCGTCCAGAGTGCCTCCCGAGGCTCTAGAGGAGGTTGGTGGACAATTGAGTGCATTTCTAAGCAGTCCTGAAGTTATTCGGTCGCTGCCCCAGGCGGTGTCATCTGGGGTGATTGAATCTGTTGAACTAGCGATACACGCTGTGTTTATCTGGGCAGTTCCGCCGATGATCCTTGGGTTTATCTTGGCGTGGTTTCTTCAAGAGATTCCGCTACGCGAGACGATTGACACGTCGAGTGTCGTTGAAGGTGCGGGAGAAGTCTTAGACAGTTTATCAAAAAAGGCAGAATCGCCTGAAGATCAGGAAGTCTGATGCGAATTGGTTTCGATGATGTAGGTTGCGGCGAACCAGTTCTTTTATTGCACAGTTCGTGTTCTTCCAAGCGACAATGGCATCCTATTATTAAAAGTCTTCGCGACAGTTATAGAATCGTGGCTCCAGATTTATTGGGGTACGGAGACACAGATTTTCCTGCGAATCCAGAAACTTTTTCCATCGACGACGAGGTTATGCTTGTTGAATCACTGCTAGATAAAGTAGAGACCAAGATTCATGTTGTGGGACATTCCTATGGAGGAGTGGTTGCTCTTGCTGTTGCCATGAAATTTCCTGAACGGATAAGAAGTTTGATTTTACATGAGCCCGTGGTTTTTCAACTGACAAGAACTGAAGGACTTGGATATATTGGTCAAGAAATCAGGGACCTGTCGTTGGTTTTGCAAAAGGAAATCAACGATGGCCGGCATACCGATGCGGCCAGGGTGTTTTTTGACTATTGGCAAGGTGAAGGTTCTTGGGGTGTGTTGCCTAGTCGTGTCAAGAATGAATTGTCCCGCGTAATTTCAAAGTTACCCTTAGAGTTTCGAGCCATTTTTGAGACTCCGTATCTGCTAAAAGATTATGCGATGTTGAAACAATCGATTCTTGTTTCCGCTGGAACTGTTGGAACGCCAACTGCACAGAAAATTACTAAAGTGTTTGCTGAAGGTGTCGGCAGCAAAATACTGCGATCCCTGGTGGGGGTCGGACACCTGGCACCCATTACGCATCCTTCTATGATGAACTCATTGATCTTAGAGCACCTTAAAGCTAATCCGATTGCAGATTTTAGAAAATGAGTTACCCAGTGACTGATCCGATGAATCAGTGATCAATCTAGTGAAGCTAATTGTTCTTGGGTAATTAAGGTTGACTGGTTTTGAAAAATTGCGTTGAACAATAATTTAAAAGTAGCTCGAGTCTGCGCGCGAAATGTTACTTGACTGCCCAGAGTTACGACGTTTCCCTGACCTACTGTGAAGGAAGCGACGTTTACTTTGTTTCGAAGAAGTTCTCCTCCTAAGAGCCAGCCACTGGCAGTCATATCTTGAACATCAGGATACCGAGATATCACTTCAGCACCGATGTTGAAGCTCGATGTTAGGTTGTAAGCCTGATCGAGACGGAAGAATATGGGCCAATTTTTTGGCATACCGAATCCAACCGGATGATTTGGATTATGTTCCTGTTTGAGTAGGGAGCCGGGACAATAAAAAGCAGATGTTGGATCGACGTCGTCGTGTAATGTAGCTGCAAGTTCTGTAGGATTTTGAAACGTATTTGTTGGGGGGCGTGCCACTTCACTTTCTGGCAACTCTTGATCGTTAGTGGATCTCGACGTAGTGACTGTAGCTCGATTCGCACTTGGTAATACTGGTTCTATTGGAAGATTAAGAAGTTCGCGTGCTGTTTCAACGGCATTACCTAAAGCAATAAGAGTGCCGCCGTCTAAAACCCATTGGCGGAGCTGCACCCAACCGCTTTCACCGATTCCAAACGCCCAACTCCACGATTCGTCGTGGCGACGAGGATTAAGCCCGGTAATGATGCGTTGGCGGGTTGTTCCGGAAGGCAGCACTATGACATCGTATTTATCTGACAAAGGTTCTGAAAAGTCATGAGCTGAAATATCTTCGTGGACAATTTCATACTCTTCAAAGAGCCATTTCATCCAACCGGCCGGTATATTGTTAGCAGCGCGCCATAGTCCAACGCGTGGTTTGGTCTTGAGTCGATAGGCTTGAACTGATGGTGGTTGATCGATTCCTGAAACCGACAAGCCTGTTTCGTGTGCCACTGTTTTGAGAATATCTTCAACTTGGTCAGTGGCAGGAATAATCCATGCGCCAGGATTAAACGTTTTATCTTCCAATAAAGTGACTTCGCTTGCTGTTCGAAAGATCTGAATTCCAGCAGCCTGTAGGCGTGAGGTGGCCACAAAGCTTGCATTCGATGACGGAGAAATAGCATAAGCCCATTTAGGTTTTGACGGAAACGGTGTCTGGGGAACGATAATTTCGGAGAGAAGTTCAAAGCTACCTTTTACGGGTTCTTCTATTTTTCTGACGTCGACTCCCATCATTAAGCCAAGTGTATGTGCTGTCACATCGTATGGGGGAACGGGGGGGCCGCCTGGATAACGTCTGAGATCTGGGTACGACTGTGTTTCCAGCATAGTTTTTGCAAATGCGCCATAGGGCTGGGCAAGCTGAATGAGCCAAGACCCTTTGGGGTAGGTCTTCCCGTCCGCCGTAAAGGCAGTTTTTGCGCGGTGGATTTCAACTTCCGCAAAATCAAGTATCGAAAGAAGTTTGAAGGTTTCGAAAGGATCGTGTTGTGTGAACGGAATTACAAATGCATGTGGGCTTTGATCGCGGTCGACCCAATCTTTGTGAACCTTAAAAAAATTTTCAAGCCATTGTGATCGATGGTTCGCCATTTGTTTAAGGCCGGCGAACACGACAATTTTCCCGTAGTCAACGATATCAGCTAGTCGCCATACATTCTTGTCATAAGGTATGGGGAAATTATCGCGAGGCCGTTGAGGGCCTAAGGGTCGCCCAAGACCTGCTAGATTATAAAAGGGATCTGCTAAACGGGCGCTTGCGATTTCTGTAAGGATTCGTGGCTGGCCATGGTACAGCATGTACTGCCTCGCTGGTGACCACAGGTCGTACTGGTCATTGTAGATTACTCCCGTTTTACCTGCGCTAATCAATGCTGATGACATTGCTGTTCCGATTTGTTCTTGTCCTTTGATAAGGAGAGGATGAATGTTTTTGTCATGTGGTTCTTGAAAGGGCGGCACAAAGATGCGAGCGCCGTGGGGTCCCATCTGGTGCATGTCGTGGGTCACTTGGGGTTTGTATTCTTTGTGGATCTCGATGGCTAACCGTGTTTCCTTTTGGGTAAACATAAACCAGTCTCGATTATCGTCATGGCCCGTGTAGCGATGATAGAGATCAGGGTAAAGGCGATTATGGTTGGTTCCTTGGGTCTCATACCAATGATCAACAACAAGAACTTGTCCATCAGGGTTTTGAGAAGGCACTAAAAGAAGAACAGTGTTGTTGAGGATTTCATTGATTTCTTCAGAATTGTCTGTGGCAAGCCGGTGTGCTATTTCGATGATGCTTTGTCCGTTCCCAACCTCATTCGAATGGATTGTGGCGTAAAGGAAGTAGAATGGAACCCCTTCTCTTGTTAAGAGTTTTGCGTGATCCGGAGAAAGGTTTCGAGGGTCAGAGAGTTGGTGGTTGATTTCGACTAATCGGTCCAGCCGCGCTAAGTTTTCTGGGGAGCTAAACTTCACAAGTACGTACGGATGATTATTTGTTGTTTTACCCCTCTCTTCAAATTCAACACGGTCAGACAGAGCGGCGAGGTGGCTGAAATACTCTAGAACCTTTGGATAACTCGCTAATTCACCGTCTGTCCCGATCTTAAATCCAAAGAATTCTGAGGGTTCGTCTATAGATTGGGCAAAAAAAGCAGGTGAAAGCGGAGATGAAAAGACAAGCAGGGTAACAG
>Ga0310344_10000187_pt1 | contig 52223 bp, 42 predicted proteins | sample HC15DNA20200_MG_FD_203801 | JGI IMG/M metagenome (GOLD analysis project Ga0310344, IMG submission 203801) | Marine microbial communities from station ALOHA, North Pacific Subtropical Gyre - HC15-DNA-20-200_MG | ecosystem: Environmental > Aquatic > Marine > Oceanic | place: Pacific Ocean: North... | reverse complement strand
TCGGCAGCAGATCGTCCCCGGTCTAATTAGCTACGCGGTCGGCACGCTGCTCGGAGTGGCGATGCTGGCCCTGGTGCCAGAGGCGCTCGAGAGCCTCAGCGCGACGGCGGCCCTAGGCGCGCTCCTCGCTGGCATCCTCACCTTCTTCATGCTGGAAAAGTTCGTCCTGTGGCGGCACTGCCACACGGACGACTGCGAGGCCCACGACGCGAGCGTGCCGCTGGTCCTGATCGGCGGAGCGCTGCACAACCTCACCGACGGCGTCATCGTCGGCGCCGCCCTCCTAACGTCGGTCCCCTTGGGCCTGACCACGGCACTCGCAGTCGCGGCACATCAGATCCCACAGGAGGTCAGCGACTACGCCATCCTCCTCGATGCCGGTTACTCGCGCGCCCGCGCCTTCGCCTTGAATGCCCTGTCGGCTTCGACCTGCGCCATTGGGGCGGCCGCCGTCTGGGGAACCTCGAGCTGGGCCCCGCTCGCACTTCCCTACATCCTGGCTTTCGCCGCCGGAAGCTTTTTATATGTGGCCATGTCGGACCTGATCCCGGGACTACACCGCAACGCGGTGGACGTCGGCGCGGTTCGCCAGGTGGTGTTCATCGCCGCCGGCATCGGGACGATCATCTTTTTGTAGCTCCCTCGACCCGCATCTTCCAACCGACCGGCGAGACGACGCCGCCCGCGTGAGCTTTCGCGCCCGTCTGCAGCGCACTCTCTACCTGACGCTCGGCAGCGCCCAAACCCTTACCCGCAAGACCATCTCGTCCCGCACCAACCACGCTCTGAGCGCGGTATATACTGCCTGCCTTTCAGATGTCCTCAGACCAACGGCTGTTCCTGATCGACGGCAACTCCCAGATGTATCGCGCCTATCACGCGATCCGGGAACTGACCGGCCCCGACGGGCGGTCGACCAACGCGGTCTATGGGTTCATCACGATGTTACGGAAGCTGCTGGACGACCACGAGCCCGCCCTAGTCGCGGCGGCGTTCGACCTTAGGGGCCCGACGTTCCGGAACGAACTCTCGGCCGACTACAAGGCGAACCGGCAGCCGATGCCGGACGACCTCGTCGAACAGGTGCCGTGGGTCCACGAGGCGTGCACAGCTTTCGGCGTGCCGATCGTGACTCACAAGGGAGTCGAAGCGGACGATGTCATCGGCACCCTCGCCACTCGGGCCACCGCGGACGGTCTGCAAGTGGTGCTGGTCACCGGCGACAAGGACTTCTTCCAACTGGTGAACGATCAGGTTCAGGTGTTCAACCCGCGTGACGAGGGTGTCTGGTACGACGCCGCTGGTGTTGTGGAGAGGTTCGGGGTCCGGCCGGACCAGGTGGTCGACGTGCTGGCGCTGATGGGCGACTCCAGCGACAACGTGAAGGGAGTGCCTGGCATTGGGGAAAAGGGCGCTCGCGAGCTCATCACGACTCACGAGACGCTGGACCGTCTGCTCGAGGCCGCCGCCGAGCTTACGAAGAAGAAGTATCGGACCGCGCTGACCGAACACGCCGACGATGCGTACCAGAGCCGCGCGCTGGTCCGGATCCGCACCGACGTGCCAGTGCCCTATGAACCAGACCGCTACCGCTACCAAGGCGCCGACCGCGAGCGCTGCTTCACGCTCTGCACGGAGCTGGGTTTCAAGTCGCTGGTGGCCGAGTTCGCACCAACCGCCGAGAGTGTCACGACTGAGTACCGACTGATCGACGACCCGGACGGACTCGACGCGGTGGTCGCGAACGTCCGCGAGCACGGGCGTTGCGGGGTGGGGCTGATGACCACTAGCGGCGCCCCGCAACCGGACGGACTCATCGGGATCGCGCTGTCTACCGAGACTCGCACCGGCTTCTACGTGCCGCTGGCGGCTAGCGAGGGACTCGCACTAACCGAGCATCTCGACCACGCCACCGTGTTCGCGCGTCTCGGACCGCTCCTCGAAGACGAGACGACCGCCGTCGTCGGCCACGATCTTAAGCAGATCATGCTCTGGCTCGCACCTCATGGGATCCGCTTGCGAGGACTGGAGCTGGACACGATGCTGGCCGGCTACCTGCTGGACGCCGCCCGCGCGACCCCCACCCTCGAGACGATCGCGCTCGAGCACACGGGATATCGAGCTCGCACCGCGGAGGACATCCGCGGGAAAGGCGCCAAAGCACCAGACTTCGACCGGATTCCGCCCGACGAAGTGCTGGGCTACGCGTGCGAACGGGCCGATCTCCCGCTCCAGGCGGCCAAGCCACTCCAAGAGCAGCTGGAGACCCATGGCCTAGCCACGCTGTATCGCGAGCTCGAACATCCGCTGATCCCGATCCTGGCCGACATAGAAGAGGCAGGCATCGCGATCGACGTCGATCGGCTGACTGAACGCTCCCGGGAGATGGAAACGGAGCTGGGAAAGCTGCAGGCGGCGATCTTCGAGCAGGCCGGCGAAGAGTTCAACGTCAACTCGCCGAAGCAGCTGGCCACGATTCTGTTTGACAAGCTGGCGCTCCCGACCAAGAAGAAGACAGGCAAGACTCGTATGGCTTCGACCTCCGTCGAGGTGCTTGAGGAACTTGCACTGCAACATGAGCTGCCCAAGCTCGTGCTCGAGTGGCGCTCGATCCAGAAGCTCAAAGGCACCTACGTCGACGCGCTACCGCAGCTCGTCCGGGGCGACACCCGCCGGGTGCACACCTCGTTCAACCAGGCGGTTGCGGCCACCGGGCGGCTGAGCAGCAGCGATCCAAACCTCCAAAACATCCCGATTCGGACCGCCCTTGGACGTGAGATCCGTCGAGCATTCGTGGCCCGCGACAGACATGTGCTCATCTCGGCCGACTACTCGCAGATCGAACTCCGGGTGCTGGCCCACCTCTCGAAGGACGCAGCGCTCATCGAAGCGTTCGCCAAGGATGAAGACATCCACGACCGAACCGCCATGCACGTCTTCGGCGCCGACAGCGGGCTGGACCCGCACGAGCTGCGCCGGCGGGCGAAGATCATCAACTACGCGCTCCTCTACGGAAAGACCGCCTTCACGCTATCGCGCGACATCGGCGTGACCACCGGACTCGCCCAGGAGTTCATCGACGCCTACTTCGATGGCTACCCGAACGTACGCGGGTTTCTCGAAAGTGTGGTGGAGCAGGCGCGTGAGACCGGTGAGGTCCGCACGATGTACGGGCGACGCCGGTTGGTACCGGAGCTCCGCAGCCGGAACGGCCAGATCCGCGCCGCCGCCGAGCGAGCCACGGTAAACATGCCGATCCAAGGCACGGCAGCAGACATTCTAAAGCGGGCGATGCTTGACCTGGCCGACGCACTCCCCCCCACCGCACCGATGATCCTCACCGTCCACGACGAGCTCGTGCTGGAAGTGCCACGGGACGAGGCCGAGGCGGTCTCGGCACTGGTGCGGAACCGGATGGAAGAGGCGGCCAGCCTGCGGGTCCCGCTGAAGGTCGACCTCGGGGTCGGTGACGACTGGATCGCAGCCAAAGGCTGAGTCGCAGACGCGCAGATCGAGGCGGTTGTATAATCGTCGACCGATGGCGGTGCCGATAAACATCCCTCGGTCGGAGCACCCCGTTTCAAGACAGCACATCGACGACGACGCACTGAAGGTGATCTATCGCCTGCAGCAGCACGACTTCGAGACCTACCTCGTCGGCGGCGGCGTGCGCGACCTGCTGCTAGATCGACGCCCGAAAGACTTCGACGTTGGCACCTCCGCGCACCCACAGCAGATCAAGCGGCTGTTCCGCAACTGCTGGATCATCGGCCGCCGTTTCCGGCTGGCCCACATCAAGTTCGGGGACAAGACCCTGGAGGTTGCCACCTTCCGGAAACAGCTCCCTCCGGAGACTGACACCGAACGGGCTACCCGGGAGGCGGAGCGTGAGCGGGCGAAACGGGAGGCCGAGCGCACCGGCGTGCGACCGAAGCGGTTTATTCCGCGGGACAACACCTTCGGCACCGCGGAAGAAGACGCGTTTCGTCGCGACTTCACGATCAACGCGCTCTTCTACGACGCCTCCACCCGCGCGATTCTGGACTACGTCGGCGGGATAGAGGACATCAGACGACGGATGATCCGGAGCATCGGGGATCCGAACGAGCGGTTCATCGAGGACCCCGTCCGTATGCTCCGCGCTGTAGTACTCGCCGCGCGCCTCGACCTGAGCATCGACCCAGCGGTGCAGGCGGCGATCCGCAAGCATCGAGGCGAGATCGTGCACAGCTCCCCCGCTCGACTCGTCGAAGAGTTGTACAAGATTGGACGGAGCGGATCGGCGGAGCGGATCATCAACGATCTAGGCGAAGCCGGCTTGCTCAGGCATATCGCGCCCGAACTCGACAAGGCGCGTGCGCAGCCGCTGTGGCGATCGCTCGCGGCCCTCGACCGATACCGCCGTCAGTACGAAGACAGCCCACCCACGCTGAGCAACCCGATCCTGCTTGGCAGTCTGGTCGCACCGTTCACCCGGATCGAACCGCCGCGACGGCGCGCGTCGAAGGATCCGCTCGCAAAGCGGCCACTGGAGGTCAAGCTCGGTGTGCTACCAGTGGCGCGGCGAGACGTAGAACGGCTGCGCCAGGTGCTGGACCTGCAGCGCCGGCTGGCCGGCGAGCACCTGACCCCACGCGTGCGGCGCGGTCTCCTCAACCGGAGCGCGTTCACCGATGCGCTTACCTGGATGGAGCTGCACGGACAGACACCGGAGCTGCTCGAGTCGTGGCGAGACGCGGCAGCCCACGGTGTGGAGGGCGTCGACGAAAAACGCCCACGGCGGCGCCGACGACGGCGCCGACAACGGCGTCGACCTTCGGGTGAAACAGCACAGAGCGGGGGCCAGACGCCGTCAACCCAAGAGGATAGCGGTCACCCGAACGAACGAAAAACCGACGCCGACTAGCGTCAACACGATCAGCGCGAGCGACCCCAGGAGCACCCAGCTCGAGTCCTGGCGGTCATCATCCAGGTTCATCGCCTCGGCCACCAGCCACCCAGTCGCGAACCCGCCGCCGTGGGCCCAGTTGTTGATCCCTGGCATGATGAAGCCGAAGACACCGAGGATGATCGCGTACTGCCACAGCTGCTGCGTCATCACCGAGCTTCCCCGGCGACGGCCAAAGACGATCAGGGCAGCCAGCAGACCGAAGATGCTGCCGGACGCTCCGATGGTCGGGACCCCGCTGGCGAGATTTGAAGCCAGGAAACCACCGGCGCCAGCGGCGTTGAACAGGAGAAAGGCCCGTCCAGCGCCATAAACGTCAGTTACCGCAGGGCCCAGGTTCCTGATCCACATCACGTTGAAGATGATGTGGAGCAAGCTGCCATGGAGATAAATCGCGGTGAGCAGGGTCAGCCACCAGCCTTGCTGCCAGGCCAGGCCGCCCGTCATCCCGAGCTGATAGAGGGCCCGGCCACCAGGCGAAAGGATGGACATCAGCCCGGACGGCTGAAAAATCGCTTCGGGCTGAAGGAGCAGCGCGAGGGCGTAGAGCGTCACGCAGGCGCCGACAATCAACGAGAACAGATCGAGGCGACCACCGAGTGACCGGCGGAGCACGGTGGCCCAGCCAAAGAGACCGGGGCGCCAAGCGCCACAGAACGGGCACTTCTCCTCGTTGACGCCGACCAGCCGCCCGCACTGCGCACAAACGACCGACCCATCCATCTGTCTCACGGTGGGGTGCTCCTCGCTAGCCGTGGGTTCGTTCGAACTCGCGCATGAAGGCCACGAGCGCGGCGACGCCCGCTTCAGGAAATGCGTTGTAGATCGACGCTCGCTGTCCCCCGACGGACCGATGTCCCTTCAAACCAGACAACCCGGCCGCCGTGGCCTCTTGGACGAAACGGGCCTCAAGCTCCTCTGAGGGCAGCCGGAAGGTCACGTTCATGAGTGAACGGCTTTCCGCCTGCGCGGTCCCGCGGTAGAAATCGCTCCCATCGATGGCGTCATAGAGCAGCGATGCCTTCCGCCGATTCACCGTCTCGATGGCCGCAAGGCCACCCTGCGCCTTCAACCATTGCATCACCAGCCCAAATAGGTAGATGGCGAAGACCGGCGGCGTGTTGTAGCGAGAACCGTGCTTGGCGACCACGGCGTAGCGCAGCGTCGCAGGCAGCGACTCCGAGCCTCGCTCGGCCAAGTCCTTCCGGATGATCACCAACGTCACCCCGGCCGGGCCGAGGTTCTTCTGGGCACCTCCATAGATCAGGCCAGTACCGGCGACGTCGATAGGTCCAGACAGCAGGTCGGATGAAGCATCGACCACGAGCGGCGCGTCTCCGGTGTCCGGGAGTACGGGCCACTCAGTACCGCAGATCGTGTTGTTCGACGTCACGTGGACGTAGGCGGCCCCGGGTGTCAGTCGCAGCTCGCCAGGCATCGGCACCCGGGTGAACGACTCAGACTCGGTCGAGGCGCATACGTTGACCTCACCAATCTTTGCCGCCTCGGCGGCCGCTTTCTTGGCCCAACTGCCAGTCACCGTATAGTCAGCGACCGTGGTCGCGTCGAGCAGGTTCATCGGTACCATCGCGAACTGCTGGCTCGCGCCACCCTGCAAAAACAGCACGTGGTAGTCGTCGCTGATCCCGGCCAGCTCGCGCAGGTCTACCTCGGCCTGTTCGAGAATGCGATCGAACGCCGCTGACCTGTGGCTGATCTCGAGTACCGACATGCCCACTCCGGGCAGCGCCATTAGATCCTGCTGCGCCTGGGCGAGCACCGGTTCAGGCAGCACCGCCGGGCCGGCACTGAAATTGAAGATACGGTCGGTGGACGACATGGAACTCCTTGGATCGTCATTGTGTCCGCCGGCGGACACGATCAGAACAGGTAGGTCAGCAACCCATCTCGCAACTTCGGCTCGAACCAGGTCGATTTGGGAGGCATGATCGAGCCGGCGTCAGCCACGGCCAGCAGCTCGGCCACGGTCACCGGCGCCATCGAAAACGCCACGGCTGCAGCACCCCCGTCGACCTGACGTTCGAGCTCAGACGTGCCCCGGATACCGCCGACGAACCGCACCCTGGGGTCGGTCCTGATATCAGCCACTTGGAGTAGCGGGCCGAGAATCTGGTCCTGGAGTCTGGCCACGTCCAAAGAGCCCACCGCATCGTCTGAGCTGGCCGGGGGAACCAGCCTCATTCCGTACCAGCGGCCGGCGAGATACATCGCGGTGTGACCCCGGTCTGGAACCGGGTTCGCATCTGGCGTCACCTCAAGCCGGCCGGAGACCGCCTCGAGGAAGGCGTGCGGCGTGGCGCCCGCCAGATCAGACAGCGTCCGGTTGTAGGCCAGGATCCGGGTCTCGTGATCGGGAAACGCAACGGCCAAGAATCGATCCCGCGCGCCGGCGTCACCGACTGCCGCAACCTGTCGGGCACGCGCGGCGCTGGCCGCCCGGTGATGCCCGTCGGCGATGTAGAGCGCGGGCACGGACGCGAACGCCTCGACCAGCGCAGTCATCAGCGGCGCCGGCGCCCGCCACACCGTGTGCTCGACGCCATCCGGCGCGGCGAAATCGAACAACGGTTCGCCCCTGGAGATCTGTGCTACGGCGTCGTCGACTGTCGACTGCTGTCGATACGTCAGGAAAACCACACCTGTCTGGGCTTCGATGGTCTCCATGTGACGGGTGCGGTCGTCCTCCTTGTCGGGCCGGGTCCGCTCATGCTTCTTGATGACCCCAGCGTCGTACTCGTCCAGGGAGTAGCAACCCGCCACACCCGTCTGGACATGCGAGCCCTCTCGGAGTCGATAGATGTAGAGTGACGGAGTCTCCTCAACCACGAGCGGAGCCTGGTCGCGCAAAGCAGCAAGGTTAGCGCGCGCCCGCTCGTAGACCGGCGCGGCATAGGGATCGGTGTCGTCGGGCAGGTCGATCTCGGGCCGGGTCACGCGGAGAAAGCTGAGTGGCGTGTCGGCCGCGAGCGAACGAGCTTCGGCGACGTTCACGACGTCATAGGGCACACACGCCACCAGTGACGCGACGTGGGGGACGGGGCGCAAAGCGCGAAACGGACGGACGACGGCCATGTTTCGGTCTGCCTCGATCAGGGGGGTGGCCAGGACGAGACGGGAGAGGGCCCACGTCTCGCCCCACTTTATCAGGAGCGCCGGTCGGATCGAAACCGTCGCCCCGCGAAGCGCTACTGGGTGGTCGCGACCGGGAGCTCGTCGCCAGACGGCTGCCGGCCGGCCATCTTCGCGATAGCGCGATCACGCACGGTGAGGAAGGCCGCCATCTGCTCGTCGGGAATCGGGTCGCCCGGCGGCATGTTCCGCAGTTCGGTCAGCGGGTTGACGAACGTACCGTTCCTGCGAATCCGGTAGTCAAGGTGCGGCCCCGTGGACAGCCCTGTCGAGCCGACGTAGCCGATCACCGACCCCTGCGCGACCCGGGCACCGCGGCGCATCCCCTGGGCGAAGCGAGACAGGTGGAGATAGTAGGTCTCATACCCGTTGTTGTGGCGAAGCCGCACCATGTTGCCGGAGCCGCCACTATTGGCCGCCGAGACCACAGTGCCGTTAGCCACCGCGATGACGGGTGTCCCGGTGGGCGCCCCGTAGTCAACACCCAGATGGGGACGATGCGTTCCGAGCACCGGATGCAGCCGGCGGTAGGAGAACCGCGAGGTGACTCGGGGATCAAACCGGAAGGGTGATTTCAAGAACTGGCGCTTGAGCGACCGGCCTTCGGTGTCGAAGTAAGCGGGCGCTTCACCAGGGACCTCGAACCGGAAGCCGTACACCTGGCGGCCCTCGTTCTCGAATGCCGCGGCCAGGATGTCGCCGTGGGTGATGTGAATCTCGTCACGCACGAACCGCTCGTATAGCACGGTGAAATTGTCGCCCAGCCGGACCTCAGTGTTGAAGTCGATCTCTCCGCTGAAGATCTGGGCCATATCCACGGCGATCTGGGTGTCGCCGCCACCCGTCATCATCGCCGCGAAAAGCGAGTTGTTCTGCTGATTGATCTCCCCCCGCATCGACACCTGCTCACGCCGCTTCTCGTAGTCGACCAGGATGGCGTCGAAGCTCGTGGGTTTGGCGAGGCTTTTAACCTGGAGATAGCGGTCGTCGTCGACGTGATACTCGAACCGCCGAAACCGACCGTCAGGACCGTAGATCAGCTTGTAGGGATGCCCTGAGCGGAGGTCCCTGGGATCGAAGACCTCGCGGAGCGCCTCCACAAACTGGTAGGCCAAGTCGCTCGGCATGTCGTGCGAGGCCAGCAGGGTCGCCAGCGTGGCGTTGCGCGGCACCGCATCCTCCACGACCGTCGTGTCCGGCTTGAGGAAGACGTCGGGGCCACTGGTCGGCTCGGGCAGCGGGGCCTCCTTGAAGGCACACCCGGACAGACCGACCGTAACGACCAGCAACAAAAACGGCAGCCGCCTAAACATAAGCTTCTGAGTGTAACACACTACCAGAATTGGACTTGCGGGATCGGTGAAGGTGCGCGCCAGACCGCGCGACGGCACCCGGCCGCATTGCGTCCGGCGCCGGTTAGGGAGCGATCAGCGTCTCGACTCGACCGGAGACCAAGTCGACCACCCGGACGGCGTGGTTGTTCGTATCGGCGACATACAGCCGGTCCGCGCCGGCCGACAGACCGGCTGGTTCGTGGAAGCACGCGTGCTCAGCGTCGCCATCTTTATGCCCAGGCCGCCCAGACCCCGCAACGAGACCAACCTCGCCCGACCCTGGATCGATCCACTTGATCCGATGATTGTAGGTGTCGGCGACAAAGAGCCGACCCTGAAGCCAGGCCACACCGAGTGGATGCTGGAACCGAGCCTCGTCCCCCACCCCGAGTTGGTCGCCAAACTCGAAGAGATCGCCCCCGGCGAGGGTGTGCACGCGGTTCCGTGGCGGCAGCTCGACCCGGCGAATGACGTTGGACTCGCTGTCGGCCACGAAGACCGCTCCTTCGGCACCGGTCAGGCCGGACGGCTGGGCGAACGCGCTGTCGTCGAGATCCCCGTCCTGGCGCGCCTCCATCCCGGAACCGGCCAGGGCGAAGACCAGCCCCCGACCAACGTCGAGCACCCACAGCTGATGCACGCCCGCCATCGCTATGAGGAGCAGCCGACCAACCGGACATACGTCCCAGGGTGAACTGAGCGCCGTCGAATCGACCCCTCCGCCCCGGTCGCCGGGACGCGCCTGCGCCCCCGTCCCGGCGATGGTGGTCACCGCCCCACCCTCCGGGTCTGCAGCCCGGATCAGATGGTTGCCCGTATCGGCGACGAACACCAGACCGTCGGACGGCTGGACGGCAAGCCCCTGCGGCCGAACGAACCCACACACGCCAGCATCGCCGTCCTCGGCGGACGGCCGGCCACTGCCGAGCCGACCCACGTGGGCACCATCGGTAGTCGCGACGAGCACCTGGTGATGGCTGGTGTCGGCAATATACAGACGGTTCCGCTGCGAATCGCACGCCAGCCCGCCAGGGTATGCGAGCGGACCGAGCGCCGACCCAACCGCCGCCCCACCGGAGCCGATGCGTCGACTCCGGTCGAGCTCTCCTCGTTCGTCGAAGACCTGGATGACCGCCCGGATCGCTCGGTCGAACTGCGGGAGATGCCCCTCACCGGAGACCCCCGCCACCAGATAGCCAGCCGGATCAATTAGCACCAGCGTGGGCCACGCCCGGACCGTGTAAGCGCGCCAGATCCGGTAGTCCGGGTCGCTGGCCACCGGATGAGTGATCGCGTAACGCTCGAGCACTCGACGCAGGTTGTCCGTCTCCCGCTCGTTCGGGAACTTCGGCGCGTGCACGCCAACAACCACAAGCTCGTCGGAGTAAGCCTCCAGAAGTTCGCGGAGGCCCGGCAACTGGTGCAGGCAGTTAATACACCCGTAGGTCCAGAAGTCGAGCAGGACGACCTTGCCTCGCAGGTCTGCCAGCGTGAGCGGCGCGTCGACGTTGAGCCAGGCCGCGGCGCCATCGAGTTCGGGGGCCCGAACTGGACCTTGTTCGGCGATCGGGTCGTCGGAGGGAGACGAAGGATCGCTCACCCGCGTAACTCTTCCAGTCGGCGACGCACCAGATCCGCGTGCCCCTTGGATCGAGCTCGCTTCCAATGGTGAGCGACCTTACCATCGGGATCAACGAGCACAGTGGAACGGATGACACCGACAGTGCGCTTGCCGTACAGCACCTTTTCGCCGTGCGCGCCGTAGGCGGTCATCACCTTGTGGTCCGGATCGGACAGGAGCGAGATCGTCAGCCGATGCTTGGCGATGAAGCGGCGATGACTCTCAGCATCGTCCGGGCTACACCCGAGCACGACCGCGTCGAGTGCCTTGAAGCCGGCCAACCCCTCGGAGAAGTCGCACGCCTGGATAGTGCACCCGGGCGTGTCGTCCTTTGGATAGAAATAGAGCACGATCCACTGGCCCGCGAACGCGCGGACCCGGACCGGATGATTGTCCTGATCCTTCAGTGTGAACGCGGGCGGCTTCTTCCCAACTTCGAGCATCCGATCTCCGTCCTTGTCTAACCCTCATCATGAGGCTTCACCTCAAACCCCACCCGGGCGCGCCGTGCGCGCCCACGGGCTCAGTGTTCAGCAGCCTACTGCCCGGCGTCGGCCACGCACACCGGAGCACCATCGGCCCGGGTTCGAACGACACCAATCTCGGCGGCCGCGTCGTAGCCGGCAGCGCGCAACGCCGCGAGACACGGCTCGGTCCGATCCTCAGGCACGCCAGCGAGAAGACCACCCGCGGTCTGTGGATCGAAGAGCAGGCGATACGCTGGATGCGCTCCAACCCGGTCAACGTCCTCCACCGCACGGCGGAGGCGAACGTTGTGCGGATGGAGCGAGCTAAGCCAACCCGCCGCGCTGGTCTCAAGCGCGCCGGCGAGCGCCGGCACCGCGTCCAGCCGCAGCTCCACGTTCACGCCAGACGCCCGGGCCATCTCGACCAGGTGACCCAGAAGGCCAAACCCGGTCACGTCGGTGCAGGCCACCGCACCATGCGCGACGAGCAGATCGGCGGCGTCCCGGCTGGACTGCAGCATCGAGTTAATCGCACCATCGATCCAGCGCCCTTTGGCCTTCAGCCGCATGTGGGCCGCAAACAACGTTCCGGTCCCGAGCGGCTTGGTCAGAATCAACCGGTGCCCGGGCTGCAGGCCCGCCTTCCGGAGCGCGCGGCTTTCGTCGACGAGACCGGTCAGAGACAATCCCAGCGAGAGCTCGACGCCCTCGGAAGTGTGACCGCCGACCAGGGTGGCACCTGCCTCGTTCAGCATCGCGACCGCGCCCGCTAGCAAGTCGACCAGCGTGTCCTCCACCTTGTGATCGAGGCCAAAGGGCACAGCGGCGACAGCCAGCGCGGACTGCGCGTCGGCCCCCATCGCGAAGATATCGCCGAGACAATGGTTAGCGGTGATCTGGCCGAAGACATAGGGGTCGTCCACGATCGAGCGGAACGCGTCAACGGTGCGCACCTGGACCTTACCGGGAGGCACCCGGATGATCGCCGCGTCGTCGGGCGCGTCGAGCCCGACTATGACGTCATCTCGTTGGATCGGCTCAAGCCGCTCCAACACCCGTTCGAGCGGCGTGGCACCCACCTTCGACCCACACCCCCCGCAGCGCATCTCGGCGGTCGAGATCTCGGCCAGCAACTCCGGCGACGCAAGGCCCGCCTCGACGTCCGGTCCCTGATTGGAACGCATCTCCGGCAGGTCGCGATAGCGACTCATAAACCGCCGGTCGATCCAGTCCTTCCACCGCCAGGCCCAACGCCCCTCGAACGCCAACCAGCCCCGTGACCCGACCGCATAGCGATCACCGGTGGATATCAGCGTGAGAAATCGGCGCTGTGGGCGGAACGGTTTCAACGGCTGGCTCAGGAGCGCCCGCCGAAGATTCGCGGTCAGTGGGGGTCCTTGACGCACGGCGAACACGCCGGCCTTCTCCCGAGGATGGTCGACAACGGCTGCGACGTCCCCCACGGCAAAGACGCCGGGGTGCGACACCGACTGGAGCGTGGCGTCGACTTCAACAAAACCAGCGTCGTCCACCGCCAGACCGGACCGGCCCAGCCAGGGGGCGGCGCCGGCCTGGGTGACCCACAGAATTTCATCGAGCGCCATCGTGGAACCGTCGGCGCGCGTCACCTGACCGGGAGCAACATCGGTCACGGCCTGCCCCAGATGTACCCGGAGACCGTGACGGTCCAGCTGATCCTGCAAGCGGTTCCGCATACCCCGGTTGTGGGTGGGCAGAATCGCAGCGCCGGCCCCGAACAGGTGGACCTCGGCCGACGATCGGGAACGACCCAGCGCTTCGAGCTGGTCGCCAAGGGCATGGTTGACCGCGAGGGCCAGCTCCACGCCGCCGGCGCCAGCACCAACCACTCCGACCCGGACCGCCCCGGACCTGGCGGCAACCCGCTCGCGGAGCCGGTCCCACCGCTCGACGAACGTGCTGATCGGTTTGACCGGGACCACACCGCCGGCTGCCCCGGGCACCCCGTCAAGCGAGGGTGTCGCCCCGATGTTGATCGACAGCAGGTCGAACCGGATTGGAGGACGGTCGGCGCAGCAAACCTCGCGGCGCTCCAAATCCAGCCCGGTGGCGGCGGCGTGCACGAGCCGGGCCCCGGCGAAACGGCACAACGGCCCCAGGTCAATGTGGACCTCATCGAACTCGTAGTGCCCGGCCACTAGCCCGGGCAGCATGCCCGAATACGGTGTGTGCACGTCGCGGGCCACCACGGTGAGCCGAACCCCCGGGATCGGGCGCATACCGAACCGCCGCAGGACAGCCACGTGGGTATGACCACCGCCGAGTAACACGAGATCCTTCAGGATCGGGACCGGGGAACTTTTCATCCGGACGCTCTGGGCAGGACGCGGGCAGCGGCTTCCCGAAACTCCTCCGTCGGCGAAAGTAAACTCAGAATCAGGAACGACTCGCGAGGGAAATCATAAAAGTAGCCCGGGTGCACGAGCACACCGTCCTCCTCGAGCAGCCCGATCACGAGCGCCTCTTCTGAACCGAGTGTCGGTACCTGCAGTACAGCGTACCACCCGCCCTCGGCCCGCAAGCGCTGGATACTCGGGTACCGGGCGACCGCCTCATCGAGGAAACCGAGGTTATCCCGGACCCGAGCCCGGATCTGGTCCGCGACGGAACGCCCCGCCCTCAGCAGCGTTCCCGCGGCCAGCTGCACGGAGGTCGAGACCGAGAGAAGACTGTCGCAGATGAAATCCAGCCGCTCGAGGGCCGGTCGGGCCAAGCGGTCGGGGCCACCGACCACCATCCAGCCCAACTTGACCTGCGGTAACCCCACCGCTTTCGACAGTCCCCCCAGCGTAAAAGTCAGGAGGTCGGGGTCGTTGACCAGACCACCGGCTCGATCGGCGACCGCCGGATCCCAGGTGTAGCGATCGAACACCTCGTCGCTTACGAGCGCCACGCCCTGCCGAAGCGCAAGCTCCCGAACCCTGGCTAAGTCGTCAGCCGCCACCCAGGACCCGGTGGGATTATTGGGATTGACCATGAGGAGGACCCTGACCCTTGGCTCGAGACCCCGCTCGACACTGTCCAGGTCCACACGCCAGCGACCGTAGTACTCGAGCTGATACGGGCTCGACACGATCCCCTCGAGACGGGTTAGATACTCGAAGAGCGGGTAGCTGGGCTGTGGCACCAACGCGAGGTCTCCCGGATCACACAGCAGCTTGAAGAGCACCGCATACGACTCACTGGTGCTCGCGGTGAGCACGATCCGCTCCGGAGACACCTCGACACCCCGGCCGGCTAGGTCGTCAGCCACCGATCGGCGAGCCTTCAGGTGGCCGCGCGGATGCGGTCGGTAGACAAGTCCGTCGGGGACGTCGAGGCTTCCGAGGAGGTCCGGGGGATAGGCCAGGCCGGCCGTCGTTGGATTCGAGGTAGTCAGGTCGAGTAGCGGTCGGCCACCAGCGCGTAGCCGGGCCACGACGCGAGCCACCCGATTCGACCCCAGCGGCGGCACGCGAGCCGAAAACATGTCGGCACCTTGCGCCCGCAGGGCTACGCCTCGGACTCGTGGGATTGGTAAGACTCGTGAGGACGGCCCGGCTCAAGCCACCAGATAACCCGCCCTACCATCCGATGGACCTGCTCGGCGACCGCCTTGTAGCGACACGGCGATGGCCCGTACGGATCAACCCCCTCGCCGGTGCCGACAAAGGCTCCGCGCATCTCAACCTGGGGGTTCAAGCACATCACCTTCGCATCGTGCTCGACCCGGCGGCCCATGGGGAGGCCGGGGTCAGCAGGCAAGCGGCGTGACAGTGGCCGCGCACGATGCGCAGCAATCTCAAGCCCGAAGGACAGCATGACTTCCACCGAACTAGTACGGGAAAGATTGCCGTTTAAGGCGACCGTCCCTGCGGAGCCGACCTCGATCTGCTTGACCTCCGGATGGCCGTCGGCCAGGTGACGGAACAACGCCTCCAGCATCGGGCTTCAACAGATGTTGCCAGAGCACAAGAACAGCAGCCGGTTGACCTAGCTCATCGGAAAGACCCGCGCCCGGACTGGGAGAGCCGCCGGCCGCGATCGGCAACCGCACCATCACGGTCCCCGATTATAATCGCGGAACCCCTCACATCAGGAGTGCGTCATGCGTCACCCTTCAACGCCGGGTCTGCCGTTGCTCTCAGCGATTATCGTCGGCGTCGCCGCGCCGGGGCTGGCGCAGACTTCGCCGGCGTTCTTGACCCCGCCGCCAGAGATCGTCGAGATTCTGGACGCGGCCCCGATCCCGAGCGCCGTGGTGAGCCCCAACGGGGCGACCGTCGCCATGCTCCATCGCCGGTCGATGCCTCCCCTTGCCGAACTGGCACAGCCAATGCTCGGGCTAGCCGGCTACCGGATCAACCCCAGGACGAACGGCCCACACGCGACCAGCCAACGCCCGGGCCACCGCATCACGGTGACCCGGGTCGCCGACGGCACCGAGCAAGCGTTTGACGCCCCGCCGGAAACGTCGCTGAGCGGACCGGAGTACTCGCCCGACGGCAGCCGCCTGCTTTTCCTGCTTACCCGCTACAACGGCATCGAAGCCTGGATGATGGAGGTTGAGACCGGCCAGGCCCGCCCACTCACCGATGCGTCGGTCAATGCCGTCTGGAACGATCCGTGCGACTGGCTCGACGAGAACGCGACCGTTGTCTGCCTCGTCAAACGTTCGGCGCGGGGGTCACCGCCTTCGACCCCAGACGTTCCCACCGGCCCGAACGTCCAGCAGCATGACGGCGGAGCGGCTCCTATCCGCACCTACCAGGACCTACTGCGCAACCCGCACGACGAAGCGTTGTTCGAGTATTACTTCGAGAGCCAGATCGCGACCATCGAGCTTGCGACCGGCCGACGGACCCCTGTCGGACAACCGGGTCTCTTCCAACAAGTGAGCGCGTCGCCCAACGGTCAGTACTTCCTGACCGTTGAAGTGGAGCAGCCCTACTCGTGGCTGGTCCCGGCACGCAGCTTCGCGCGCGACGTGACCGTAAGAAATCGGAGCGGCGAGGTCGTGGCAGGGATCGCTCGCCTTCCTCTTGCCGACGCGGTGCCGATCGGCGGCGTCCCGACCGGCCCTCGAGGATTCAACTGGAATCCGACCCTCCCCGACACCTTGGTGTGGGTCGAGGCGCTCGATGGCGGGGATCCCGGGCGAGACGCGTCACCCCGCGACCGGGTATTGACCCAGTCCGCTCCGTTCACGGGAGAGGCGAGCGAGCTCGCGACGACCGAGTTCCGTTTCGCCGGGCTCCGCTGGACCGAGGACGGCACGGCGTTGCTGACAGAGAGCGACCGCCCGAGCCGGCGAACCCGCACCTGGCTCCTGAGCGACAACGCCGCGCCGCGCCCGCTCTGGGACAGGAGCTCGCAGGACCGCTATGCCGATCCCGGGACGCCGCTGGCTCGCGCCCGGCCTGGCAGCAGCGTCCTCCGCCAGTCGGGACGCAGCATCTGGCTGGCGGGCGCCGGAGCCTCGCCGGACGGCGACCGGCCCTTCTACGATCGTCTGGATCTGGACAGCCTCGAGACCAGCAGGCTGTTTCGTAGCGCCGAGGATGTCTACGAAAGCGTGGTCGCGCAGCTTGATGAGCAGACGTTCTTGACCCGTCGGGAGTCGAGCACGGAGCCGCCCAATTACGTGGTCCGGTCGCTCGAGGGAGACACCCGGGCGCTGACAACGTTCCCCGACCCAGCGCCGCAGCTCACCGGCGTCACGACGCAGCTCGTGACCTACGAGCGAGCCGACGGGGTCCAGCTCTCGGGCACCCTCTACCTCCCGCCCGGACACATCGAGGGACAGCCACTTCCCATGGTGATGTGGGCCTACCCGCGGGAGTTCGTCGACCCTCGCGTGGCCGGCCAGGTCAGCGGGTCAAACCACCGGTTCACCACCATTCGTGGAGCCTCTCATTTGCTCCTACTCACCCAGGGCTTCGCGATCTTCGATGGACCGACCATGCCGATCATCGGTCCGGGTGAAACCGCGAACGACACCTACGTCGAGCAGCTCGTCGCGAGCGCAGAGGCGGCGGTCGACGCCGTCGTATCACTGGGCGTGACGACGCGCGGCCAGATCGGTATAGGCGGACACAGCTACGGGGCCTTCATGACGGCGAACCTACTAGCGCACTCCGATCTATTCCAGACGGGTATCGCGCGCAGCGGCGCCTACAACCGCTCGCTGACTCCGTTCGGGTTCCAGAACGAGCGTCGGACCTTCTGGGAGGCCACCGATATCTACGCCGCGATGTCGCCATTCTTTCATGCGGACAAGATCAACGAACCGATCCTGCTGATCCATGGCGAGAACGACAACAACTCCGGTACCTTTCCGATCCAGTCAGCCCGGATGTACATGGCACTGAAAGGCCATGGCGTGCAGGTGCGCTATGTCACCCTGCCGCACGAATCGCACGGCTACGCTGCTCGGGAATCGGTGCTGCACACCGTGGCGGAAATGCTGCGCTGGGCGACGACCCACCTGACCGAGTCCGACGACTCCGACACGGGACCCTAGAGGTTTCTCGTCGAGACGGGTCACCAGTCTGGTTTGCAGCAACCTGCTTAAGTCAGGCTGGGGCGCAGCTCCGGGACCCGGCGCGCCTGGGTGGCCTGCTCGAACCCGTAGGCGATCCGGATCAGGAGCGGTTCGCTCCAAGCCCGGCCGAAGAACGACACTCCTACCGGAAGCCCGTGCACGGCCCCGGCCGGCACGCTGATGTTCGGATAGCCAGCGACGGCGGGATAGACCGAGCTGCTTCCGCCAAAGTGATCACCGTTGACGAGATCGGTCGTCCACGCTGGACCGCCGGTCGCCCCAAGGATGGCGTCGAGGCGGTGCTCGTCCATCGTCCGATCTATGCCTTCGTCGCGAGCGAGTCTACGGGCGGTGGCCAGCGCCGTGAGATAGCGCGGATCAGACTGCGACCCACGGGCCTCCGCCTCTAACAACCGCTCCTGACCGAAATATGGCATCTCCTCATCGGCGTGCCGCTGGTTGAAGGCAATCAGCTCGGTGAGCGAACGTACCTCCGCCTCCAGCGGACGGGCCGACAGATACGCGTTGAGCCCTGTCTTGAATTCGAAGAGCAGCACTTCGGTCTCGGCGGCGCCCAGCGACATCCCGGAACCGCCAGTCGCGCCGAGGTCCACCGGATCGACCACGACCGCGCCCAGGTCCCGCAGTACGGCAATGGCCGACTCCACCACCCGGTCGACCTCCTCATGAAACCCGAGGAACCGGCGCGCAACACCGATACGCATGCCTCGGGCCCCGTCAGCATCGAGGAAGCCGGTGTAGTCGGCGAGTCCGCGATCGCCGGCCTCCTCCGTGGCAGGGTCACGGGGGTCGACGCCGGCGAGGACCCCGAGCAGCACCGCCGCATCAGCCACCGTCCGGGCCATCGGCCCCGCGGTGTCCTGGCTCTCCGAAATCGGGATCACGCCGGAGCGGCTCACGAGCCCCACCGTCGGCTTAACTCCAACCACACCGTTGGCCGAGGCCGGACAGACGATCGACCCGTCGGTCTCCGTCCCGACCGCGAGCATGGACAGATTGGCCGAAACGACCACCCCAGACCCGGAGCTCGATCCGCACGGATTGCGATCGAGCACATAGGGATTCCGGCACTGGCCGCCTCGCCCGCTCCAGCCGCTGGAGGAACGGGTGGAGCGGAAGTTGGCCCACTCGCTGAGGTTGGCCTTCGCCAAGATCAGTGCTCCCCCAGCCCGGAGCCGCTCGACCAGTCCCGCGTCCCGTGGTGCCAGCCACCCCTGCAGCGCAAGCGAGCCGGCGGTGGTCGTCATCTGATCCGCGGTGTCGATGTTGTCCTTCAGAACAACCGGCACCCCGTGGAGCGGCCCCCGGATCATTCCCGCGCGACGCTCCCGGTCGAGCTGGTCGGCCTGCGCGCTGGCCTCGGGATTAACCTCGATAATGGCGCGAAGGGCAGGACCGGACTCATTCATTTGGTCGATCCGCTGGAGGTAGGCGTCGACCACCTGGCGCGAGGTCCATTCACCCGCCGCCATCGCTGTGCCGAGCGCCGCCACTCCAAGTTCCTCGAGCGGGAAGTCGCCAGTCTGGACCTGCACTGTGGCCTGCGCCGGCGGGGGACTGCAGGCGAGCGGCCCCACCCCGGCCATGGCGCCGGCGGCGGCCGAGGACCGGAGGAACGTCCTCCGGGTGATGCCGGCCGGCGAATGACAAAGGGGTGGGTGCGGAACTGAGCGGTTCGCCATGACGACTACCCTACACGGTCCGACGACGTTGACAGAGCAGGGAGTCGTGAAGCGGTGGGAGGTTAGGCCGGCCGGGGCGGCGGACCCGGGTGACGCATCACGAAGGCACACAGGCTACCAGCCGCCCCGACCACCAGCAGCCCAAGAAACGATACGGCGTAGCTGCCCGTGCTATCGAACGCTACCCCGGCAAGCCACGGCCCGAGACCTCCGAGCACGCCGGTGCAGCTCATCCGGATGCCAGTCGTCACCGCAAAGGCCTGTCTCCCGAAGAAGTGTGAGAAGACGACCGGGATGCTGACAAAGGCAATCCCGAACCCGACGGCCACGAGCGAGACGGCCAGCAGCGCCAGGCGAAAGTCGGCGGCAAGCAGGAGCGCCCCAGCCCCCAGTCCCTCGATGGCCAGGGCGACGGCAAGCATGCGCTGCGGAGACACCCAGTCGCCGAGGGCGCCTCCCAAACGACCCGCGATGCTGATCAACGCCATGGTGCCGACGAAACCTATGGCGACCGTCTCGGCATACCCGACATCGATGAGATGGAGCGTCAGGTGGGCCACGACCGTGTTGTAGGGCACCGCATAGGCCACCCCACACACCAGCATGAGCCGGAACTGCGGCGTGCGCACGGCCTCGGCCGCCGTCCAGCGGTCCGCCTCTGCAGCTAGTGTCGCCCGATGAGCGGCCGCGTCTTGGGAGGGCGTCACACCATCTCGGTACTGTCCCAACGACTCGGGACGTTCCCGTACGAACAGCGCTGCGACCAGCGCCAGCAACAGCGACAGTCCGGCTATCAGGAGCCACCCGGTCCGCCAGTCGTAGTGCCTGAGCACCCAGGCGTCGGCGGGCGCGACCAGACGACCGACTAGCCCGCCAACCGCGAAAATAATGCCAATGACGAGGGCACGCCGACGCAAGAACCAGTTCTGCCCCAGAGTCTGAGCCGGAACGATGGTGGAAAAGCCGATGCCGATACCGGCGAGCACCGAGAAGCCGAGATAACTGTCAGCGACCGTCTCGGCCCGAGAGAGCAGAAACAGCCCCAGCGCGGTCGTGCAGAACCCGACCGCCATGACCGTACGAAGCCCGATACGGACAATCGCCAGACCGACCAGCAATCCGACCAGCTGGTAGAGCACGTTAAACAGGCCGAAGACGCCGCCGATGTCCCCGCGATCCACGCCCAGGTCGGCGACCATCCTGGGGGCGAAGATGCTCCAGCTGTAGAACACAGGCGACATCCCGAACCCGTAGCAGAGTCCGGCCACCGCCACGATGACCCATCCGTAGAAAAGTCGTGACCTTCCGATCCGATTCGTCACGCGAGCGCCCCCGGTCAACGAGAAGAGACAGGTACGGGCTTGCGCGGGATCAGGTCATCACGCATGGCAGTGTTGTAGGCAAAAATGGCGGCCACCACGGCCATCTGGACGGCGTCCTCACGCTGGACCCGATCGACGACATCCATGTTGCTGTGGTGCGTCCGAGAGTTGTACTCGAGACGATCCTGGATGAACTGAAAACCGGGCAGGCCCACCGCATCGAAGGGCACGTGGTCGGTGCCCGACACGCTGCGCGGTCCCATGGTCGTCACGCCGAGGTCCCGCATCGACACAATCCAGTCCTCGAACACGGCAGCGGCCGCCGAGTTGCCCTGAAGCCAGATGCCCCGTAAGCGGCCGGCACCGTTGTCGATGTTGTAGTACGCCGACAGCCGCGCATGATCCGGACGCAGGGCATCGCGGTTGGCATAGTGCCGCCTGACGTACTCCCTGGACCCGAGCAGCCCTTGCTCCTCCCCCCCCCAGAGCGCCAGCCGGATCGTCCGCCTCGGCGCGGCCCCGATGGCCTTAAGTATCCGCATGACCTCCATCATGGCGGCGACCCCGGCCGCGTTGTCGGTCGCCCCGGTCCCGGCGTGCGTCGTATCGAAGTGGGCCCCGATCAACACCACCTCATCCGCCAGGTCCGTACCCGGAAGCTCGGCGAGAAGGTTGAATGCGTTTTGGGATTCAGGGGCGGACGCTTCAGGATGGAACTCGGTCTCGACGTGTAGCTCGACGCTGACCGAGATTCCCTTGTCGAGCAGCCGGACCATACGGTTGTAGTGCTCGACGGCAATGGTCACGGCGGGCACCTGGGAACCCGCCCGATCGTCACGGGGACCGCCGCTGCCTACGAAGATCGTCCCGCCGTCGGTCCGCTGCGTTCGCATGGGCAGATTGCTCCCGGCGCCAACGATCACGTCGTCGATACCGCGGTCGAGGATCGCGACCACGCCCTCGTCGCGATAGAACTGCTGCACCTGCGCCGCGAAAGTGCGAGCCGCTGAGGCGGACGCGCGCCGGGGGGGGGCGGGGGGCGGCACCTGGGTGCGGCTCGCATCGGCGAGCTGCGCTTCCGACATACGGAGCACAACGTTCCCTTCGAGCATCGGCACCTCGCGCGCTGTTTGCGGGAGCACAATCTTGCCGGCCAGCGTGCCTCGCAACCGCTCGAGATCCTCCCCCGTACGGATATCGATCCGCACAGCTTCGGCGGTCACCGTACCGTCGGTACTGGATGACCAAGACCGCGGGAACCCGATGATCGGCATCACCTGTGGCTCGACCATGTGGGCGTGAAATCGCACCAGCGACCAGCCGTGGCCGAACCCAAACCGCTCGGTGCGCACCTCCAGCCCCCAGTCCTCAAGGACCTGCCGGGCCCAAGCGCCAGCCGCCTCGATCGCGGGGGTTCCGGTGACCCGGGGGCCGTAGACGTCCGAGAGCCAGCCGATGTGGTCCATGACCTGCGAGCGGCGGAGCCCTTCGTCACGAATCTCGGCCAACGTATGGTGGTCTGGAGGCTGGGCGCCGACCCTCGTTACACTCCCGACCAGCGCCACGAATAGGCTCATTGCGAGCCAACTGCGGGACCTGCGCATCTCCCCTCCTGCCCGACTGATCAGAACAACCAAATCATGATCATACCCACGAGATCCGCTGCCGTACACCGACCGCACCCCGGAGAACCAACCATATCGATACTGGATCCAGCCCAGGCGAGCACCTTGCGGCTATCTTAACCAGCGTCAGCCCTACACTCCGCGTCGACCCAATGATCACGCTTCGGCACGGCTGAGCCTGCAGGATCGGCGTCTCGCGACCGATACGAGGACTGCAGAGGTGAAACCCTAATGCGAATCGGACGCCTGATTAGATATGGAATTGTAGCGAGCCTGGCTGGCGCAGCCGGATTCCTGCTCGGGGGCGGCAAGATGCCTGACGAGTTGGAACAGGCGTCGGCCGCGGTCACAGAGAGAGCGCGCTACCTAGCCGAGTCACTGCCCCACCAGGACGACGAGGTGACCGGTGCGCTCAACGATGCGCGCGAGACTGTCGCAGACAGTCTGAAACGGGTATCCGGACTCCTCGACCAGTAAACGCAAGCGGGCAACCCTCACGACTCACCCGGGACCCACCGCCCTAATGATCTTGACCACATCGAGATAGACCGGCTCGACCCGCACGTTCGTGAAACCCGCCCGGACCACGTTCGTCACCGTGTCCCGATTCATCTCCGGCCCGAAGCGCCGTGTCAGCAGCGTCATCATCTCAAGCAGCACCCCGAACGGAAAGAGCCGGCTTCGGGTGTGCTCGAACATCCCGAGCGTACCGCCCTGCTTCAGCACTCGGCGCACAGCCTTGAGTCCCCCCACCGGATCGGGCACAGAGCAGAACGTGCACGACGTGAACACCTGGTCGAAGGTCCCATCCGGATAGTCGAGGTCGTGGACATCCAACCGGCGGAGTTCCAGGGAACCGTCATAGGCGTGCGCTCGAGTCGTGGCCACTGCGAGCATCCGGGCACTGATGTCCAGGCCGACAATCTCCCGTCCGGGCGGGAAGAACTGAATGTCCTGACCCGTGCCAATCGCAAGAAATAGGACCCGGCCAGACATCTCCGAGAAGAGGCGACGCTTCCACGGCGCCCACCGCCACTCCGGACCGAACCCGTTCATCAGGTCATAGCCGCGAGCGGCCTCGTCCCACTTCCGGCTGGTCTCGAGGTCCATAGCGCCAGCCCTTCAACCAGCCTCTCGCCGATGACGGGCGTGCACGTAGCCGTTCAGCGCATAGGTCCCAGTGAAGACCACGACGCCGCTCAGGGCCCCGATGAGGGTCCCGTTGCTCGTGCCCACGCCGTCGCCGGCGGCCACCATACCGGCGGCCATACCCGACACCATCCCGGTCAACATCAACGGTAGCATCAACTCCATGGCTCCCAACAACGTGGTCAGAAGAACAGCCGCGGGCAGAGCGATGAGGTCGCCGAGCAGCATGCCGACGCCCATCCCCAGCACCATCGGCCACGCCCCATCCACCACGGCGCCGGTGGCCGCGGCCACCAGCGCCCCCACCAGCAGGTTACTGGCGAGGTCGCCCATCACGAAGTAGGGTCTGCGTTCCATCGAACCGGCCTCACTCTATCCCACGCGGAGCGGCTCGCCGGGCGTGGTCGCGCGGCCTACTACTACTCGCAACTCGAGCACGACTCGCAGTGGGCTCTGTAGGGCGGGGCTTGCGCCACGCCTTCGTCTAGCTAGGCGCGCAGATACGGCTCGAGCGCCACAAACCGGTGCTCGATCTCATCGATCTGGGCCTTGGAGAAGCTGTACTCACCGCGGCGCGATTTCACCGTCTTGAAGATGCCCCGCCTGCGCAGTATGTAGAGGCGCACGCCGGGCACGAGGCTGTCCAGGTTCAGCATCTGCAGCAACCGGCCGTTGAGCTCTCTGAGCTCATCGTGCCGTCCAGCCAGATAGAAATCCCACATGGTGGCGTAGATGTCGGCATACATCACGCCACCGGTCATCACCCCATCGGTACCAAGCCGCATCTCATAGACCCACTCGCGTCCAAAGTTGGCGCCGAGGATCGTACGAATCGGGTCGGGTCGATGCTCGGCGAGCTGGAGCATCCGTTCCTGCACCGGCGGATGCTCCTCCTTCACGTAGCCGCACTGCGGGAACTCACGCGCCAATGACACGATGAAGTCGACGGTCGGCTCGATGTCGGGCGCGCCGCCGCTGGTCTGCACGAAAACCGGACGATCGGTCACCTCGCAGAGCGCGGCGTAATAGCGACGGAAATCGTCGAGCGAGGTCGCCGTCCTGGGCGGAATCGCGATCATCGCGTCTGGTGCGAGCGCTTCGGCGTGGCGGGCGTACTCGAGCATACCGGCCGTGTCGTCCGCCTGGACCCCCAGCACGAGCGCCGGAGCGCGTCCTTCGTTCGCACGAGCGAGAGTGTCGAAACCCCGCAGCCGCTCGGCCTGACTCAGATACCGCTGCTCGCTGGAGTTCTGGGGCCAGACCAGCGCCTCGATGCCACACCGCTCGCAAAATTCCGCCTCGCCTGCCAGGTCGTCGAAGTCGACCTCGCCCGTCTCGCTGTAGGGCGTGCTGAGGATCATGAACGCCCCACGCATCAACTTGGCCTCGGCAGCACGCAGCCGCATGCCAGGCACCACCGCGGCCGTGGCCAGCGCGGTGAGACACTCACGACGGGTTAGGGTGGGTATGGAATCTGACATCGCGCGCTCCTCAGTCTACGCCGCCTCACGGCGCGGACGCGGCCAGCTTGAAGACATACAAGGCGTTCCCGAACGACGGGTACTGGATCTCGGGGCTCAACAGTGTCGGCACCCGGCGGGGACTCCCTCCGCCGACTCCGGCCGTCACCGCGATGTACTGACTTCCGCCGACCTCGAACGACACAGGGAAGCCCTGTACCGACGTCCCAAGCCGCGTTTCCCAGAGCGGCTCGCCGGTCGCCACGTCGAGCGCTCGGAAATACCGGTCCACGTCGCCGGTAAAGACCAGCCCGCCCGACGTGGTAAGCGACGCGGTCAGGATCGACGCCCGCTGCTCGATGCTCCACCGCTCCTCGAGTGTGTCGACGTCGTAGGCGGCGAGCTTGCCCAGGTTTCCGGCCGTCCCCGGCATCTCGAACCACTTCCGGTCCGCCTGGGTCCCCCCGGAGCCCGGTTCGAGCGCAACCTCGCGGCCGGCGATCTCCAGACAGCTCTGGCTCAACGGGATGATCACTGTGCGGGTCTCGGGACTGTAGGCCATCGACTGCCAATTGTGGCCACCGGCCGTGCTGGGACAGACTGAAACCCAGTCGCCGACCCCAGCCGCAGCGATATCTTCGCGGTAGGTCACCGCACCGGTCTCGGGATCGATCTGGTCGAAGACGTTCTGGAACACGGTTTCGGCGTGGCCGAGATAGGCGCCGCTCTCGCGGTCGAGCTTCCAGAGAATGCCATGCTTGCCGATGGTCAGGAGCACTCGCCGGCCGTCCCGGTCGTCGACGAGAACCTTCTCGAACGCCTCGTCCAGGTCCAGCGCCTCACCCGGCACGTGCTGGACATACCACCGGATGGCACCGTTGGAGGGGTCAATGGCTAGCGTCGCGTTCGTGTAGAGCGCAGCGTCATGGACGGTAAGACCTCGACTCGCGGGCACCCAGGGCTTGGCCTGCGCCACCGGCCAGTAGATGAGATCGAGATCGGGGTCGTAGCTCCCGGTAATCCACGAATCGCCGCCGGCCCGCAGGGTCAGCGACAGATCACCCCAGGTGTCCCCACCCGGCGTCCCGGGCCGGGCGATGGTCAGCGTCCGCCAGAGCTCTTCTCCAGTTTGCGGGTCGTGACCGGAGATGAAGCAGCTGTCTGGCTGGAAACGGGTGCACCCGTTGATGCCGTTGACGAGCACGCCACCCGCCACGAGCGGGCCCGCCGAGTTACTGTAGCCGTCCCGGTAATCGGCCAAGCGAGTTTCCCAGCGCACGGCACCGGTGCGCGCGTCGAGCGCGACCAGATACGCATCCTGGGTCGAAAGATAGACGAGGTCGTCCAGGACGGCGAGGTTCCGCGACACCCCAGCTCGCAGACTCTGGGGCAACTCCCGCCGGTATTCCCAGAGCAGGGTCCCAGTGCCCGCCTCGAGCGCCTGCACCACGTTGCCAGGGTTGACGAGATACATCACGCCGTCCCGCACAAGAGGCGTGGGCTGATTGCGCCCATCGGTCATCGACCACACCCAAGCCAGCGACAGCTGATGGACATTGTCGCGCGTGATCTGGTCGAGCGGACTGTATCCCCAGCCATCGTAGGTCCGCCGGAACATCAGCCAGTCGCCGGGTGGAGGGGCACGTAACTCGTCTTCCGAGACCGGACGGAACCTGGATACTTCCGCGAAAATGGCCGTCGCCGGGGACGCGTCGACTGGAGGCCGGGCTTCGGTCGAGACCGGCGGGGACACAGTAGAAGCGCCGAGCAGGCCGTTGACCTGGAGAATGTAGGCCGTGATGTCGGCGTAGGCCTGCGCCGACAGCGAACCACCCTGGCCAGGCGGCATCGACGCTTTGATCAGCTCAATGAGCTCCGCCGTCGGGCGCTGTCCCCATAGGGCTAGGAAGTTCGGTCCGGCGAGCTGCGGCGCCTCGAAGGCGCCGGCCAGGTCACTGAGATGACAGACTGAACATGATTCCTCGTAGCCGGCCTGACCGGCCTCGGCCGAGCCCGGCGCCTCTCTCGTCTGGGCGTACCCGATCGCGGCGCCGGCGGCCAAACCGGCGGCAACCATCCAGACCAGCCGCACTCCTGTCATACCCATTTACCGCTTACGGCGCGAAGCTGGAGCGCGCTTGCACTCCAATGTGGCCATCCCGCGTGGTCACGAGATAGAGGGCCTCGTAGCTGGACAACGTGGCTCCACTTGGACTCAACCGACTGTAGCGAACGACCACGTTGACCCCGCCGCCGCCAACCTGCACCGCCTCGGCCCAGTCGAGACGGGTGCCGGCCCAGGTCCGCAGCCGCCCCGGCTCGGGACCCGCGAGATACTGCGCAGCGCTCTCCCACAAAACCACCGCACCGTCAGCGACGCGGACATGCGGATAGTTGAGGGTGGCAGCTACCGCCTCTGGATCCGTCGGGTTTCCGAGCGCCGCGAAGAAGGTCTCGACCGCACCCAGTGCCGCCAACTCGGACGCCGCTGCCTGGTTGGGATCGACATCGGCGGGGCCGGCGGCGAACCGGGACTGCACGCCCCATCGGTCGCCCTGGCGGGTCACGACGTAGGTCACAAAGGTGGTCCGGATCCGCTCCCCGTCCTCTGTGTATCTAGAGTAGCGGCCGGCCACGTGCGCCTTCGCCGGACCGTGTTGCACAACGTCGTAGCTGTCCCACATGCTCCGGTGCCAGCCGGTGGCCAGCACCCGCTTGAAGTCGACGCCACGCGCGTACTCCTCCGGCGTTCGTGTGAGGCGAAAATTCCCCGCCCCTGGTCTCACGTGGGGAAAGTGCAGCGAACCGGCCCAGATCATCGGGTTCCGGCTGTTCCAAGTCTCCAGATAGCGATCGACGGCTCGAATCGCCTCGGAATCGACGGTGGACGGCGCAGGCTGGGCAACCGCCGCGGACGACAGCGCACAGAGTACCAGCGCCACCGCCAGCTGGCCCGCCGGTGCACTGCCCGGCCATACTTTAGTCATCAGCCGCACCTCTCTGGAGATCCGCCTCACTCTACCACCGTCGCCCGTCTGGTCGTCTCCGATCCGACCAGCAACGGCTCGGCCACGTCTGATTGGGTTGGGCCTAGCGATTGACCCTCATAAGATAGAGGGTTGGAGGGTCATCCCGGACCCCGGAAAGGAACCACGCGTTCACGATGCATCACGACATCGAAGCGATTCAGGAACGGATTCACGGAGAGAGCGCCTTCGTCAGCCGGCTCATAGACGAGGTCGGTCGGGTCATCGTCGGCCAGCGAACGATGATCGAGCGGCTGCTCATCGGTCTGCTGGCCGACGGTCACGTCCTAATGGAAGGGGTGCCCGGCCTGGCCAAGACAATGACAGTCAAGACGCTGGCCAGCGCCATTAGCACGACGTTCCGCCGTATCCAGTTCACGCCAGACCTGCTGCCAGCCGACCTCATAGGCACCCTGGTATACGACCCGCAGCAATCGGAATTCAGGACCCGAAAGGGGCCCATCTTCGCGAACATCATCCTGGCCGACGAGATCAACCGGTCGCCCGCGAAGGTCCAGTCGGCACTCCTCGAGGCTATGCAGGAGCGGACGGTGACGATCGGCGACGAGAGCTATCGGCTCGATTCGCCTTTCCTGGTACTGGCCACCCAGAACCCGATCGAGCAGGAGGGCACCTACCCGCTGCCCGAGGCACAGGTCGACCGCTTCATGCTGAAGCTGGCCGTGAGCTACCCCGGTAAGGAGGATGAACTCGAGATTATGCGGCGGATGTCAGCCGGATCCCCGCCCGAGGTCAACCCCGTGGTGACGTCGGAGGAAATCCTGAGCGCTCGGAAGGCCGTGGAGATGATCTACATGGACTCGCAGGTCGAGCGCTACATCGTCGACCTTGTGTTTGCCACACGGCAACCGGACGATTATGACCTGGGGGATCTCACCGAGCTCATCGGTTTCGGCGCCTCGCCACGCGCATCGATCAACCTGGCGCGAGCAGCGCGGGCCCACGCCTTCCTGAAGCGGCGCGGCTACGTCACGCCCGAGGATGTGCGGTCGGTTGGTCTCGACGTACTCCGTCACCGCGTGCTCCTCACCTACGAGGCTGAGGCCGAGGAGGTCACGGCAGACGATGTGGTCAACAAGGTGTTGAACAGCATCGAGGTGCCATGAGCGCCGAGGTCGAGACGCGCGCCACGGGCATTCCGCGGGAAGTCCTCAAGCAGGTGCGGCGGGTGGAGATCGCCACCCGCGGACTGGTGAGCGAGGTCTTCTCTGGCGAGTACCACTCCGTGTTCAAGGGCCGCGGCATGAACTTCGCCGAGGTACGTGAGTATCACTACGGCGACGACATTCGGAACATCGATTGGAACGTGACGGCCCGCACCGGCGCGCCGTTCGTGAAGGTCTTCGACGAGGAGCGCGAGCTGACAGTCATGCTCGTGGTGGACGTCAGCGCCTCAGGCAATTTCGGATCACGCAATCGGATGAAGGGAGAGGTGGCAGTCGAAATCTGCGCAGTGCTCGCCTTCTCGGCCATTACGAATAACGACAAGGTCGGATTGATCATCTTCAGCGATCGAATCGAGAAGTTCGTGCCGCCCCGCAAGGGGCGCCAGCACGTGCTGCGCGTGTTGCGAGAACTACTCTACTTCAAGCCGCACGGACGCGGCACAGATGTCGGCGGCGCGCTCGAGTATCTCGCCAAAGTCGTGCGTCGACGGGCGGTTGTGTTCGTCGTCTCGGACTTTCTCGCTGACGGCTTCGACAAACCGCTCGCGGTCGCTGGGCGCCGGCACGACACCATCATCGTGCAGCTTGGTGACCAACGTGAGCGTGAGTTTCCTCCGGTCGGGTTTCTGGAGCTCGAGGACGCCGAGACCGGCGAGCGACTCACCGTGGATGTCGCCGACCCTGCCTTTCGGTCGGCCTTCGAGCAAAACGTGGCAAGGTCGACCGAAGCGCTGGCCCACCGATTCCGACGGACCGGTGTCGATGTGATCAGGATCAGCGCTGATAGCCCGTATGCCGATCGCCTGATGCGCTTTTTCCGACAGCGGGCACGACGATTCCGATGATTCTTGCTCCGCGCACCAGTCTCGCCGTGGCTATCGCGCTGTGGATGACCTCCACGGCAACCGCGCAGCCGTCGCTCGACACGACTGTCGAGCCGACCACGATCACCGTCGGGGATCCGATCCGTCTTTTGGTCACGGTCACCCACAAACCGGACGAGACCGTGAGCTGGCCGGAGCCGCCGGACGTCGCTCCCTTCGAGGTTACCGCCCAACAGGCACAACCTGCTGCGCGGCCCGATGACTCTACGGTCTCCTTACTCCAGCTCGAACTCACAGCCTTTGAGCTTGGGGCATTGGAGATCCCGTCGTTCGAGGTCGTCATCAGCGGTGCGTCAGGCGAACCGGTCACCCTCATGACCGGCGCCCAGCGCGTCACCGTCGCGAGCGTGGGCCTAGACGAAAGCGGCAACATCCGGGACATCAAGGCGCCGATTGGGATCCCATTCGACCCACTGACGCTCGTGCCCTGGACACTCGGACTGGCGGTGATAATAGCGCTCGCCGTGTGGCTGTCTCGACGCTATGGCCGTCGTGAGGCACGGGCGCCGGTCGCACTTCCACCCGTCCCGCCCAGACCGGCCCACGAGGTCGCCTACGAGTCCCTCGCCTCCCTCGAGGCGTCAGGCGTGCTTGAGCTGGGCGAGGTCAAGACCTTCCACATCCGTGGCTCGGACATCGTACGGATCTACCTCCAGGGCCGTTTCGGGATCGACGCGATGGAGATGACCACGGCCGAGGTGCTCGACCAGCTGACCCACCAAGACGTCGGCACCCAGACTCGCCGCGAGCTGCAGCTGCTGCTGGAGCGCTGCGACCTGGTCAAATTCGCCAAACTCCGCCCGGAACAGGCCACCTCCCGCAGCCTCATTCCCCAGGCACGTGGCGTCGTCGCTGCCACCCGCCCAGCCGAACCGGCAACCGCGACACTCCCGGCCCAGGAGCGAGGCGCGGCATGAACCTCCTGCGCTTCGCTGACCCGTGGTATCTCCTGCTCCTGCTCGTGGTGCCGGCCCTTGTCTATTGGTATGTGGCCCGGGGGCGCCGGCAGACCGCTACCCTTCGCTACTCCTCGCTGGCGACAGTCCGACGGGCGGACCAACGCCGGACGGGACGCTATCGCCACACACTCTTCCTGCTCCGGGCCCTGGCGGTGACCGCCCTGGTCGTAGCGTTCGCTCGCCCCCAAAGCGGAGTCACCGCCGAGGACGTCACCACCGAGGGTATCGACATCGTGCTGGCGCTCGATCTGTCGAGCTCGATGCTTGCTGAAGATCTCGAGCCGAATCGAATCGAAGCGGTGAAAGAGGTGGCGAGCGACTTCGTGCGAGGTCGTCGCACCGACCGGATCGGTCTGGTTGTCTTCGCGGGAGATGCGTTCACACAGGCCCCACTAACGCTGGACTACCACGTGGTCACCACGTTACTTGAGGAGCTCGAGGTCGGCATCATCGAGGATGGCACCGCGATCGGCATGGGGCTGGCCACCGCAGTCAAACGCATCGCCGATTCCGACGCCATGTCGAAGGTCGTCGTGCTGCTCACCGACGGACGAAACAACCGCGGCTCGATCGACCCGATCACCGCGGCGCAAACCGCGGAAGCACTGGGCGTCCGAGTCTATGCGATCGGGGCAGGCACCCAAGGCACCGCACGAGTCCCGGTGGACGACCCGATCTTCGGACGGCGATACGCGCAGATGCGCGTGGACATCGACGAATCCACCCTCGAGGAAACGGCCAGCTTGACCGGCGGGCGCTACTTCCGGGCAACCGACCGCGAAAGCCTAGCCCAGATATACGCTGAGATCGACGCGCTCGAGACCACCGACATCGATGTCGAGCAGTTCACGCGCTACGGCGAACTGTTCCATTTTCCGCTGCTTATTGGGCTCGGCGCACTTCTCCTGGAGACCGGGCTCTCGCGTACGCTCCTGAGGAAGATTCCGTGACGGAGGGGCAGGCGTAGATGTTTCGTTTTGCCGCCGAGTCAATGCTCCTCGCCTATCTGGTGGTGCCGGCAGTGGCCGCCCTCTACTGGTGGGCTTGGCGGCGGAAGCAGCGTGACATGGCGCGACTGATCGACAATTCCCTCCTGGCGCGCCTTGCCGGCACGGTCAGTCACCGCCGACGGCGCGTTAAGACAACGTTGCTGCTTGTGGCCCTGGTTCTTCTCGTGACCGCCCTGGCACAACCGCAGTTCGGGAGCCGGGTGGAGACCGTCCGACGGGAAGGACGGGACATCATGGTCGCCATCGACCTGTCGGCCTCAATGGCGGCCGAAGACATCGCGCCGAACCGGCTCGACAAGGCGAAGTTCGCGGTCGCCGATCTGATCTCGCGACTGGCCGGAGACCGTGTGGGGCTGGTCGCCTTTGCCGGGGAGGCGTTCGTGCAGAGCCCACTGACGCTCGACTATGGTGCTGCAAACCTCTTCCTGAATGCGATGGACCTCGACATGATCTCGGTCCAGGGCACCAATCTGGGTCAGGCAGTGGAGGTCGCCCTGGATGGGTTCTCGGACACCAACCGGAGACATCGTGTATTGCTCGTAATTACTGATGGCGAGGACCACGAAGCGGCGGTGGACAAGGCGGTCGAACGGGCAATCGCCGAGGGTATTGAGATCTTCACCATGGGGATCGGCTCGACGGTAGGAGTGCCCATCCCGGAGGTCGACGGCAGTGGCCGTCCCCAGGGCTTCAAGCGGGATGCAGACGGCGCCGTGGTGACAACCAGCCTCGACGAGGCCAGCCTCCGGGCGATCGCAACCCGGACCGGAGGCGACTACTATCGCGCTTCGCCTGGTGGAGCCGAGGTGGCATTACTGGCCGAAGAGCTCAGCACCGGCGAGGGCCAAGAGTTCGAGACGGAGCAGGTCACGCTCTTCGATGAGCAGTATCAGATCTTCCTGGGTCTAGCGCTGCTGCTGCTCGTGGCCGAGACCCTCATCCCGGAGCGCCGGAGGCTCCACTCTGCCTGGACCGGGAGGTTCTCGTGAGCCGGATGATACGCGTCGCGGCAACCGGACTCGTGCTGGCGCTAGTGTGGCCACTGAGTGCTTCGGCACAACCGGGACGGCGCGCGGTGGCAGAAGGAAACCAGCTGTACGACGAGGGCCGCTACGACGAGGCGCACGAGCGGTATCTCGAAGCGCTCCGGGAGGCTCCGGACTCGCCGGTGGCGCCCTTCAACGACGGCAACGCGCTCTACCGGACCGATGAGCTCGAGCGGGCCATGGACGCCTATCGCCAAGCCGCCGAGAGCGGCGACCCGGCCGTTGACGCGCGGGCCTGGTACAACCTGGGCAACGCGTTGTTCCGTCAGCAGCAGCTCGAGCCGGCCCTCGACGCCTACAAGCAGGCGCTTCGCAGGGATCCGACCGACGCGGACGCAAAGCACAATCTCGAGCTGGCGATCGAGCAGTTACAGCAACAAGAGCAGCAACAACCGCAGGACGGAGACGACCAGGATCAGCCGGAACAAGACCAGCAAGAACAGCAGGACCAGCCGGAACGGGACCAGCAAGGACAGGACCAGCAAGAACAGCAGGACCGACAAGACGCGTCGTCCTCCGAAGACCAAAACCAGGAAGACTCACAGAACCAGCAGGACGAGCCACAGAACGGCTCTCAGGACCGACCCGACGAGCAGGACTCCACCCCGGAGAACGAGGCGGAGCCGCCGCCAGCGGAGAACGTCCCTGGCGAGCTGAGCCGCGAGGAGGCGGAACGTCTCCTCGATGCCATCGCTGAAGACCCGAGTCAGGTACAGCGGCAGCGGCGCAGCACGACACCCACGAGGCCGGTGAGGAGGCCCTGGTGAGGCGCATGCTCAATCAAATCGTCTGGACACTAGGACTCCTTACGGTGGCCGCCGCAGCCGAGGCGCAGTCCGTCCGGGCCTACCTCAGCCAGCCGCAGGTGGCGGTAGGACGCCAATTCGTCCTGAACGTGGAAGTCACCGGCGTTCAGCAATTCGACGAGGATCCGGTGGTCCCCGACCTATCGGCGTTCGCGGCCTTCCTCGGTTCGGGTACTTCGACGTCGATGCAGATCACCAATGGCCGGACGGCGATGTCGCTCACCATCCAATATCGCTACCAAGCCACCACCGAGGGCACCTTCGACATCGACCCCGTCGAAGTTCAAGCGGCGGGCCAATCGCTGGCGACCGAGCCCTTGTCGATTGCAGTCTCCAACGCGCCGCCGCCGAGCACGAATGGCCGACCCGCCGATGAAGGCATCAGGCCTGAGGATCTGTTCCTGACGGCGACCCCTAATACGACCCGGGTGTATGTCAACCAGGCCGTAGTCGTCGAGTATCGGATCTTCACGAAGGTCGACGTCGAGGGGTATGACATCACCCGGCAGCCCAGTACGAGCGGGTTCTGGGTTGAGGAGCTTGGCGGATCCACCGGACAGGCGGAACAGGTGGTCCGTGACGGTGTGACCTACGCGAGCGCAGTCGTTCGTCGGGTGGCACTGTACCCAACTGGCGCGGGCACCAGAACGCTGGAGCCACTGACGGTGGAGACGCAAATACGGGTCCAGCAACGTGGCAGGAGCGTCTTTGGCGATCCGTTCGACGGAGTTTTTGGTGGCGGCCTGTTCGGCCGCCGAGTTCCGGTGGTCGTCGGATCGGAGCCGGTCGAGATCGAGGTCCTGCCCCTACCACAAGGTTCACCTCCGTCGTTCTCAGGCTTGGTCGGCGCGCTCGACGTCTCCGCCTCGGTCGACCGCACCACGGCGGAGGTCAATGATGCCCTGACCTACCGCCTATCGGTAACCGGTACCGGTAACATCCGAACGCTGCCAGAATTGGAGCTGGCATTCCCGTCGGCGCTCGAGGTATATCCCCCCGAAGTTACGGAACAGATCGATCCGACGCCAGATGGAATTCGTGGGTCGAAGACGTTCGAGTACGTGCTGGTACCTCGCTCTCCGGGCACGGTCACCCTCCCCCAGGTGGAGCTGTCGTATCTTGATGCCAACACCGGGCAGTACGCGGCGGCGGCTACCGATGTCATTACTCTCTCGATCACGGGCGATCCCACTCAGACCCCGGCGGGCCCCGCGGGTCGCCTGCGGACGGAGATCGACCTCGAACGCCAGGATATCCGGTTCATCCGGATCGCGAGCCCGACATTCAACCCGGTGGGCGGGGCTCTGCTCGGCAGCACCTGGTTCTGGATAGTCGCGCTCTCCCCATTGGTCGCGCTCGGTGGAGCGGTGGCGTTCAGGCGGCATGAGGACCGGCTTCAGGGCGATGTCGGATACGCCCGCCGACGCCGGGCGTCGCGAGTGGCAAAGCAACGACTCTCGCATGCCGAGTCGCTCCAGTCTCCCGAGCAGCACCGGGAGTTCTACGCCGAGGTGGGTCGAGCGCTGCAGGGGTTTCTCGGCGACAAGCTAAACATCGCCGAGGCTGGCATGCTTCGTGACGAAGTGCGGACTCGACTCGACGGCCGAAGCGTCGATCCCTCCCTCGTCGAGCGATACCTCGGCTGTCTGGAAGACTGCGACCGACAGCGTTTCGCGCCGACTTCGCCCGACCACGCCGCGATGGAGGAATTCCTGAACCGTGCAGGTCAGGCCATGACCGCACTGGACGAGGCGCTCTGATGAGAATACGAGTCACCGTGTTACTCGCAGCGGTCGTGGCGATGCCCGGCCTGACTGGACAGAGGGTCGACGCGCAGGAGGCGTTCTTCGACGAAGGCAACCAGAGGTATCAGGAAGGGGACTTCCGGGGCGCACTCGACCGCTACGTCCAGATCCTCGACCAAGGATTGGAAGGCGGAGAACTCTACTACAACGTGGGAAACGCCTACTTCAAGCTGGGCGAGCTGGGCCCCGCGATCCTCTACTACGAGCGGGCCAGGCGGCTGATGCCCGCTGACGACGATCTCGCGGCCAACCTCGAGCTTGCTAGGTCGCTCACCACCGACGCCGTCACGCCACTTCCGGAGTTCTGGCTGTTCAGGATCGTCGATTGGTGGGTCAACCTCCTCCCTCGTCCGGCACTCCTGTGGTTCGCAGCGCTGGCCTACCTCGCCGCCATGACCGGGCTGATCGTCACCATCCTCAGACCCGCGACGCCGGTGGCCGCTTTGGGCAAACGGGTTGCCGTGGTGGGTGCAGCCACGACGCTCCTGCTCGGCATCAACCTGGTCGTGCGGGAGCTGTCGTTCGGAGCCGCCGAAGAGGCGGTGGTGATGAGCGCCGAAGCCACCGTGCAAAGCGCGCCATCTGAAGATGTAGCCTTGCAGATCTTCACCGTCCACGAAGGAACGAAGGTTCGGATCGACAGGCGCTCGGACGACTGGGCCGAGATCGTGCTCGAGGACGGCAAGGTCGGCTGGGCCCGAACCGACCACCTGGAGTCGATCTAAGCGGGCACCCCGTGGCTGGGCCACGCTCCCACAATTTTGTGGATCAACGCTTGGAACAGCGACACAAACATGGCCCTAACCCGGACCGCCCCTAGCCAACGCCAGCCAGGCACTGCGAGATCCGACTACAAACACTGCCCCGCTCCATGCACCGCGCCGATCCGGCGGGGGCATCCATGTAGTTAGCCTGAGGCTTGCGCGCTGGAAAAGGAGATGCGAGAACCCGGACGCCGGCGACTCCTCCTTGAGCCGGCGAACGCAGTCGCGGCCAGGATGGGTCAAAGACTTGGTGTATGCGAGGCACCAATTGTGGGGTCTTCGGCCCACCCGCCTTCTCCTACCCTGCCACGGTAGAGTACGCCGTGATGTCCTCTCGCTGCGGGCCCCGTCTGGTCGGACTGGCCGGCGGCTCGTGCTCTGGCAAGTCCACCCTGGCCCGCGCCCTGGCCGACGCCGCTGACGGCGTCGTGCTTCCCCAGGATGCCTACTATCGCGATCTTTCGGAGCTGACACCGAACGCGCGGCAGCGGTGGAACTTCGACACCCCCGCCGCGTTCGACTGGGACAGCTTCGCGACAGACCTCGCGCGGCTGGCCGACGGCGCTGCCGTTCACACTCCGGTCTACGACTACACCAACCACACGCGCGCAGATCGCACCAGACTAGTGACCCCAAGGAGCCTAGTGGTCGTGGAGGGACTGCTGGTGTTCCATGACGAGAGGACGCGCGCCCTCTTCGATCTGACAGTGTTCCTAGACGTCCACAAGGATACAGCGCTCGCACGACGCGTAGCGCGCGACCGGGAAGAGCGCGGCCGCGACGCCACCGAAGTCCGCGAGCGTTTCGCACGTGACACGCAGCCGATGTTCAAACGGTGGGTCGAGCCGACCCGACGCTGGGCCATGCTCCAGCTCTCTGGCACCCTTCCCGTCGCGGAGCTGGTCGCCAGCGTGCGGGAGCGGCTCGCTCAGTCGAGCGAGTAGGGCTCGGCGGAACGGAACTCCGGATGCGCGTCGAGGTAGGACTCGATCCGGAGTGTCCGGGTAGACGCCTCTGCAATGAACGAGACGGCGGCCGTCAGACGCTCATCCGGCTGGGCGCAGCTCAATCGCAGGAAGCCAGCTCCCGCCTCGCCGAAACATTCGCCCCCGAGGCACGCGACACCGACCTTGTCGTCTGCTCCTTCGAGCAGATACATCGCCAGGCCGTGTGAGGTGATGCCGACTCGATTGCAGATGGCTGCCACCGAAGGAAAGACATAGAAGGTCCCCCCCGGCATCAGACAGGTGATCCCGTCCACCCCGTTGAGGCCGGTCACCAGCAGCTCGACCTTCCGGTGAAAGTCCTGTACTCGAGCATCTCGGTAGGCCCGGTCATGCCAGAGCGCCGCCGCGCCAGCGATCTGCGTGAAGGGGGGGACACAGGAGAGAGCCGTGTTGGTGAGCAGGTCGAGCACGGCGATGTTCTCGAGACTCGAGACAGCGTAGCCGAGCCGCCAGCCGCTCATACTAAACGACTTGCTGAAGGTGTAGGCCGCCACCGTTTGCTCGAGCATGCCGGGCTGGGCCAGCAGCGAGTGGTGGCGTCCAGCCCAGACCATGCAGTCGTAGGGCTCGTCGCTGAATACCGCGACATCCCGTCCTCGAACGAGGTCGGCCAGACCGGCGAGGTCGGCCTCGGTGGCGACGCCTCCGGTGGGGTTGTGCGGACTGTTGAGGAAGATGGCCTTGGGCCGCGCGTCCTCCTCCAAAAAGCGACGCACATCGTCGAGCGACGGACGAAAGGCATCGGTGGCCCGCAAACTGGACAGCACCATCCGCGCCCCTCGACGCGCGATGTTCGCCGCGTAGGTCGGAAAGTGGGGGCTGAACACGAGCACACCGTCATCGGCCTCGAGGAACGCCTCGCAGAACAGCTGTTCGAACGTCTTGGCACCAGGGCCGGCGACCACATGCTCGGCCGCCACCGAGAAACCGTGCTCCTCGTTCACATAGTCAGCCACCGCCGCCCTGAACTCGGGCAGCCCAACCGAGGGGCCGTAGCTGGTGCGGCCATCCCGAATGGCCTGGATACCGGCCTCGATCGCGCCATCGGGCGACGCATACGGGCTATCGCCGATCTCCAGTTCGATGACGTCCTTACCCGCGGCGGCAAGCTGCCGCGCGGCAGCCAGCACGGTAAACGCGCCCTCCGGCTGGACACTCAACGAGAAACGGGTGAAGGACGGGGACACCGGCAGCGACTCCTTTTGCGGAACGGATCCTACGTGCCTCACCCAAACCACGGGAAGGGAATCGCGCTATACCGGCGCTCGGAGGACGCCGATGCGACTGCCAGACCGGCGCACCATTCTGGGCGGCTCCCTACTACTGGCCGTGGCCCGTGGTCCGGCCGGACCGAACGAGTTAACCGTCGGAAACGGGGACGACTATCTGGAGCCCACGCTACGCGAGACGGTCGAAGAGCTGAAGGCCGAGGTAACTCCCTAGTCGCCGACGACGGCCTGATAGACGAGGCTGCGCGAAAGCTGCTGCACCTCGTTGATCGCCGGTCCGTTCGCCTGGATCATGCCGACGAAGACCAGGTCCTCCTTGGGGTCAACCCAGAACCAGGTGCCGGCGATCCCCAGCCAGTAGAACGATCCGTTCGACCAAGCTTCACCCGAGGCAGCCGCGTCGGTCACCACCGAGAAGTTGAGGCCCCAGGTCTGGCCGGGCCGACGGTAACCGCTCTTCTCCTCGTCGGTGAGGTGATCGCTGGCCATAAGCTCGATCGAGCGAGGCGACAACAGGCGGACGCCGTTGAGCTCGCCGCCGTTGAGCAACATCTGCGCGAACCGGATGTAGTCGGGCGCGGTACCGTACAGGCCGCCACCGCCGGAAGGGCCAGCCGGCGGCTCGGTGCGGAGCGCCCCACGACCTTCGTAGGTGGGGCGGAGTCCACCCTCGCGGGTCGGCGCATGGATCGAAGCCACCCGGTCCTTCTTGGATGCGGGCACGTAGAACGCCGTATCCACCATGCCGAGCGGCGTGAAGATCTGCTCCTGGAGGAAGTCGGCAAGCGGCTGCCCCGAGAGATGCTCGACCAAGTAGCCCTGCACGTCGACCGACGAGCTGTAAGCCCAGGTGGTCTGCGGCTGGGCAATCAGCGGCACCTTGACGATCTTGTCGACCATCGTCTGTAGCGACGCGTTTGCATCGAGCACCGCGGTCTGCTGGAATGCCCGGGTTACCGGATGCCGCGGGTTCAGCACGTAACCAAGTCCGGCCGTGTGCTTCATCAGATCACGCATGGTGATACGCCGGCCGCGCGCTAGCGGCTCGGTCTCCATGACGCCGTCCGAACCCTCACCCGTGTAAACCTCCAGGTCGGCGAATCCGGGGATGAACTTCGAGACCGGGTCGTTGAGCTGATACTTACCCTCTTCGTAGAGCATCATCATGGCCACACCAACCACCGGCTTGGTCATGGAGTAGATGCGGAAGATGGAGTCGAGCTCGACCGGCGCACCCTTGACGATGTCGAGCTTACCGGCCGCGTCGGTGAAAACCACCTTGCCGTGACGGGCGAGCATGGTGGCCACGCCAGCCAACTTGCCGTCATCCACCATCGCCTGCATGCCAGCGTCGAGCCGCTTCAGGCGCTCGGATGAGACACCGACATCCTCAGGCGTGGTGAGCTCGAGATCACGCGCCTCCGCCTCGACGGCCTGCGGTGCAACATCGACGAACAGGGTGCCAACGACGCCCACCGCCACCAACAACGCGAGGACGAAGACCACCGGCCGCCAACGGATCACGGCTGCTCCCATCACAACACCTCCTTTGATCCCGAAACTAAGCCCCCCTAGCGTAGTTCACCCGGACGCCGGCGCGGGACAAAACCTTTCACCCGTCAGTCTCGCCTCGCACCACGCATGCGCCCGAGCCAGGATAATGGCGTGTGACAGGGCTGTCATCACTCGGCAGCTCGCCCACGCACCTTTCGGCGTGCCAGCGGCCTCGACCCGGCGCGCGCTGCGAATGACGCAGTCTCCAAGTCAAAGCCGGTAAGCTAGGCGGTCGTAGCTGCCGCAGGCAGCCTACCGGCGCTTCGGGTTCTGGGAGTTTTCTCTTGGCTCTGGAGGGCTGGGCTCTAGCCCTGCAGATCGGCCTACTGCAACTCTAGTACACGATCACGAACGAACCGTCGGGGTAGCTCGCCATGGTTGGCACACTGCGGGCCGGGATCGGATCGTGGCCGCCGGCCGGCCCGCCGACGGCGCCGCCCCGGCGGTCGAACAGCTGCCAGTGAAAGGCGCCACCGGACTGATAACCGGGACCGTCGCCCCAGGCGAGCAGGAGGTCACCCGCCTCGTTGGTCGCCACGGTCGGGTTCTTCCTCCGGAACGCGCCCTCGCCCGGCGGAGAGAAAAGCTCTCCGAGCGAGGCCACATCGGCCACATGTACCTGGCCCTGGGTCTCCCACGCCACCATCGTCCGCGCGGCCCCGACCGCGAACGTGGTGGTGGCCACCGGGCAAGCGCCGATCTCCCACGGCTGGATAAGCGTGTCCTCGAAAGTACGTCCCTGGTCGACGCTGGTCAGCAGCCGCATGCTCCGATGGACGTTCCCGCCGGCGGCCCGATACGCGGTCCTGAGCACGCCGTCATGGTCAACCGAGGCGCTGAGGCCACAACAGCCGCACGCGCCCTGCTCGGGCGGGCTCACCGGCCGGGGCAGATCGAAGAAAACGCCGTTGTTTCGCGAGACGGCCAGGTGCACCCGGCGGCCGGCTTCCTCTCCCTCACCGGAGTGCCAGAAGACATAGACGTTGCCCTCACGATCCACCGTCACCGTTGGAGCCGCCTCAATGCCCTGCTCGTCGTGCATGGAGAGCGTCTGCTGCTCCTGGAACACGCCGGTATGGTCGGTACGGGCATAAAAGAACCGGTTGGGATCCTTGTGGAACCAGGTGGCATGCAGCAGGCCGTCCGGACCGATGGCCAGCTGGCCTCCGTCGATGGGACCCAGGCCATGCACTGAGTGCGGGGTACTGTTGACCCGCCTGGGCGGTGACCAGTCGTCGTCTTCGGGCGCCCGACTGACGTGCCAGAGATCTCCGCTGCTCATCGAACCGGTGTAGTAGATGAGCTGCAGCACACCGGCCTCGTCGATGACCATCTGCGGTAGCGAGGCGCCGTCAGGCGCGCGCAGCACGACGACCTCGGGCGGGGGCCCACCGCAGGCGGCCGCGCCAATCAGCACGATCGCGACCAAAGCGTGACGTACGGTCACGGCGTCGCCTCTATTCGATACAGCTTGGTCATGGTTCGTATGAACAGCGCTCCGTCAGCCACCGCGGGCGAGGCAAAGGCCAGCTCGTCGAGGCCGTTCACCGCCAGCTCCTCGTAGCTGTCGCCGGCGGCGATGACGAACGTGTCGCCCTCTTCGCTCAACAGATACACCTTGCCGTCGGCAGCCAAGGGCGACGCCGAGAAACCACTGCCGCCGCCACCGACCCGCTTGCGGTAGACCCGTTGACCGGTGCGCGTATCGAAGACGTTGAGGATACCGTCGTCGAAGATCGAATAGAGACGCCCGCGATAGACGAGCGGTGACGGCACATCGGGCATGCCGCTGGGCTGGAACCAGGCGACCTGCTCACTGTCGGTCTCACCCTCCTCCAGCGTGATATCGCCCTCGGCGCCGGGTCGCACTGCGGCCAGCGGTCGGTTGGGACCGCCCAGAGCCCCAGTGCCGACGTACACGTGCTGGTCGTCAGCCACCGGCGTCGGCGTGGGCTGTCCGCTAAGTCCACCCAGACGCCACAGCTCGTTGCCCTCCCGGTCGTAGCTGATCGCGTGCCCAAGGCCCACCGTCACTAACTCGGTCCCCTGCGTGTGTCTTCAAACATAGGGCGTAGACCAGCCTGAGGGAAAGAATCCCTCTGGCGCCTGCCGCTCGACGGTCCAGACCTCGATACCCGACCCCTTACCGTAAGCCGAGAGATAGGGCCGGGTGAGGTTGTCGTTCAGGACGTAGACCAGCTCGTCGTCGATCGCGACCGACGACGCAGTGCCGAAATCGAGGTAGATCGGATACGGATCGAACCGCGTCGACCAGACCGGCTCCCCCGCCAAGCTGGTGACGAACAGCCCGACGTTGCCGATGTGCACGTAGAGGTACTCGCCGTCGGTCACCGGGGTCTCTGAGGCATAGCTGTTCTTCCGGTGTCGACCGCCAGGCGCCTGGTCCCGGTGCAGCTCGCGGAACCACAGCATCCGCCCGGTGGCCGCATCCAGACAGTAGAGCATCCACCGCACCGGAGGCGACTCGTCGGTAGTAATCTCGACGTCGTGAGCCGAGACCTGTGCCATCGCCTCGTCCTGGGTGAGCCCCTGCTCCATCAATTCGGTGAACAGATCGTTACCGAAGATCCCAGGCTCTGGCACCATGTACTCGCCCTGGGTGATGGCCGACGTCAGATAGACGCGGTCTTCCCAGACGATCGGCGACGACCACCCGGTGCCGCCGATGGTCACGGCCCAAGTGACGTTCTCGTCGGCCGACCAGCTGTCTGGCAGCTCCGCCCCGTCAGCAATCGCACGACCGGCTGGGCCGCGGAACTGTGGCCACTGCTGGTCAGCCGCAGGCTGGGCCGCCACCGGCTGGGCCGTCGCCAACAGTAGCGCCACCACGAGCATCCCCCAACAGGTCACCTCTCTATGGTAAGACAGTGGCTGGAGATCAAGTGCTCAGACCTGATGCTCGACACTGGTTCTTTCTCGTCTGCCCAACGCTGTTGACCGCGCTGCTGGTCACAGGCTGCGACACCCCATCCCCGCCGGTCGAGCCTACGCCGACCAGCACCTTTCCCGGGCTGGCGCACGAACGCTACACCCTGGACAACGGACTCGAAGTGGTGCTCCACGAGGACCACTCCGATCCGATCGTGGCCGTTGCCACCATCGTCCACGTGGGTTCGAGCCGCGAACGACTCGGCCGCACCGGGTTTGCGCACTTTTTCGAGCACATGTCGTTCAACGACTCGGAGAACGTCCCGCGCGGCGCCAATCGAAAGCTAATCCCCGAACTAGGTGGCACCCGCAACGGCGGTACCAGCTCGGACATGACCATCTACTACGAGGTGGTACCCAAGGACGCGTTCGAGAAGATCCTCTGGATCGACTCTGACAGGCTCGGCTTCATGATCAACACCGTAACCGAGGCCGCCCTGGAACGTGAGAAACAGGTCGTCAAGAACGAGAAACGGCAGCGGGTCGACAACGCGCCCTACGGCCACACCCGAGCCGTTCAACAGGCAGCACTCTATCCCGAAAATCATCCGTATCACTGGACCGTGGTCGGGTCGCTCGATGACCTGCAGAGCGCTACGCTTGAAGACGTGCAGTCGTTCTACACGCGGCTCTACGGCGCCAACAACGCCACGCTCGTGATTGCCGGAGACATCGAGATCGGGGAGACGAAGCGGTTGGTCGAATACTGGTTCAGCGAGATCCGGCAGGGTCCCACGGTGACCGCGCCCTACCCGCAGCCGGTCTATCTCGAGGCCACGCGGTCGCTGATGTACGAAGACACGTTCGCTACCCTGCCTGAGCTGCAGTTGGTCTTCCCCACCGTCGAGCAGTTTCACGAGGACCACTACACGCTAGACCTGCTGGCAAGCCTGCTGGCTGACAGCCGAGAGTCGCCACTCTATCAGGTGGTCGTGGAGGAGCAGCGGCTGGCGCCGGCTGTTGCGGTTGGACATCGTGCGGCCGAGATCGCCGGCGAGCTCGTGTTCAGGGTGCGCGCCGGCGGCGACACCGATCTCGACAGCGTCGTGGTCGCCATTGACGAGGCCCTCGCTCGATTCGAGCGGGACGGCATCGACGCCGAGGCACTAGCACGGGTCAAAGTGCAGGCCGAACGTAGCCTGCACGAACGGATCGGCAGCGTGCTCGACAAGGCGTTCGAGCTGGCGGAAGGGAACGAGTTCGCCGGCGACCCCAACCACATCGCCACCATCGCGGACCGGACTGAAGCGGTGACCGCCGAGGACGTCATGGGGGCGTACCAGCGGTACATCAAGGACCGGCCGCGCATCATGACCAGCTTCGTGCCGCGCGGTCGCCCGGAGCTGGCGCTCGAGGGCGCCGAACGGGCCCGCGTGGTCGAAGAGGAGATTCTCCAAGGCGCCGAGGCCGAGGTCAGCCAGGGTGAAGAAGCGCGCTACCGCCGCACGCCGACCGAGGCGGACCGGTCGGAGCCGCCACTGGGTGACCCGCCGCTCGCCAGCGCCCCGGAGGTCTGGCAGAGTCGGCTCGACAACGGTCTGGAGCTGTACGGCATCGAGCATCGCGAGAGCGAGCTCGTCGAGTTCGATCTCACGATCCCCGGAGGCCAACTGCAGGATCCAGACGGCAGAACGGGCGTGGCCGGACTACTCGCCTCGCTATTGCAGGAAGGCACCGCCCGCCGCACGCCGGCCGAACTCGAGGCAGCCATCGACCTGCTGGGCGCGCGGATCAACATCTCGGCCGGTCGGGAAACAATTCGCCTAAGCGGCAGCACTCTGGCCCGGACGTTCGAGCCGACGATGAATCTGGTCGGCGAGATGCTCCTCAGGCCGCGGTGGGACGAGGATGAATTCGAACGTCTCACCCGAGAACTGGCTACGCGCCTAAAGGACCGAGAGTCGAGCCCACCTGCCATCGCCAGCGACGTCTTCTATCGCCTGCTCTATGGCGACGACCACGCATTCGGTACGCCGCCGGCCGGCACCCCGGCAACGACTGCCAATATCGCCCTGGCCGACCTGAAGAGTTACTACGAACGTGTGTTCTCGCCGTCACTCGCAACCTTCCACGTGGCCGGCGCCGTGAATCGGCAAGACGTAGAGGGTGCTCTCGCGGAGCTGAGCACGGACTGGGCGTCAAAGCCGGTCGATCAGTCGCCGCAGCCAACCCCAGCATCGGCCGAGTCGGGTCGCATCTACTTCGTGGACGTGCAAGACGCCAAGCAATCCGTACTGATGGCCGGCCGGCTGGCGCTGTCGGCGGAAGACGATGAGTGGATCCGGCTGGACTTCGCCAACGAGCGGATCGGCGGCAGCTCGAGCGGACGGCTGTTCCAGCTACTCCGGATCGAGAAGGGCTATACCTACGGAGCACGGTCAAGCATCGGCACCACGCGCGAAGTAGCACCCTGGGTGGCACAAACGAGCGTCAGAACCAACGTCACCCTCGAGTCGCTGACCTTGCTACAAAAGCAGATTCGGGAATACGCCGACACGTTCACCGAATCGGACGTGACTCTCACAACAAACCAGGTAATCAAAGGCAACACTCGCGCATTCGAGTCACTCGGCGCCAAGCTAGGGCTACTGCGACAAATGAGCAGGCTGGGCAAGCCTGCTGACTTTGTCGAGCGGGATCAGGAGACACTACTCTCGATGACGCTCACCGACTTCCGCGAGACGATTACGACACACTTGGACGAGGGCCAGATGATCTACGTCGTGGTGGGGGACGCCGAGACCCAGCTCGGCCAGATTGCCGAGCTAGGCTTGGGTGAACCGGTCGAGGTGAGCCACGGCCGGTAGGTCTGCACCCTACTCGATCGCCAGAAGCTCAACCTCGAAGGTGAGCGCGGCGTTGCCGGGGATGCCGGGACGGCCCTGGGGACCGTAGGCAAGGTCGGGCGGGCAGATGAGCTTGCTCTTTCCGCCAACGGCGATCTGCTGCAGTCCCTCGGTCCAGCAGGGAATGACCTGACTCAAGCCGAAGGTCGCTGGCTCGCCGCGGTCGACCGAGCTGTCGAACACGGTGCCGTCCCGGAGGGTACCGTGGTAGTGGACCCGGACCGTGTCGGCGGCAGCGGGGGTGGTGCCGGTCCCGGCCGTCATCTCCTGGATGACGATGCCCGAGTCGGTGCGCACCGCACCAGCTATGGCCGCCTGCTCCTCGATAAAGGCATTCGCCAGCTCGAGCTCGCCCTCGGAGGCGACGGCGACCCGGGCCTCCATGAAGTCCTGGATCTGCGGACCGAACTCGTTCAGCTCGACCAACGCTTCTACACCCAGCACCGCATCACTTAGCCCGCGCTGCACGTAGGCGAGCTCGTCGGCCGTCAGTCCGGCCGGCATTACGTTCTGGGCCAGCGCCTGCCCCAATGCGTTCAGAATCCGCTGGTCGTCGGTTTCGGGCACGCCGTCCGACATCGGCACGGACGACGATCCACCCAAACCGGCGCCCCCGGTTCCGCCCTGACCACACGCGATCAGGAAACAGCCGGCGGCAATCAGAAGAATCATGGAAAGTGCGGTCCGCATGGCTGGTTCCTTTCGGGAGAATCGCGACGCTGAAGCGCGCCGCGACCGCGGCGAGTGTGGCCGGATCTTACGTCTTTCCGGGCGCCGAGGTCACGTCTTCTAAGCTCGTCGGCGGCAAACGCCAAGCGGGTCTTAGCCGCCAGACAAACAGATGTTCTTGACCCAGCTGCGACAGAGCGCGAATCGCCCAGGTCGGAACGCACTGCCTACGCCGGATGCGGCGAGTCGCCAAGGGGAATGATTGCCGACGACCACCGATTAGGACCACGGACAGCCGTAGCGGGATGCTCTCTCAGGAGGTCGCGGCCTGGGCGCTGCGTCCGCGGAACCACCGTATCGCGACATAGAGCAGGACGGCGCCGAGCAGAACGGCGCCCACCAGCGGGTAGTTCTGTTGGAGCGCCTCGAGGGCGCGGTCGCCCAGCCGGACGGCCAGATACGCTTCAGCACTGAACCGGATCATCCGGGCCACGAAGACAGTCGCCGCAAAACGAGGCCACGGCATGCCGACCAGGCCCGCCACCAACATGAACACCTTGGTAGGAAAGGGCGGCGGCGCGAGCAACGCCACCATCACGGCCGCCACGTCGTTGTCGCGAACCTTGGCGGTCACCCGCTCGACCTTCTCCGGGTCGAGCCGCCGCACCGCAACCTCTCCGCCGGTCCGGCCGATCCGGTAGAGCACCAAACAGCCGAGGGTGGAACCCACCGCCGCGATGAACGCCACCAGGAGAAAGAACGACGGCTGCTGCCAGGCCAGCAGCATCAAGACGATGTCGACCCCACCGGGCAGCGGGATCCCGGCCGAATCGAACATGGCGATCAGAAACAGCCCGGGGAGACCGAGGGTCAGCAGACTATCGCGCAATGCGTCCATGAAAACGGTGGCCAGGTCGAGGTAACGGCGAGATTATAGTCCTGTCGACCCTCCGCGCCGTGATATTCTAGTGGCTGGAAATCGAGCTGGCCCCGGGCGATTGGACCTCGGAGCCGATGGGTCTTCCAACACGCTTTCCCCACAGCGCGTCGCTCTCGACAGACCCCTTCGTCTGCTCCGGCAGGGCCTCATCTCGCCCCAGGAGGTGCATAAATGGCAACACGCGGACGACCAACTCAGCAGAAACGGCAACGTGAGCGCGCCCGGCAGGAACAGCGCAAGATAAAGGACGCGCGCCGACAAGAGGCCAAGGAGCGGCGCGAAGCCGCCCCGCCGCCGCCGCCCGGAACCGATCCGGACCTGGACGGTATCGTGGCCGGTCCCCAGCCCATGAGCGACTGGCAGGTCGAGGGCCTCGCGGAGTTCGAACCGAAGGACGACGACGAAGAAGAAGAGGCCGTCACCCAGTAGGCGCCGGTCCGCGGCGGCCCGACCACGAAGGCTGCCGGGTCGAACGTCTGCGCCTCCCACAGCACCCCGTCGAGCAGGCGGACGGTCGCGACATCCACCCGGCCGCTCTCCCTGGCATTCCGGGCCAGCTCTTGGTGCACGCCGGCGCTATCTGACGGACGGCGTCCTAAGCATCCACTTCACCGAGCCACGAACTACTTGGCGCGCTGGCCGATGACGCCAACACCGTTCGCATTGAGCGATGTCTCGAGCAGGTGCATAAAGTCCTCACTCGCTGGCGCGGACAACTTCGTCAATCGAAGCGACCGCGATCGGATGATAGCCTGGCCGTGCACGCTCGTAGATAGCGGCCGCACGGACGCGCCCTTCCGGCGTCGTGACAAGCTTGTCGTAGAGTGGCTTAATCAGCTTCCGTCGACCAATTTCGACGAGATACCGCTCAAGCCGTGACCAAGCTGGCTCGTACTGGTTGCAGACAGCGATCAGCAGCCAGGCGTGCGCCACCTCCGCGTTGCCAACCTCGGTAAGTCCGAAGGCAGCATCAAGCTCGCCAAGCTGGGCGGCCGACAGATTGAGCGGGAGCGAACGGAGGAAGTGGAGCCACTCCTGCGTGGTCCACTCCGAGGCGGACAATGTCGACACCTCCCGCTCGCCCGCGACCCACTCGCCTGCCAGGGTAGCCACCCGGACGAGCATGTCCGACTCGCTTGTGGGCGCGTCATCCGGCAACCCCGCCTCTTCGATCCATCGTTCGACATCGATCGCGGCACGTATGTCGGCATCCTCGAGGTGCTCGTCGAGGTAGGCGACGAAATCGGCTGTGGCGATGCTCTGGAACGCGAAGTGGTCGAAGTAGCCGCGTAAGAACCGGTCGAAACGCTCCCGACCCGTCACCTCTTCAATCCGTCGAAGAAACAGCTCGCCCTTCAAATACGGCACCTGGGTAAAACCGTCGTCGGGATCGCGTCCGGCAAGGTCAACGTGCAGCACCTGATCGGCAGGCGGGAGCCGATCCAGTTCCTTGGCAAGGGTCTGCCAGTCGAGCGTCGCCTCCATCGCCACCCGCTCGGGTCCGAACACCTCCTCAAGGATCCGACGCTCCAGATACACCGTAAACCCTTCGTTCAGCCAGAAGTCGCGCCAGCTGGCATTGGTCACCAGGTTGCCAGACCAGGAGTGCGCTAGCTCGTGTGCGACCAAACCCACCAGGCTCTTGTCTCCGGCGATCACGGTCGGAGTGGCGAAGGTCAGCCTCGGGTTCTCCATACCCCCAAACGGAAAACTCGGCGGCAGGACCAGCAGGTCGTAGCGCTCCCACCGATACGGTCCGTAGAGCCGCTCGGTTGCCACCATCATCGCTTCGGTGTCGTCGAACTCGGCCGCGGCGGCTTCGACCACCGACGGCTCGGCCCACACCCCGGTCCGGTGGCCCATAGCCCGGAACCTGAGATCGCCGACGGCCAGAGCGATCAAATACGACGGGATCGACTGCCGCATCTCGAACCGGAACTCACCATCAGGCGGCGCGTCGAGATCGGTGGCCGCGCTCATCACCGCGCGGAGGGCAGGCGGCGTACGAACCGTGGCGGTGTAGGTCACCCGGACTCCGGGCGTGTCCTGCAGCGGGATCCAGCTGCGGGCGTGGATGGCCTGCGACTGTGTGAACATAAACGGATGCTCACCGCCGGCCGTTTGTGACGGCTCCAGCCACTGGACCCCAGAGGCCTCCGCGCTGGTGCGATAACTAACCCGCACCCGGGTGGCATCGACGTCCAGGGTGATCCGGAGCCCCGCACCGAGCACCGGGTCCGCCTCACCGAGGATGAACGCGGCTGCACGCCAAGTCCCGTCTGCGCTCGACTGCTCCACCGAGCTAATGGCCAGATCCCTCGTGTCGAGCCGGAGTTCGGCGGCGTCTGGCACGACTCGCTCGACCTGCAGCGTGGCGCTACCCTCCAGGGTCCGATCGTTGAAGCGCACGTCCCAGTCGAGGTCGAGGTGACGAACGACGATCTGGTCCGGGGTTGCGTAGGAGTGGGCGTCAGATCCGTGCGGCATGATGGCATCCGATTCGAAGGGAGTCGTCGCCGGGCGATCACAGGACATCGACACGCCCCCGACGAACAGTGCGAGAACGATCCGGTGCAGAGCCGAGCACCCCATCGTGGTCAGGATACCAGCGGGCCCAGACGGTTGGGGTACACTGAGGAGTGGCGCGAGGCGGTATGGGATCTCCCACGGCGGTGTAAGCGTCTCAAGGACGAGAGGCAGAAACGCGCCTCGGTAGCCAGGGGAAGGAGAACGGACGATGGCTTCGGAACATACGCTGACGTTCACCGATGCTGATTTCGAGCAGGCGGTGTTGCAGTCCGACAAGCCGGTGCTGGTGGATTTCTGGGCCGAGTGGTGCGGCCCGTGCCGGATGATTGCGCCGGCCGTCGAAGAACTGGCAGACGATTACGACGGTCGCGTGGCGGTGGGCAAGCTCAACATCGATGAGAACCCGAACACGCCGACGAAGTTTGGGGTGCGGTCGATCCCCACGCTGTTGCTCTTCAAGGGCGGCGAGGTGGTCGAGGCCACCGTTGGCGTGGCCGGGAAGGAACAGCTGGCCGCCCTGCTCGACAAGCACGCCGGCCAGGGCGCCACCAGCGCGTAACCCCGACCTGCCGGCTCCATATTCACGAAAGGCCCGCTCTGTACGAGTCTCATCGTCCCAAAGCCAGACGCACTCAGAAGACGTCCAGATCCCGGCCGTAGAATACCTCCCCGTCGAAGCTCAGACGGACCTGCTCGACCATTTCCACGTCCGTGTCGCCGCCCAGATGCAGCTGGTGTGTGAGGATCACCATGCCCACACCCGCCTCGGCCGCTATCTGACCAACCTTGACGGCCGAAGTGTGGAACGTGCCGTGATATTGCTGCGTTGGCGCCTCACGCTCGCGCAATCCCGAGGCACCGTAGGCCTCGTGCACCAGCACGTCCGCCCCGCGTGCGATCTCAGCAAGTTCGTCGAACGGACCGGTGTCTCCCGAGATCACGATGGTGCGGTCGTTGGTGGTCAACTTGTAGCCGAAGGCGTACTCCCAGGTGCCATGTGGCACCGCGAACGCCTCCACCCGGATGGCCTCATCCTCGTAAACCACGCCTGGGCTAATCTCTTCCGGCTCGACGACGAGCAGGTCCCGGCGCAGCTGTTCCGGGCCCTCGACCCGCACCCGAATGTCTTCGCTGAAGGCATCGAGAAGCGAGTTGGTCATCTCTCTGAGCCCCGGCGGGCCGAAGGTCCGGAGCGGCGCGGCGCGACCCAGCACCCAGGGGGACAGGATGAGGTCGGGATAACCGAGGGTGTGGTCTGAGTGAAGGTGGGTAAAGAACGCAATCCGCAGGTTCTGTGGCTGCAGTGCCGTGAGCCCGCTCACGATGGCGCCGGCTGCCGCCCGCCGGACGACACCGGGACCGGCGTCGACCAGATAAGCGGTACCGCCAGTCACCACCGCGGTGGCGGGTCCGAAGCGGCCCGGCTCGGCCCCCGGGGTCCCTGTGCCAAGCATGATGATCCAGGTCCGCGACGGGTCACGGGCCTCGGTCTCGGCCGGCGTCACCGGCGGCTCGGCCCGCTCGGGCGGCGGGGCGGAAGCTGCACTGTCGCCGGAAGGTGCCGCCGTGCAGCCCAGACCGGCTAGGAGCCCTAGGACCGTCAACAATCCGGCCGTTCGTGGTGTCCGCATGGGCCGGATTATAGCTGTGGGTTTTGTGCGGTATCCTGAGG